>Ga0209490_10001858_pt1 | contig 20201 bp, 14 predicted proteins | sample MAT06_FD_187209 | JGI IMG/M metagenome (GOLD analysis project Ga0209490, IMG submission 187209) | Freshwater microbial communities from Lake Fryxell liftoff mats and glacier meltwater in Antarctica - MAT-06 (SPAdes) (version 2) | ecosystem: Environmental > Aquatic > Freshwater > Ice > Liftoff... | reverse complement strand
CCGTTGGTCGCGAGCGCGCCGTAAACCTGGCCGAGCTCGCGCAGCTCGGGCGGCAGTGGCGGGGCCGGCACTTCTGCGAGCGCGTCGGCGAATCCGAAGACGCCGCCGATGAGGCGCTGAAGACCAGACAGCGCGCCGAGCGTGCCGACGTACTGGATGCCGATGTCCGCGTCGGGGTCGATGCCCGCCTGCGCACGCGCTTCGTTGATCGCATCCCAGAGGCCGCCGCGCACATCGACGAGCTTGCGGTCGAGCGCGTCACCGCCAAGCCACACGCGGCCGCGCGCGATCTTGTCGACCTCGTCGACCGTCATTCTGCGACCCGTCGCGACGACGCCAAGGAAGCGCTCGTAGTAGGCGCGCAACGTGTTCTTCGCGCTCACCCGCTCGGCCTCGGTGAACGGTCGGTACGAGCCCATCATGTCGGCGCGCTCGTTCGACTTCTCGGTGTGGGTCGTGATCCCTAGGAGCGCGTACATGCCCGACAGGTCGACTTTGCCCGAGAAGATCCCGATCGACCCCGTGATGGTCACGGGCGTCGCGAAGATCGGCACACCCGCCGCGAGGTAATAGCCGCCGCTGGCCGCGACGTCGCCCATGCTCACGATGACGGGCTTTTGCTTCTTCGCCATCAGCACTGCGCGATGCATGCGGTCCGACGCCACCGCCGAGCCGCCGCCACTGTCGACCCGGATGACGATCGCCGCCACGTCGGGGTCAGCCGCCGCCGCCGCCAGCGCGCCCGCAAAGCTCGCGTCGCCGGTCGTCTCGCCGCCCAAGAACGGGATCGGCAGCGGCGACTCGCCCGCACTGCCGCCATCGACGATGGAGCCCGTCACCGGCAGCACCGCGATCCTTGTCTTCGTGCCCCAGCGCCGCCATCCATCGGGCCGCGCGACATAGCGATCGACCAGCTTCACGCCGCGCCCGAAGACCGACTCGACCAGCTCGCCGAGCGCGTCCCCTTCGACCAGCCCGTCGACCAGCTTCTTCTCGAGCGCGACATGCATCGACTGCGGCCCCGCCTCCAGGATGGCCATCAGCGTTGCGTCGTCGAGCTTGCGCCCGGCCCCGACCGCACTCAGCCACTCGCGCGTGATGCCATCGAGAAGCGCCCGCGTCTGCTCGATCGACGGCTCTGATGGGCCCGTGCGCGAGAACGGCTCGGGCGCGCTCTTGTACTCGTCGAACTTGATGAACTCGGCCTTCACGCCGAGCTTCTCCATGAGCCCGAGGAAGTACGTCTGCGTCAGCGACAGGCCATTCAACATGAGGCCACCGGCCGCGTACAGGTGCACCTGGTCGGCCGCCGAGGCGAGGTACTGGGCGCGCATGTCGCCAACGGTCATCAAGGCCAGGACCTTCTTGCCGGCCTTCTGGATGCGGCCCATCGCCTGGCGCAATTCCCAGCACTGGGCCCACGACGGCGCGACGTCGATCTGCAGCATGAGGCCCACGACCTGCGGGTCCTTGGTGACCCTGTCGAGCGCCAGCAACCAGTGCGCAAACCCAGGCCGTGGCTCGCCGAAGAGCGAGTTCGTCGGCCGCTCCGGCAGCTCGCCGCCGAGCTTCAGGTGGTAGACCTCCTCGGCACCCGGCACGAGCGACGCGCGCTTCTCGCTGCCGACCTTGGCGAGCAACGACATGCGCATCGGCGCGCCTGCATCGTCGGTCGCGTCGAACCCGGTCTCGAGCCCCGCGCCACCTTGATACAGGCCAAGGAAGACCCCGCCCGCGACCCGCGCCGCGCCGCCTTCTTCGAGGTTCTCGTATCGCACGTAGCCGCCCAGCGCCACGCCGGGCACGAGCATCATGCGCGCCGTAAACATCGCCTGCCAGACGGCCGCGTCGTCCGCCAACGTGCGTGAGCCCTCGAGCCCGAAAGACACCCGCTCGCCGGCCGGGCGGATCGCCAGCCCGAGGCGCGCCACCGGGTCTTCTTCACGCCCATTGGTGCCCGGTGTCACCGGCGCGTTCAGGTGCTCCATCGCCAACGAAATGGCCAGCGCGCGCCACGGCCGAAACGACGCCGACAAGGTCCAGGCGCCATAGTCGTCGAGCTCTGGGTCCGCGTCCGAGCCAAGATCCATCCACTGCAGGCCTATCGCGGCGGTCGGCGACAAACGCAGCGCCAGCCCGACATCGAGCCGGGTCGTGGTCGTCTTCGTCCCCGGCCCATCACCGACGCCCGCGACGCCCAGGCCGAGCGCCAGCGGCCCCACCCGGAGGGCCGCGAGGCCCAACACCGACGCGACCGCGTCATCGCCCGAGAGGCGCGTGGTCACGCCGAAGCCGAACTCTACCCCATCGAGAAAACCGAGCCCGGCCGCGTGGGTCACGGTCGCCTCGGCGCCTTCGACCTCGGGCGCGAACGACCACGGCAGCACCAGCGGGCGCGGCGAGGGCGAAGGCGGCGCGGCGTGGGCCGCCTGCGACGACGCCACCAGGGCCCCGACGAGGAGCACAGTCACGATCGGAGAGTTGAGAATCGTCATTGCCCAAACCTTGCACGGCCAGCCGCTGGCTGATAGCCACCGCGCTCCGCCTCGCGTAGCATGGAGCAAGGTGGATCTCCCAGACAATCGCGGGGTCGTCACGTCTCCGAGCCGCCTCACGCGGCCCTGTGACTCGATTCCGCCGCCCCGATGCGAGGCGCACGATGAATCAGTTCAAGACGGCCCTATCAGTCTCTCTCGCGTTGACCCTTCCGTTCCTGGCGGCAGCGCCCGCCTGTGACGACGGTGCGACGCCTATCCCCGAGGCCGAAGGAAGCATCATCGAGGCCGGCAAGGCCGACAACTTCCTGTCGCTCAGCGCGCGCGAGTACTGGATCGAAGGCAATACCCGGATCGTGCTCGACGCGAGCTGGGCCAGTAAGCCCGAGGCCGACCGCCTCAAAGAGATCAAGCGCCTCGTGCCCGCCCGCCAGATCGTCATCGGCTGGTTCCTAAACCGCTACATCGTCGAGAAGGAGAAGGAGGGCGAGTACGGCGGCTTCAAGGCCCTCACCAAGAACGGCGCCTACGACGACCTCAACATCAAGAAGGTGAACGAGACGACCTGGAGCTTCGACTTCCGCCAGCAGATCGGCGGCAATGAGGACCTCATCGCCTCGCTGCCCGACGCGAAGGCGAAGGGCAACGGGCAATGGACCTTCGATCTCGCGATCGGCAAGATCTCGACCGCCGACATGCAGCGCCTCGACACCGACAAGGAGTGGTACCGCGACGCCCCGTGGGGCGACTTCAACCCCGCCAACGTCGCTGCCGACAAACAGGAGATCCAGCCGCTCGCGCTTAGCCTCCAGCCCGCCGAAGACGACGCCTGGCTCGACCTCGACCGCCTCATGGCGGACGGCAAGCTGTCGATCGGCATCCACTTCGGCTGGGACTACCACTCGGCCTATCACGAAAAGCACAGTAAAGACGTCTACACCTGGCTCGTCTCGCGCAAAGGCTTCAAGAGCCCGGTCGCCAAGTGGGAGAACCTCCGCCACGATGCCGGCCCACTCAAGGGCAAGGTCACCTGGCGCGGCAAGACCGTGAACGTCGAGGTCTCGATCTTCTGGGGCCGGAAGGGCGACGCCACCGACCCCGACACCGCCGCTGGCGGAAAGCAGCTCGAGGCCGACATGCTGACGAGCCTCAAGTCGCGCGAGGTCGTCATCTTCAGCGGCCACTCGGGCCCGTTCTACGGCTTTGCGCTGGCGAACTGGAAGGTCACCTCCGAAGGTGACGTCGACGACTCCGAACTCGAGCAGGTCCAGCTCTGGCAGGGCGCCTATCAGTTCATCCTGGCCGAGGGCTGCGACACCTACGGCATCGGCCAGTCGTTCGCGCTGAACCCGTCGAAGCCGGGGCTCAAAGACCTGGATGTCATCACGACCACGTCGTTTTCGAACGCCGCCTCGTCGGGCACCATCACCGACACGCTCGCGGTGCTCCTCGGCGTGCCCGGCAAGACGGCCGCGACCGCGACGAAGTTCTCGGTATTGCTGTCGGATCTCGACGCGAACTCGTCGTGGTTCGACTCGATGTACGGCGTGCACGGCCTCGACGACAACCCGCACGTGCACCCGTGGGCCGACCTCACGAAGTCGTGCAGGGTCTGCACGACCAACGCCGCCTGCGGCGACGGCATGAAGTGCATCAAGATGAAGGACGGCAAGAAGGGCTGCGCCGCCGAGTGCACCTCGTCGCTCGGCTGTGGCACTGGCTACGAGTGCCGCAACGTCGCGGTCGACAGCTATATCGAGAACAAGGTCTGTGCCCCGATCTCGCTCCAGTGTGGGGTCGCCCCGCCCGCGTCCGGCCGCCTCTTGATCAATGAAGTCATGCCGAACCCGACCGCCGACTCGAACGGCGATGGCACGAAGGACACGACCGCCGACGAGTACGTCGAGCTCGTCAACGCCGGCTCGCAGCCGCTCGACCTCACGGGCTGGATCCTGTCGGACGGCACCAGCGTGCGCCATCGCTTCGCGACCGGCTCGGTCATCGCCCCGGGCGGCGCGCTGGTCGTGTTCGGCGGCGGGACCGCCAGGCTTACCGCTGGCACGACCGTGTTGCAGATCGCCAGCACCAAGGCGCTCGGCCTCAACAACAGTGGCGACTCGGTCAACATCGCCGACAAGGACGGCCTCGTCGTGGCCCAGGTCACCTGGGCGAGCGGGCTTGCCGCCGGGCGGAGCTGGGCGCGCACGAAGGATCTCGACCCCAACGCGAGCTTTGGCACGACCACCCCGAGCCCCGGTATCAAGGCGGACGGCTCGAACTTCTGAGCGCCCGAGGCATTTATGGACTACCGCAATCTCGGCCACAGCGGCCTCAAGGTATCGACCCTGTGCCTTGGCACGATGACCTTTGGCGAGGCCGCCGCCGGGCAGATGATGCACGGCATCGGCAGTGACGACGCGACGGCGCACGCGATCCTCGAACGCGCGCTCGCGCTCGGCGTGAACTTCATCGACACGGCCGACGTGTACGGCGAGGACGGCCTCTCCGAGCGGGTCATCGGCGACTGGTTTATGCGCACGAAGCGACGCAACGAGGTCGTGCTCGCGACCAAGTTCCGCTTTCGCATGGGCCCTGGCCCCAACGGGACCGGCGCCTCGCGGCGGCGCATCATGCAGGCCTGCGAGGCGTCTCTGACGCGCCTTCGCAGCGACCGCATCGACCTCTATCAGATCCACATGCAGGACCTCGACACACCCGAGGAGGAGACGCTGCGCGCGCTCGACGACCTCGTGCGGCAGGGCAAAGTGCTCTACCTCGGGGCCAGCAACTATGCGGCGTACCGCCTGGTTGAATCGCTGTGGGTGGCCGATCGCCAGCACCTCAGCCGCTTCATCGCGTTCCAGCCCGAGTACTCGCTCGTGCAGCGTGGGATCGAGCGCGAGCATGTGCCGCTGTGCACGAAGTTCGGCCTGGGCATCATCCCGTGGTCACCGCTGGGGGGTGGATTCCTCTCTGGCAAGTACCGCCAAGGCGAAGAGCCACCGGCCGGTTCGCGCCTCGCCAAGTGGAAAGACCGCCTCCAGGGCCCCGACCAGGAACGCTACTGGAAGGTGCTGGCCGCCGTGAACGAGGTGGCCGAGACGCTCGTGGCGTCGCCCTCGCAGGTCGCGCTCGCGTGGGTGCTGCAGCGGCGGGGCGTGACCTCGGCGATCTTTGGCGCGCGTACGCTGGCCCAGCTCGACGACAACATCGGGGCGGCCTCGCTGAAGCTCTCGGCCGAGCAGGTGGCGGCCCTCGACGCCGCCAGCGCCGTGCCTATGGGCTACCCCTATGAATTCATGGCGCGAGTTCAGGGCGCTTGGTAACACGCCGTTGAACGCACCCTGAGCGAACGGATATCGGTCATGCCCTCGACACCACTTCTCGGCCAGCAGCCAGTCCCAAACGCAGGCCACGTCATCGACGTGACCGAGGCCAGCTTCGAGCACGACGTGCTCGACGTCAGCTTCGAACGCCCGGTGCTCATCGACTTCTGGGCGCCCTGGTGCCAGCCGTGTAAGCAGCTCTCGCCCGTGCTCGAAGCGCTCGCGGAGGAAGCCGGCGGCCAATGGCGGCTCGCCAAGATCGACGTCGACAAGGCGCCGCGGCTGGCCCAGTACTTCAAGGCGCAGTCGATCCCGATGGTGGTCGCGATCTTTCAAGGGCAGCTGCTGTCGCAGTTCCAGGGCGCACTCTCCAAGCGCGAGGTCGAGCGTTGGCTCGCCGAGGTCTTCAAGCGCGCCGGGATCGAGCTCGTAAAGCTCGTCGAGCCCGAAGTGCCCAGCGACCCGGACCAGGCGATCGCTTTCCATCGCCAGCGACTCGCCCAGCGCCCCGACGACACCAAGACCAAGCTCGCACTCGGGCGGCTCATGTTCGCGAAGGGCGACGTCACGGGCGCCGACAAGATCCTCAATGAGATTCCGTTCAGCTCGCCTGAGTTCGTTGCCGCCCGCGCCGCGCTGAACTTGAAGGAGCTCATCGCCGAGATCGGCCTGGCCGGGGGCGAAGAGGCCATTCGCACGCGCCTTGCGGCCACCCCGGACGACGTCGACGCGACCTACCTCGGGGCCTTGATCGACGGGACGGCCGGGCGCTTCGCGGCGGGTCTTGGCGTGCTGGTCGGCCAGGTCGGGCTAGCGGCATCGCGCATCACGCCCGAGCAGAAGACGCGCGCGAAGAAGGCGGCCGCCATGTTGTTCGAGGCCGCTGGGCGCAATGACCCCGAGGTCGAGAGCGAGCGCAAGCGCCTCACCCGCCTCCTCTTCTGAATTCGCTCGCGAGACACGCGCGGCCGTCGTCGCTCGCTCGTCGGCGGCCTTAAGGCCTGCCTCCTCGCGGCTCCTAGGCCGCGCGCGTCTCGCTTCGCGAATTGGTTGCAGTTACTCATTTCGGCTCGGGGCGTGACGGGGGCTCCCAGCCTGCCCTAAAGTTTCCCTCGCGAGCGGCCGACACCTTCATTGGCCGCTCGAGACCGCGGCGCATCGGCGCCGGATTCGGCTGGCGCCATCCGCGGTCCAGAGCACGGGGGCAACGTGACTCGGAAACTCATGACATGCGCGTTCACGATGCTGTTGGCAGCGTCGACGGGCTGCGATCTGCTGAACCCCGGCAAGGACGACGACGCCCGCGACGCGACCCCCGATACGCCCTACGATCCGAACACCGGTGAGTGCGCGACCAACTGGCGGGTCATCAATGCCGCCGACCTCGGCAGCCACGCCATGGTCGAAAACGAGCGCCTCGTCATGCGCTCACAAGGCAAAGAGGTCGCGGTGCAGGGCCTTCTGGGCGTGCCTTCGGGCGGCCGAGGCGCGGTCCTGCGCTTCGACTTCTACGCGCTCGATCTCGGCGCCAACGGCCGCTTCGACCTCGAGATGGTCTCGCCCGAGGGAACGCTCTCGCGCCTCATCGTACAGCCGACCGGCGCGGTCCTCACGGTCGAGGCGATCCCTTATGGCAGCACCGCCGAGCTCGAGCTGAGCACCCCACCCAGGCACATGGTCTTCGAGCTCGAGCTGAAGCCCGACAACAGCGTGTCGGCCCGTGCCTTCTTCTTCGAGGCGGGGCGCGCCAAGGTGCTCTCGACCGGCGTGGCGCGCTTCGATGGCGGCACCGTGACGAACCTCATGACGCTCTCGGGCGCCACCGCCGAGGTCGAGCTCGAGCGCTTCGCGCGCGTCGATCCCGGCAACGGTGGCTTGATGGAGGACTTCTGGTGCGACTCGCTCGGCCTCGCCGCCGGCCGCTTCCGCTTTCCCGAGGGGCGCGCCTCGAAGGCTGGCAACCCGTGCGGTCAGGACGACCAGTGTGGCGCCGGCGAGCTGTGCGTCGACAACTACTGCCGCCGCGCCTGCCTCGCGAGCAGCCAGTGCTTGAACAACATCTGCATCGTCACCGAGGACAACGGCCTGTGCAGCGTGCCGAGCGAGGACGACTGCGCCGCCACCCCGGGCCTCGCCTGCGGCGCCGATGGACGTTTGCGCAACCGCTGCTCGCTGGCCGCCGACTGTCCGCGTGACGGCGATCTGTGCCTTGGTGGCGCGTGCATGTCGAACGACGAGGCGACAACGGCCAACGGCAAGCTCTGGGGCGCATGCGACTTCGGCAAGGAGCGCTGCGAGAAGGACCGCGTCGAGTCGTGTGACACCGCCGGCCCCGGCTGGACCAAGGTCGAGCAGTGTCTCGCCGACCAGTGCAAGTCCACCGGCCTCACGGCGTTCTGCGATGCGTGCCAGCGCTCGTGCGGCGGCGTGCATGCCGAGGACGTCTTCGCGAGCTGCGACTCCGATGAGCCCGCGCTGGAGCTCGACTGCAAGGACGCCTTCCAGGTCTGCTCGACCGGCGACACCAACACCGATGAGGCCTATTGCCGCGACATCGTACCTTCCGCGCCGGCTTCGCAGCCGGTTGAGGTCGGCAGCGGCAGCCAGTGGCGCATCGATCCGACCGAGGTCAGCCGCGCCCAGTATGCGGCGTTTCTACAGAAGGCCCCGTCGATCGTCTCGCAGCGCCCGGACTGTGTCTGGAACCAGAGCTACCGCCCCCCCGACTGGCCCTTTTTCGAGGCGCCCGAGCGCGCGGTTCAGGTCGACTTCTGCGATGCGCAAGCCTACTGCGCGTCGCTTGGCCGATCGATTTGTTCGGTGCCCGAGTGGTACGACACCTGTAGCTCGGGCGGCGCGAACGAGTTCCCTTACGGCGACGCGTTCGAGTCGGGCCGCTGCAGCATCGACCCACGCCGCGACGTCGGGACCAACCCCGAGTGTGCTGCCCAGACGGGCCCGTTCGCGGGCGTGGTCGACATGATTGGCGGCGTCGGCGAGTGGATCGACTCGTGCGAGAAGGGCGCCACCACGGTCCGTGCCGCCGACAGCTGCAAGACCCGCGGCACGTCCGCGTCGCAAGGGTGTGAGGCAGAACGGCTGGTGCGGCGCGACTCGGTGTCCGGGATTCGTTGTTGTTCCTTGTGACGCGGCCCCCTGATATGCGCATCGCGTGCACGACGAAGCCACCGGCCTGAAGCCGCTCGAAGCCACCGGCCTGAAGCCGCTCGAAGCCACCGGCCTGACGCCGCTCGAGGTCATCGGGCTCAAGCCGCTCGAGGTCATCGGGCTGACCCCGCTCGAGCTCGGCGCGTTGATGCCGCGCGACGGGCGCCCGAGCCCGACCCGCGGCAAGGCGCTGTGGCGTTGGCTGCGCGAGGAAGCGGACGTACCGGCCACGACGTGGCCCGAGTCGCTGCCCGAGCTCGGCCGAAACGCGCTGAGCGAGCTGCAGAGGCACGTTGCGTTGCCCGACGTGGTGATCGAAGAGCGCTACGTCAGCCGCGACGGCACGATTAAATGGCGGCTCACCTGTCGCGGCCGGCCGATCGAGACCGTGATGATCCCCACCGCCACGCGGGCGACGGTCTGCGTGTCGAGCCAGAGCGGCTGCACACGCTGGTGCGACTTCTGCGCAACGGCGCGCATGTCGTTTGGTGGCCAGCTCAGCGCCGGCGAGATCGTCGCGCAGGTGTTGCTGGCCCGGCGGGCCGCGACGGTGCCGCTCACGAACGTGGTGTTCATGGGCATGGGCGAGCCGCTCGACAACTTCGAGGCGGTGCTGACCGCGGTGCGGGTGCTCGACGAGGGCGTCGGCATCGCGCCGAAGCACTGCACTGTGTCGACCTCGGGCGTGCTGCCGCGCATGATCGACCTCTGGGAGCGGAGCCGCGCATCGCTGGCACTTTCGCTGCACGCGACGACCCAGGAGCTGCGCGATCGGTTGATGCCGCGCGTGAAGCGCTGGCCGCTCGCAGCGCTGTGCGAGTGGATGCGGGCGGCTTCTGAAGCCCCATTGAACGGCGCCAAGCCTCGCCACTTCTTTATCGAGTACGCGATGTTGCGGGGCATCAACGACAGCGACGCGGACGCCGATCGGCTGGTCGCGTTGATGGCCGGTATCCGCGCCCGCATCAACCTCATCCCCTTCAACGCGAGCGACGGGCTGCCTTATGGGCGCCCTGACGCGGAGCGCATTCGCGCGTTCCAGCACCGCGTCATCGCGGGCGGCCTGCTGACGATCGTGCGCGAGACGCGCGGTGACGATGCGGCTGCCGCGTGTGGACAGCTCGCGGTCGGCCGCGCAGGCTGAGTCAGCAACGGCAGGTCGTGCCCCAGACCGCAGCTGTTCCCGGGGGTCACGCAGCGGATAGAGAGGAGCCGCGCAGGTCTCATGGCCACGACCGATACGGCGGTCTTCGACACGCCCACGCCAGCGCCCGCAAGCACGAGTGCGCCCGAGCCCACTACATCCGCGACACCCGTGGGATGTTCAGGCACGAGAGCCCCGTCTCGAGCGTGCGCCAGGTCAGGTTTGTCAGCGTCAACCGCGACTTCCGCGCGGCTTCGTCACCCAGGATGGTGTGCTTCGCATAAAACCCGTTGAACGCCCGCGCAACGCCATACAGGTACTCGCACAGAAAATGCGGCAGTAGCTGCGCCCCGACCCGGTCGAGCATATCGCCGAAGCGCCCGAGTTCGAGCGCCAGCGCCCGTTCTTCGTCGTGCTGCAATACGAGCGGTGAACCGTCCGGCACAAACGTGTCCCCGCCACGCGCCGCCAGCTCGCGGAACACCGATAGGCAACGCACCAGCGTGTACTGCAGATAAGGCCCGGTATTGCCGTCCGCCGCGAGCAGCTTGTCCCAGTCGAACTTGTAGTCGGTCGCCAGATTCTGAGCCAAGTCCGCGTACTTGACGGCCCCTGCCCCGACCTTCGCCGCGATCTCGCGCTGCGCCACCTCGTCCGCGTCGGGCCACTTCTCTTTCACGAGCGGCAGGATCCGCTCCTCGGCCTCGTCGAGCAGCTGGTCGAGACGCACGGTCCCGCCATCACGCGTCTTGAACGGCCGCCCGTCATTGCCCAGCATCATGCCGAAGCCGACATGCACGAAGTCCGCGCTCCAGCCGATCTTCCGGCAGGTCGCGAACAACTGCCGGAAGTGGTCCGACTGGCGCACATCGACGACGTACACGATGCGGTCGGCCGCATACGTCTTCTTCCGGTACTCGACGGTCGCCAGATCGGTTGTCGCGTAAAGGAAAGCGCCATCCGATTTCCGGATGATAAACGGGGTCTTCGGGAGACCCGGCTCCTCCGGAAAAATACAGATCGCGCCATCGCTCTCGCTGGCGATGCCACTCGCGATGAGCTCCTCGACGAGGCCTTTCAGGCGGCCGCTATAGAAGCTCTCGCCATGCCACGTATCGAACCCGACCTCGAGGCGCGCGTACACACGCTCGGCCTCGGCGCGCGAGATCAACACGAACCGCTCCCATAGCGCCTTGCGCTCCGGGTCGCCGCCCTGTAGCGCCGCCAGCTCCGCCCGGCACGCGTTGGCGATCGCCTCGTCCGCCTTCATCGCGACCGTGCCCTCCTTGTAGAGGCGCTCCAGCTCGCCAATCGGATCGGCCGCCAATGCCGCCTCGTCATGCCCTGCAGTCCAGCCTTCGCCATCCTTGCGATGCCCGCGCTTCCACGCCCACAGCAGGATCCCGAACTGCGTTCCCCAGTCACCGATGTGATTGTCGCCGATGACGTTGTGCCCCAGAAACCGCAAGGTCCGAACGATCGCGTCGCCGATCACGGTCGAGCGCAAGTGTCCGACATGCATGCGCTTCGCGACGTTCGGACTCGAGAAGTCGACGACCACGGTCTCGGGCTTCGCGACCGGCGCGACCGACAGCCGTGCATCGGCAGCCGCCCGCCCGAGCTCGGCCGCGAGCCAAGCGGGGTCGATCCGAAGGTTCACGAAGCCGGGTCCGGCGACCTCGGGGGCCAGGCACATGCCCTGCGAGTCGAACGCCGCGACGAACTTGTCGGCGAGCTTGCGCGGGTTCTCCTTGAGCGTCTTCGCGAGCGGCAGCACACCATTTATCTGATAGTCGCCAAAGCGCGCCTCAGTCGTCGCGCGCACATCGCCCGACGCCCCGGCGCCGGCCTCGCCGAACGCGCGCGCGAACGCCTCTTCCGCGAGGCGCGCGAGCTTGGCCGCGATGCGCCCACTTGTTACAGCCGGCACACCTGTCACACCACTACTCGCTTCGCTCGTCATGCGCCTAACTCCTCGTCGGGCTGCTAACTAGCCACGTCGTGCCGCCCGCGACAAGCGCGTTCCACGAGCACGCCCGCCGCTGGCAAGTGCTGGCGAGATTCGCGCGAACACCCGGACCAGGCGGGCCAGGACCTCGGGCTCGACTGCGCCTCGGGTTGCCGTGGGACCCGAGCCAGGTCGACGCCTGTCAGGGCGTCGCAGGCAGCCCAGCCGACAGCCTCGGCGATGGGCCGCACGACCTCCGCAGCATCGCGTCGCGGCGCGTGACCTTAGAACAGCTTCCCTCAACTTGGTGGCCAGCGACTCGCCGATGCATCGCCGCCACCTTCGTTGGGCGCCCTGCGAGGTACCCCAGGTACCCTCTCGGTCGCCCGCCTCGTTGGGCGGCGCGCCTCGGCTTCGCGCTGACCCCGCATTTTCGGTGCGCTGTACGAAGTGCCTGCCGCAAACGAACACGTCAGTTCTCGGGCCCGCTGAGCGACCCAGGAATTGAGGAAGCAATGAAGAGAATCGCTCTCATGGCTTCCTGGCTTCCTGGGTTCTTGGCGAAGCGATCGGGCAGTTTCGCGGCGGGCCCTGAGACAGCGCCTTCAGCTCCGGATCATGAGGGCCCAGAGCTTCTTGGCGTGCTCGAAGAAGGCGGGCGGAGCCTTCTTGAAGTCGGCCTTGTAGGTGCCACCCTCCTTCATGCCGTCGCCATAGTCGACGACCGACTCGCCGCGCAATGCGTACTTGGCTTTCTGCTCGAGCATGAGCAGCTTCATCGTATCGGAGCTCATGTCGCCGCGGCAGCCGGCCACGTAGCCGAAGCTGAGCTCGCCCTGGTCGTCGCCGTCGAGGTTCGTCAACGTGATGGACTCGGGGATGAACCTCAACGTGAGGTCGAGGTCGCAGGGCCGTACGGCCTCCTTGTTGGCCTGGACCTTGGTGTACACGCCCTTGAGCTCCGAGAAGGTCGTAACGTAGAGCACGCGGCTCTCGTAGGTAGAGTCGTCCTTCTGGCCGACCTTGGAGCTGATGGCGAAGACGGCGAGGTTGGTGCCGTTGCCCTCGTTCCAGGTGAGGACGCGCTCGACCTTGTAGGTGGCGCCAGGCACAGACTTGCTGGTGTCGATCCCGGTGACGTCCTCGAAGGTCAAGCCAGCCGGTAGGTTGCCGCTGGTGTCGGTCTTGAGGGTCGAAGGGATGTCGTCAGCGAGGGCCGGGCTGGCAAATGCAATGAGTGAGAGCAAAGCGAAGGCGGACAGGACACGCTTCATGGTGAGCCTAGGGTGGAGGGGTGTGCGACAGCTCGCGCCAAGACAGTCTACGCCACGTCGCTGCGTTCCTAGCATACGCCTTTCATACGCGCAGATGTGGCGACCACCAGCGCCAGCGCGACCGCGTCGCACGACGAAGTGTGCGCACATGTCGAAGCACCACTACGCCGACCTGAGCCAGCCCGTTCGCGCATACGACGCCAGTGCTTCCTTCCAGCCCTTGGGGACCCGTTCGTTGCGGGCGCCGCTCCATCGCCGCCCGCGCGGAAGGCGCGACGAACATCGGCCGGTCGAAGCGCATATCCATCAGGTCACCGTTGGGCGCTCGCATCCCCAGCCAGATCGAGTCCGCGCGCTTGTCGGAGGTCATCCGCCACACCACCTCGTCGATCGACATCCGGCTCGTGCCTTCCTCGTCGACATGGAGGAGCTCCGTCCCTGGTGGAATGCCCAGCGCATCCAAGGCCCCGTCGCGCCCCTCCTCCGTCCACCTGAATCTCGAACCATCGGCGCCGAGATGCCTTCGAATCGCCTCACTCTCCTCGTCTTCGCGCCCCAGCTTCTCGAGCTCGGAGTGCAAGACGATGACGCCGGCGTCGCGCGTCGACCCGGGCCGCAGTCCAACCCAGGCCGCTCGGTTGGGGGCCACCCTTCTTCCTCGGTGTCCAGTTCCACCCTCGCCCGGCCTATGAACGCCCGCTGAGTCTCGACGGCGAGGTCGAAGCGGCCGCGCCGATCGGTTCTCGTCACCACCTCCTGGTCGGCCCCATTCCACATCTTGACCTCGGCGCTCACGAGACCGTGACCCCGACTCTCCACGAAGCGCCCAAATACCCTTGTCTCCATAGGCTTTCCGCAGGGCGTCACGACGTCTCCCGGCTCGAGCCACACCTCGCCGCAGCCCACCTCGAAGCCCTGCCCGTGCTTGTCCTCGTCGAGCGCGATCGCCACCTCCTACGTGTTCGCGCCACGAAGCCGAATCAGCTCTCCCACCCGCCCCAGCTCCACGATGGCATGCCCACCCGTGCCCCGATAGGTGACCATAGGGCCGTACGTATGCCTCAGCGACTCCATGTAGAGGTCGATGTCGCGGCCCATGAACTCGCTATCCTCATCGGACATCACCGACTCGGCCTGCTCGTCCTCACTCGCTGTCGCGGCTTCCTCCAGCGCCGCGAGGCGACGCTCGCGATTGGCGGCAAGCACCGCCGCGAGCGGCTCAGCTCCGTCGCGCACGCTCGCCGCCGCAAGCGCCAGGACCTCTGGCATGTCGGGTTCGGAAGCCAGGATCGACGCCGCCGTGGCCCTCGCGATGTCCTCTCGTGACCGCGCCCCGACCTCCTGGTCGAACAGCGCCACGACGACCTCCGGCCCCGACGGTAGCCGCTCCATCAAGGCCAACACCATGGTCGTGATCTCCTCGTCCGCCCTGTTCGGATCGAAGTCGACGAGCCCAACACCGAGGACCTCAGCGAGCGCCTCAGGCACATCGAAGCCAAGAGCCTCACCCTCGCCCACGCCCACGCCCACGCCCACGCCCACGCCCACGCCCACGCCCACGCCCACGCCCTCGCCCACGCCCTCCTCGAGCTCGGGCCGCTCCGACTCCGCCACATCTCCGTAGTCGAACCAGTCCAGGCTGCAAATGATCACCCGGCCCGATCCGCCGACCTCGGACTGCACGATGACGAACGCCGTTGGCTCGAGCATCAACGAAACCTCCTGACGCTTTCTGGTCGGCTCGACCCATCGCGTCGCCAACCCGCGCTCACCACCGTCGGCCGTCACTCGCAGCGGCTCGGTCGGAAATCGCGCGAACACAAAGCCGCCGTCTCGTCCCGTGACCGCCCTCCACCCACGTCGCTCAGGCGTCCTACCCGCCGTCACCGACACGCCCGCCAGCGGGACGCCACGCACGTCGAACACCCAGCCGAAGAGCTCGACGCCCGGCCCATCGGGCTCGTCGGGCGACTCGTCCGCTTCGGTACTCCAGGCGCGCCGTCCCTGATTCCCCCGCGCCGCCGCCGACCATTCACTCGACTCCCGCTCGTCCACCGAACCCGCGCTACCACGCGCAAGCGCGGCTTGACTCGCCGCCGCGTCGCCATCCGCAGTCGACTCCGCCCGAGGCCAGAACAGCGCAAGCGCGAGACCGACCCCAACCACGACGCGCCACGACCCCTTGGACATCGACGTTCTCCCATATCTCCAACACTGCACCAGCGCGGTCACGGTCTTCGAGATCGAGACAACGCGCGAGCCGTCGCCCTCAGGCCCGATTCCGACACACGCCGTTCATACGCCTAGATGACCTCGGCTGGAGTGGCGATCCACGCTCGGGCCGCTCAGCCGGCCTGAAGCGGCCGCCCTGTAAACGTCCACTTGAAGGGCTTCGCCAGGACCTTGTTGAAGTAGGTGATGAAATCGAGCAGACGCTCGCGGAGCTGCTCGAGGGACGCAAAGGATCCTCGTTTGAGGACGCGGCGCGCGAGGATGCTGAACCATATCTCGATCTGGTTCATCCATGAGGTGTGCTTCGGAGTGAAGATGAAGCGGATCCTGTGGCTTGGATCCTCCAAGAACTCCTTCCGGCTCGGCATGGTCTGCAGGATTCCTTCTTTGCGCTTGGTGCCAAGTTCGGCGTCGCTGACGCACCGCTCGCCGACGAAGCGGACGAGGCCCTCGGACATGTGGGTGTTTAGCTGGTCCGTCACGAACACCCACCCCGCCGTGGGGTCGGTGTCCACGATGCGCTTGATGTGCGCGACGAAGTCCTCCTCGGTCCGCGTTGGGCCAATGCTTGGTTCGATCACCTGCCCGGTTGCGACGACGAAGTTGGCGATCAGGCAGAGCGCGCCATGGCGCTTGTACTCGAACTCGATCTTCTCGATGTGACCCGGGCGCGTAGGCTTCGTTGGGTGTACCCGCTCCAGCGCCTGGATGCCGGTCTTCTCGTCGGTACTGACGACGTGCGTTCCAATCTTCGCCAAGGCGGGCGCTTGGCGATAGATCTCGCAGATATTCTCGATGTTCTCTTGATAGGAAACGGGGTCCTCGAGCTTGTCTTTCGACGTCAGCCAGTACCGGCTCTTGTGGGGGCGAATTGAGTTTTTTTTAGAATGCGATCGATGTGACGTGGCGAGATGCTCGTGACGATCTTGCGCTTCACGACCTCAGCAGCCAGCTCGCGAGGCGTCCAATGAGTCACTGGACGCTTGCTATCTGCGGGCGGTTCGCACGCGACAGCGATGACCTGAACCAGCTCTTCGGCAGTGAACTTGGGAGGGCCACCAGGTCGCGGTTCGTCCTCGAAGACTCCGACCATGAGCTCTGCGAATTCCCTGTCGCTAACCGCACGAGCTTCCGCCGCGGCGAGGCGCGGCCCATGCGCAGCCCATCGCCTACGCCAACGCCGGACACGTTGACGATCGACTCCCAACTCATAGCCCTGTTGGATGTTATTGATGCCGTCCGCTGACATAAGAACGATGCGGCAGCGCTCGCGCAAACGATGAGGAGTTCCGGCAGCGTGCCGCACCAACTTCTCCAGCAACGCCCGCTGGCGCCCTGTTACCGTGACCTCGCAAGCCGTCTGTAGCATAGGATCCCTCCGACCGAGATCGGAGCACCTTGATCCTCCTCGGCTCGTTGCGCAAGCGGGTGTGTTGCGAGTTGAGCCGAGGTCATCTAGGTGGCTGGTGTCGAACAAAAACACCTAGTCACCTGCCCGGTCGAACAGGGGCTTCGACCGCCACGCCGCTTCGCCTTTGGCGCGCGGCGATTCGACAGCGATCACGCGGAATCCTGGCTCCTTGACCAAAGCAGGATTGCCGCGTGGCATTATGCGCGTCGTCGCCCCGGCCGTCCCCTGCGACATTGCATCGATCAGCCCACGCGATGCCGCCGACGACAGCCATCAGCGCGCAGATGGTGAGCTTCATCAGCAGGCGCTCCGATTGACCGGAACGGGCACCGAGTATATACCCCGAACATGCATCAACGACCTGCGGCTCGCACCTACGCTCTCTGTCTTGTCTTCGTCGTCTTCGTCGTCTTCGTCGTCTTCGCTGCCTGCGGCTCCGACGACTCCAACGGACGCGAAGATCTCGAAGCGGTCGACACCGCTACGGACGCGCCCAATACGGCCGATACAGCGGACACGACGGAGACCGCGGCACCCGAGGTCGAGGCCGAAGTCGAGGTCACGCCCGGGCCCGACAACGAAGCCCTCTGGGACTGGAGCGGGGGCGGCTTCACGCCGACCGACTACACCTTCGAACTCGACCCGGACGGCGGCGCCGCCGGGGGCACCGGAGCTATCTGGCGCGTCGCGTCGTTGCGCGAAGACACGCTCGGCGGGGTCGGGCTCGGCGCGACCGTGCCGGTCGACGGCTTCCTCGGCCAGCGCGTCAAGTTCACGGCGCGTCTGCGCAGTGAAGGTGTCACCGGAGGTGCGTGGCTCGCGTTCGGCGTCGAAGTCGGCGCGACCACCTATCGCTTCGTGCGCTCATCGATCAATACGCTGATTATCGGCGACACCGATTGGACGACCTACCAGGTCGAGCTCGACGTCGATCCCGCGGCGACCGGGCTCTTTGTCAGTGTCGACCTCTTGAACGCCGGCGAGGTCTGGCTCGACGAAGCACGCCTCGAGGCGGTTCCCGCGGAGGGACCCGATGACGACATGTTCGTGACCGGTCCGACGTCGTTTGACGCCGAGGGTCCGGTCGACGAGCTCGGCCTGCCGCGCGCATGGTGGCTGGGCAGTGGCTCGCCGTTCCTCTACGAGCTCAGGCAGACGACCGAGGTGTCGCACTCGGGCGAAGCGTCGATGACGATCGCTTCGGACAGCGCGATTGCGAGCGACCTCGGCATGCTCGTCATGGGCATGCACGTCGACGCTTATCGCGGAAGGCGGGTCCGGCTGAGTTCGTGGATTCGCACCGCGGACGTGCCCGGCACGACCCAGATGTGGTTTCGCATCGACGGCTTCTCGCGCTTGCTCGGCTTCGACAACATGGACGACCGGCCGGTGACGGGCACCACCGAATGGGCACAGCACGCCATCGTGCTCGACGTGCCTGACGAGGCGATCATGTTCTTCTTCGGCGTCTTCCAGGCGGGTCCCGGCACGACCTGGTTCGATGACTTCACGCTCGAGATAGTCGACGAGAGCGTGCCGACGACGCCCTGAAGCGAGCCCGGGCCGGGATCCGGAAGGCCGCCTCGTCGGGCGACTCGACCCACGCCCCGTTCTGCGCCGCACCTCGAAGATTCGGAGGCGTTGCTCCGAGCCGGTTGCGCAGGCGCGGTTCCAGTGGGAACGTCAGGCACCTCCCAGCACGCCGCAGCGGTCGCGGCCAGACACTGAGAACGGGCAGGACACCCCATGGTACTCTCGAAAGCCAATGCTCTTGCCGGCGCGCTCGGCGCGGCCGTAGTCGGCGTCGGCGACTGGCTCCGAAGTCGACTACGCGACCGTCGCACCACCTTCACGAGCAGCACGGCCCGCGCGTTGAACGCGGTGAGGTTGCCCGACGACGAGTTGCAGCACCCGGGCCTCATCGAGTGGTGGTACTTCAAGGGCCACTTCGAGGCCACTGCGACCGCGACCGCGGCCGCCCGCCGCTACTCGTTCATCGCCATGGTCTTGAAGCGCGACGTACTGTTCGTGCCCGCGGTCGTCGGCCTGTTCCGGCTGACCGATCACGCTGTAGGCCCCGGCCGGCTGGTCGGGGCCTACAGCGAGTCGACGGCGCCGGTCGACTTCGACTTCTCGTCGCGTGGTTGTTTCGTGCGCTCGATCCGGGCCTCGTCGAAGGCCACCTCGGCGGTGCGCACGAGCTCGCGGTAGGCGTCGTCTTCGAGAGTCTCTGCACGCCCGACGAGCGAGCGGAGTGCGTCGTAGCCGAAGACGAAGCGGACGCCGTCGCTGTCCCATCGGTCGAAGTGGCTGGTCTGCATGAAGGCCGTGTCGCCCCGCAGAAGAATCTGCTTCCACCCCGCATTGCGGCAAAGCTCAATAGCCCGCGCGAAGTAGTCGGGCGCTCCTTCTTCCGAAGGGCGGTTGCCACTGCGGTTGACGATGTAGAGCGGCTCCTGGGTATTGCTGAGCGACACGACCAACGGGTGATAGCCCCACACGCCATTGTATGAGAGGCCCATCCCCTGCTTGCACTCGCCCGCGGTTGGGACCAGCGTGCCGTCGGCATCGATGCGCGCGACGCCGTCGAAGAATGAATTCGGCTGCCGCTTCCACACCCTGACGCGAACGTCGTTGATGATGTCCATCAGCCGATGGATCGCCTCAGCGTCGAAGCGACGGCAGAAGTCGCCCGCCGTTGTCGGGTCTGGGATCGTCCGTGCGCCAAGGGCATCGAGGAACGCCGTGTCATTGCGTCTGACCTCGATGTCATCCAGGACTCGTCCACCACAGAGGATGTTGAAGGCGATGTTCCGGACGTGGTCCGAGTCGCGGTAGGGCCGATGTCGTTGCAGGATCTCGAGACGCTCGTCGATCGCCTTGACCCATCCGACCTTCGACGCGAGCATGAGTATCGCACCAATCCCGCCGCTGGCGATGGCGCGCGTACGGTCCGCGATCTCGTACTCGACGCCCCGCGCGGCGAACTCGGGGCCGAGGCCCAGTGGCTCGCGGCCTCCCCGGACGGGTTCGAGCCGCGACATGATCTCGGACTTCCTCGAAGCGAGCTGACGACGTATCTTCGTTTTCACCTGAAAATCTCCTCTGTGGTGGAGTGTTCGTTCTGCAAACACTCAAACACATGAGCCTTTCAGGTTAATTCCCAGCCGTGCTCGCTTGATCAAGGCCTAGTCCTGAATCTA
>Ga0209490_10001856_pt1 | contig 20211 bp, 16 predicted proteins | sample MAT06_FD_187209 | JGI IMG/M metagenome (GOLD analysis project Ga0209490, IMG submission 187209) | Freshwater microbial communities from Lake Fryxell liftoff mats and glacier meltwater in Antarctica - MAT-06 (SPAdes) (version 2) | ecosystem: Environmental > Aquatic > Freshwater > Ice > Liftoff... | reverse complement strand
CAAGCAGGGATAGCTCACTGGGGACGTTCGCCTAATCCAATCATGTGTCGTCCCATCAAAATCTCGCTCATTTGCATAGCAGTCGCGACTGGGATCGTTGGCATCGGTTATCTCATTTTACTTCGATCCTTGGCTGGTAATCAGCAAGAGTCCGCAAGTGAGATGGTCCTCACGCCCGAGTATTTACAGGGCATGCGTTCGGCTGGCTATCCGATCTCTATCAGTCGAGCTTTTCAGGCCGGCTCTTATGGAGGATGGCATGGAGATGGTGCCAGTTTGACCGTCTATCTTTACCCGGCATCGGAGTCCAATGCTCTATTGGCTGCACTTAAGATTCGCAGTCCAGACTACACGTGGTCGGAGACGATCTCACAGTATGCTACGCTGGGACATCTGAAGGATCTTCTGCCGGACGATTTCATGCCATCGGCCGACCGCACGGTTTTGATCGAGGGAAGACCCGCTCAGGGGTTGCCATTGCTAGAGTATGTCATTTGCCCAGCAGAGGGGTTGTTTTACTCTATCAGTCATCAGTTCTGATCCGATGGTCACGACTACATCCAAAACAAAGGCGAACAAGGCGCGGCTGGACAACCGCTGGGGCTGCTCTGTCGGCCATGCTTTCCGTAAATTTAACCCGCTATCCCGTCTCGACGCTCACCCCCGCCCCAGCGGTGCCAGCGCTTGAACGTTCGCTGAAAAAATGAGACCAGCCATCTGCACGGGGATTCTTCTCATCCTGAGCATCGCATTTCTCATCTTCCACGAGATGTTGATGCAGACTTGGCGACCGATGTTCATGCTGATCCTTTTGTCGTTTGCCATTGCTCTTGTTTTGGCTTATGTGGCGTTTCGGGTATCTCAATTGCGTTCGCAATCACGACTACAATCGATCCTACTATCCTGTGCAGCAGTCTTCCTTTTTTCCATTGCTTTGAGTGTGCTTTGGGCGGTTTCCGAAGAAGGGCTGATTCACTACTACCTCGCTACCTACGGTCCAGATGACACGGGAGGCCGCTACTTCTATCCGGGGAATTCTGGCATGGGGTATGCGAGAGGCTTGAGCAGACCTTTTGACTTGATCGCAGGGATAGTGGTGAGAGGCATTTGCTTTGCTACTTTACTCGGTGTTCCACTTGGATTCATAATCGACGCGAAGAATAAAGAAAGCGAACAAGGCGGTGCACCCAACGCTCACCCGCGTCACGCCGGGATGCTTGCTCGCTTCGCTCGCGGCATCCGTCGCGCCGCGGGCGAGCGCGGGTGACCTTTGACGTTCTGCAAAGAATTTCCTCCCAAGATGAAGCACCCGCTCAATATCTTTGCCGCGCTAATTGTAATCGTATTCGTGCTTAGTGGCTGTGAGAGTAACAACGAGAGAGTCATAAGGGTGGTCAGAGAGACTGTCGATTCGGTTTCACCCATGGCAATCCTGCAGGCTGCCAATGAACTTGATGCGAAGCACGTTGAATCAGAAGGGGAATTGATAGCTTTGGATACGATGCCTGCTTCTTTTGCAGCGTTTAAGCCAGTAGAAGTCCGCTACATGTATCGAGGTTCCTATCTAATTGTCACTGACAGATGGCTACAACACAGATCTGGCTTGCTGATCGCAGCACCTGACGAAGTCATTCCATCATCGACGAAGTACGTGACCTATGAGAAGTTAGCTGATCGGCTCTATTTTTACCAAGACTGATCCAATAAGATAAAGAAGCAGAACAAGCCGCGCCAGAGCAACCCCTACCAGCCGCCTAATTTCGATGATTTTCCTGAGATACAACCTCAACCCCGGGATCAACGCCCGCCTCCGCTGCCAGGGGTGCCTGCGCTATTACGTTAGCCGTTTCTAGCCTCACCACGTAACTTATGCCTCCACAACAACTTCATTGCTCAACGAGACCACCGTGATGTGGCTTTGTATTCTGGTCGGCGTGCTCGGCCTACTGGCACTCGGAGGTGTCGTTACATTCGGCATATTTCTCTATCGTGGCCGTCTTCGCCGTTTACCGATGCCCGAGGAGGAAATCTGGCTTCGGCTCATCGACCATGCTTTCCACGGCCCGTCGCTACGTCCGCTTCTTCGCCCGCTTGTGGACGAATATTCCGAACAGCTCCAGCGTCGCAACGAGTTTTGGACCGGCTACGGCCAGATCATTATTGCCACGCTCATCATCATCGTTCTTACGATTCTCCTTATCACTAAGTCGATTTCCGCCGAGGCCGGGCTTCCTGTGCTTCCCGGCATCTCTGGCTTCGCCATCGCCAAGAGTGTTTCCAGCGCCCGCTCGTCGAGCAGCGATCCTGAACAGCGCGGATGATAGCTCTCAATGAACCGACCGAAACGGCTAACCATGCTGACGGGTTCAGTCTACCACTTTGCACTTTTTTGATTGATAATACCTTGGCCGAGCCCATTAAATGGCACGTAAAAGCGGAGTGAAATTTCTTGGAGCGATTTATTTTATGATGGCGCATGGCAACGAGAGGGCTTAAAAGAACGATCCTGGGAAAAAATCTTCCATCTTAGAAAGTTGTCAAAAGTTGACGGGGTGAGCCGAGGCCCTGATGAACGGTCAGGGATGTCCGTTCTCCTGGAACTGGGCGACATGAATGTAGATTGGGCAGGTCTCCTGAGGCGACTCTACAAGATGCTGAAGCTACGAGGGGGAACCGCGATTCGGAGATCGCGGCTACAATTGACATCAGGATAAACGGACAAGGCCTCCATGGCGATTCTCCGTTCCGTTCTCCTCGAGATTAAAAACAAAAAAGGGCGATCCGGTATGGATCGCCCTTTTGGGTTTCGATTTAAGAATCGAAGTTTATTTTTTGTCAGAGAGTGCTGCTTGGGCCGCTGCCAGTCTTGCAACTGGAACGCGGTAGGGGGAGCAACTGACGTAGGTCAGGCCGAGCTTGTGACAGAACTTAACGGAGTCAGGGTCTCCACCGTGTTCGCCGCAGATGCCGAGCTTGATTCCGGGACGGGTCTTGTTTCCTTTTTCTGCTGCGATCTGCATGAGCTGGCCGACGCCAGTTGTATCGATCGTGGCGAAGGGATTTTTCTTCACGATTTCGAGTTCGGCATACGCAGGAAGGAAGCTGCCGGAGTCGTCGCGGCTCATGCCGAGAGCGGTCTGGGTCAGGTCGTTCGTTCCGAAGCTGAAGAACTCGGCGGTTTCCGCGATCTCGTCGGCGGTGAGGGCACCACGGGGGACTTCGATCATGGTTCCAACCATGTAGCTGATCTTCACTTTCTGCTCGGACTGGACAGCCTTGGCGACTTCGTGGACGAGGGCGACCTGGAGGTCGAGTTCCTTCTTGAAGCCAACGAGGGGGATCATGATCTCAGGCTTGGTCTTGATGCCTTCTTTCTGTGCCTTGGCGGCTGCTTCGAAAACAGCGCGGGCCTGCATCATGGTGATTTCCGGGAAACGGATGCCGAGACGGCAGCCGCGGAAGCCGAGCATGGGGTTGAACTCGTGGAGTTCGTGCACGCGGGCCATGATTTTTTCCACTGGGATGTTGATCTTCCGGGCCAGGTCCATCTGCTGTTCCTTGGAGTTGGGAAGGAACTCATGGAGAGGAGGATCGAGGAAGCGGATGGTGGCTGGATAACCTTTGAGTTCTTTGAAGATGCCATAGAAATCTTCCCGCTGGTAGGGGAGGAGTTTCGCGAGGGCGGCTTCACGGTCGGTCAAGTTGCCGGCCAGGATCATTTCGCGCATGGCGTCGATGCGGTCGCCTTCGAAGAACATGTGTTCCGTGCGGGTGAGACCGATGCCGGTGGCGCCGAACGCGAGGGCGTTACGAACCTGTTCAGGGGAATCGGCGTTGGTGCGAACCTGAAGTTTGGTGGCCTTGGCGCACCAGGTCATGAGCTGCTGGTAGCTCTTGAACTTTTCGGTGGCCTGGGCGGCTTTGTCGCCATCGACCAGACCGGAGACGATTTCCGAAGGAGCGGTGGGGATCTGTCCAGCGTAGACGGTTCCGGCTGTTCCATCGATGGAGAGGAAGTCTCCTTCACTATAGGTCGTGCCATCAACGGTTACGGTCTTTTTGTTGTAATCCACCTGCAGGGCAGCGGCACCGCAGACGCAGACTTTACCCATCTGGCGGGCAACGAGAGCGGCGTGCGAGCTGACACCACCACGGGCGGTCAGGATACCTTCGGCAGCGATCATGCCGCGAAGATCTTCCGGCGATGTTTCGACGCGGACGAGGAGAACTTTTTCACCACGTTCGGCGGCGACGACTGCGCGGTCGGCGTTGAAGTAGATCTTGCCGGTGGCAGCGCCGGGGCCGGCGGGAAGGCCGGTGGCGATGACTTTGGCTTTCTTGACTTCGTTCAGGTCAAAGATGGGGGCGAGGAGTTGTTCAAGCTGGTCGGCCGGGTTGCGCTGGACGGCGGTTTCCCAAGTGATCAGTTTTTCCTTCACCATATCGATAGAGAACTTCAGAGCGGCGGCGGCGGTACGTTTGCCGTTGCGGGTCTGGAGCATGAACAACTTGCCTTCCTGGATGGTGAACTCGACGTCCTGCACATCCTTGAAATGTTTTTCAAGGGTGGCGCGGACTTTGAGGAGTTCGGCGTAGGACTTGGGCATCTGGTCCTTGAGCTTGATGACGGGCTCGGGGGTGCGGACACCGGCCACGACGTCTTCGCCCTGGGCGTTGATGAGGAATTCACCGTAGAATTCGTTCACGCCGTTGGCGGGGTTGCGGGTGAAGGCCACACCGGAACCGGAGGTTTCGCCGGTGTTGCCATAAACCATGGCCTGCACGTTGACGGCAGTTCCCCATTCGGCGGGAATGTTGTACTTGCGGCGATATACGATCGCGCGGTCGTTCATCCAGGAACCGAACACGGCCCCGGCGGCACCGCGGAGCTGGTCCCAGGGATCATTGGGGAACACCTTGCCGGTGCGTTCTTTGACAAGAGCCTTGAAGCGTTTGACGAGTTCCTGCTGGTCGGCAGCGGTCAGGTCGGAATCGACGATGTCCTTGTGATAGGTTTCGTGTTTGAAGGATTCGATGACGGTTTCGAAAGGCTCATGGTCTTCGCCTTCTTTTTTCTGCACGCCGAGAACGACGTCGCCATACATCTGGATGAAGCGGCGGTAGCAGTCCCAGGCGAAACGCTCATTTTTGGTGGCGGCGCCGAGGGAACCGACGGTCTGGTCGTTCAAGCCGAGGTTGAGGATGGTGTCCATCATGCCGGGCATGGAATCGCGTGCGCCGGAGCGGACGGCGACGAGGAGGGGGAAGCCGGTGGAATCACCGAACTTGTAACCCATGATCTTTTCCATGTTCTTTACGCCGGCTTCCATTTCGGCCTGGAGGGAGGAAGGATAACTGCGTTTGTTGGCGTAGAAGTAGGTGCAGACTTCGGTGGTGATGGTGAAGCCGGGGGGCACGGGGAGACCGATGCGGGTCATTTCGGCGAGGTTGGCGCCTTTACCACCGAGAAGAGGTTTCATGCTGCCGTTACCGTCGGCTTTGTCAGCGCCCCAGGTGTAAACGTATTTCACCTTTTTGGATTTGGAGGAGGGAGCCTTGGATTTTGCAGCTTTTGCCAGTTTAGTGGATTTGGAGGAGGATTTGTTCTTGGATTTCGTTTTCTTGGACATAGGGGTTCGGTTGAGTTGTATTGGGTTAATGTGTGAGAAAGAGGAAAAGTAAAGAGAGGCCGGTTGGATTAGGCAAGCAGATATGGAAGAGGGTTTTGGGTTTGAGGTTTGGGGTTTTGCGTTCGGGAACCTGAAACAATAATCGGAACCCGGAACTCCAAACGTTGAACACTGAACTACCTCAGGCCTGACGGGCCTCGACGAGCTGGCTGCTGAGGGTGCGAACCCGCTGACTAAGGATGGTGGCCAAGCCGAAAAGGAGCTGGTTGCCAGCCCCGGGGTTGTCGTGGACAAAGCTTCCCATGGATTCCCGGTCAATGCACCAGACCTGGCAGAATTCCAAGGCCCGGATGCTGGCACTGGCGGCTCCTTCATCGAAAAGGGCGATTTCGCCAATGGATTCACCTGCTATGATGACACCTAGAACCAGGTCATCGTTCAGGCCTACGCGTCGAACTTCGAGCTTTCCGGAAATGACGAGGAAGAGTTGCCGCTGATCTTCGCCCTGTTTGATCATGTCATGATCGGGTTGGATGCCGAAAAATTCGCCATAACTCGAGAGCAGATCACGGTCATCGTCGTTCAGGTGGGAAACCCAGCCAACGGGAGGGAGAGAGGGGCGATCGAAGGTTGAACTCATTTCATTCTGATTTAGCAGATCAGAACGAACGGTAAATGTTAATGTCTAATGATTGTTGGAGGGCGCAGCTCCGTCTGGGCCGCGGACGATACCCCGCGTAAGGCGGGGCAGGCGGGAGGTCGTCCCTTCAGGACGAGCAATCGGAATCCGACGGGATCGTCGGGGCTTACTATTTCGGTGCTTTTTCCCAGGCCTCTTTCTGGAAGTGAAAGAGTTCTTTGATCCCGACAGTGGCGGCAGCCAAAAGATCCTGCTGCTGGGCAAGGGTGAAGGTGGCTTCTTCGCCGCTGGCCTGGAGTTCGACGAACTCGCCCTTGTCAGTCATGACAACGTTCATGTCCACGGTGGCGTCGCGATCCTCGATGTAACAGAGATCGGTCAGCACAGCGCCCTCATAGATACCGACACTGGTGGCGGCCACGGCGCATTTGAGCGGGGATTGGATCAGTTTGGCTTCTTTGAGGAGGCGTTCAATAGCCAGGCGCAGCGCGAGGTAGGCACCGGTGATGGCCGTGGTGCGGGTGCCGCCATCGGCGTTCAGGACGTCACAGTCCACGTACAGAGTGCGGGGTCCAAGCAATTGCAGGTCAATGACGGCACGCAGGGAACGTCCTATGAGGCGCTGGATTTCGGAGGAGCGGGCGTCGATTCTGCCTTTGCTGATATCGCGCTGTTTACGGTCGAGGGTGGAGTAGGGAAGCATGGAATATTCGGCCGTGGTCCAGCCTCCCTTGACGCCCTGGGCTTTCATCCAGCCGGGAACTTTTTCCTCAATGCTCGCGGCGCAGATGACCTGGGTCTGCCCGCAGCGCAGGAGGATGGAACCTTTGGCGTTGGGTGCGATGTCCCATACGTAGGAGAGGGGGCGGAGTTCGGAAGCGGAGCGGAGATCGGGGCGGAGTAACATGGGGAAAGTTTTACGTTCAAGGTTTAATGTTTTAAGTTCGATGTTTGAAACGGGATTCTTGAGGTAAGCGGATGGATTGGGAAGGAAAAATCGTTGAGCACAGCCAGTGCAGGGCGGCGTCACTCCAGTTTGAAACGAATGGGCACTTCCACTTGGGATTTGACGGCTATGCCAGCGGCTTTGGCGGGCTTGAAAATCCAGCGTTGCACGCTCTGCACGGCTGAATCATCCAAGGCGCTGTAGCCCGAACTGGATTTGACCTCGATATCATCCACCCGTCCTTTGGCATTCACGTGTACAACCAGAAGCACGCGGCCCGCATGGCCTGCGCGGCGGGAGGCTTCGGGGTAAGAGGGGGCCGGGTTGCGGTAATAATCGGGTTTGGCCACGCCATCGGAACCACGGCTGGCCTTGAGCGTCGTGGCATCCTTTCCGGGCAGAGGAGAACTGCCGTCTCCTTTGGCATTTTCTTTTTTTGCAATCTGAATTAAAGGCTTGGGCTTGTAGAGGTCCTTCGGCGGCCCGGGAGGGTTGGGTTTGGGGCTGAGCATGGCGTCAGGTTCGGGCGGTGCAATGATTTCGGGACTTTCCAATGTTTCGTCCTTTGGTGTTTCCAAGGTCTCTGTCTCCGCCGATGCGGCGGCGATGAGAGTGACTTCCACGCTGCTGGGGGCCAGTTCCATGGCGAATTCGGCCTGCTGGGACATGGCCAGACCTCCCAGGAAGAAGATCAAGGTATGAGCAAGGATAGAACCCAACCAGGGGAAGAGTTTCATTTCTTCTTTTGTGTTTCGATGGCGATCTTGGTGATGCCCAGTTTGCGGACTTCGTCCAGGACAGCCACCACATCCTCAAAGTCTGCCAAGGCATCGCCGTTGATGAATACTTTAGGATCGGTCTGACTGGATTTAAGCAATTGCAAATGTCCAATCAGTTGCTCGAGCGTTGCGGATTCCTTGTTATAAAAATAGTTGCCGGACTCTGTGACGGAAATGCTGACTGAGTCGTCAGACCTGTCCTGGCTTCGGCTGGTGGCGGCGACGGGAAGCTTCACATCCACGCCCTGATTCTGAACCATGGAGAGCGAGACCATCATGAAGGTGGCCAGCAGAAAGAACATGATGTCGATGAACGGGATGATCTCGAGCCGTGGTCGGTTCTTTGTGTTGCGCGGTGAAGGTAGGCGTGCCATGGCTCCAAGGGTTTTTTTGATCAAATTTCCGGATACTTGTGGAGCAGAAGTTCCATCCGTGTCATGGCGGATTCCATTTTGCGGCGGGCTTTTTCCAGACGCGCGTTCAGGTAATTCAGGGGAATGATGGCCACGATGGCTACGCCCAGGCCGAAGGTGACGGCGATGAGGGATTCGGCGATGCCTCCGGTGATAACATTTTGCTGGGTTGCCAGGTCGGAGCCTCCGACAATACCAAAGGCGCGGATCATTCCGATGACGGTTCCGAGCAATCCAAGCAAAGGGCCGAGGGTGACGGCGGTATCAAGGGCGACAAGTCCCCGGTTGTAGCGGTCAAGTTCGGTGCTGGCACTTTCAAGCATCGCGTCGGAGTAGGAGGTGTTGCGGTGTTCGAGTCCCGAGGTCAGAACGCGGGCGACAGTGTCTTTGGAACCACTGCCGATGCGGATGGCCTCATCGGGCTGCTTGTGTTCGACGAGTCGAAAAATGTTGAGAACGGTTTCATGGTTACGGTTTTTCTTTTCGGAAAACAGAAAGAGGGCGCGCTCAATCACGATACTGAGGGTGATGATGGAGAGAATAAGGATGGGCCACATGATGGGGCCGCCTTTGAGAAAGAGTTCGAGCATAGAATGATGTTAGTTGCAGTTGGAAGCGTCAAAAAACCGAAGGTAAACCATAAGACTCATTTTTAAACACTTCAAATTCAATCTTTGTTGTCAGAAGGAAATGCTGATTCCTCCATAGTAATTCCGTCCGTAAGCGGGATCAATGTTGGTGCCCCGGACGCGGGAGTAATAATCCTCATTGAGCAGATTGTTGATGCCGGCCACCAACGTTACGTAATCCTTGTAAACCTTCCACTCCCCGGTCAAATCCCAGACCATGTAGCCGGGTATGGCGTTGGCCGTGGCATTTGTGTCCTGGGCGAAGTGGTCGTCCACAAAAGTTCCAAGCATGGCGACTTTTACTTTGTCTTTGTAGCGGTAAACGGCTCCCGTTCGGATCATGAAGTCCGGGGCATACTGCGGGGTGTTGCCATCCGCCAGACCGCCGTGGATTTCGGCTTTCAGCAGGCTGACATTATTGTAGAGGCTGATCGAGCCATAGCGTTGTGCGAAATCACTGCCGTTGCGTTGATCGTAAAGTTTTAAAGGATCAAGATCGATGGCGGCATCCCATCCGTAGTTGATTGAGCGTCCGACATTGGTGATGACTCCGCCGGCGGTTCCGTATTTGTCATCAAGATCAATGAAAAAGAGGCTGGTATCAAAGGTGAGCCAGTCCTGAACGGTTCCCCGGTAACCGGTTTCATAAGTCCAACTGACGGAGGGTTCGATGTCCCCGTTGACGTTGAGGCCGGTGGGAGGGATCAGGCTCTGGGTGAAGATGGTTGTGCGGTAGCTTTCGGCGACACTGGCATAAAGCTCCGTGGTTTCGGTGGCCTGGTAAGCCATGGCCAGCGCGACGAGAGGCTGTGTTTCCAGCTTATTGTTATGTTGGTGGTTGGTGAAAACACCCGTGGCTGGGTTAAAATTGTCCTGGTTCGCATCCTGGGCCACATTCTCGAGGCGGAAACCCGGGGTGATGGATAGCTTGTCGAAGGTGAATTTGTTCTCGAAAAAGAAAGACGCGTAGTAAAGGTTGCGTTGCGAGTCGGCAAAGAGAATGCCGTCTTCCGCCGTGGTGCTGGCCCCGCGCTCATCGGTGCGAGGGGAGTTAGAACCATAGATCTGGATTCCGCCGGCAAAGGTGTGGACATTATCGAAGGCTTCGTAGTTGTGGCGGACGCGAGCCTCGCTGCCGAAAGTGTAAAATTCCTGGCGCTCAATATTGCGTTGAGTTGCGCCGGTCTGGCGTCCGCTCCAGCGGTCATAGTAACCGCCCCAGCTTTTGACGGTCAGAAGCGTGTCTTCGGAAAAGTCATGCTCGAAAGTGATGGAGGGTATGTAGCGGCGAAGGCGGAACTCGTCGTCAGGGCGGGTGGTCTGGTCCCGGTTGGTAATATATTGGGCATAGGTCAGGTCACCGGGTTCGCCGTGTTGCTCTTCATAAGCGTCAACATTGATGATCCAGCGGGTGTCGGTTTGACCGTCGATGACCAGCTTGAAGGATCCGCCGTTCAATTCGTATTCGCTATTGGCATCGCGGAAGCCCTCGCTTTGGCGGTGGTTGAAGTAACCGAGATAGCCGACGCGGCCAACGGTTCCATCAAAAGCATTGTAGGTGGAGTAAAGACTGTCGGAGCCGAAAATGTGTTGGGTGCGGAAAGAGAAGGGTTTATCTGTACGCGGCATGTTGGTGACGTAGTTGAGCGCTCCGGCCGGTTGAGGGCCATACATGAGAGAGGCACCGCCGCGAACGAACTCGATGCGGTCAACCACATCCAGGGGAGGGGTGTAATAGGCTTCAGGATAGCCGAAAGGATCGGCATGAATAGGGATGCCATCTTTCAGGACGTTGATGAATTGAGCGCGGTGAGGTTCGCCTATGCCGCGATAACCCAGGCTGACCAGAGGACTGGTTTCCTCACTGATGAGCAGGCCGGGGGTTTGGGAAAGGGCTTGGCGGTAGTTGTTTCCCGAAACCTGAGGGAGGGCATCCAGATCGATAACGGAGGCTTTTTTGCCGGAATAAATCTCGGTTTTTCGCACAGGGGGAAAAAATATCGGCTGAACTCTTCCTTCGTAATTCGCTTCGGCGCTCACGACGATTTCATTCAGTTGTGTGGGAGAAATCAAAACAAGCTCACTCAGTTTTTTTTTGGCAGTAGAACTTTCTTCCGAGCTGACTTCGGAGGCTAAAGCCATGGATACGTGGAGGGCTAAGCTGAGGATGCTAAGATATCTGAAAGATTTGAGTAATTGCATTGATCAACCATATAATGAGAATGAATATCATTAGTCAAACTGAAAGTGAGACTTACTCGCATCTACCCATATTTGATTCATTGTAGCATTCATTATGCAGGCTGTCGCGTTTAAGGTGCGTTGATGGCGAAAAGTGCCGAATGTTGGTGGGCGGTTGCGTTTCAGGTGGGTGTTCTTAAACACGCTCCGTTTCACGGGGCCCCGTTCCATGTCGTTTTTTATGAAAATTTAACGAAGAGACTTCACTGCCAGGACACTAGTTTTGTGATTACCTGAAGGCCGCTTGGAGAACCAAAAAATCAATGGTGGGGTGTCTTTTCGATCTGAACGACGCGAAGATTGAATCTCATTTTAAGGTCACCATTAAGGGAGATTTCGATGGGATAGTCGCCTGCGGAAGTAAATTCCAGACCGCCAAAAACCGCCACATTGGTGGCTTGGTTATCGCTGTCTTTCAACTTAAAAGGAGTCACGGTTTTTCCGAGCTCCGTGTTTTCGTCCTCGGAGAGGATGCGTGTTGTCTGGGAGAACTCTCCCAGGCCCGAGCACCAGCGGGTGAAGACACACAGTTTCATGATGCGCACCGGCAGGACTGGAGTGGCAATGGCGTGGAGTACTCCTACCAGGGTGTTGGAACCTGAAGCTTCAATACGCACATCTTCGCATAGCAGGGCCGCTTGGAGATCAGGAATCATGCGATTCATTATGAGATCGAATCAAGGAATGAAGAAAGCACAAAGAATGGGTGCGCAAAGGCGGTTACCTGATCAATGCTCCATCCGGGTGAAACTCCGGTAAAGGGAGGCATACAGTCCGTTCCGGGCGATCAATTGTGCGTGGTTTCCCTGTTCGACAATCCGCCCCTGTTCCATCACCACTACCAGATCCGCCTGACGGATGGTGCTGAGGCGGTGGGCGATGACGAAGCTGGTTCTGCCTTTGAGCAGTTTGGACAGGGCTTCCTGAAGGCGGGTTTCGGTGATGGCATCAATGGAACTGGTGGCTTCATCAAGGATGAGTATCCGTGGGTTGGCCAACATGGCGCGTACAAAGCAGATGATCTGACGCTCGCCGGCTGCCAGGTTTCCTCCCCGTTCACCAACCATGGTCTGAAAGCCTGCGCTTAAATTTTCTATCAGATCCAGCACGTCCAGGGATCGGGCGGCTTCGATCACCTCCGCATCGTCGGCCCCGGGCCTGGAAAACCGGATGTTTTCCATGACGGTTCCTGAAAAAAGAAAATTCGTCTGGAGCACCAGGCCCATGTGGTGGTGGAGGGACCCGCCGGTTATGGTTCCCAGTTCCCGTCCATCAATGAGGATTTGTCCCGAGTCAGGAAGATAAAACTTGGCCAGAAGATTGATGATTGAGGATTTGCCGCTGCCGGTGTGACCGACCAACGCGACGCTTTGCCCGGCCTCACAACGGAAGCTGAGGTCGTGAATGACCGGTTTACCGGGCAAATAGGAAAAACCGACCTGGCGGAACTCTACCCGTCCTTCCAATTTATCCAAGTCTGTGGCCTGCGGATTATCCTGCCAGTCCGGTTTGTGGTCGAGGAGTCGGAACACCCGTTCGGCTCCCGCCATGGCGGTAAGCGCTTCGTTGTATTGATTGGACAGGGCCTGGATGGGGGCAAAAAAGAGGTTCGTCAGGAAAAAGAACTGGATGAAATCAGGCAACTCCATCGGAGCTTCGGGCCTGAGAACCTGCCAGCCTCCAAAAACAACCAACACGGCCAGGAACAATTGGCTGTTGAGTTCCAACAGCGGGCCACAGATGGCCCGGGCCCGCGATGCCCTCAGATTGTAGCTGGAATGATCTTCAATCAATTCGCGGAAGGACTCGGCGTTCTCGTCCTCGCGCCCATAGCTTTGGGTCACACGGATACCGTTGACCGCTTCTGCCAGGGATGCCGTGACCCGGCTGAAGCTCTCCTGGACTTCGCGCAGGACGATGCTCATTTCTTTGCGCATAGCCCGGTTGACCAGCCAGAATCCCGGAGTGATGCTTAAGACAACCAGAAAAAGCAGCCAATCATAATACAAAAGAAATGCGGCGGTGATCAGCATTTGTCCACCCTGCACTATGCTGACAAACAGAACCTGTTGAATGCCGGTGCGGACACTTTCAACATCCGAGGTAAAGCGGCTGATGAGCCGTCCGAGCCGGGTGCGATTGTAAAAAGACATGGGTAGGGTGAGCAGATGGCAGTAAATGGCCTTTCGCAGATCGTGAACCACATTCTCGCCCAGGATCATGGCATAGCGGACGCGGAAGCAAAACCCGACGGCCACGACAAGACAAAGAGCAGTGAAGGCAATGAGGCTCCCAACGAGCATGCTGTTATTCCCTTGGGTGATGGGCCCGGCAATAATAGCTGCAAGCGCCCAGGTCACAAGGGGAGCGAGAGTTGAGCGGAGGATGACCAGACCGAGGAGCGGAATGAGGATGTGGCGGTGTGGTTTGGCATACTCAAAGAGGCGTTGAATCAGATGCCAGCTGAGTGGCGCCTGGTTGCGATCCTCTTCGTCGGGCCTGGGTTTCCACTCCGCCGCTTTTTTGTTGGCTCCGTGATCAGTCATCGGGACTCCTTGGCAACTTCGGCCAGAAGGGTGTCCGAGTCGATCAACTGTAGTTGCGCCACTTTCAGGTAAATTCCACCCTGGCGCATCAGTTCGGCGTGAGTCCCCCGCTGTACGATCCGGCCTTTGTCCATGACCAGAATCTGATCCGCCCGCTGCACGGTGGCCAGTCGGTGGGCGACCACCAGCGTCGTCCTTCCTTCAATGGCCTGTGACATGGCCCGGTAGATTTCTTCATCTGTTTCGGGATCCAGGGAGGCTGTGGGATCATCCAACAGCAGGATGCCGGGATTGACCAGCATGGCCCTTGCAATGGCAATACGCTGTCGTTGTCCTCCGGAAAGATTGGTTCCCCGTTCTGTGATCACGGTGTCGTAGCCTTTGGGAAGCTGCCGGATGAATTCATCAGCCGAGGCAACAACAGCCGCCCGTTCGATCAGTTCCAGGTTAGCCTCAGGGTATCCGAAGGCAATGTTTTCGGCGATCGTCGCATTGAAGAGGAAACTTTCCTGAAAAACGAGACCGATGTTGCTCCGGAGGGAGGGGAGATCCAGATCCCGCGCGTCATGACCATCAATAAGGACACGACCCGAGGAGGGGTCATAAAAGCGGGGGATGAGACTCATAAGGGCACTTTTTCCAGCACCGGTGGCGCCCATGATGGCGACGTATTGACCCGGTGTGATTTCAAAATCCAGATCCCTGAGGATAGGTTGATCTTTGGCATGTTCGAGGCAGACCGCCTCGAATCGGATGGCACCTTGAAGTTTCTGGATTGGCCTGGCTGATGGCTTGTTATGGATTTCGATGGGTGCGTCCAGGACTTCAAAAACGCGGCGGGCTCCAACCAGGCTTTGCTGGATCGTATTGGTCAAGTTGGCGACTTGTCCCAATTGGTTGGAAAATTGCTGTAAAAGACCGGCGAAGACGACCAACCCGGTTCCGAGGGCAAGTTGCTGGTTCATAACCAGCCAGCCCCCATAGCCGAGGAGAATAATGAAATTCAGGTAACTCATGAAGTCCATAAACCCCGAGAGACGACTGGCTTGCAGAAAAATGTCTTTCTGTTGATCCAGCACCAGGGCATTCGCCTTATTAAAGCGTTCCTGAACATCTTTCTCCCGTGCAAAGCCTTTGATGGTATGAATGCCTTCAATGGTTTCTGAAAGATTGAGGATCAAGTTGTCAACCAGAAGGCGGTTGTTGCGGTAGGCGTTTTTGATGCGCAGGGAGAAGACAATCGCCACAGTTAGAATTACCGGTGTGGTAGCCAGGCAGGCCATGGCGAGACCGGGGTGAAGCCGCAACATGTAGACCATGTAGACGGCAACGGTTATCAAGAAGACAGTTCCGTTGATCAGCACTTCGTCAATAAAGGCCCGCAGCAACTGCACATCGCCTGTGACACGGTTGATGATGGAACTGCTGGGATTGGCGTCAAAAAAGCGGAAGCTGAGTCTTTGCAGTTTGTCGTAGACCTGGGATCTGAGGGTTGGAACAATTTCGATACCTGACAATCGTGCCACCGTCATGGTGTAACCATATTGCAGGGCGCATCGCAGAAATGAGAAAAGCAGAATAAGCAGGCCGATGGTGGTGATGACCCTGATTCCCGACCAGTCATCGGGAGGATGAAGGCCAAAGGGCCAATGGGGAGAAACCACTGACGGATCCAGTTGCAGACGCAGGAAGTCAATGACAAGTCCGGCCAGACCGAGATTGCTGAGGGCCAGGGTCAGCAGGGCCAGTTGATAGGCCAGGGCTTTAAAACATCCGGCGCGGTACTTCCAGGCCAGCGAGAGCAGACGGCGAGCAATAAGCCAGTTCGAGATGGAACTTGAGCGAAGGTCTTGAGACACAATACGGATGTATTTTTGCAAGCGTCAGGAAAATTGCAATCGCAACCGCAGCGGCATTTTTATCTGAAATCTATGGGGCTTATCTTTCAGAAATCGTCCCAAGGAAGTTTTCGAGAAAAAGGGCGCGTTCGCGCGTCAAATCCATGATGTTGGAAGCATGCATACTGATCCACATGGTTCCTTCCTAGCCAGCGTAGGTGGTTACATTGGACTTGATCTGGGCATCGCGAAAAACTATCCAGGTCTTCTGGGCCTCCTGCAGGACTCCCCATTCCTTGGCCGGAAGTTTTTTCTTCAGTGACTGGTCGTACAGTTTCATTTTCTTGTCTCAATGCACCTCTGCTTTCGTCTAGGCCTCCACCAACCCGGCCGTTGAAGCGCACTTGTCGATGGCAGCGGTCATCGCTACATCGATGGGAATGGCTCATCCTATGATTTGTAGCAACCTGCGGTAACGAAATAAGACGATTACCTGAGGAACGCCTCGTGCAGCCCGCCGTCGACCGTGATGATCTGGCCGGTGGTTTTGCTCAAACGCTGGGTGACGAGGAGGAAATAGGCTTCCGCCTGATCGGCGGGTGTGATGGGCGACTTGGTCAGAGTCCTGTCCGCATAGAACTGGGCCAGCTTTTTGACCAGGCTATCCGTGGCTTCGTCTTCCGTATAGGGGATGTTGTACTTGGCCAGGGATCCGATGACACGGTCGCGGGGGAACATGGCACTACCCTGCACCACGGTGGCGGGTGCGACGCCGTTGACGCGGATAAGGGGACTGAGTTCGACGGCCAGTTCCCGCACCAGGTGGTTGGCCGCGGCTTTGGAAGTGTCGTAAGCGAGACTTCCCTTTTTGGCCACGGCGGCATTGGCACTGCTGGTCAGCACCAGATGGCCTTTAAGCCCCTGTTCTTTCCATGTCTTGTAGGCCTCATCGGCCACCAGATAACTGCCGGTCACGTTGATGTTGAAGGTAAGGGCCCATTTGTCATCAGGAATATGGCCTGAGGTGTCACTGGGGACAAAAATACCTGCCGTAACGCAGATGGAATCAAATCCGCCATAAGCGATTGCGACCTGATCAAGCATGGCGCGGATGCTGTTGCGATCCGTGATGTTCGCTGCGAGTCCAAGGGCGGGTCCACAGTTGGAGATTCCGCTTCCGGCAACCCCGATGCCAAGGCCGTACTTGTCAGTGATTTCCTTGGCTGTTGCTTCGGCGGCTTCCTTGTTAAGGTCCACACATACAACGTGTGCGCCTTCCTTCACAAGGCGGTGGGCGGTTTCTTTGCCGATGCCCGATCCGGCACCGATGACGATGATAACCTGACGGGCCAGTTCTTTTTCGGCAGGCATGCGTTTCAGTTTGGCTTCTTCAAGGAGCCAGTATTCGATGTCGAACGCTTCCTGCTGGGGAAGGGCGATGTAGTGGTCGATGGCCTCGGCCCCGCGCATGACTTCGACGGCACAATTGTAAAACTCGGACGTAACACGGGATTCCGATTTGTCCTTGCCCCAGGCGATCATGCCAAGTCCGGGAATCAAAATCACGGTCGGGTTGGGGTCCCGCATGGCGGGTGAGTCTGGGCGTTTGCAGGTATTGTAGTACGTGGCGTAATCTTTGCGGTATTGTTCAAGTGCCTCGCCCAGCAGTTGCTTCAGTCTGGCGAGATCTTCTTTCTGTGGGTTCCAGGATACGTAAAGAGGCCTGATTTTGGTGCGTAGAAAGTGGTCAGGACAGGATGTTCCAAGTTCTGAAAGACGAAGGGCGTCTTTGGAGTTGACGAAGCGCAGAATTTTTTCGTCGTCCTGAACCGTACCGATGAAACGTTTTTGTCCGGAAATCTGGCCGCGAAGCCAGGGTAGTATGGAGGCAAAAGACACAGTGCGTTCTTCCTGACCAAGTGACTGGTAAAGGGAACCGCCGAATGCTTTGGCATCGCCCCCTTTTTGGGCATAGGCAGACTCGATGGCTGCGGAGGCTTTTTCGATGAAGGAAAGAGTGAGTTCGTAGCATTTTTTGTCGTCATCATCCCAGGAGATGAAACCGTGCTGGCCCATCATGATGGCCTGGGTTTTGGGATTTTTCCGGGAGATTTCCTGCATGGCCAGGCCTAGCTCGAATCCCGGACGCATCCAAGGGACGTATTCCATTTTACCATCGAAAATTTCGTCGGTCATTTTTCGGCAGTTTTTGCTGGCGGCGATCGAAATGATGGAGTTTGGATGCATGTGATCGACATGTTTTCCCGGAAGAAATGAATGCAGAGGCGTGTCGATGGAAGAGGGCCGGGGATTGAGGTTGAAAGTGGTGTGGGTGAACATGCCCACCATGTCATCTTCTGCCTGGGCCTTGAGCCCTTTGTCGCTTCTCGCCGCGTAGATGTCCTGGAGGCCAATCAGCTTGTCTTGGTACAGGGAGGAAAAGTTTTCCCGGGTGGACGTGCGAAGGTCGCCCCCTGAACCCTTAACCCAGAGCACTTCGACCTGTTTTCCAGTGAGAGGGTCTTTTTCCGTGGTTTTGGAAGAAGTATTACCACCGCCGGTGTTGGTAATGCGTTGGTCAGCTCCGAGGCAATTGGAGCGGTAAATCAGGCGTCCAACCGCATCGAGTGTGGAAGCTTTGGCATCATCCCAGAGATAATTGACGTGTGTGGTCTTCATATTTGATTTTCTTTGTTTAGATTTGAATATGTGGTAATTAAGCCTTGACCGTCATTATAGATCAAGTAAAAATAGTTCATTCCTATAAAACACGCTCATTATGCTCGCCGTTGAAAGACATCGCAGGATTTTAGACCTTGTACAGGCCCAGGGAAGTATCCGAACGGTGGAACTGGCCCAGGCCTTGGAGGTGACGGAGGAAACTGTTCGCCGTGACTTTGAGAAACTTGAGTTGGAAGGTCAACTTGTCCGTGCGCATGGTGGCGCTGTACGGTTGGACGCGAACCGGCGGGATCTGCCCTTGAGCAGTCGCGAAACCGAAAATGTGGTGGAAAAGCGGGCCATAGCTTCTGCGGCCCTGCGTTTCATCCAACCTGGGGACACCGTTTTGTTTGATGCCAGTTCAACCGTTTTTGAATTGGCGAGGATTCTACCTGATGTGGCTGTTACGGTTTTGACGCCGGCACTGAAGGTGGCGGCTGAGTTGAGCCAACGTCCCAGTGTCCAGGTGGTTTTAATCGGGGGTGTGCTCAACCCACGTTCCTTGTCCTGCCAGGGCGCCTTGGCGGATCAGGCACTGGAAAGTTACCATGTGCAAAAAGCCTTTTTTTCCTGTCGGGGCGTTGATGCGGAACGCGGTCTCAGTGAGGCCAATGATGAGCAGGCGCGGTTGAAACGGAAAATCCTGGGCCTGGTGGATTCTAGTTTTTTGTTAGCAGATCACAGCAAGATGGGATTAAGATCTTCCTTCTTTTTTGCCAGGGCCTCCGGGGCTGGAACCTTGATCACGGACCGGGAGCCGGTTGATGCGTTGCGCATGGCTCTGCTCTCGTCAGGTGGCTCCATTGTTATACCTTCATGAATAAGCTGCGCGTTTATCTGGCGGTTGATCTGGGGGCAGGGAGCGGACGTGTTCTGGCCGGCCTTTATGACGGTAAAACGCTTGAACTACGTGAAATGAACCGCTTTCCCAGTGAATCCTTTCAGGCCAAGGATGGCTGGCATTGGAATTTTACGGCCCTCCTGTCGGGAATCAAAAAAGGGATAGCTCTGGCTTTGGAGGAATTCGGCGGGCAGGTTGTCTCTGTGGGTGTGGATACCTGGGGAGTGGATTACGGGCTGATTGACGCTCAAGGTCAATTATCCGGACAGCCCTTCCAATACCGGGACAAGCGAACGGATGGCATGATGGAATCTGCCTTTGCCCGGATGTCGAAGCGGGAAATTTATAAACGCACCGGCATCCAGTTCATGTTTTTCAATACCTTGTACCAACTTTTGGCTGAAAACCATCACGGACAAAAGTTGTCTGAACGTTCGCAGACCCTGCTTTTCATTCCGGATCTGGTGAATTATTTTCTGACCGGGCGCAAAGTGATCGAGCGCTCCATTGCCAGCACCTCCCAATTGTTGGATGCCGGGAGCCGGAATTGGGATCATGGGTTATTGGCAGCCATGGACATTCCGCCGTCGCTGTTAGGCGAACTGGTTGAGGCGGGAACAACACTCGGAAACTTCCAGCCGGAACTGGTGGAAGAGATCGGCGGTGCCCAGGTTAAAGTTATCGCTGTGGGTGGCCACGACACAGCCTCGGCCGTGGCAGGGGTGCCTGCTATGGAAGATGAACCGGTTTTTTTAAGCTCCGGAACCTGGTCGCTTATGGGCCGTGAATTGAATTCTCCGGTTCTGACGGAGGAAAGCTTCCAGGCGGGTTTTTCCAATGAGGGAGGTGTCCTCGGAACCACCCGTTTTCTGAAAAATATTTCTGGGATGTGGCTGCTTCAGGAATGCAAAAGAAGCTGGGATGTTCGGGGAGAGATTCTTGACTATGCCGAACTGGTCGCCCGGGCAGAGAAAGAGAAAGGGTGTG
>Ga0209490_10001851_pt1 | contig 20223 bp, 15 predicted proteins | sample MAT06_FD_187209 | JGI IMG/M metagenome (GOLD analysis project Ga0209490, IMG submission 187209) | Freshwater microbial communities from Lake Fryxell liftoff mats and glacier meltwater in Antarctica - MAT-06 (SPAdes) (version 2) | ecosystem: Environmental > Aquatic > Freshwater > Ice > Liftoff... | reverse complement strand
CGATCTTTCGCAGGCCGACCCGTTGAGATCGACGCTACGGGATCGTTGTGGGCAGGTGAGTGCCACCCGCAATTTCCTCCTTTACGACCCTCACCAATTCCCCAACGTCCGGTCGAAGATATCCTGCGCCAGCTGTTTGCCGATATCACGTGCTAATTGCTCTTCCACCGTCACAAGGTCCTGGCCACTGTTGTAATCCGCGAAACGCGCTACCGAGAATTCCATGTTCTTCTTTGGGTCCAAGGTATTCACGTACACTACGCTCACGGTCATGGTCAAACGGTTGAGGGCTGCCGTCTCGTTGGCTTGTATGTTCACCGGCTGCACATCGTAACCGACCAAGGCCCCGCTGTATTGCACGTCGCCGTCGGTACGTTTTAGTTTCAATGGCGTTTGTGCCAGGAGCAGGTCACGGAGCGTTTCCGTCAATACTTGGGCGCTTAACGGTGTGGCCAGCGGGGCGCGAGCGTCCAGTAGGTCAACACTCACCGTACGCGCTTCGCCTACATCACCTCCTGTAAAGGAGTAGTTCACCCGGCAGCCACCTAAGCAAAGGAGCAGGAGCATTGCTCCCGTTGCACTCCGAATTGAGAATTGAGGATCGAACATTCAAAAAACGAACCTTCCCTAAGGGATGTCGTACTCCTTGATCTTCCGGTATAGGGTGCGCTCACTGATCCCCAATTCCTGCGCCGCGTTCTTTCGTTTGTTGCGGTGTTTGGCCAGCGCTTTGCGGATCATTTCTTTCTCCTTTTCCTCCAAGCTCAGGCTTTCTTCCACCTCGGTATGGTCAATGTCCTCGTGACCACCTCCAACGGGTACGATACTCACAGTGCCCTGCGGCGAAGTAGCGGGTTGCACGAAGAGATCCTCCCTGTAGACCGCAGGCATGGCCGCAGGCATTGGTTGCCCACCGCCAATGGATCGCACCTGCTCCTTCAGTGCGTTCAGGTCGTTCTTCATATCGAAGAGGAACTTGAAGATCAGCTCGCGCTCGTTTATGCTGTCCATACCCGCGCCATTCGCTCCACCGGCAAGTGGCACCAACGCCGTGGTCTGGTCGGGCAGGTATTGCCGCAAGGTCTTGGCGTCCACTTCGCGCGATCGTTCGATCACGCTCATCTGCTCTACGATGTTGCGCAATTGGCGCACGTTGCCTGGCCAGCGGTAGGCGGTGAGCAAGTGCAAGGCATCATCCCGCAAGATCAATGGCGGGGCCTTGTATTTGGAAGCTGCGTCCTGTGCGAAGAAGCGGAACAAGAGGTGGATGTCCTCTTGCCGTTCCCGCAACGGTGGCACCGGGATCGGCACCGTGTTCAATCGGTAGTAAAGGTCTTCGCGGAAGGTGCCGCGCTGCACGGCCTGCAACATTTGAACGTTGGTGGCGGCCACTACGCGTACGTTCGTCTTTTGTGCTTTGCTGCTGCCTACACGGATGAATTCGCCGGTCTCCAATACACGCAACAAGCGCACCTGGGTAGTGAGCGGTAATTCGCCCACCTCATCCAGGAAAATGGTGCCGCCGTTGGCTACTTCGAAGTACCCCTTGCGCGCTTCGTGTGCTCCGGTGAACGAGCCTTTCTCGTGCCCGAAGAGCTCGCTATCAATGGTGCCTTCCGGTATCGCCCCGCAGTTCACGGCGATATACGGCCCATGCTTACGAGCGCTGTACGCGTGAACGATCTGCGGCATCACTTCTTTCCCGCTCCCGCTTTCGCCGGTTATCAGTACGCTAAGGTCCGTTGGGGCCACCTGCGCCGCGATCTCAATGGCGCGATCCAGCCCGGCAGAGGTGCCAATGATCCCGAACCGTTGCTTGATGGGTTGGACGTTCATGTTCAATTACAAGGATGCGTGTGGTGCATGGTCTGCTGTTGCTGAATGGAAAACGGACGTGCGCTGTATCTCCTCCATCAAATCCACGATATCTCCCTTCAAACCACCTGCCGAAGCGTTTATGATATGTGCTTTCACGAACGTGCCAGGAAGCAACTCGGTCCCCTTGTGCATGCGCGGCAATATCACCACCGAACCCTGTGAATTCCGACCGAAGACATGCTCCTGGCTGCGCTTGCTCACGCCTTCCACCAGCACTTCGTGAAGTTGTCCTACATACCCCGCATTGCGCCCGGTGCTGTGTAGTTTTTGTGCCTCGATGATCTCGGCCAACCGACGGCCTTTCACCTCTTCCGGCACATCGTCCGGGTACTTACGTGCGGCTAATGTCTTAGGCCGTTCGCTATACTTGAACATGAAGGCCATGTTGTATCCAACGGTCTTCAAGAGCGAAAGGGTCTGCTGGTGATCTTCCTCCGTCTCGCCGCAGAAGCCGGATATGATGTCCGTGCTGATGGCGCAATCCGGCATGATCCGTCGAATGCTGGCGATGCGTTCCAAATACCACTCCCGTGTGTAGCCCCGGTTCATGCGGTGCAACACATCGGTGCTGCCGCTTTGCACCGGCAGGTGGATGTACTTGCAGATGTTCGGGTAGCGTGCCATCACCTCCAGCACCTTGTCGGTCATGTCCTTCGGATGGCTCGTGCTATAGCGGATGCGCAGGGTTGGGCAGGCCACCGCGACCAATTTGAGTAGGTCGGCGAAATCCGTGGTTCCTGTGCTATCGCTAGCAGGTCGACCCTGTGGGTCGACACTGCGGTTGCTACCCGCACCCGTATCAAAAGCCGATGGGGTGGGCCGCCATTTATAGGAATCAACGTTCTGCCCCAACAACGTGACCTCCTTGTAACCGTCGCGCACCAACTGGCGGCATTCATTCACAATGCTCGCCGCGTCACGGCTGCGCTCCCGCCCACGTGTGAAGGGCACCACGCAGAAAGCGCACATGTTATCGCAGCCGCGCATGATGGTCACGAATGCCGTTACGCCATTGCTGTCCAAACGCACCGGCTCGATCTCGCCGTAGGTCTCTTCTCGGCTCAAGAGCACGTTCACCGCTTTCTGGCCGGTGCCCACTTTCTTCAACAGCTCGGGCAGGGTGCGGTAGGCATCAGGGCCCACCACCAGGTCCACTACTTTCTTCTTTTCCAACAGGTCTTCGCGCATGCGCTCGGCCATGCAGCCCAGCACACCCACCTTCAAGCCCTTGTTCCTGGCCTTCAGGTTGTTCATCTCGTTGATGCGCTGCAATACCGTGTACTCGGCCTTTTCCCGAATGCTGCACGTGTTCAGCAACACTAGGTCGGCCTCTTCGGCGCTCTTCACCGGGGTGTAACCGTCCTGTGCCAGAATGCTCGCTACGACCTCGCTGTCGCTCACGTTCATTTGGCAGCCGTAACTCTCGATATAGACGCGCTTACTCAAGGCTAATGGATCCACCCACCTTTGCCAAGGCCGTGGCGGACGGGGGGCGAAGTTACCGAACTTAGCGGGCGTGACAATGTGTCAGAAGGTGCGAATGGGTCTGTTGCTGTACCTGCGGTCTTGGGTGGCGGTTACCGCCTGTTCATTGACCATGATCAGCGGTGCTCAATACGAGGTTGGTGCTTCCTTCGGCCTTTACCACGATGCTTTGCAAGGGCGGAGGTCCGAAGGTTATAGCTATGCAGAATTCGATGACCTACCTGTCATCAGCCTCGTCGCTTCCATACACTACCGCGAGCGTTGTTCGTCGCGAACCGATCTCGGGGTCGAGCTGCAATTCGTTCGTAAGTCGTTCTCCGTGCTCGCAAGGGAAGGAGGTCTCGCAGGTAGTTCAGGGATCGATGCGGACGTGAGCCTTTATACCATTTCGCATTACAGATCCACCCAAAGATGCGCCGCTATTTTTTCGCAGGACGATCCGAGGAGGTCGTTGCGTAGCCGTAGCTACGGGACGACCTCCTCGGAGAAGTAATGCGGAAAAAGAGCAAGTAGATCGGGTGGATCTGTACTGCGAATTGGTATTACTTGATGCATCTGAACATCACCCCGGAAGTCAAAATGAACGAGTCGGGTAGTATTCGCCTACGTTTCGGTCCGCAGTTCGGGTTCAAGCTCGGTGGTTCGGTGACAGGTCAGAAGTGGGTGAGCTATCCGTTCAACTATTCAACGGATACGCTGGCCAGATCTGCACCTTCGGATCTCAAGGGCGATATCCGCTTCCTTTTTGGAATGGGATTTCGATCGAACGCGCTCTCCAAGTGGGCGGTCACCTGCGATCCCTATTATTCGGTTGCCATTGGATCCATCCTGAAGATCCGACCCGGCGCGAAAGGCAGCGATTTAGGGATCAAGATCGGACTCACAAAGCGCGTTGACCGAAGAACACTGACCCAATGGATCGATAAGAGAATGCCCACCCCGCCTCCGGGCCCGAATTGGTAGTGTGTCTCTTTACTTCCCCCCCAAGAACTCCAAGCTCACACTATTGATGCAATACCGCTGCCCCGTGGGCTTAGGCCCGTCATCGAACACATGGCCTAGGTGTGCGCCACAGCGCCCGCAGGTCACTTCGGTACGGCTCATGCCGAAGGCACGGTCTTCATGATAGAGCACGCTGTTCTTGCGCTCTGGCTGGTAGAAGCTGGGCCAGCCGCAGCTGCTGGAGAATTTGGCATCCGCCTGGAACAGCACATTCCCGCATGACGCGCAGGCGTAGGTGCCGATGCCTTCGAAGTCCCAATACTTGCCGGTGAAGGCGCGCTCGGTGCCTTTCTCAAAGGCGATGTAATACAGATCTTCCGGTAGCAGTTTCTTCCATTCGCTCAACGGCAGATCCAGTTTGCTGGTATCCGTGTGGGAGTAATGCGGGTTCTTGCTGTGATCGTATTGGCTCATCTGGTCCATGTTGCTTAGGCTCTTGTTCGGGGACTGGCCCGTGCTGTTACCGCAACTAGCGAGTAGCAGCATGGCCGCCAGGGTAAAGGTGTTGATCCGTTGCATGTGTCTGGTCCCGGCTAGGTCGGGCCACATTGGTCGTTCTAAGGTGCGGTTCATGACAAAGGTCACCCGTGGAACAGATCAAGATGGGAAACCGTTCGGACCATGGGTCAATTAGCGGTCCTATGCGCTTGTCGTAGGGTAAGACCTCTTTCGCGAACACGCTGTTGAAAATTTCTTTCCCCTTAGGGGAAGCGTGAGGCGGAACGAGCAAGGGTGCCCGGTTCTTCGCGAAGACTCCTTTCTTTGCCGCCTCATTCACCGAGGTGTTCTTGCCGAGGTGTGCCAAACACGGACGATAAATGGCGAAGAAGAGCGGCGATCTGGTCATTGTGGAGTCACCTGCCAAAGCGAAGACGATCGAGAAGTACCTCGGCGAAGGCTACACTGTGCTCAGTAGCTATGGCCACGTGCGCGACCTTCCCGAACGCGAACTGAGCGTTGATGTGGAGAAAGGCTTCGAGCCCACTTACATCGTTCCAGATGATAAGAAGGATCGCCTTCGCCAACTCCAGAAGGAGGCTGATAAAGCGACCACTGTATGGCTCGCGACCGACGAAGACCGCGAAGGAGAGGCCATTAGCTGGCACCTGAAGGAGGCGCTCGGCCTGGCCGATTCCAAGGTGAAACGCATCACTTTCAACGAGATCACCAAGGCGGCCGTGCTGAAGGCCATCGAAAATCCGCGCGAGATCGATATCCATTTGGTGGATGCACAGCAGGCACGTCGCGTGCTTGATCGTCTGGTGGGCTATGAACTGAGCCCGGTGCTTTGGCGCAAGGTGAAGCCGAGCCTCAGCGCTGGTCGCGTGCAAAGCGTCGCGGTCCGCATCATCGTGGAACGCGAACGCGAGATCCTGGATTTTAGCAGCAAGAGCGCCTTCCGCATCACTGCCCTGTTCACCACCCATACGGGAGCGCAAGTGAAGGCCGAACTACCGGGCCGTTTCGCTACGGAACCCGAGGCCATGGAGTTCTTGCAGGGGTGCCTGGGTGCCAGCTACACGGTCAATGCGGTGGAGAAGAAACCCGGCAAGCGCACACCTGCGGCCCCGTTCACCACGTCCACACTACAGCAAGAGGCCAGCCGAAAGCTGGGGTACGGTGTGGATCGCACCATGCGCATTGCACAAGGTCTGTACGAGCAAGGGCACATCACCTACATGCGTACCGATTCGGTGAATTTGAGCGAAGGGGCCATTGCGGCTGCGGCCTCGCAGATCACCGATCAATACGGCGCGCGCTACAGCAAGAGCCGTCGCTATACGAGCAAGAGCAAAGGCGCACAAGAAGCCCACGAGGCCATTCGTCCTGCAGATATGATGGTGCGCACCGCCGGTGCCGACCGCGATGCCGAACGCTTGTACGACCTCATCTGGAAACGCACCCTCGCCAGCCAGATGGCCGATGCCGAGTTGGAGAAGACCGTCGTGGATATTGCCATTAGCACACGTCCAGGACAGCCGCTGAAAGCCTCTGGTGAGGTGATCCTCTTTGATGGTTTCCTGAAGGTGTACATGGAGGGGAAGGACGACGAGGATAGCGAGGAACAAGAGGGCTTGTTGCCGGAAATGAAGCAAGGCGAACAACTCGGCCTTCGCGAATTGTTGGCCACTCAGCGCTTTGATCGCCCCGCGCCGCGCTATACCGAGGCCAGTTTGGTTAAGAAGCTTGAAGAACTGGGTATCGGTCGCCCAAGTACCTATGCGGCCACCATCAGCACCGTGCAGAAGAAGGGCTATGTGGTTAAGGAAGATCGCGAAGGCACCAAGCGCGCCTTCCGGATCTTATCGCTGGTGAACGAGCGTATTTCCGATACCACGGCAACGGAGAACGTGGGCGTAGAGAAGCAGAAGCTGTTCCCAACCGATATCGGTATGGTGGTGAATGATTTCCTGGTCGAGCATTTCCCTACGGTAGTGGATCTCAACTTCACCGCGAAAGTGGAGGAGGAGTTCGACGTGATCGCCGAAGGCAAGGAGAACTGGCGCGAGATGATCGCCCGGTTCTACAAGCCTTTCCACGCTACGATCGGCACTGTGAGCGAGACCGCTGAACGAGCCACCGGTGCACGCGAACTTGGCGTAGATCCTGTGAGCGGGAAAAAAATGTACGCTCGCATAGGCCGTTTCGGGGCCATGATACAGGTGGGCGAGGTGGAAGATGAAGAGAAGCCGAAGTTCGCCAGCCTTCGCAAGGACCAAAGCATTCAGACCATCACCTTCCAGGAGGCGATGGATCTTTTCAAACTACCGCGCACGTTGGGCGAGCGCGATGGCGAGGTATGCTCCGTAGGCATCGGCCGTTTCGGACCGTACGTGCGCCTTGGTGCGACCTATGCAAGTTTGACCCCGGAAGATGATCCGCTGGAGATCGATCTGGTGCGCGCCGTGGAATTGATCGACCTGAAGAAGATCGCCAATGCCACCCGCGACCTAGGTGAATACAAAGGGGACATGTTGGTCGTGGGCCGTGGTCGCTTTGGACCCTTTGTGCGGCATGGCAAGACCTACGCCAACATCCCGAAGGCCGAGGACCCAGCCGCCGTTACGCTCGAACGCGGCATCGAATTGATGGAAGCCAAGCTGGCCGGGGCCCGCCAGAACATCCTGAAGGAATTCACCGGCTCGGAGATCCAGATCCTCGACGGGAAGTATGGACCGTATATCACCGATGGCAGCAAGAACGCCAACCTGCCCAAGGACAAGAAGCCCGAAGAGATCGGTCTGGAAGAAGCCACTGCACTGATCGCTGCGGCACCCGAACGCAAAGGCGGCGCCCGCAAAGGTCGCCGAGGTGCTTTTGCGAAGAAGGCAGCACCAGCCAAAGTCGCCAAAAAAGCCGCACCCAAAAAAGCGGCTAAGAAGGCTGCCTCGAAGAAAGCTGCTAAAAAGGCACCCAAGGGCTGAGCAGATCGCTCTCTCGCCCTCCGGCCTTGCAAGGGTTCTCGGTCTTGCGAACCTTGCCAACATCCTATTGTGGGCATGTTGCTCCACGCGTTACGAACAACGCCAGCGGGCAGGCCGACCTTCGCAACCATACCTGCGGTTTTGGGATCGATCTATATTTCTGATCCCTGTTCGTCATATTTTCTGATCCCCACGATCGGTATGGACATCAGCATTTACTTCAAGCCATCGGAACGCTTCGGCAACACCCGACCAGAGTGGCCCGCCAATACCATTGGCGATAGCCTGTTGAGCCATACTACCAAAGGCTTCCCTACCCTGGAAGGCATCCAGATCGCGCTCTTTGGGGTGTTGGATGATCCGGGCCACGCCAGACCTCGCGCCTGTGTCCATGCTCCCGATGCGATCCGGGAGGAATTGTTCCGTCTCTACATGCCCAATGGGAATATCAGGCTAGTGGATCTGGGCGACATACACCCGGGTGCCAGCGCGGCCGATACGCAGCATGCCATATCCGAAACGTTGGCCGAACTGATGCGCATGAACATCGTGCCCATCCTACTCGGTGGCGGGCAAGGACATACCTATTCCCAATACCTCGCTTACGAGAAGTTGGAGCGCACGGCCAACCTGGTATGCATTGATGCCCGTTTCGATCTGGGCGATCCCGGACAAGGCCTGGCAGAGAGCAGCTACCTCAGCCATATCGTGCTGCGCCAACCCAACTACCTCTTCAACTACAGTAACCTGGGCTACCAAACCTATCTGGTGGACCAACCGGGCATCGAGCTTATGGACAAGCTCTTCTTCGATGCGCATCGCCTGGGAGAGCTGCGAGCCAATATGGCCGATGCAGAGCCCGTGATGCGCAACGGGGATAGCCTAAGCGTGGACATGAGCGCTGTTCGCAGAAGTGACGCTCCTGGCACCAGTCGGCCGGGGCCCAATGGTTTCCATGGTGAGGAGATCTGCCAACTCATGCGCTACGCTGGGGTCAGCGAGAAGATCACCTCCGTGGGGATCTACGAGATGGATCCCACTACCGATCAGGATAGCACCACCGCCCAGCTCGCGGCCCAAATGGTCTGGTGTTTCCTGGATGGGTTCCGTAGCCGTACCAACGACCTGCCTTGGTTGGATCGCAAACGGTTCACCCGATTCCGCATACCTATCCGTGGGCACGAGCAGGAGTTGGTCTTTTACAAGAGCACGGTAAGCGACCGATGGTGGATGGACATCCCCTACAAGGCTGAACAGGAGGCCCGGTTCGAACGGCATCATTTAGTACCATGTTCCTATTCCGACTACCGAATGGCCTGTCGCGAAGAGGTTCCGGACCGCTGGTGGCGCACCTTTCAGAAGCTTTCATAGCGTTGAATAAGCGGCGCGATCGGCGTTGGATCCCTATTCAACGATAAGGATCCACTAGTTGGGCAGTTCAGAATGTTGCTATATTGGCCCCGGGTTCCGAGGGTACCCTGTGGGACATGTCGTCTCCACACGAGGCGGAAAAGAACGAAAACACGCATGAGGGGGATACTTACCGCAGTGGTCGGATTGATGGTGACTGGCGCTTCGTTCGCGCAGCAGGATCCGCAGTTGACCCAGTATATGTTCGACCGGTTATCCATCAACCCGGCCGTCGCTGGAACTACCGGGCAATTGTGTGCGACCGGCTTCTTTCGCCAGCAGTGGACCGGCTTCGATGGTGCGCCGCAAACCGGTTTGCTCAATGCCCACATGGCGATCCCGAAGATCAGCAGCGGCGTTGGTCTTAGCGTTTACCTGGATGAACTAGGCCAGCAGAAGAGCACCTTCGCACGCTTGAGCTATTCCTTCCACCGCAAGATCGGCGTAGGTACCTTAGGGATCGGTGTTAGCGCTGGGCTCATTTCCCATTCGCTTGGCAATAACTGGATAGCACGTGACCCCGTTGCCGATGATACCGCCATCCCCGGTAATGGTCAAACCGATTCGGGCTTCGACCTGGGCGCTGGGCTGTATTACACCAGTCCCACTTTCTGGATCGGCATATCGTCCACCCACCTCACAGAAGCGGAGCTGGACGACGTGAGTATCAAAGCGGTTCGACACTATTTTGTGCAAGCCGGCTATGACTGGGCTATCAACGGGGATAAGAAATACGTCCTGCAGCCTTCTACCTTGATCAAGAGCGACGGCACATCCACCCAAGTGGACCTGACCGCCACCTTCCTGTATAATAACCAGGTCTGGTTGGGCGTTTCGTATCGGACAGAAGATGCGATCGCACCACTCATCGGATACCAGTACCAATTGCCGAACAAGAAATCCATGTTGCGCATCGGATACAGTTACGATGTTACCACCTCAAGACTTAAGAACTACAGCAGTGGAACGCATGAGATCATGCTGAACTATTGCGTGCTGCTGGAGAAGAAACCCGATCTCCAGATCTACAAGAACGTACGATTCCTCTAAGCGACCGAAACCAAGTAACCCGATCCGCCGTAATCAGCCTTGTCTTCGGTGTTCGCTTACCCGTACACAGTTGATAGGGATCCCTGCAAGGAAGATCTCAACGGCAAAACAGGAAGAACATGGAACGTCCCATAGTGTATCTCTGCGCCATCGGCTTGCTGGCGAGCTGCGGCGGTGGTGGCCAGGGGCAATTGATCGGCGCTCAAGGGCGACCGGGCTGGTATGAGATCGATCCGTATGGGATGAATTACATCCCCATGGGGTCCTTCGTCATGGGTCCGAGCGATCAAGATGTGCCCTATGCCGCGGTCAGCAAGACCAAAACCGTTTCGGTGCAGGCCTTCTACATCGACCAGACGGAGATCACCAACAACGAGTACCGTCAATTCGTGTTCTACGTGCGCGATTCCATTGCCAAGCGCATACTTGGTGATGAGGATATCGGGGAACACGTTCTATCCGAAGACGAATTCGGTGAGGAGATCGATCCGCCAGTGATCAACTGGAAGGAGCGTATCAATTGGTACGGCGACGAGGAACGTGAAGCCTTGGCCGATATGTTCCTGAGCGAAAGCGAGCAGTTCTACCGCCGGAAGGAAGTGGACACGCGGAAGCTCATGTTCGAGTATTATTGGATCGACCTGAAGGAGGCTGCCCGAAAGGCCAACGATGCACGTGATCTGGATCTTAGCTATACCAACGTGAAGGGGCAGAACAACGCCATTCGCGGTCATAGCGACCGTTCCAAATTCATCATCAAGGAGATCATCAACGTCTATCCGGATACGTTGGTATGGGTACACGATTTCACGTACTCCTTCAACGAGCCGATGACGGAGAATTATTTCTGGCACCCGGCCTATGACGAGTATCCAGTTGTCGGTGTCACTTGGCAGCAGGCCAATGCCTTCAACGTATGGCGCACACAGCTCATGAACAGCTGGCTGCAAACCAACGGTGAAGCCTTCATAAACAGGTTCCGTTTGCCGACCGAAGCGGAATGGGAATACGCGGCTCGAGGAGGTCTTGACCAAGCACCGTTCCCTTGGGGCGGACCTTATGTGCGCAACCGCCAAGGCTGTTTCCTAGGCAACTTCAAGCCGTTGCATGGTAATTATGTGGACGATGGTGGTTTCCATAGCGTACCGGTGGATAGTTACACACCCAACGATTACGGACTCTACCAAATGTCCGGTAACGTTGCAGAATGGACCAGCACTGCTTTTGACGAAAGCGTGTATGACCTCGACCACGACCTGAACCCGGAATATAGCTATGACGCACTGATGAACGACCCACCTTCGCTGAAGCGCAAGGTCATTCGCGGCGGATCGTGGAAGGATATCGGGTACTACATGCAGACGGGTACCCGCAGCTACGAGTATCAGGATACGACCAAGGCCTACATCGGATTCCGGTCCGTAATGACCTTCCTCGGTCGCGGCAAAGCAGTGAATGCCGAAGACCTCTAAGCTTTCTTTTCGATCAAGGAACCAACGGCCGTTACGGATCACGAGCGGCTGCATTCATAGACAGGCGAATTACAACAGAACCTTAAAACGCAAGGACGAACAATGAAACCCGGCAGCAAGAAGTGGAAGAACTTCATGGCAAAGTTGTACGGAATTGGTGCAGCAGTCGTGATCATAGGGGCCCTTTTCAAGATCCAGCACTGGCCATTTGCCAGCTTATTCCTGGTGATCGGCCTGAGCACGGAAGCCATCATTTTCTTCTTCTCAGCATTTGAACCCCCGCACGAGGATCCGGATTGGAGCTTGGTGTATCCAGAATTGGCTACAGGCGAGCGCTCAGAAGGTGAGGACTTCAAGAAGGACGATCAGCGTTCCATCACCGAGCAGTTGGACGATATGCTCGAAAGCGCCAAGATCGAACCGGAACTCATCGCCTCGTTGGGCAATGGCATGCGCTCCTTGAGCGATCAAGCCAAGCAGATGGGCGAGATCACCGGGGCTGCTTCGGCGACCAATGAATATGCGACCAGCCTGAAGGATGCCTCTGCGAAAGTGACTTCGTTGAGCGACAGCTATGCGAAAGCAAGCGAAAGCCTTGTTGGGTTGACCGACAATGTTGACGCTGGCCGAAATGCTGGGGAAAGCCTCCTGAAGATGAGCACGAATTTGACCGCGCTCAACGAGATGTACGAACTGCAACTGCGCAGCAGCCGCGAAAAACTCGAGGCAGCCAACCAGATGTTCGAAGGCATGGGCGAGATGTTGACCAACTTGAAGCACTCGGTGGACGATACCAAGCGCTACAAGGAGAACATCGCTTCCCTCAGCGACAATCTTGCCAAGTTGAACACCGTTTACGGCAATATGCTTGCCGCCATGACCGTACGCGGCTGATCCAACAGGATCCACCGCGACGGAAACAACAAGGAACGAATAAAATACCTGTTGGAACAAGATGGCAAGTGGTAAACAGTCGCCCAGACAGGCGATGATCAACATGATGTACTTGGTGCTTACGGCGCTGCTCGCGCTGAACGTATCCAAGGAGATCCTGGACAGTTTCGTGACGGTCAACAACGGCTTGGAGAATACCAAGCTCTCGCTGAACGACAAGATGAACGCCCAGTACAAGAGCTTCGAGGATTACGCCAAGGAGAACGACGCGAAGTACGGCGCCGCTTGGAAGGAAGCCAAGAAGATCCAAACGTCAGGTGCAGCATTGATCTCCTACATCGATACGATCAAGACCAAAGCCATCATGAAGTCCGAAGGCTGGCCCAAGGACAGCGTGGTACTGGGCGATGGCCGTATCGTGGACCTGATGAAGGTGACCAAAAAGGACAGCCACGACGAGCTGACCACCATGCTGGTGGGTGGCGAACCAGGCAAACCCATTGAGGGTCCTTTCACTGCATCCGAACTGCGCATGAAGCTCGAAGCCTTCCGCGATCTGGTGAAGAACAGCCGCAAAGACGATGAGGACCTCAGTGCAGCCATGGATCGGATCTTCGACTTCTCCAATCGTTTGGATGCTTCAGGCACGGACAACAACTGGGAAAGCATCAACTTCTACCACGTGCCCATGGCCGCAGGTATTACGATCTTGAGCAAGATCCAAAGCGATGTGCGCAATGCAGAGGGTGAAGTGGTGAAGCGGATGATGGACGCCGTTGAAGGCAAGAGCTTCAAATTCAACAAGCTCACCACCATTGTGAAGCCCCTCACCAGCTACGTCACGGTGGGCAGCAAATACAGCGCAGAGATCTTCTTGGGCGCGTACGATGATCAGAATGCTCCCGAGGTCTACATCGCTGGACCAGGCGCAACGGTGGATACGGTGGCCAAGAAGATCAATGGCGAATCGATCAAGCTTCCGATGAACGGTGCCAAAGCCCAGCTAGAGCAAATGGCGTCCGGGGCTGGCCTCAAGACGGTGAAAGGGATCATCAAGTTCAAACCCGTTGGTGGAGAAGAAACCACCGAAGTGTTCGAGACCACTTATGAAGTGGCGGCACCTAGCTTGGTCGTGAGCCCAACCAAGATGAACGTGTTCTATCGCGGCGTGGACAACCCGGTCAGCGTAAGCGTGTCCGGGTATAGCAACAAGGACATTGCCGCAACCGCGACCAATGGTGCCCTGACTAAATCCACCGACGGCTATATCATGCGTCCTGGCAAAGATGCAGAGGCAACGATCGGCGCTACGGTAACCAACCCGGACGGTTCCAAGAAGCCCATGCCAGGTCTGAAGTTCCGTGTGAAGAACGTGCCAAGCCCTCGTCCGTACTTCGGTGGTAAGAGCGTGGATGATGAGACCATCAAGAAGACCGAACTCACCGCCGCTGCTGGTGTGATCGCCAAGATGATCGACTTTGAATTCGATCTCAAGTTCGAGGTGGTCGAGTATAGAGTGACCATGATCGTGGGCGGTGTGCCGATCGAGAAGATGACCAAAGGTCCCGCCGTTAGCGGCGATATGAAGGAAATGCTCCAGAAGGCCAAGCCCGGCCAAAAGGTGTACATCGAGGGTATCAAAGCCCGCGGCCCTGATGGTACTACCCGGAACCTTGGTTCACTTTCGTTCAAGGTTACCTAAACAACGTTGACCATGATGAGCTCCAGCCAGAAGATCAAGACCGTTGCCGCGATAGCGGTGGCGGTGCTGTGTTCCTCCGCACCCGTTGTGGGGCAGACCGTCCTGGACGGGGCCTACATCAAGGAGCATACGAAGACGAAGCGCGTTATCCCGTACACCCACATTCGCGAGGCGGATGTGATGTGGGCGCGTCGCGTCTGGCGTACGATCGACATGCGCGAGAAAATGAACCATCCGTTGTATTTCCCAACGGAAGAGATCAACGACCGCAAGAGCTTGTTCAATGTGATACGTCAAGGACTTTTGGTGGACGGCTCCATCACAGCCTACAGCGCCGGTCCATTGCTGGATGATGACGAGTTCAAGAAGCCCTTGCTCGCATCGGAGCTGAAGGAGATGTTCACAAGCATGGATACGAGTATGACCGAAGACTTGACCACCGGGGACCTGGTCCAAGTTGTTCAAGAGATCAACTTGTCCAGTGAGGAGATCAAGATGTACGCCATAAAGGAGGACTGGATCTTCGATAAGCAGCGAAGCACCATGGACATCCGAATACTGGGTATTGCGCCTTTACGGGAAAAGAAAGGGGAAGATGGCGAGATACGCGGCTATGCCCCGCTTTTCTGGCTGTATTTTCCAGAGTGTCGCTACGTGTTCGCTAACTGGGAAGCCTTCAACCGGGAGAACGATGCGGAGCGCCGCAGCTTCGAGGATATCTTCTGGAAACGGCAGTTCAGCAGCTACATCACCAAGTGGAGCAACGTGTATGATCGTAAGGTCAACGCATATAAGACCGGCTTGGATGCGCTCTTGGAAGGGGAGGAGATCAAGCAACAGCTCTTCGAGTTCGAACACGATCTCTGGAATTTCTGATACCGTACTATGATCCAACGGAACCCTGTCACTGACGGGGTTTCGTTATTTACGGACCAGCCTTCGCTGATCCAAAGTGGCCCAAGGACCAAGGCCGGGATCACAATAGTCGATAGATGCATTTTTATACCATTTCGCAATAGCGGCGCATCTTTGGCTGGATCTGTAATGCGAAATGGTATTAGCAACCTGTGGGGCCTGCTATCTCGAAGCAGCGATCACCCAGATCGCCTCCCGCATCTAGTCCCATCCTCCGATCGCCAGGGCTATCGCGTCTTCTTCCGACCGCAAAAAGCCAGATGTGATCAGCTACCCGCCGCCCAGCGGGTCGAATGCGCGCTGATACGGTGACAACTATGTTCTGAGACCCCTCTGGGGTAAGAAAGATCCATTCGTTCTTGGAAAGGCTATGACCCCAGAGGGGTCACAGAACATAGAAATGACCGACACCCCAAGATGTTCGACCCGCCGTCCTGTTTTCCGCGATCGGGTCACCCAAACCGAAAACTGCCTTTGAGATTTCGATGTACGACTTGTCCTGTCATCTAAAACGGTGTTCATGCGATTCTCAAGGGATTCGGGCCGCCTGGGTCACCCAACCACTGAAGACCGCAAAAGCCGCATGTGATCAGCTACCCGCCGTCCAGCGGGTCGAATGCGCGCTGATACGGTGACAACTATGTTCTGTGACCCCTCTGGGTAAGAATGATCCATTCGTTCTTGGAAAGGCTATGACCCCAGAGGGGTCGCAGAACATAGAAATGACCGACACCCCAAGACGTTCGACCCGCCGTCAGGCGGGTCGCAGAATAGAAGACGCAATAGCCATCCTCCGATCGCACCCACAAACGCAGCGTATGCCTACTTTTGCGGACTTTTTAGCCTGCTAGGCAAGCCATTCCGATGATCACTGTACAAGGCCTCACGCTCCACTTCGGTCAACGACCGGTGTTCGACGATATCTCGTTCTTCATTGGGAGTGATGATCGTATCGGTCTCGTTGGCCGCAACGGTGCAGGCAAGAGCACCTTGCTGAAGATCATGGCTGGCCAACAGCCCTACGACAAGGGCACCATCGGCAAGCCCAAAGAGCTCACGATGGGCTACCTGCCACAGGAAATGGCCCACAACACTGCACTAACACCGTGGCAGGTCGCAGAAAAGGCGTTCGAGGAAGCGGTGACGCTGAATGCTTCATTGGAGCGCATCGAGCAGGACCTCCACAAGGCCACCACCGATGAAGAGGCCATTGAACTGGCAACATTGCTTGCGCACGCGCACGAACGCTTGAATGCCATCGGCGCAGCTGATCATGATCAGCAGATCGAGAAGATGCTTAAAGGCATCGGCTTCGTGGAGAAGGACATGCATCGCTTGATGGGCGAGTTGAGCGGCGGTTGGCGCATGCGTGCCGAACTGGCCCGCCTGCTCCTGGTGCAACCGGACCTCCTGCTACTGGATGAGCCCACGAACCACTTGGATCTGCCAGCGATCCAGTGGCTGGAGGATCTGCTTCGTACCTATCCAGCGGCTCTGGTCCTCATTTCTCACGACAAGACCTTCCTGGATAGACTGACCAAGCGCACGCTGGAAGTACTTGGCGGTAAGATCATTGATCGCAAGGTGCCATGGAGCCAGTATGTGGAGCTGCGAAAAATAGAGCGGGGGCAACAGGCTTCTGCGGCAAAGGAACAGCAACGCTACATCAAGGAGACCACGGACCTGATCAACAAATTCCGGGCGAAGGCCAGTAAAGCAGCCTTTGCGCAAAGCTTGATCACGAAATTGGACAAGCTCGAACGCATTGAGGTGGATGACGAGGACACGCGCAAGATGCTCGTGAAATTCCCGCCGGCCCCAACCAGCGGCAAGATCGTTGTGGAGGTGAAAGGGGTGAGCAAGGCATATACCGATCCCAAGAAGCCCGGTGAGGAGAAGCGCATTTTCAGCCACGCGGAATTGACCATTGCCAAGGGAGAACACCTCGCCTTGGTGGGGGCTAACGGTACTGGCAAGTCCACCTTGGTGCGCATGCTCATGAAGGAAGAGCCTTACGAAGGCGAGATCCGGATGGGACACAACGTGATCGTTGGTTACTACGCACAGGACATGCCCGAGCGGATGAACCCGCAAGGCACCGTGATGGAGACCGCCGAATACGCCGCCAGCGAGGAGAACCGCCTGCGGGTGCGCGCCATGCTCGGTGCCTTCATGTTCAGCGGTGAGGATGTGGATAAGAAGGTGAAGGTGTTAAGCGGCGGAGAACGCGCCCGGCTTGCTCTGTGTTGCATGCTCCTGAAGCCGTTGAACTTCCTCATTCTCGACGAACCCACGCACCACTTGGATATCCAGAGCAAGGATGTGCTCAAGAACGCGCTGAAGAACTATGCAGGCACTTTCCTGCTCGTGAGCCACGATCGCGATTTCCTTACGGGCCTCACCGATCGGTTGCTGGAGCTGGACGACTTCCGGATCCGCGATCAACACATGGATATCCTGGAGTTGATCGAGAAACGCAAAGCACTGCAAGGAGCGGATATCGGCAAGTCCAGCGTGGCGCAAGTGAAAGTGCCCAAGGGGGAAAAACAGTCCGACCAGCGCGATAAACGCGATCGTGAAAAAGAACGCCGCAAGGCCCAGAACGCAGTGGACCGGTTGGAGAAGCAACTCGCCGAATTGGAGAAGGAGGAGAAGGAGTTGCAAGCCACGGTGATGAAGGTCGGTGTGCCTGCTGACCAGCTGCAAAAAGGCTACGAGCGTTTGGGCGAACTTGCCCAGCGCATCGCCAGCACCATGGAGGAGTGGGAGAGCGCTTCCGCTCAGGTGCAGGGGGCGGAGGACTAAGCGTTTTGATACTCTCTGGTGCGGATCAAGGAGCCCAACTTGGGCAGCCTGTGCGCTGATGTACGTCCACCGGTAGTTTGCGGTCCGTTCGTTCTATGCGTTTGATCATCCGTGTTGCCGTTACGCATGCTGTAGTACGGCATTCATTCTTCGGGTGCGCCTGTTGCGTGCCACACGAACACCAACCTGCACATGGCCCAGATGAGCTTGCCCCCCAGACAGAAGATGATCAACATGATGTACCTCGTGTTGACCGCGATACTGGCATTGAATGTGAGCAAAGAGGTGCTTGATGCCTTTGCGATCATGGATACCGAACTGGTGCGTAGCGAACGTGCATACCAACAGCGATCAAACTTGGAGTACACCGTTTTCGCCGATGCGGCCAAGCGGTTCCCGGAGAAGTTCCAGGCACAGCATGTAAAAGCGTTGCGGATCAAACAACAAGCCGATTCGTTGGTGGAACACATCGAGCGCATCAAGCTGAGTGCGATAGCAGAAGCAGACGGTCTGCCGATCGCTGCGCTGCGCGGAAAGGATGCCGATGGTCGCGATACGCTGCGCGCCCTAATGGCCCTGGATGCCAAGGACGACCGCGAGACCTTGACGCGCATGATGATCGGGAGCGAGCCGGCAGAACCCCTGCGAACGCCAGGTGGAGCCTATGAATTGAAACAACGGATCAGCGCATTCCGTGACACGCTGAAGCACCTTGCTGGTGTAAAGGGGGTTGATCTGTCGGCTTCATTGGACCTCCTGTTCGACTTCAGCGATCGGCGCGATGCTTCTGGAACGATGAACAACTGGGAATCCACCAATTTCTATGATGTGCCCCTGGCTGCCGGTGTGGCAACGCTGAGCAAATTGCAAGCGGATATCCGCAGTTCAGAGAACGATGTGGTGAAATGGCTCTACCGGTCAGTAGAAGTGAAGGACTACAAATTCGGAACGCTCACCACGGCCGTGATCCCGCAGAGCAACCTGATCATGGCTGGTGACTCCTTCCGGGCCGATGTGTTCATTGCCGCCTATGACCCGAAGAACCGACCAACCGTGACCCTGCGTGGAGGCGCTGACCTTGCCATTGGCACAGATGGCAAAGGGAAACTTCGTTTGCGCGGTGATCAGGTAGGGGAGCATCTGGTAGAAGGCTCCATCACTTTCGAAGGTCCGGATGGTCCGGAGCAGATCTCCTATGCCACCAAATTCCAGGTCATGGCACCCATGTTGGTGGCCTCACCCACCAAGATGAACGTGCTGTATCGCGGCGTGGAGAACCCGATCGACCTTTCGGTCCCTGGCATTCCGCCCGATCGGGTGCAGGCGTCGATCTCCACGGGAAGGATCGTGCGAGCTGGCAATGGATGGGTCGCCACGGGAATGACCGCGAATAGTGCCGAGGTAAGCGCTACGGTCGCCTTGCCGGATGGTGGTACACGTCGCATTGGTCCGGTCACTTTCCGCGTAAAGGACCTGCCACCGCCCACGGCCTACATTTCGGGTACCAACCCGGGTGATACCAAGGTGGCCCGCACGAAACTCTCAGCTTCCCCCGGCATTATCGCTAAACCGCTCGGTTCGGAATTCGGCGATCAATGGCAGGTGACTGCCTACGAGTTAACGGCGTTGCGCAAAGGACAGCCGCCTATTGTAAAGCAGGGCACGGGCAACAGCTTTACCCAGGACATGAGAACCGTGCTTGCGGCATTGAGGGTCGGGGATCAGCTCTTTATCGAAGGCGTGAAAGCAAAGCTCGCCAACGGACAAGGCCCTTCCAGAGCCTTGGCACCCATCGCCATCAAGGTCCAGTGAGCTTTTCGTTGGGGTTCCGATTATCCGCTTATCTTTGCCGCCCATTGCGGGGTGGAGCAGATGGTAGCTCGTCGGGCTCATAACCCGAAGGCCGTAGGTTCGAGTCCTACCCCCGCTACAAGGGAAAGCCCGGTCGAAAGGCCGGGCTTTTCAAGTTGAAGTAGGACATGTCCCACTGGGTCCATGCACTTTACTCGGCGACGTACGATAAGATCTACGTTGGTGAGACCAGTGATCTTGAAGACCGGTTCAAGTCCCATAATGAACTAGCGACCAAAGGATGGACGGTTAGCTTCAGGCGTTGGTTGATATTGTACAAGGAGGAGTGTAAAGATCGTTCAGAAGCAAGGAAAAGAGAAAAACAACTAAAGTC
>Ga0209490_10001850_pt1 | contig 20224 bp, 16 predicted proteins | sample MAT06_FD_187209 | JGI IMG/M metagenome (GOLD analysis project Ga0209490, IMG submission 187209) | Freshwater microbial communities from Lake Fryxell liftoff mats and glacier meltwater in Antarctica - MAT-06 (SPAdes) (version 2) | ecosystem: Environmental > Aquatic > Freshwater > Ice > Liftoff... | reverse complement strand
CAGGCACAGGAATATCCATAGTTTCCATTGACTTTGACGAATTCCTTGGGTTCTTGAATATTGTCCATTCCTTTTGCTCTGAACCCACCCTGAACGGAGATTATCCATGTGGCTTGACTGTCGGTGATCCACCAATTTGCAGGAGTAGGATTAGCCAACCAACCGCATCGTGTTTCCACTGCCATGGCAGCACCAGTGGGACAAAGCAAAATTAAACTTAGAAACAGAGTATTTTTAATTGTGGATTGGTAAGACTTCATATATTTATTTGTGATTTGGATATATTCTGATTAATGCTTCAACGCAATTTCCGCTAGTATTTCAGCCACTAAATCATCAAGGGCGATCGCTTTTTGGATACCTGTTTTTAAGTTTTTAAGATTACAGGTTTTACTCTTCACTTCTGCCTCACCGATAATCACACAGAGCGGAATTCCCAATTTATCTGCCTGTTGAAATTGTTTGCCAATGGGACGAGATTCAAAGCTGGTTAGGACATTAATTCCAGCTTGACGCAGGGTTTGCGAAACTTGGAGATAGGTATTCATGAACTCAGGGTTGAGATTTAAGACCATGACTTGAGCAGGGCTAGGAGCAAGAGGTTTGAGAACTTTGGCATCCATTAATTGCCGCAGCAGTCGAGTTAAGCCAATGGAAATTCCCACACCTGGCATCTTTTCGCCCACAAACATTCCCACAAGTTCCTCGTACCTACCGCCTGAGCAAATACTACCCAAACTTTCGTAGCCAATCAGCGTAGTTTCATAAACCGTACCTGTGTAATATTCCAAACCACGGGCGATCGCTAGATCAATACAATATTTATCCGTTGGTACACCTAAAGCGATAACTCCATTTATGACTTCTCTCAGTTCGGAAATTCCCTGCTCAAAATCGGTTGGGTTTCCTAATGCTTGGGATGCTTGGGCTAGTTGTTCTAAAACCGCATTATTATCACCCTTAATTTTCGTAAAACTGATAATTTGTTCTGCTTGACTTCCAGAAACACTTTGATTTTCTAATTCTAATTTGACTTTTGCCTCGCCGATTTTATCCAGCATATCCACAACTTTAAGGCAGGTGCGAATTTGTTCAGGAGTAATAGCGATCGCACTAAAGAAACCAGTTAAAACCTTACGATTATTAATCCGAATTAAATATTTGCCAATGTTAATAGCATCAAAAATCTGGGCAATTATCGCAGGAATCTGAGCATCATAGAGCAAGCTTAATTTTCCTCGTCCCACTACGTCTATGTCACACTGGCGAAACTGGCGATACCTTCCTTTTTTTGCACGCTCGCCCCGAAATACCATATCCATTTGGTATCTAGCAAAGGGAAAACTCAAATCGTTTAAATGACGGGCAATATAGGCAGCTAGAGGTACAGTTTGGTCAAATTTTAAACCACGGCGATCGCTATCTTTATCACCATCTTCAGACACAATCGGACTAATGCTATAGATAATATTGTCACCTTGGTTGCCCTTTGCCTGCAAGACTTCTAAGCGTTCTACCGCAGGGGTTTCAATGGGAGTATAACCATACTGTTCAAATACGTTTCGCATGGTGTCGATTAAGTATTGCTCTAGGCGTTTTTCCGCAGGCAGAAACTCAATATCAAAACCACTTGGGGGCTTAAAGTTTATGTTTTCATCAATTTTGCTCATGGATACAGTTTAATTAATCCTGTTAAATTAATCTAGTTAATTAATTCAAAGCTATTTAATCAAGTTAGTCATTTCAAAAAAAATTGCGATCGCAGTCCCGTATGATCAATCAGTAAGTTTGATTTCCCTAATATCCCCATGATTACCGTTGCTCTGCCCAAAGGCTCATTACTCAAAGATTCGATCGCTATATTCAAATCAGTTGGTCTAGATTTCAGCGCATTTCTCGATCCCGCCAGCCGCCAATTACAAATCACCGATCCCACAGGTACAGCGCAGGCATTACTAGTTAGAGCGCAGGATGTTTCGGTATATGTGGAATATGGGCAGGCACAGTTGGGGATTGTGGGCGAAGATGTATTGCGGGAAAAGATGCCTAAGGTCGCTCGCTTGCTGGATTTAGGCTTTGGCAAATGTCGGATGTCGATCGCCGTTTCCAATCAAAGCCCATACCAGTCTGTTTTAGATTTACCACCCCATTCTCGCATCGCTTCTAAATCTGTAAGGATTGCTCGTGAATATTTCCAAAGCATAGATTTACCTGTAGAAATTATTCCCCTCTATGGATCTGTGGAATTAGGACCCATTACAGGTATGTCGGAAGCGATCGTTGACCTCGTATCCACAGGTAGAACCCTCTTGGAAAATGGCTTAGTGGAAATCGAAGTCCTATTTGAAAGCACCGCCCGCCTAATTGCTCACCCCCTTAGTTACCGAGTAAATAGCGATCGCCTTAACGATTTAGTAGATAAGCTCAAATTTACAGCCAAATACTAAGATAAACAGGCTATATTTATACGAATATGAAGAAAGTTTAATTTCCTGTTCTCCATGACTGAAATTGATGTAAGCCAATACACAAATAGAACTTTGCAACTAGAGGCAGAATTAAATTGTGTCAAAGCCGAGTTAGCTTTTACTCAACTTGGAGCCAATTCTAATTTAAGCCCATCTGACTATTTGCAATTGCTATTTGAAGTAGCATTTGAAGGCTTAGTTATCCATACTAACTTCAAAATCGTTGATGTTAACGCCGCAATTTGTAAACTTTGGGGCTATGATCGAGCTGAAGTAATTGGTAAAAATGCCTTAGGCTATGTTGCTCCTGAGTACCAAGGTCTGATTAAAACTCGAATTAAGCAAAATTATTCTAACCCCTATGAAGTTTTAGGAATTAAGCGCAATGGTGAGCAATTTCCGCTTGAGGTTCAAGGTAAAACTATCCAATGGCGAGGACAGCCAGTTCGGGTCACAGCGGTAAGAGATCTAACTGAACGCAAAAAAGCAGAAGCCGACCTACTTGATATAAAAAAAAGATACCAAACTCTGTTTAATCACAGATCCAATGCTGTATTTATCAATAGTTTTACGGAAATCGGAAATCCCAGCCAGTTTACTGAAGTAAATGATGCTGCTTGCCAAAGCCTAGGATATAGCCGTGCCGAGCTTCTAACCATGAATCCTAGCCAGATCATGCCCAATGACTTTGTCTGTGACCCGCAGGTTATGAAAGACCTCCGTACCCATAAATATGCCACAGGTGAAGTCTTACATCAGGCAAAAGATGGCAGAATTTTTCCAGTAGAGCTTAGTCTAAACGAACTTGAAACCTCTGAAGGTAAACCTTTAATAATTGCCTTTACCCGTGATATCAGCGATCGCAAAAAAGCCGAAGCCGCCCTCATTGAAGGTGAGCAAAGATATCAGGCTCTATTTGCTGCTAAATCTGAAGCAGTGTTCATTCATGCCTTCAATAACGAAGGTATTCCCACTAATTTTGTCGAGGTGAACGAAGCTGCCTGCCTAAGTTTAGGCTATACCAAAGAAGAATTAATGCAAATGTCGCCCCGAGATATTACCCCCCAAGGCTTTAATCCGCCAATAAATATTCCGCAAAAACTAGCTCAGGATAATTGTGTATTTTTTGAAGCTCAACATTTAAGCAAAGATGGCAGAATTTTTCCCGTAGAAGTTAGAACCGTTTTACTAGATACCACTGAAAAAAGTTTAGTTATAGATTTTGTCCGTGATATTAGCGATCGCAAAGCAAAGGCAGAAGAACTTGAGCGGATAGCATCCTTAGACTATTTAACCCAAGTCGCTAATCGCCGTAAATTTGATCGATTTTTAGAAATAGAGTGGCAGCGCAGTTATCGAGGACTAAGTTGTATATCTCTAATCATGGGTGACATAGATTACTTTAAACCCTATAACGACTACTATGGTCACCAAATGGGGGATAAATGCCTTCAACAAGTAGCCCATGCGATCGCCAGTAGCATCAAAAGACCCACCGATCTAGTGGCAAGGTATGGCGGCGAAGAGTTTGGCATTATTCTTCCCACCACTAACCTAGAAGGAGCAATTCACCTCGCCGAAACCATCAGGCAAGCAGTCAAAAATCTAGGCATTAGCCACGAAAAATCAACCATTAACCCTAATGTCACCATGAGTTTAGGTATTGCTACCCTAAAACCTACATCTGCTGATTTCTCAACCCTAATTCAAGCGGCAGACTCAGCTTTGTACAATGCCAAGAAACTAGGTAGAGATCGAATTCATGTTATTAAGAGTTAGTGATCTCACCCTAGGTTTAGAGTATTTTCGTCCCCAACTAATTCTTGCCTGAGAAGAGAGTAGTTCTTAAAAAATGCAAGTTGGACATTAGTTTATGTAAATATGTAATTAATGCAAAAAAAATTAGTCTAAAACCTCAACCCCAACTTTCTTTCCATGAAAATCTTAGTTCTAGCTTGGGAGTTTCCACCACGCATCATTGGAGGTATATCTCGCCATGTCGCTGAACTTTATCCAGAATTAGTTTTACTTAATCATGAAATCCATTTGATCACAGTTTCTGTAGAAGGCAGTGCTAATTATGAAATAGTTGACGGTATTCACGTCCATCGAGTCCCAGTCAAATATGATCAAGAATTTTTTAAGTGGATAGTTAATATGAATTTGGCAATGAGTAGCTATTTCATAGATCAGCTTGTCAATATATCAGGAAATTCTAATGGAATCTCTAAGCAAAAATTTCAACTAATTCACGCCCATGATTGGCTTGTAGCGGAAGCGGCGATCGCCCTGTCTGAAAAATTTAATTTACCTTTAATTGCCACAATTCACGCCACCGAATTTGGTAGATACAATGGTATCCATAATGATACTCAGCGTTACATTCACACACAAGAAATCCAATTGGCGACAAAAGCTACTAGAATAATTGTCTGTACTAACTATATGCGCGCCGAAATTATCCGTGCCCTTAATTGCCCAGATCCCAAAATTGACGTAGTTTATAATGGCTTAAGCCAAGAGCGCTTACTTAAATTTCAAAATCTTGATTTCGATAAAGCTTTGCTGCGTTCCAAGTTTGCCGATCCCAGCGAACAAATTGTTTACTATGTGGGCAGAATCACCCATGAAAAAGGAATTTTCCTACTAATTAACGCTGCTCCTCAGGTGATTACTGCTCTCAATGATAAAGTTAAGTTTGTAATTATCGGTTCAGGAGATACTAATGCTTTAAAACAGCAAGCTTGGAATTTAGGTATTGCCCATAAAATCATATTTACAGGCTTTATGTCAGATATTGAATTAACTAAATTTCAAACCCTAGCTGACTGTGCTGTATTTCCTAGCCTTTATGAACCCTTTGGCATTGTGGCTTTAGAAAGTTTTGCCACCAAAGTCCCTGTGGTTGTCTCAAATACAGGAGGGTTACCAGAAGTAGTTCGTCATAGCAAAACTGGAGTCGTAACTGCTGTTAATAATAGTGAATCTTTGGCTAAGGGGATAATCGAAGTCTTACAAAATCCCGAATATAGTGCCAAGCTTGCCGCCGAAGGCTTTAGGGAATTACAGGAGCGATTTTCTTGGGTGCCATTAGCGGCTCAAACCGAAAAAGTCTATGAATCTACCCTACTTAATACTTCTTAAAGCCCAAAATTATAGAAATTAAAGTTAGTGCAGTAACTTAAGCATCTAAAATATAAATCCTCACATTTGCTAGCTAGTCCACAGAATTAGCAAAAACTGTACTAAAAACCGCCAATCAAAAAATAAACTAAGGATTATAGAAATGAAATTATGGGTACTGCTATTTAATGCAGATTCTGACAATCAAGGTATTTACACCCGCTTAGAAGATGGCAAAAATATTGTGCTGGCATTTACCCAAGAAGATGATGCCATCAGATATGCCATGCTACTAGAAGCGCAAGATTTTCCCAGTGCCGTCACCGAGAGCATTGACGAGAAAGAGCTAGTGGAAATTTGTGATGATACTGGTCTAGGCTTAAATATTGTGCAGGAAGATGAACTGGTAATCCCTCCCGTTAGTAATGTCGAGAAAACCGATTGGCAAGCCGATGATTCTAATCAACTAGATCAAATTAAAGACCCAGATTTTTCTCCAGAGTCTTTAGAAATTGAGATTATGCGTCGTAAACTCGAAGGTCTAATTTAAGATTTCCCTAATTAATTGGGTTTAGGGTCGAGCTGGAGTTTTGGTCAAAGGAATGTTACTTTGCTCGACTAGCATTTTCAAGGTGGGGGTGGCGAGGATAGTTTTGGCATCGGCTAGGAGTTTATCACCCCACAGATTTTCCTTGAGGAATGCTAGTTTGCCATAGCGGACATCAATTTTGAGAGCTTCTTCTGCCATTTCTATCCCTTTGGAGCGATCGCCTTTAATATAAAAAGCGGTTCCTAAAGCTAAACGTGCCTCTGCTGCTCGATCCTCAATGGTTTCACCTTGCCTAATTGCCTCTTCCCATTTTTTGATAGCCGTATCGACATTGCCCCGTTCGTACTCGACTAAGCCAATATTATTTGTTGCTGCCCAAAATTTATTCTCTAGTTTAAGGACATTATTGTACTCAGCGATCGCCTCATCGTAGCGTTTCAATAAAAAATAAGCATTACCCAAATCAAAAAAAGCGGTGGGTGATTTCGGCGCTAATACCAAGCCCTGTTTGATTTTATCGATCGCCAATTGATAGTTATTGTTACGCAAATAGGCAGCCCCAAGGCTAAAGAAAATTGAAGCGTTATCTTTTTTGAGATTTAGAGCATTAGAAAATGAAGCGATCGCTTTAGGATATTCCTCAGTCCGTAGATAGATACTGCCCAACACGGCTTGGGTTTGGTAAGACTGGGGCAATAACTGCACTGCCAAAAGGGCACGGGATAAAGCTAGCTCGTATTGTTGAAATTGAGCTAACTGAGCAGCATCACGAGCTAGGGCTAGGGCTTGGGCTTCAACATTGCCAAAATTCAGTTTGATCGTATGGGGAATTAATGCCTGCGCATTTACGGACGGGATCACATTAAAAAGGGCAAATCCATAACTTAGAGTAGCCAAGGCAGCAGTTAGAGGGAGGCGATAATTCACAGGGATATTCTTTAAATTGGGGGACACTTTAAATTTTTGAGCAGTTCTTCAACTTTTATCTCTCATCCGCAACAAGACCCTCTCGGGTTACCGATGGGACACTTCCGCTCAGTAACAGAATTGCGGGCAGTACTTAGTGGATTATAATCAAAATTGCATTTAAAAAGTGATCATGATTGTCCTAGGGTATAAAGTTAAAGCAAAAACCACAGCAGCTACTAGCAATTAATGAAGCTGTGCGTCCAATAGTCTTAATCATACCAATTTTGCAGTAAGTTGCTGTATTCCTTTCTTAGCAGACCTTTCTGATTCCCATATAGCGGAACTAGTGCCAGCTAGGTTGAGATAACAAATACGATAAAAGAGTTTGGCTGTTTTCATGGGTAGCGATCGCCCAACTAGGAAGGAAGCTGAAACTTTTTAATCCTTTAGCTAAAGAAAGCTTGGACAGCTTGGGCGATCGCTACTTCGCCATTAGTTTCTAAGTTAGGGGTTTTTAAAGGTGCAATTAGGGGCGATCGCAAAAATTCCCAATTAGTTTGATAAAACTGTGCGGGGGAGATTACAAGATGCTGCATATAATCTTGGACTCCTGCAATTAAAGTCTGTGCCTCTAAAAAGCCATCACGGGTCAAACAAATAAATGGGACTCCAGTTCGATATGCTTCGGCTAGGGTGCTATATCCAGGTTTAGAAACTATGCGATCGCAAATCGGCATAACATCAACAGGTCGAAGGATTTGGCTGTGAATTTTAGTTAAATTTGGTAATTCTGGGGCATAGCGATCAAAGGTGATAAATTGCCAGTCGGGGAAAAAGGCGAGGTTATGATAAGGGATTTGCTGGAGGCTTAGTCCACCGAAGGTTAAAAGTACAGTAAATTTATCTGGTTGGAGATTTAGAAGCGATCGCATCTTTGTAGGAGGATGACGAGGAAACCCACCTGTTAAACCGACATCAAAAACCTGATTATTCGCATAAGCTTTACTAAAACTAGTCATGGGTTCATAGAAAGGTAAACGAAACAGGCGATCGCATTGAGCATATAAATCCGCCGACCAGTCCGTAATTTCCTGAAAATCCTGTCCCCAATCTCGATAAATAAAATCCCAACCAAAATTACCCGCCATCCAACAGGGAATCTTTGCAGCTTTAGCAATTCCAGCAACGAGGGGTGGAATGTCAGCAAAAATTAAATCCACTTGATGAGACTTTAAAAATTCAACTTCCTCGGCAATAATTTCGGCAGAGCGATCGCGAATAGCATTAATCTTGGCAAGGGTAGCAGGCTTATCAACTTGAATACTATCAGCTTGAACTACGCCCACATCAAAGGCTCGTTGCCGATGGGTAAAATCTTGGGAAAGATAAGACTCCAACAACCAACGGGGTGAAGTAGTCGCAATGATAATGTCAAGCTTAGGACATTGTTTTTGAATCTCTGCAACTACGGCAGCAGTGCGGGTAGCATGACCAAACCCATGATCGGTGATCGCAACATAGAGTTTTGGCATCTAAGGTGTAATTATTTATGATTTTGCTACAAGAAGTTAAGCACAAAGTGTTTAGCCATGATCTTATGAGATTCTGGTTTTAGAGATTTTAAATATCAAATCAAAACTGATCAAATTAAGACCGTAATTAGTTTAATCAACTAACTAATCAATTATTAAGTAAAGAGATTTAATAGGATGGAACGAAAATCAACAGTTATTATTACCGGCGCCTCTTCAGGAGTTGGTTTACAGGGCGCGCGATCGCTTGCACAAAAAGGATGGCATGTAATTATGGCTTGCCGCAATCTTGCTAAGACTGAACAAGCGGCTCAAGCCCTAGGTATGCCCAAGGATAGCTACACAATTATTCCTTTGGATTTAGCTAGTTTGCAAAGTGTTCGAGATTTTGTGACTAAATTCCGCCAAACTGGTAAATCTTTAGATGCTTTAGTTTGTAATGCTGCGGTTTATTTGCCTTTACTCAAGCAACCAATGTACAGCATTGATGGGTATGAAATTAGCGTTGCCACCAATCATTTAGGGCATTTTCTTTTAGCTAACTTATTGTTGGATGACCTCAAAAAGTCTGGTAATCCTGAGCCGAGATTGGTAATTTTAGGAACCGTAACTGCTAATCCCAAGGAACTAGGTGGAAAAATCCCCATTCCTGCCCCGCCAGATTTAGGTAATCTTAAAGGATTAGAAGATGGGTTTAAGGCTCCGATCGCCATGATTGATGGTAAAAAATTCAAGCCAGGCAAAGCCTATAAAGATAGCAAGCTTTGTAATGTTTTAACTATGCTAGAACTGGATCGGCGGTTTCATGCTTCATCAGGAATTACCTTTAGCTCTTTTTATCCAGGCTGTGTCGCCACAACGCCCCTATTTCGTAACCACTATCCATTATTTCAAAAAATATTTCCGCTATTTCAAAAAAATATTACAGGTGGCTATGTTTCTGAAGAGTTGGCGGGCGATCGCCTTGGCGAAGTTGTAGCTGATCCTAAATTTAGTAAATCAGGCAGTTACTGGAGTTGGGGCAACCGCCAAAAGGAAGGTCGTCCATCCTTTGAGCAAGAACTCTCTAATGAAGCCTTAGATCAAAGTAAAGCGAAAAAACTCTGGGAACTAAGTGCCAAACTAGTTGGACTCTAAAGAGTTAATTGCTCAAGATACCGAAGGATAAGCTTTAGGGGTTTTGACTAGTCTAATTTGTTGGCAATACTGCCACAGAGTTAATCCCCCTACATAGCCATATCCTAAGGCGTAAATCGTTAGAAATGGCATCATGCTATACCACCCTATAACCATAGCAATATATATCGCAATGCAACTATAGATACATAGCCCTAACTCGAAAATCGCCCCTGAATCGAAGGGTAGTCTATAGTCTTTACTGACCCAGCGATCGCCCCCAGCCGTAATATTAAACTTAGGCGTACGCCGAAAATTCACACCTTTATTAAATAAGCCCGAATATACCGCCTTAGAGTTGCTAAAAGACATACCGCTAAAGAGAATTAGCAACAGCAACACCGAAGGTAATTTGTGCTTCCAGGCTTTAGGGTATAGCTCTTTTTGGGCGGTCAAATAAACGTAGGGAGCAATAAAAGTTGCCACAATTACGCAAACTTGCCAGAGATTAATGGAAATATTTTTAAATACTTGAATATTCTCTGTGTACGTTGGGGAAAACATCATCAATGGAATCGAAAATAATACACTCATCAACATAAAAGGATGCGCCCCATAGCCAGTTAGATGGACTGTTGCTTGCCACTTTATGCCCAGACTATATTTGCTTTGCCAAATTTTCCCTAATAGTTTTTTAGCACATTGAATGCCGCCCTTTGCCCAGCGAAACTGTTGTAACTTGTATGCCATCATCGTCACAGGCAATTCGGCTAAAGCCACAATGTCGTTGTCATAAATTACCTTCCAGCCCTTTAGCTGCGCCCGATAACTTAAATCCATATCCTCAGCTAAAGTGTCAGATCCCCAACCGCCACTATCAAGAATTGCCTGTTTCTGCCATATCCCCGCCGTGCCATTAAAATTGAGAAAATAGTCATTACGCCAACGGGCTTGTTGATCGATTGCAAAATGTCCATCTAAAGCCACACCTTGCAGATTAGTTAGACTGGAATATAGAGGATTTATATGTCCCCATCGGGTTTGGACAACAGCAGTCCGATCGCTATCAGGTTGCAGAAAATGAGCGATCGTCTGCTTGAGCCAATGGGGTTCAGGGACAAAATCCGCATCAAAAATAGCAATATAATCACCTTGAACCTTGGGCATGGCAGCCTGTAATGCTCCTGCTTTGAACCCAGTGCGATCGCTGCGATGAATATATTCGATCCAAACTCCTTGCTGTTGTTGTTTATACACAGAAGTTTGTAAAAGCTCTTGAGTATCATCGGTGGAATCATCCAGAACTTGAATATACAAGCGATCGCTAGGGTAATCTAACCGACAAATTGCCTCTACTAATCTTTGAGACACATAGCGTTCATTAAATATGGGCAGTTGCACTGTCACAATTGGAAAATCAAAGTTTAAATCCAATTCTGGAGAGAATTTAGGGCAGATACTTTTATTTTTTTTACTAAAAAGAGGTTTTCTATGAACCAAAGCTAACCAGCCAGCATTAATACCATAGGTAAGCAACAAGGTAGCTGCCATGCTGTTCAAAGATGACAATATTGCAATCAGTATCAGAATAATCTTAAACTCCCTACCACTTAAACCAGCGATCGCTACGAAAGTAGCTATGAAATGACTCGAAGGATATTGTATCGCTACATCTCCAATATGAGTATGTTTCTAATTACCTAAACTATAGCTTTAACAAAAAAAGAGCTAGGAAAATTACTGGTTATCAGCAAAAAAATAATTTCTAAGATTTAGCGGATATTTCTATACTTTGACTGAGGGCGGGTAAAGCGATCGCCGCCGCTTCCTGTTGAGCCGCTTTGATACTACTACCTTTACCCACACCCCAACATAAATTATTTACCCACACCTCCACCATAAATACTTGATATTCCTCGGAAGCGATCGCTTTGTACTCAGGTAATATATGCCAATTAGCTTGGGTCAACTCCTGTAATGCCGCTTTAGAGTTACCAAAAGCAGGTTTTGCTAGAACAGATACGGAAATATCACTTAAATGCGGTTCGAGCCAATCTTTAATTAGACAAAAACTGTTGGTGCTCAGATAAAGCGCACCTAAAACCGCTTCAAAGCTATTAGCTAAACGAGATAGAGAGGTCTTAGGATCTCGCCTTGCCGATTCTCCCATCACTAAAAACCGATCAAATCCATAACCATCAGCGATCGCTGCCAAAACTTTATCACTAACTAAATGGGATCTAAGGGCAGCTAAATCTCCCACAGGGCGATCGCTATAATTATTACGTAAAAAAATTACCACCACCATCCGCAATACACTATCGCCAAAAAATTCTAAATAGTCATTGTTATATGTAGTAGAGAAAGAAGGATGAATTAGTGACTGATCTAATAAATCCCAGTTGATAGTGCGATCGGGAATTTGCATCCGCGTCAGTAACTGCTTTAATTCCTGTTGACGATTGGGGGCAATCATTTTTTAACTTTTCTTATTTTTTAACTTTTCTTAAACCCACTCAAAAATTACAAAACCACTCTCTAGTTATAGAAAGTGGCTAACAAATTTAATTATACAAGTCTCAACTTAGCTAAAGTTTAGAATGCTTCACTACTGCTAGAGTGAGAACTTTGGGTACTCATAGTTTCTTTAACAAAACCTGAATAAGCCTCCATACCATGTTCGGCAATATCTAAACCTTCCATCTCCTCAGCAGGAGTAACTCTAATGCCAAGAGTAACTTTAAGAACTACCCAGAAAATTCCAGTTACCAATACTGTAAATCCGCCGACAGCAGCAACACCTACAAATTGCGGTATAAGCTGGGTAATTCCACCGCCAAACAATAGACCAGCAGCAGGACCCGCCGAGTAAATTGCGCCAGGTTCAGTACTTGGACCAATCGCAAATAGACCTATAGCTAAAGTACCCCAAACCCCATTACAAAGGTGAACAGATACAGCACCTACAGGATCGTCAATCTGTAATTTGTCAAAGAAGCCAACTGCAAATACGACAAGAACCCCACCAATAAACCCAATGATGGCAGCAGAAGGAACACTCACGAACTGACAGCCAGCAGTAATAGCCACTAAACCAGCCAAAAGCCCATTAATAATCATGGATAAATCTGGCTTACCTAAAACCAACCATGCAGTCGCAGTTGCCCCAATCGTACCAAAAGCTCCCGCCGTATTTGTGGTTAAAGCTATATGTGCGATCGCACTGCCATCACCAACACCCATTGTTGAACCAGGGTTAAATCCAAACCAGCCTAACCATAGGATTAAAGCTCCTAAGGTGCCAATACTCATATTGTGACCTGGCATCGGATTAGAGCTACCGTCTTGGTTATAACGACCAATTCTCGGACCTAAGATTGCTGCTCCCATTAAAGCTGCCCAACCACCTGCGGCGTGAACAACGTTAGACCCAGCAAAATCCCAGAAGCCCATGTCAGCCAACCAACCTGCACCCCAAATCCAGTGTCCTGTAATGGGGTAACAAACTCCGACAAGTAGTAAACTAAAGATCAAAAAGCTACCAAATTTAATTCGTTCTGCCACTGCGCCAGAAACAATTGTGGCGGCAGTTCCAGCAAATACTAGCTGAAAGAAGAATTTGGCACCTAGAGGAACTCCAGTCCAGCTTAAAGAACTAAAAATGCCTTTATATGCCTCACCTGTAGCGGGACTATTATCAGTACCAGACAGGAAAAATCCTCCTGCTGTCCCAAAAAAGTCGTTGCCATCACTAAACATGAGCGCAAATCCGATCGCCCAGAAAGCAATCGTAGATAGGGCAAACACGATTAAATTTTTAGAAAGCACGTTAACTGCATTCTTTTGACGGCAAAAACCAGTTTCCAACATACAAAAGCCAGCATTCATAAAAAATACCAGCATCCCTGCAATCATTACCCACATGGTGTCCATACCAACCTTGAGAGTGCCGATTTGCTCTTCTACAGTTGGATCTTGCGCCTGAGCAGCTACCCCCCATAGCATCAGGATAATTGCCGCAAACGGAATACAAGCTTTAGCTGTTGGGGTTAAACGCTTAATTCCTGACTTTAAATTGGCAAATAAATTAACTACCTCACTTTGTGGTCTGTTGGAGCGACTCCTCCGACTAGAACCACGAGCCCTAATATTCATGCTTTTCAATTCCCATTCATTTGTACTTTAAAAATTTCCTAGCCATTCCCTGCGGAAAGTGCAAGTTTGTTATTCTGTAAGATGTAGATTCCATCAATTTGAGTGTATAGTTCTGTATCTTTCATAACACTCTTAATCTTCAGGAAAATTTGGGTTGAGTAATATAAGACTTTTATTAGCGGAAATTGAGTATTTTTAGACTAAATTTGGGGATTATTTGAGATTAATTGAGTATTTAGACCCAAAAAAGTTAGCTCTTAACTTTAAAAAACTCTTTATTAAAAATATTTATTAAAAATATTTAGGTGATTGGTTACTCCCTTCCCAGTTAAAAACTAGACCATCAAAAAACAGGCTTTGACTATATCTTAGGTTTGGCTAATGTCCAATTTGACGGTGGGAAGGGAGTAAGTATGGGGAGAGACTCAGTTTAGCTCCGCAAAATTACGATAGATTAAGACTTTTTTAAGCAAGTCTAAGCATTTATGGGGAATCAACCCAGATATTTAGGATTAGGCTAAGATCAATCAATAGTGAAGAAATACCTAAAGCCTAAAGCTACCCATTAAACTTCATATATCTTTAGGCTAGAAAAATAAGTAGATATTATGAACAAATCAAGAATATTCTCGATCGCAGTTGGATTAAGCTTAATCATTATTGCTAGTCTTTGGTATGGGCAGAACAATGGGCTTCTCCCTGAAGCGGCTGCTACTGAAGCCATCCTCTATGACAATCTTTTTAACAGCTTACTGACGATCGCCGCCGCTATATTTCTAATAGTGCAGACAATTTTAATCTACTCCATGATTAAGTTTCGACGTAGAGCAGGAGATGATACCGATGGCATCCCCATCCATGACAACTTTTTGTTAGAAATCATTTGGACAGCCGTACCTACGGTTTTAGTAATCTGGGTTGGTATTTATAGTTTTGATGTGTATGGAGTCATGCAAAATGGTCGCCCAATGTCTATGGGAATGGGAATGCCAGCGATGACTCATAATCATTTGGGAATGGAAGCTGCCCATGCCGACATGATGAATCAGATGGAAAATTCGGAATTAAATACAGCCGTAGCTAGTGCTTCTGAGCCTTTAAATATTGACGTTCAAGGTATGCAGTTTGCTTGGATTTTTAGCTATCCTGGTACAGAAATTCAAACCGCCGAACTCCATGTTCCCATTGGTCGGGAAATCAAACTTAATCTTTCGGCTCTGGATGTAATTCATGCCTTTTGGGTACCACAGTTTCGCTTAAAGCAAGATACGATTCCCGGTATGGCAACTTCCATTCAATTTACCCCAAATAAATTAGGCGAATATCCTATTGTTTGTGCGGAGTTATGTGGTTCCTATCACGGCGGTATGAGAGCGCAATTATTTGTGGATACACCTGAAGACTATGAAGCATGGCTAGTTCAAGAACAAGAAGATTTAGCTAGTTCTAATTCCAAAAATGCGATCGCTTCTACCGAAATATTATCTCAACATCAGCAACTACTAGCTGCTCAAACCCAAAAAATGGGAATTAGCCCTGAAACCTTAAAAAGTTTGCCCCGTACTATGCCCAATTAGTCTGATAATGCTCTTTTTGTAAAATCTATAAACTTAAACTATGACTCAAGTAATTGCTCAAGCTCCCGGGGCTGAATCTTTTGAGCCAGATCAGAACTCTCCTAAATCTAATTGGCGTGAGTATTTTAGCTTTAGCCTTGACCATAAAGTGATTGGCATTCAGTACCTTGTCACCACATTTTTCTTTTATTTGATTGGTGGTGCTCTCGCTTCAGTCATTAGAGCCGAACTTGCCACTCCTGATTCTGATTTAGTTGCACCTGAACTTTATAACGGCTTATTTACAATTCACGGTACCGTCATGATCTTTTTATGGATTGTGCCTGCGGTTACTGGTGGATTTGGCAACTATTTGATTCCCTTAATGATTGGCGCTAGGGATATGGCATTCCCCAAGCTGAATGCGATCGCTTTTTGGATGATTCCCCCTGCTGGAGTTTTATTAATTAGTAGCTTCTTTTATGGACCTTCTTCCACTGGATGGACAGCCTATCCCCCTTTGAGTATTCTCACAGATCAGCATGTCGGGCAGGCAGTATGGATTGCTAGCATTATTATCCTTGGGACTTCTTCGATCTTGGGAGCCGTTAATTTTCTGGTGACAATTCTGGCTATGCGGATGCCGGGGATGGGAATGTTTGATATGCCCTTATTTTGTTGGTCTATGCTTTCCACTTCTGGTTTGGTGCTAATTGCCACACCAGTATTAGCAGGAGCCATGATTTTATTAGGGTTTGATTTACTGGCGGGAACGGCATTTTTTAATCCTACGGGTGGCGGCAATCCCGTGGTTTATCAGCATCTTTTCTGGTTCTATTCCCATCCTGCGGTTTATGTGATGATTCTGCCAGTTTTTGGGATTATCTCGGAAATTTTACCTGTACATTCCCGTAAGCCGATTTTTGGTTACAAAGCGATCGCCTATTCCAGCATAATTATTTGCGTTTTAGGCTTAGTAGTGTGGGCGCACCATATGTTTACTAGCGGTACTCCCAACTGGTTAAGAATATTCTTTATGATTGCCACCTTACTAGTAGCAGTACCGACAGGAATTAAAGTTTTTAGCTGGCTAGCAACTCTATGGGGTGGAAAACTGCGTTTAGAAAGCCCATTACTATTTGCCATGGGATTTATCTCTATGTTCGTAGTAGGTGGCTTAAGCGGCGTTATGCTCGGCTCTGTGCCTGTGGATATTCACCTCCACGATACTTATTTTATTGTTGCCCACTTCCATTATGTGTTGTTTGGTGGTAGCGTTTTTGGTATTTATGCAGGTATTTACCACTGGTTCCCGAAAATGACAGGGAAAATGCTCAATGAGTTTTGGGGCAAAGTGCATTTCTTCCTAACCTTTGTGGGATTTAATCTCTGCTTCTTACCTATGCATCTTTTGGGTTTACAGGGAATGCCGCGGCGTGTATCACAGTATGATCCCCAGTTTGCTTCTATTAACGTAATTTGTACCATTGGCGCCTTCCTGTTGGCAATTTCTACTTTCCCATTTTTATTCAATGCCATCTTTAGCTGGATCAAGGGAGAAAAAGCCACCGATAATCCTTGGAACGGACTGACGTTGGAATGGACAACCAGTTCACCGCCAATTGTGGAAAATTGGCATGGCGATCCAGTCTTAACAACAGGACCCTATGACTATGGGATGGAATATGCCCACGAGGCAGATTTATTGGCAGAACCAAGCGCTTAAAAAAATTGAAGACTAGCAGCTAAAAGGAAAAAATTTATGCAAAGTGCAATAACTGATTCAAATCAAAATCTTGTCATTACCGAAGCAGCTCATGGTCATCAGGATCATCCAGATTTACGGGTATTTGGCTTAATTATCTTTCTCTGTTCGGAAGGAATGTTGTTTTTAGGGCTATTTGCTGCCTACTTAACCTTTAGAGCCGTATCAACAGAATGGCCCCCTGCTGGCACTCCAGAACTAGAAGTTATGCTGCCTGCGGTTAATACCGTGATTCTGCTATCAAGCAGTTTTGTGATTCATCAGGCTGATCATGCCATTAAAAAAGATGATATTAAGGCGGTGCGTTGGTGGTTTCTCCTAACATTTATCATGGGAGCCACTTTTCTGGCAGGGCAGGTTTACGAATATCAGCACCTAGAATTTGGCTTGACCAGTAATCTTTTTGCCAGTACTTTCTATGTACTTACTGGTTTTCATGGTTTCCATGTTTTTGTGGGTTTAACCTTGATCGCTATTATGGGCATAAAGTCTTTTCAAAAGGGAGCATTCTTAGGTGGCAAACACTACGGCATAGAAGCTGCTTCTATTTACTGGCACTTTGTCGATATTATCTGGGTTGTGCTGTTTTTAATGCTTTATATCCTATAAACGAGTTTCGGACTCACCATCAAATACATGAAATTTTTGTAAATCTAGTTGCCAATGGGTAAGCTGATCAATACTGAAAGTTAAATCTGCACTAACTTTGGCATTTATAACTATTCCTTGAATATCCAGAATTAAATTAGTTTCCGATCCCAAGGATTCAATTAATTTAACTCTTCCCGATAGATGGGCAGATTCAGAGTTAGCGGGTTGAAGGTGTTCAGGACGAAACCCTAAAATTAAAGGCTGATCAATGGGGATTTGATGGGATGTTTGCCATGGTATTTGGGTATTTAGGTGCTGTCCCCACAGAAAACCATTCTCCCTAGAAACGGGTAGAAAATTCATAGACGGGGAACCAATGAATCCTGCGACAAATAAATTGGCGGGCTGACGATAGATATTAATGGGAGTATCTAGCTGTTGAATTTTTCCGCCTTTAAGTACAGTAATGCGAGTACCCATAGTCATTGCCTCGGTTTGGTCGTGGGTGACATAAATAGTGGTGGTTTGTAATTGATTTTGCAGTTGTACTAATTGACTTCGGGTTTCGCTCCGCAGTTGGGCATCTAAATTTGATAAAGGCTCATCCATTAAAAATACTTGGGGATTGCGCGCGATCGCCCGCCCTAGAGCTACCCTTTGTTTTTGTCCACCTGATAGTTCTGAGGGTTTACGGTGCAGGAGGTTTTGAATTTGTAAGGATTTAGCGACCTGTTCCACGCGCTGGGCGATCGCCTTATTAAAAAGCGGGTTAAACCTTTGTTGCCAGAGATTTCCACTTTGCTGTCGCCGCAAGCCAAAGGCAATATTGTTATAAACACTCATGTGGGGATAAAGGGCATAGCTTTGAAATACCATTGCCATGTCCCTAGATTTGGGAGGTAGTTGATCAATTTGGCGATCGCCCAGATAAATTTCGCCCGAAGATAGTGTTTCCAAGCCTGCAATTAAACGCAGTAGGGTACTTTTGCCACAACCTGAAGGACCCACCAAGACCATAAACTCCCGATCCTCTATGGTTAGATTAATATCTCGTAAAACTTGAGTTTGCCCAAAGGTTTTAGATACCCCCGATAAGCGCAGCCATGTCATGTTTAAGTATTGCCAAATAATTGTCAAATAGATAGTCAAGCGATTCGTACTGTAGCATTTTTGCCCCTAGAACAATGTCAGGGAATAGCCAAATAACTTGTTTGAATTAGCAAGGGGGTTGTATATTTTGTACATGAAATATTGGTATGAAACTAGAGCGATCGCCCACCGCATTTTAACAGAATTACTCAGACAGCAAAGAACTTTGATTTTATGGGTTATTTTTCCTGTGTCTATGCTGCTGCTAAATGGTTTTATTTTGGCTGAGGGCAGTAAAATCACGACAACAGAAGCTTTTAAGATCGCAGCCCCATCAACCTTAGTAGGAGCTGCTCTTTTTTTTAGTAGCTTAGGTGGAACTATTTCCACGATCGTAGCTGAGCGCGAAAGCAAAACTATTAAGCGATTATTTATCTCGCCCCTAGCTGGAATTTCCTATTTTCTCGGAATTTTTGTTGCCTATGGCTGTGTAGGAATTGGGCAAAGTTTATTGGTTTATACGATCGCTGCGCTGTTTGGAGTCAAATTTGCTGGGTCTTGGTTATTGGGCATGATCATAATATTCTGTAGCATTGGCTCCTATGTGGGCATGGGATTTTTATTAGGAACTCAGTTTGCCCGTCGCACTGAAGATGTGAATAGTTTGGTGGCAGGATTTGGCGTACCTTTACTGATGCTAGGCGGGGCATTTGTGCCTACATCTTTTCTGCCCAAAGAATTGCTATTAATTACCCAATTTAATCCGATTTACCACATGAATGAAGCTTTGCTAAAAGTTTCCTATGATGCCGAAGACTTAAATAATTACGATTTAAGATTACATTTTGTATTTTTAGTCGGTTTTTTAATTGTGTCCTTGGCGGGCGGTTGGCTGGCATATCGACGGATGCTAATCACGGAAAGGAGACTGTAATTTGCTAAAGATTCAAGGTTTATCTAAGTTTTTCGGCGATCGCCAAGTTTTAAAAGATATTAATCTTCATATACCCTCAGGAGAAATCTATGGACTGCTAGGACGAAATGGGGCGGGCAAAACCACCATCATCAATATTATTTGCAATTTAATTACCCCCGACTCTGGAGCAATTACCATTGATAATCAGCCCTTAGGTGCAACTACTAAATCTTTAATTGGGATTGTGCCTCAAGAGAATTTACTCTATGAAAGTCTTACCTGTGCTGAGAATTTAGACTTTTTTGCCACTCTCTATGGCTTAAAAGGGCAACAAAAACAGCAGAAAATTCAAGAATGTTTAGAGTCGGTAAATTTAGGCGATCGCTCTAAATCTATAGTGGGAACCCTTAGCGGTGGGATGAAACGGCGGGTTAATATGGCGATCGCCCTCGTC
>Ga0209490_10001843_pt1 | contig 20289 bp, 12 predicted proteins | sample MAT06_FD_187209 | JGI IMG/M metagenome (GOLD analysis project Ga0209490, IMG submission 187209) | Freshwater microbial communities from Lake Fryxell liftoff mats and glacier meltwater in Antarctica - MAT-06 (SPAdes) (version 2) | ecosystem: Environmental > Aquatic > Freshwater > Ice > Liftoff... | reverse complement strand
AATCAAATCCAGTTCCTTTGATTTCTACAGCATCAGTAGCGCGGATGGCAACATTGCCGCCGCCTCCCGTACCGCTAGTACCAGTTGAGATCAAGGCTTGGTCTAAAATTCTTAACTGTGCCGCATCAACTGTAATATCGCGGCCGTTGATACTTCCCAATGTATCGGAAACTAGGGAAGCCCGATCGCGCAAAATCACATTTCCGCCCCGGAGCGCGATCGAGCCACCACCAGGCCCACTCGCTGTCACCGCCGATAAACCTGATAATTCAATGTTGCCAAAATTGGCAACATTTGTATAATCTAAACCTAAACCTATGGGTGTGATATTGAAGCTTACCAAACCCGGACTGGCGACGCTCCCTAATTGAATGTTACCGCTAAAAGCGCTAGCAAAACCATTGTTAAAGATTAAATCTCCGCCTACCAGTGCTAAGGTTTGACCGGGAGGAACTGCTAAACCGACAGGTATTTCTGTACCTTCAATTTTTTGAGTAACTCTCGAAGAGTTGACAATTGCACCGGGATTGTCTCGAAAGCTTAAACCCACTGGAATATTAATCGCTAACAAAGGTACTGCGTTGGGATTAGCAGCACTAAATTCAAAACCATTATTAAACACAACACCCGCAGCAGAGGAACCGAGAAACGAACCGCGCAAATCTAACCGCGCATTCGGGCCGAATAAAATCCCTTTCGGGTTAATTAAAAACAAGTTACTGTTTCCCAAAACTCCCAGAGTTCCTAAAATATTAGAGGAGTTACCGCCCGTAACGCGGGTGAAAATGTTAGAAATTCCGTTGGGATTTTCAAAATAGGCTCCCCGCCCTTCATTAATGTTGAATTCGCGCAAGCTGTGAAATAGGTTAACCCCGCGAGTTGCGCCGCCGGAAATTCTATCTGAGGGTAAGTTGTTGATAGTATCGGGAACAATGCGCGAACTTTCTGCGCCCAAGCTGCCGTCGGGGATGATTTGGGCGATCGCAGGGAAAGGAAACAGGAGTAAGAATGCAAAAAATAGTGCGGAAGATTGGCGGGGCATCTTTTAAGCCTTGTTAATTTAGTATTAGGAAAATAGTGAGGGGTTAGCTAAAAGCTGAAGAGTACCTATTGAGGTACGCAAACACCCGTCGGTTTCGGACTGCGAAGAGATGCACCACCACCTGAATTATACGCTACCAGCGTTACTTTTCCTCGATCGTCCATTACCCAACCTTGAGCGGGAATAATTTCTGTTGGCCGAACTTCTATGGATGCTAGGGAACCTTCTACTTGCTGACCCCCACCTACCGCTGGTTCCACCCACGGAAACGGTGTTTCTGCACTGCTGAGGGCATCGTTAGGACTCGGCGGCACTCCCCCTTTCCCAGTAACAGTAAACTCGCTCTGGGCCCCTTCAATGCAGGGATTTGCCGCAATTAACGCAGCAGGATTCACAACATTTTGCGGCAATTCCACTAAACCTTGAGCCGGATTCACCCCAGAAGAACTAAATGTTACACTACCTTGCAAAGCAGGCCCGGAATTTTGGGAAATCGCGGCGATGTCGCTGGTAGAAATCAAAGAAGTTGGGCTTACCTGTAACTGTGCAAATTGAGCATCTGTCAACCCCAAATTGCTTCTCACCTCTTCGCGGCCCACTGCCCTAAAACCAAAAACATTGGGGACATTAATATTAACCCGACCACCAGCAGCCGATCGCGCATTCGCAGTAATATCGCTATTTTCCTTGGGTAAAGCAGCCAGAATATCACTGTTAATATTGATATTTCCACCGTCAGCAATACCTGCATCCGTTGTAATTCTGCTCCCCCGTCGCAACTGGATGTCTCGCGCTTGCAGGTTAATATTTGCTCCTGCACCCGATATAGTTGTACCGTCAATGCTGGCTTTGTTGTCAAGGGCGATCGCATTTGCGACAATATTGATATTACCAGCGCGCCCGCTTCCCGTAGCCTGCACCGTGATTGTAGCTCCATTTGTGACGGTTAGCCGATCGCGCGCCGTCAGATTCAACGAGCCCGCATTTGCTGTAGCATTAGGATTAGTACCGAATGTTTTGCCAACCGAAGCATCAATTGCACTGACAAACAGACCGTTATTACTGGTGCCGCTGACCAAAATGCGATCGGCATTCACAGTAATATTCCCCACATCTCCGCTACCCAAAGAACTCGTAGAAACTATTCCCCCATCCCGCACAGTGAGGCTAGGCGTATCAATGCGAATATCCCCGCCCCGACTCGAACTCAAAGTTGCAGAAGTCAGTGCACTAGCATTTTGAATTCCACTGGTCAAAAGTGGAGAAATACCGGAGATTTCCACTGATTCACTCGCCCTAACTGTTAAATTTCCCGCAGGCCCGCCATCCTGAGAAAACAAAAGCCTGCCAACCAATACACCCGTTCCTAATGTAAACGCAGAACCCCCAGATAAAGTCAACCGCTTGGTATCAACGTTAATATTACCAGCACGTCCGCTAGAACCGATACTTAGAGTGCTAATTCCAGTTGATACAACTGTTCTCGGGCCGCTGTTAGACAATTCGACTGATTCAGCAGCTTTAATGTTGACATTCCCTGACGCGCCGCTACTGTAGCTAGTGGTACCCAGAAGAGAACCGTCGCGCATCATTAATCTCGCGACACCAATAGTAATGCTGCCCGAGGCACCCGTACTTTCTTTTGCTGTCCCGTTGTTAATTCCAGAACTCACCATCTCAAAAGTATTGGCGCGTATAATTAAATTCCCGCCCCTTCCATTACCAAAAGTGATACCACTACCGACTACCCCATTGTTGAATAGGAGCCGTTCAGTGTCGATGGTAATATCCCCCCCCGAACCAGCACCAGCACTAGCATTAAACAGTGTAAAAAACGGGTCAAACGGGTCTGTAGTTCCCGATACTAGATATTTAATTACCACCTGTTGATAGCCATCTACTGCCACCCCGCTCATTTCCACTGAATCAGCAGCGCGCAGATTGATATTACCTCCGGCACCATCTCCTAGAGTCAGGGTAGAAAATTGCGTGCCGTTTTGCAATCGCAACTTTTGGGCGCTGATATCAATACCTTTACCATCAATATTTCCGAAGGTTAGTGCATAAATTCGGGCAGCGCTGATCCCGGCATTTCCACCTTTTAATTCTACTCTGCCACCACCGGTGCCACTGGTATTGATCAGTGAGCCATTGGATATTTGAATATTGCCAAAATTTTGAATATTGCCAAAATTTAAATTGAAAATACCAGGTTGAAAATCACTATGAGTTAGTGCCAAATTAACTAATCCAGGACTCGCTACGCTACCGAGTAAAATTTGTCCGCCACTAGCGGTTAAATTGCCGCCTGGGATTTGGATATCGCCACCAATTAAGGCTAAATCTTGACCTGGATCTACTGCTAAACCCACTTGATTGGTAATGGGAATTGTCACAGGAGATGCTGGGATGTTTACTTTTCCTTCAGCAGTGGAACTGTTGATGATTGCAGCCGGATTATCCCGAAACCTCAAGCCATTAGGGGGAATGTTAACTGTTAAAAGTGGCGGTATTTGTGGATTAGTGGCTCTGAATTCAAAGCCGTTATTAAATACAACACTGTCAGCAGTTGTACCAATAAAGGAACCGCGCAAATCTAACCGAGCCTTCGGGCCAAAAACAATGCCTTTGGGATTAATTAAAAATAAGTTGCCGTTGCCTAAAACTCCCAGAGTTCCTAAAATATTGGAAGGATTGCCCCCGGTAACGCGGGTGAAAATGTTAGAAACACCGTGAGGATTTTCAAAATAAGCTCCCTGGCCTTCTTTGATATTGAATTCGCGGAAACTGTGAAATAGATTTGAGCCGCGAGTTGCGCCGCCAGTGATTCTATCTGAGGGTAAATTGTTGATATTATCGGGAACTATGCGCGAACTTTCTGCGCCCAAGCTGCTGTCTGGGATGATTTGGGCGCGGGCGGAAGTCGGAAATAGCAACAGGAAAGCAAACAGCAGAGAGGAATGCAAGCGAGGCATAAAAAGATCCTAACGATAAAGTTTATCGGTGTAAGCTCATCTAATTTATCTAAAGTGTTTGAATTTGGCTGCTGAGTACAATTTGCTCGACAGTGATTTCCAATTTTGGAAAAGTGGGAGAAATAATTCGCTGATTATCTCTAAAACTTTGAACTACATAGCGGTCATTTTCCAAAGAGTAAACAAAAACGGTGGGAACTTTGGGATTACCTAAATAAGCCCTGGAAGCGATCGCCAAATAGTCCACAATCCAATACTCAAAAATACCGAGCCGTTGATACTCATCTAGCTTGTCAACATAGTCGTCTTCCCAGTTGGTTGAGGTAACTTCTACTGCTAATTGGATTGGTTCGGTAAGCGCTCCGTAGCCACGTACATTGCTATTCCATACAGAGGCCTTAACCACGCCAACATCAGGATTTCTGCCTTGTTCTTGTCCAGAAGCTTTTACAGTTCTGATAACTATATCTTTGTCAACAATATAGTCAAGTTCTAAACGGCTGATTTCATCGTTAAAGCCACATACTAGAAATCTCGCCACATTTTTATCAGCTCTAGTTGATTCGACTTTGACAATCTCCCCATTTACAAGTTCATAGATACCAGATCCGTCTGGGTACTGTTGGAGAAAGTCTGCAAATGTTAATTTAGTTTTTGTCTGAATCATAAGACAATCCCTGTGGTGTGAACTACTTTATATTTTAGAGCATTGTTTGTAGTGAGGACTTTAGTCCTCAGATGCGGACTAAAGTCCGCACTACGAACCATTTTTTTTGTGGTTGCTGTCTAATAACTAGAAAGCAAAGTAATTAATCCGAAAATAGATGCCTTTTTCTTGGAAAGTTGAATCGCCCGATCGAGCATTAATCAAAGGAATACCATAATCTAGACGCACATTCAACCGATCGCCCATTTGCCAAATTAGCCCCAAACCTGCACCCAGCAGTTTGTCAGAGTCAGCATTCGCTTTTTCTCCTGAATGGTTCCAGCCTACCCCCAAATCGATAAATGGAGCCACTTGTAACAATCCTTTGACTTGCGGCACCCGCCACACCGGGATGCGCACCTCCGCAGATGCGATCGCACCGCTATCAGTTAACAGCAAATCTTGGCGGTATCCGCGCACACTTTGAACGCCACCGATCCCGATTTGTTCGAGGGAAAGCAGCGGGCGATCGGCAAATTGAATATCGGAACGCACAATCAGCAAGGTTTCCGGCGCTAGCAGCCGCACGTACTGCGCTTGTCCGCGCCACGCCAGAAAGCGGCTGTCAGGGCCGCTATCGTTCGCAGTAGCGCCCAAAAAATTAGTACCGACGGAAAACTGCGATCGCGCCGCGAACACTTGTCGGGTATTCCGCTGCACGTATTCCTGAAAAAACCGCACCGCCGAAACCCGCGTTTCCCCGCGCTCATTTGCTCCCGCCGAAAGCGCAAATCTTTCTCCCAACAGGAATGTATCGCTTTCTTGGCGCGATAAACTTACTCCCAAAGCTAAAGTGCGATCGGGCTTTTCGACAATCGGTTGGCGGTAAGTTAACTCATAAGTGCGCGATTTCCCCTCAATTTCGGCCTCAGCGAAGGGTTCCTCGATCACATTGGTGCTCGCAGCACCCGCAGCAAACCGAATTGTGCCGTTGCGCGCGTTGACGGGAACTGTGTAGCTACCGTTAAATTCGTTGCTGCCGTCGGTGTTAGCGTAGGATACCTCCAATCCGTCGCCCAAACCGAGCAAATTTGCTTGATTGACGCGCACACCGCGCCGAAAACTGCCCACGCTGGGCGATCGATTATTGTCTAGGAAAACTTCGCCGCTAAGGCTGTCTGCTTCTTTGATCCGCACTTCCAAACGGCTGTTTTCCGGGCGGCTTCCGGCTTGCAATTCGGCGGAAACATTGGCAATTAAGGGGTCGAGTTGCAGCATTTGCAAGGCTTCCAGCAGTCGATCGCGGTTCAGGGGCCGTCTGGTAGCGCGTTCGAGGCGCGATCGCACGTAATTTGCATTTAAGCGCCTGTTTCCCGCAATCTGAATTTCATCTAACCCACCTTCGACAATCCGAATTTTCACCACACCTCCTTCCCTGGGAAAGGTCTGGTTTGCGGGAATTACAGCCCCGGAATTGATGTATCCGGCTGCTACGTATTTTTGAGTAACGGCGGCTTCGGCTGCGATCAGTTCGGCAAAGGTGATATCGCGCCCCGCAAACTGTTGCGTAACTTCTGCGAGTTCGCGATCGCTAAAAGCTGTATTCCCCTCAAATTCAAAGCGCGAGACCCTAATTGTACCCGGAATCCCCGGCCTCACATCGCCGGGAACAGGTATTGGGACGCTGGGTGGGAGTGGGGGCGGTTGGAGAGGTTGCGGTGCTGTTGGTGCAGGTAATTCCGGCTCTCTCGGTTGAATTGGGTTGGGCAGTTGGCTAAGCTGCGAATCTCGATCGGCATCTAAACCCGTTTTTTTGGTGTCAATACTTTCTTCTAGTTGTTTACCGGGTTGAGAAAGCGCGGTTTCTTGAGCTTTTGTATCTAATGTGCGATCGACCGAATTTGCAACTTCCGGCTGTAAACCGGGAGTTGCTACAGCTAACGGCGTTTTCTCGTCAGCCTTTGTCAAGTCTTCGTGGCGACTGATCTCGGTGTCAGTGGTTCGCAAAGTGCGACCGGCTCCGCTGCTGACTGCTGCCAAATCCTCAACATTTGAGGTCAAAATTTCAACGTTGCTCGCGGATGTTTTAGCTGGTTTTCCCAACCAAACTAACCCAAAGATGCCAGCGATTAAAAATAGTTTTCGCGATTTACAAGTCATAGGATATGATTACCATCTCGCTTAATTGAGTGAAAATACTTTCAGAAACTCGTGCACCCTAAACTTTAAATTAATTTAAACCCATAAAAAAGTAACAGCGACAGCCAACAGTTGTTTCGCAAGGGCGTAGCCAGAAACCGGATTTTTCTCAAAAATACTGCGTTAAAACCCGCAGATTCAGCCAAAAACCCGGTTTCTTTAATTTTGGTGCATGATACGACATGAGACTTGAATACCCCGTTCACTCTCTTCGTCCGCGGAGGCGGACATCGTTTGTGTAGACGCGGTTTCAACCGCCGAGTCTTCTTAGCGGTTTCAACCGCCGAGTCTTGCGTTAAAACCCGCAGATTCAGCCAAAAACCCGGTTTCTTTGATGGGAGCGCGTAGCCAGAAACCGGATTTTTCTCAAAAATACTGCGTTAAAACCCGCAGATTCAGCCAAAAACCCGGTTTCTTTAATTTTGGTGCATGATACGACATGAGACTTGAATACCCCGTTCACTCTCTTCGTCCGCGGAGGCGGACATCGTTTGTGTAGACGCGGTTTCAACCGCCGAGTCTTCTTCGTTTGACTCGCGAAAGCGGTTTCAACCGCCGAGTCTTATTTGGAATTATGCAGAACGGCCCGCACCAGCCGCCGCGCCCATTTCGGCCCCGTCAGCCAATCCTACCAACTTAGCGCTCAACTCCCACATTCGATCGGCTTTTTCATCATCCCGGGCTTGCGGAGAAACCTTCTGCACAAAAGACTTACCATCCTTTTTCTGCCGATTTCCCCAACTCCAATAAGCCCCAGATTGCTTATATTCTGGATCGGCAACCACCATCGCCAGCCTTTCGCCCGCCAACTCCTGCGACACATAACCCCCGGTGATATTCTTCTGAAACAGCGGGAAAAGTTTCTGAAATAGAGGATAGTGATTGCGGAAAAGTGGCGTATCAGCCACACATCCGGGATACAAAGAAGTGAAACTAATCCCCGTCGATTCGTGAAAGCGGCGGTGTAGTTCTCGCATTGTCAACACATTGCAAACTTTGCTATCTTTGTAAGCCTTGACTGGTTCAAACTTCTTGCCATCAACCATCGAAACCGGGTCTTTGAAACCCGCTTCAAAACCCTCAAATTTGCCTAAATCCGGGCGTGGCGGAATCTTCCCGCCCAACTCGTCTGGATTGTGAGTCACTGTTCCCAAAATTACCATTCTCGCATCGGAATAATAGGAAGGCTTCATACTCTCCATCATCAGGTTGCACAGCAGAAAATGACCGAGGTGATTCGTAGTCATCGTCAACTCGTAACCTTCAGGGCTCCGTTGGGGTTCCTTAATCAAAGGCATATAGATAGCCGCGTTGCACACCAAAGCATCTAGAGGCCTGCCGCTTGCCTTGAATTCCCGAGCAAATCGGCGCACGCTTTCCAAATCGCCCAAGTCAATCTGCATAATCGAGAAACTGCCTTGAGGTATGCCCAACTCTTGAGCCGCGTCTCCAGCTTTCCGCACGTCGCGACAGGCCATGACTACGTGCCATCCTTTGTCTGCGAGAGCTTTCGCGCCGTATAAACCGACGCCGGAGGATGCGCCGGTGATGATAACCGTTGATTTCTGATTTTGTGCCATCTTGTTAAAAGCGCTTCCGCTATTGATTATTTTCAGACTCTCAAAATCTGAGCTACTCGCTCGGATATTTTGAGAGACTCTAATTTTAATAGGATAAGCCCAAATGTTCTGGATCTCAACTGTTACAATAAGTTTAGACTTTAGTATTCTGCGAGGAGCTATGCGGTCGATCGAGCAACTGACAGAGGAAATATTATCTTTACCTAATGAATCAAGGGCACTCCTTGCAGACAAATTGGTAGAAAGCTTAGAATTCGACACCGACTCAGCAATTCAGGCAGTTTGGATTACTGAAGCAAAAAGACGCAGAGACGAGGTTCGGGATGGTGCAGTGCAACCGATTGCAGGCGAAGAAGCTTTGGCTCAAGTTAGGCGACTGATTCTTTCGGGTAAATAATACCATTTAGAAAAAATGTTGCAACAATAAAATTGTTGGGTTTGTTTCGTTCACCCAATCTGTAAGGTGCGTCGCCCCCCCGATTTTCACTCTTTTTTAGAGATTGTTGATGGCGACACACCCTACAGATACTGTCAACTGTCAACTGTCAACCTAGCTATTTGCTGAGTAAATCCGCGATCGCCCCAACCAATATATTGGGTTCCGCAGGCTTAGAAACGTGCCTCTGAAAGCCTGCCGCCAGAGCTTGTTGCTGGTTTATTTCTCCAGCATAGGCAGTCACAGCGATCGCCGGGATCAGTCCCCCCCGCTCAGGTGACAGAGAACGCACATATCTGAGCAAACTGTAGCCATCGAATTCTGGCATTCCAATATCGCTCACCAAAACATCCGGCACAAACGACTCTAGCGCTACCATAAATTCAGCCGCAGATGCAACTGTCATCACCTGTGCTCCCGCCAGAAACAGCATTACCCCGATTACTTCCCGGGTGTCTGCGTCGTCATCAATTACCAACACTCGGATGCCTGTCAGATCCACTTCTGCCTCTAATGACTTGTCCGATCGACTTTCCTCTGTTTTGACGTTCAGCAGCGGCAGGCTGACGGTAAAAGTGGCTCCTTTCCCTTCCCCCAGACTGTCAGCGTTGATTGTTCCGCCGTGGGCTTCTACCAGTTGATAAACGATCGCCAGTCCCAACCCTAGCCCCCCGTGTTTGCGGGTAATGGAAGCATCTTCTTGACGGAAAGACTCAAAAATGTGAGGCAAAAATTCTGGATTGATGCCTTTACCCGTGTCTGTTACCACAATCTGCGCGTGGTTGTCTGCTGACTCTAGTTGAATGTCTATTCGTCCACCCTTGGGAGTGAACTTGACAGCGTTGGAAAGCAAATTCCAGACAATTTGCTGGAGGCGAACCGCATCCCCAGACACTTGCCCAATATTGGACAGCACCGGATGAATCAGAATTGACTTAGCTGTGGCGGCAGTCTGCACCGTTTCGATCGCACATTCAATCGTAGATAACAAATTGACGGGACTCACATTTAAGGTAAGTTTGCCACGCAGCACGCCAGCCATATCCAGCAAGTCGTCAATCAATTGAGCCTGTGCTTTGGCATTCCGTTCGATCGTCGCTAACGCCGATCGAGTTTTGCTTTCATCCAATTTGCGAGTTTGCAGCAATTTCGTCCAACCTAAGATCGGGTTGAGGGGCGATCGCAACTCGTGAGAAAGCACCGCTAAAAACTCGTCTTTGATGCGGTTAACTCTTTCCGATTCCGCCAGGGCAGCTTGTTTTAATTGCAGAATGCGATCGCCTTCGATTTCCACTTGTTTGCGATCGGTGATATCCCGCGAAGTCGATAAGATTTGTACGACTTGGCCTGCCCCATCCCGGATCGCGGATACCACCACATCCCACCATTTGGGCTTGCCTTTGGCGGTGGCACAAAAGCCCTGGAATCTACCGATTTCTCCTGCCTTCGCCACCGCGATCGCAGCTTCTACCTCTTGCCGAGCTTCGTCTTGCCAAAAACAGACCCATTCCGTGTTCAAGTAGGGGGTGATATCCTCGATCTCCAACAGGCAGAGCCCTCCTGCATTCATGTATAAAAGTCGTGCATCCAGATCCAGCACTTTGATGCAGTCGCTGCTGCTCTCCAACACCCGTTTTCTAAACTCTTCACTCTGACGCAGTGCTTCCTCGGTGTGCTGGCGATCGGTGATATCCAAATCCACGCCCGACATCCGCATCGGTTGCCCGATCGCATTATAAAATACTTTCCCCAGGCTGAGCGCCCACCGGATGCGGCCATTAGGATACACCACCCGAAATTCAATGTTATAGTTTGCTCCCGTGGCGATCGCAGCATCGATCGCTTCTAGCACGCGATCGCAGTCTTCTGGATGCAGCCTTTCCACAAACCGCTCGTAAGAGCCATCAAATTCTCCAGGGGCCAACCCAAACAGCTCTTCCATATTAGAAGACCAGGTAATGTGGTTTTCCAGAATATTCCAGTCCCAGGTTCCCATGCGGGCGGCTGCAAGGCCCAACCGCAGTCTTTCTTCACTGCCCCGCAACGCTTCCTCAGTGCGTTTGCGTTCGGCGATTTCGCGTTGCGCTTGCTGATAAAGCTCCGCCTGCCGGATTGCCACGCTCACCTGAGTTGACAGTTGCTGAAGCAAGTCAATCTCCAACGGTTGCCACTGGCGGGGAGTGGCGCAGTGATGAGCAATCAGCACCCCCCAAAACCGATTTTCGTGCAGAATGGGAACTACGAGATTCGCCCTAACTTGATACTGAGTCAGGAGTTCCAGGTGGCACGGGGAAATGTCGCCGTCGTGAATATCTGTTTTTGTGGTCACCATGCCCTGACGGTAGCGATCGACATAGCTCTCAACAAAACAGGGATCGTAGATCTGGGTTGACATAATTGATATCCATTGTGCCCCTACGGATTCTGCCACCACAGTCCCTGTGCCGTCGGGTGCTAACCGGAAAACGATCGCGCGATCGGTATGCAGGAACTGCCGCACTTCTTCGACGGTGATGTTCAGAATTTCATCTAGGTTGAGCGTTCCATGCACTTTCTGGGCGATCCGCGCGATCGCCTGCTCTCGATCGATCCGCTGTTGCAGTTGCTGGCGTAACTCCACGGCTTCGATCATTCTATTCACCGCCAATTGCAAACTCTCAAGCGTGATTTGTCCTTTGACTAGATAGTCTTGTGCGCCTGCTTTAAGCGCCTGGACTGCGATCGACTCATTCCCCTGCCCCGTCACCACAATCACTGGTAACATGGGCTGCTGTGCTTGGGCTTGCAGGGCTGCCAGAAATTCTAGCCCATCCAAATCGGGCAGTCGGTAGTCGAGCAACACCACATCGGGCTGGTGCTGCTGCCACAGCGCCAGTCCTTGCTGTCCAGACTTTGCAGCCGCGATCGTATAGTTATAATCGCGATCGCACAGCAAATACCTGCGGTACATTTCGGTGTCTTCGGGGCTATCCTCTACAATCAAAACGGTGCGCTCAGTTTTACTCATGATTAACTTCCTCGGGAGACTCAAATGGCAGCCTCGTGATTTCCAACCAGTAACTCAGCAACGTTTGAATACTTCGCTTCAATAGCTTAAAGTCCATAGGTTTGATGATATAGCTATTCACGCCTTGTTGATAGCAGGCTTCGATGTCTTTGGGATTGTTAGAGGTGGTGAAAACAACCACCGGAATCTTTTTCAAATTTTCATCCTGTTTAATTTTAGATAATACCTCTCGCCCATCCGTTCCCGGTAAGTTGAGGTCTAGCAGAATCAGTCCTGGGCGCGGAGCAGTTTTAGGATCGGTGTAGGGTGGAGTGCGGTAAAGAAACGCCAGCGCCCGATCGCCATTAATGCAGCGATAGACAGGGATATCCGAAAATGATTGATTTAGATAGCGTTGTAACGCTTCAAAGTCTTCGTTGCTGTCTTCAACGATCAGCAAGGGAGGGACTTGCATAGCACCCCTGGCTAAATGTCCGGTCATGGCTTCACCGCCGCCGACAAGGTAAAGTAAAACGTGCTGCCCTCACCAAGTACAGATTCTACCCAAATTTTCCCCCCGTGTCGAGCGACAATTTTTTGGACGATCGTCAAACCTGCCCCTGTACCGCCACCATATTCGTCTTGGGCGTGGAGCCGCTTGAAAATCTGAAACACCCGTTCCAAATGCTGTTGGGGGATTCCAATGCCGTTATCGCGGACATAGAATGTGTAGGAAATCGGGTCTTTACCGCTCTTTGTTTCTGATTCGAGCCAGCCAATTTCTACCCATTTCTCGGTTCGATCGTTGTATTTAATGGCGTTGCCAATTAGGTTGATGAATAACTCGCTGACTTGAGTGCGATCGCACTCAATTGTCGGCAACGATTTAGTGCGAAACTCGATCAGTTGCTGCGGCTGGCTGATTTTTAAAGTGTCGATCGACTGTAGCACTATATCAGTTAGATTTGTCGGTTGGCGGGAAAGTTCGGTGCGTCCCAGCCGGGAATAGTGCAGCAGCGAGTTAATCAGATCCTCCATGCGCTGGGTTAGGCGTACCAGCGTTTGCAACTTGGCAATGCCGTCCTCGTGCAACACATCCGCATAATCTTCCATCAAGAAATTCGAGTAATTATGAATTCCCCGCAGCGGTTCTTTGAGATCGTGAGAGGCGACGTAGGCGAAGGCATCTAGTTCACTATTACTGCGTTCTAATTCTAGATTGATTTTGGCCATTTCATCTGCCTGACTCAGGATAATCCCCACGATCAGGCTGCGAAGTTCGGTGACAATTTCTATTTCGCAGGGCTTCCAGGGTAACGAGCAGCCCTGCACCGTTTCTTGCCAGCGTTCAAAGGATTTGCGAGGAGACAACCGCATCTCGCCATCGGCTGCGACTTCGACAGGTTTGTTGGGGTTGCCGCCCCAGTTAACCGTTTGCAGCACTTCTGGGCGAAACCACAGGATATAATTTTGGTTAACTTTGGAAATTTCTAATCCTAACAATCCACTCGCAACCACCTTAAATGACTCTGCGGTTGGATATTTTTCAGACAGCGATTTGGTGTGAAACAAGTTGTGTTGAATCTCTGTTTTGATCCACTCCCGCAAAGCAGGCAGTTCAGATTCTGGCGGCGTTTTACCAATACAAATAATTTGTTCTCCAGCGCAAACCGCCACTCCCGTTGCACCCACTAAATCTAGCAGATTCGAGTTCAATTGAACTAATCCATCCAAAAAGCTTTTTGACTGAGATAGCGATTCTACAAACTTGCTTTGTAGCGACTTCAAGGTCATTTTGTAGTCTAAGTCTTCACGATCTTCTTTGCTTGCTAGTTCGATCGACATTACCTGGCCCACAAACTCGCACATGGTTCGCACGCTGTAGGGCACATATTTCGGCGTAGAGTGATGGCAGGCAATCAGCCCCCATAGTTTTTGGTCTTGGATCAGTGAAATAGACATGGAGGCTACCACACCCATATTTTTGAGGTATTCTAGGTGTACGGGAGACACGCTCCGCAGCACCGATAAACTCAAATCCGTCGGGCGCGAGTCCAAGGGATTGTGCGCTGGCACTAACGCCACAGGCTCATAGGTGCAGTTGGGAATCAACCGCAGCCAGTTGAGGGTGTAAAGCTGCTGCGCTTGCTGGGGAATGTCGCTGGAGGGATAGTGCAAGCCCAGATAAGGGGTCAGCGTTTCTACCCGATCTTCTGCAATCACCCGTCCGGCTCCTGTGGCATCAAATTGATATACCATAACGCGATCGAATTCCGTGATTTTTCGCACTTCTTTCACCACCACCGCGCACATCTCCAGCAAGGTGGGAGCTTTTTGAATTTTAGTAATCGTGCTTTTGACTCGCTGCGAAAACTGGAAAAAATCTGTTTTATTGCTCGTCTTTTTTGGTTCTAATTCCAAAAAAATCAGGGTATTATAGCGATGAACAATGCCATCAAACCGGAGTAATTTTGTTTGAATTTTAATGGAAATATCTAAGGGATTTACATACTCAAAGTCTTCGCTTAAGCATTGCTGGAGCGCATCAATTTGCTGAGGGGGGAGTAAGTTTGATAACGGTTTGCCCAATAAATCTTGGGGCTGTTGACCTAGCAACGCCAACGTGTTATTACTGACTTGGATGATCTTCAAGTCAGGTTCCTGCAACACCAACAGCACCCCGTGGGGCTGAATCAGCCCTGGAATTTGAATCGGTTCGCGATCGCAGTCGGTTATATCGACAGTTTGGCTTAAATCAACAACCTGATTGATCATAAATCGTACACAGAACTCCGGCTAACAATCATTTTTCTTCGTGTTCAATAAACCACTTCTTTAGAAGTAGGTGCAGCGTGCGTCGCTCTCAAAAATCGCTAAAAAATCGACAATCAGGCGAGCGACACACCCTACGACTACTGTTGCCAAAGTTTTGAAAACTGGTATTACTCCAGCAGCCAACTAAATAAGCATTCAACTGTCAGATTGAATTCTCTGGCAAATTCTGGCACTGGTAAAAGTGCATCCGGTTCGTCATAAAATGCTGTTGCCCGATCGCCCAAATAAACAAATACACATTGCTCTGATGGGTCAATCAGCCAACCCATCTGCGTTCCGTGCTTCAAACAGTGTAGAATATTTTTCGTTACCTTAGTTTGGCTTTGGTCGGGCGAAAGGATTTCGATCGTCCAATCTGGAGCAATTGAGAAAACATTAGCCACTTCGCCATTTTCTTTTCGAGGAATCCTGCTCCACAGGAATACGGAAACATCGGGTATAATCGATCGCCCACCAAAAGTGCAGCGGAGTTCTGAGAAAGCTCGTGCAATCTTCTGGGATCTTACAACCGAGTTGATTGCAGGGGACAATTCTGTCTGAAGTGCACTGTGTTCTCCTTGTGGCATTGGTTTTTGGACGATGAGTCCATTGATGTATTCGCTGGCTGGTTCCGTTTCTGGCAGCTTCAGAAACTCTTCTAGGGTAAGGGTTTTGGTGGGAGTCTGTACCATTTTAAGGTTTCCTGAACAAAGGCGAGTTGAGATTCCTATAGTTGTTATTCTACTTTCAGGCGATCGCCCTTTATTCAAAATGGTGTCGCCACCTGTAAGCTGAGTCTTGATCCCAACTGCGGATGCTCAAAGGAAAGTTCCCGCGCGTGCAAGTGTAGCCGATTTGCAGCAGCGCGACATCCGTACAGGCGATCGCCCAAAATCGGTATTCCCAACCCTCGAACATCCGCCGCATGAACCCTCAATTGATGCGTGCGCCCCGTCAACGGTAAAAACTCCAGGCGAGTATGATTTCCCTCCTTTGCCATTACCTGAAAGCAAGTAACGCTGGGTTTTCCGAGTTCCAAATTAACTTGCTGATAAGGCCGATTTTCTGGATCGCCCCATAGTGGAAGTGCGATCGACCCAAATTTCATATTTATCACACTAGAAAGTACCGCTTCATAAACTTTGTGAACCTGTTTTTTTTCAAATTGTAAACTCAGTTCTCTGTAGGTTGTTTCGTCCCGTGCTAATATCAAAATTCCTGATGTTTCCAAGTCTAAACGATGCACTGCATTTAAATTTAAACCATCTGACAATAAGTTGCGGAAACGACTTAAAACACTATCTTGATTTTCTAGGTAACGTCCCGGAACTGAGAGCAAATTTGCAGGTTTATTGATGACTATTAACCATTTATCTTGATAAATAATTGGTAGCATTTTTCTGGGTTCAGGAACAGGCAAGATGCCTGTTCCACACTCATAATTATTGTTTGTGGGGTGGGCATCTTGCCTGCCTCTATTTTGAGCCAATCCTGACAGTAAAAACCCCATCAACGGCTGACACCGATCGCCACAAGCACCATAAAATTCTCCCTGAACCTTATCCCCCGATGACGGCCCCCACCAAAACTCAGCCATTGCTAGCGGTTTCAGATTGTGTACTGCCGCGCAGTGGAGCAATTTTGGCGCGCAACAATCACCGGTACCAGTTGGGATAGAATTAGTTGGCATCAATTCCTGGATCGATCGCGATTTTCCCAAAAAATTCACCAGGGTGTAAGCCGCGTGCATCTGCGTCTGAAGTTCGCGAGAAAGTTCTTTTCGCCGTTGTTTCAGCCCTCGCATCCGCCCATCCGCCGCTGCAATTAATACTTTTAGTGGCTGCAATATTTCATCCCGCTGCCGTTTCAATTGCCTCCGTTCAATTCCCTCCAAACGGCTGACTTGATTCAGTTCTTCCAATGCAATTAAGAGTGTTTCTCCTGCGATAGTTTGACACAGCAACTCGCGTTTTTCATCTCGCTGCTGCTTGCAATTGCGGTGGCGCTCATTCAAAACTTGCAATTGCAATTCAAACTCGCCCAATAAAGCCGTATAATCCTGTCGCTGCGGGAGTTGATTCAGTGCAATCAGTTCCTGTTTCATCGCCTCCAATTGGGCCAACGTGCGCCCTTCCTCGAATGCAACTCGCGATCGTCCCGGAATCGGTGGCACCCAGCCGTCAACAGTGCTGCAACCGTTGAGCAGCCCCGAAAATGCTTTGAGTATCCGCTGTTCTCCCCAAGGCATCTCCACCAGCAAGATACCGTACATCTTGCCCTCGCGATCGTATGAATCATCAGCCGCCAGGTACTGCATCAAACCCCGGGCGATTTCCTCAGACATTCGAGTGCGCGGCAGTCTCAGCAACTCCCCACTTTGAGGACAAAGCCCTTCATACCAATAATTGCCCGAAAGGTCGATCGACCCTCGCTCGCAGTCGATAAAGCAGTCTGTGAAATCTACAAGTGAGTGCAGCAACAGCATATTAAATTTGGTTTATAATCTGGATCGGGACATATTTATTTTTGTTCTGACGGTATTGTACAGCTCTGTACCGAAAGTGAGAACGGTGCATGATTTTATACAAATACAGTTGAATTATAAATAAGTAAATATTAAGTTGTGCCAGCAGACCTGATATGCTAAATTTGTCTTTAAACAACAGCGAGTTAAGAAAAGCATAAGTTAATATATAAGACCGCAATCTTGTCAACCCACTAAATTTTATATGTAAAGTGTATGCCAGATATCTCGAATTCTGACACAGAAAATTCCTCAAATCCCCAGTCCGGTTTGCTGCCGCCTGTTTTAAGAATTTTTGCAGCCTTTCCAGATTACGATCGGGGCAATAGACTGTACGCATCGGGAAGGTACGAAGCGGCGGTCATTTGCTACGGAAAAGCGGTTCAAATTAAGCCGGAGTGGACTCGGGCATGGCTGAATCTCGGCAAAGCTTACAAGCAACTGCACTCCTACGCAGAAACGGTGGCTTGTGGCGATCGAGCGATCGCTATTAATCCCGAAGAATACTGGGCTTGGATGCTGCGCGGGACAGCACTGTTAAGTTTGCAGAATCACCCAGAGGCGATCGCAACTTTCGACAAAGCAATTGAAATCGATCCAGAAAAGCACGAAGCTTGGTATCAGCAGGGCAGAGTTTTAGAAGAATTGCAGCAGTGGGATAAAGCAGCAACCTGTTACCAAAAAGCCACCCAAATTCATCCTAATTTGCCCGCGATGTGGTACAGACAAGGCAACGTAAGGCTACAAGCAGAGCGCTACACCGAAGCCGTGGCGGCCTACGATCGCGCCCTCAAACTCGTCCCGACTAATTGGGAAGCTTGGCTCAACCGAGGTTTGGCTCTGATGAAAGCCGAACGCTATGCTGAAGCTGTAACTTCTTACGATCGCGCCCTTGAAGTGCAACCACAAAATAGTCTCGCTTGGTTCAATCGAGGGATTGCTTCAGCAAAACTGCACAAATATGGAGAAGCCGTCACAGCTTACGATCGCGTACTGCAACTGCAACCCAACGACTGCGAAGCTTGGTTTTATAAAGGCATGGCCCTCAAACACCAGTGGCGCGACGGAGCAATTACTTGTTTCGATCGCGCAATTAAAATTAATGCTTTTTATCCAGAAGTATGGATCGGGCGCGGTCAAACGCTGTCAGAATCCAAAGATTATGAAGGAGCGATCGCAGCTTTTGACAAAGCCATTCAAATTAATCCAAATTTCCCCGAAGCTTGGCTGGGTAGAGGCATCGCCCTCGCCGAATTAGAACGCTACAAAGATGCGATCATCGCTTACAACAATGCCCTACAAATTGAAGGTAATTTTCTAGAAGCTTGGAATTTGCGAGGCGAAGCTCTAGAAAAATTGGAGCAATACGAAGAAGCGATCGCCTGTTTTGACAAAGTAATCTCACTCAGTTCCGAAGCAGAAATTACATCAAAAGTAGGATTGCAACAAGGAGCAGCCCTAGAAAAATTGCAGCGTTACGAAGAAGCATTCGCAGCTTACAACCGCGTGATTAAAATCGTGCCAGGTAACTTTGAAGCTTGGTTAAAACGCGGCAACACTCTCTCAACTTTGCAACAATATGAGGAAGCTCTCACATCATACGATCGAGCAATCAGCATCTGGCCCGACAGCTATCAAGGCTGGGTCAAACGAGGCTTGCTGCTGGGAACAATGCAGCGCTATTCCGAAGCACTCGTCGCTTTTGACCAAGTGATTCAACTCAAACCAGACAACTGGGAAGCTTGGGCACAGCGAGGCGACATTTTACAAAAATTGCAGCGAACTCAAGATGCAATTAGCTCTTACGGAATCGCCCTAGAAATCAAACCCGATTATTACGAAGCTCTAGTCAGTCGAGAAGAATTGAGGCTCAAGGACGCAATCCCCGGAAAATGGTAATTCAGAGAAAGCATCCTCGATCGCCATAGGGACAGGACTGCTGTGTCCCTACAGCCAGACGATCGCACTCCTAAAACTTTCCGTCTTTTCTCTTGCTCTGCGCTCTCTGCGCCCTCTGTGGTAAAAAAAACCGAATTCAAAAATCAAGCACCTAATACCAAAAATGCAAAACATCAACTAAACTGTCGCGCATTTAAATTGTATATTCAGGGCTGGTGAGACGCCCACCCCACAAGACTTTGATTGTTTTTTGGCATACAGTTTAAATGCAGAACAGCCGATCGTCAATATTTTCTGCCAGAGATGGCACTGGTTGCACTCAAAATAAAAAATTCTGAGAGTTAATTGCTGATTCCGCAGGTTCATGTTATAGTAATGTGTCAAGAATTAAATTCGGTTGTGTAGTTTGTTGGTGTTTATTTACAAGCCTCTCTCCGAATCTAACTCTCTGCACCCTAATGATTCTGGAGATTTTATGTCGATTTACGTGGGTAATCTTTCTTATGAGGTCTCGTCTGATGACCTCAGCCAAGTATTTGCCGAGTACGGTACTGTGAGCCGCGTCCAAGTGCCAATGGATCGGGAAACAGGCAAAATGCGAGGTTTTGCTTTTGTCGAAATGGCAAGCGAAGCAGAAGAAGCAGCAGCTATCGCAGCTCTAGACGGTGCTGAGTGGATGGGTCGCGACTTGAAAGTCAACAAAGCGAAACCTCGCGAAGACAATAAGCGCTCCGGTGGCGGTGGCGGTGGCTGGGGCGACAAAGACCGCTCTTCACAACGCTACTAAGCTTTAAAGCTAAAAAATTTGAGTCTTGTTAGTTGATGGCAGGTGCGAATACTGCTTTTTTTTGCGGGGTAGTATTGTGTCCCTACGGGAATATTGATAGTACCTATAAACCTGCAATCTCCTTTAACTACAAAACTCCTAGCTCAGTTTTGTCTCCTCGAAAGAGGGGGCTTTGTTTTTGGCTAAAAATCTCGCAAGGTACGCCCGCGAGGCATTTCTTGCCCTAACTCGCAATTCAATATCCTGTTATAGCAACCGCCAAGGCGCTTTGGTCATTGAGCGTCGCCCTGAACCCTAAATATACAATTTAAATGTGTGACAGCTTAACTGCTTTTTGCAAAAGGCTTTAAGGATTTTTCAGGTCAACTTCTACAACTATCAAATTAAAATTAAGTACAAAG
>Ga0209490_10001841_pt1 | contig 20307 bp, 15 predicted proteins | sample MAT06_FD_187209 | JGI IMG/M metagenome (GOLD analysis project Ga0209490, IMG submission 187209) | Freshwater microbial communities from Lake Fryxell liftoff mats and glacier meltwater in Antarctica - MAT-06 (SPAdes) (version 2) | ecosystem: Environmental > Aquatic > Freshwater > Ice > Liftoff... | reverse complement strand
GGGCGCGCTATCGCGCTGGTTTTGCTACGCATCTGCTGGAGTCCGGGGCTGACATTTGCCGCTTCAGCGCTCCCGCGCTTTGCGCCCTTCGGGCTGGCTGCCGCAGGCTGTCTCGCTGCTTCCCCGCTGCTCGGCTGCACGGTGCAGGAGTTACTCGGGCACAGTGATGTTTCAACGACGATGATCTATTGACGCGTTCACTCCCGTTCATCTTGCCCTTCGGGTTCGGCCTACGCCGAATCCCCGCACGCCTTCCCGAGGCGCTTGGGTCGCACGTCATGGGGCGCCCCGGGATTGTGGCGGCGTCGCCGCTGGATCGCTGACCAGCAGATGCTACGGTTGTGCACCCTGCACCAAACATTCGACTTGGTCCCTTGGGAGGGCGCGCTATCGCGCTGGTTTTGCTACGCATCTGCTGGAGTCCGGGGCTGACATTTGCCGCTTCAGCGCTCCCGCGCTTTGCGCCCTTCGGGCTGGCTGCCGCAGGCTGTCTCGCTGCTTCCCCGCCGCTCGGCTGGACGGTTCAGGAGTTGCTCGGGCACAGTGATGTTTCAACGACGATGATCCTAAAACCGCGAACGGACACGACCAAACACGAATAACTCCGTAATGTCTGACGAGTTGAAGCAAGTGTCAGTTCCACCCCACAGGTGAGCGGTCGGTTCTTTGTAAGATCCTCAGCATTCGCGTTTATTCGCGGTTCAGTTTTCAGGGGAAGAGGGATAGGCGCAGGAAAGTGGGACATGCCGGAGGATGTCCCTCCACGTGGGTTGAATTTTGTCCGTTCTGTTGATTCTAAAAACCGCGAATGGACACGAAAAAATACGAATATATTCGTGATATTCACCGTGTTGAAAGCAAGTGCGAGTTCCACTCTACAGGTGAGCGGTCGGTTCTTTGTAAGATCCTCAGTATTCGCGTTTATTCGCGTCTATTCGCGGTTCAGTTTTCAGGGAAGAGGGATAGGCGCAGGAAAGTGGGACATGCCGGAGGATGTCCCTCCACGTGGGTTGAATTTTGTCCGTTCTGTTGATCCTAAAAACCGCGAATGGACACGAAAAAATACGAATAGATTCGTGATATTCACCGTGTTGAAGCAAGTGCGAGTTCCTCCCTACAGGTGAGCGGTCGGTTCTTTGTAAGGTCCTCATCGTTCGCGTTTATTCGCGTCTATTCGCGGTTCAGTTTTCAGGGGAAGAGGGATAGGCGCAGGAAAGTGGGACATGCCGGAGGATGTCACTCCACGATGGTTGAATTTTGGTCGTTCTGATGATTGATTCGCTTTGCTCTCCCATCCGGCGCCGAAATCATTCCAACGTTACAAAATAATTGGACGATATCGGACTGTCGAGGTGGGTGGCGTCGCTGCGGAAGAAGAGGAAGTATGCGGCTTCGCCGGTTGATTTTTCGTTCGACGCTCCCGTTCGGAATTTGGAATTGGTTCGGAGGAGAGGGGGGGGGAACCGAAATGTCGGGGAGTGAGTCTGGAATTCCGCGATCCTAAATCGCGAGATGCTGCCGCCTATGGTCGTTTGCGAGCGGCGCCCGGCCATGCGAAGTGTTCATTTTCGTACAGCTAGTGAACGAGGGAGAGTGTGCGACCGGCGGGAAGGGGAGTCAATGCGATTGTTTGGGGGCAATTTTGGAATTTGGAATGTCAGCTAGGAAGCGGGGGGGGAGGGAGCCGGCACGGAATTTTGCTGATCGATTTATGTCGAGAGAGGCCGGCGGGCTCGGAGATCCCGCCCTACCGATGATCGCCGCAATCGTTTTGCTCACACGCGTTATACGCGGAAGATGGCGCCTAGTTTTTTGCCGAGGATGAAGCTGGCGCCGACGATGGTGACGGCGAGGAAGGCCATGGCCCAGACGCCGAGGGCGCTGGCGATAAAGCGGCCTTCGCCGAGGAGCTGATAGAGTTCGTAGATGGCTTTGGTGATGGGGAAGTCCTGTTGTTTTTGGGCGAGGATGAGGGAGTCGCTGACTTCGAGCATGGCGAAGGAGAAGGCGAGGAGACAGCCGGCGAGTAGGTTGGCTGCGATGAGGGGGATGGTGATTCTGCGGAGGGTGCGCAGGGGCGGGCAACCGAGGTTTTGTGCAGCTTCTTCGAGCGTGACGCTGGTTTGTTGGAAGCCGGCAGCGGCTGAGCGGACGACGTAGGGGAGGCGGCGGACGGAGTAGGCGATGACGAGGATGATGAGGGGATCGACGGCGGGATTGAGGAAGCCGAACGGTTTGCCTTCCTGTGTCATGGCCAGATAACCGAAGGCAAGAACGAGGCCGGGGACAGCGAGCGGGAGCATGGCCATGGCGTCGAGGATCTGGCGTCCGGCGAGTTTGGTGCGGACGACAACGTAAGCAATGGCGACGCCAAGGATGAGATCGACGATGGTGGCGAGGCCGGCGTATTTGAGGCTGTTCTGGATGGACGGGAGGGTGAGGTTGTGGCCGAGGGCGGCTTCGAAATGGGAGAGGGTCCAGCCTGTAGGGAGGACGGAGTTATACCAATCGCTTGAGAAGGCGACGAGGATGACGCCGAGGTGAGGGAGGATGGCGACGGCGGTGATGAAGACGAACGCGGAGGTGCAGGCGAGGCCGCCGATCCAACCGGTTTGACGCGGGCCGCCCTGGCTGGTGGCTTTGGACATCATGGCGTGGTTGTCGCGACCGAAGAGGAATTTCCCGGCGGCGTAGAGGAGGACGGTGGAGACGAGGAGAACGGCGACGAGGGCGAAGGGGAAGGGGTTTCCCCCGATGTCTTTGATGCCGTAAAAAATCTGCACGGACGTGACGCGGGTGAACTCAAACATGAGGGGCACGCCGAGTTCGGTGAAGGACCAGATGAAGATGATGGTGCCGCCGGCGAAGAGGCCGGGCATGATGAGCGGGAGGGTAATTTTGCGGAATCGGCGGAATCCGGTGCATCCGAGATTTTGGGCGGCTTCCTCCATGGCGGGATCGACGTTGGCGAGTGCGGCGAGGACGTTGAGATAGAGGATGGGATAGAGGTGGAGGGCGTTCATGACGATGACGCCCCAGAAGCGGCTCTCGCCAAGCCAGTCCATGGGTGTGGCCGGATTCATGAGGCCAATGTTTTCGAGGAATGCGTTGAGCGCGCCTTCCTGGCCGAGGATTTGTTTCACCCCGATGGCGCCGACGAACGGCGGAAGGATCATGGGAATAAGGATGAGCGCGCCGAGGAGGGTCTTGCCGGGGAAGATGTAGCGGTCGCTGATGATGGCGAGCGGGACGGCGATGAGCGCGGTGAGGGCTGTGCTCCAGAGGCCCATGAGAAGGGAGTTCCAGAGGCCTTCGACATAGATGGGATTGCGGAAAACCTCGAAGATGTAATCGACGGTGAAATGGCCGTCGGAAGTGAGGAATGCTCCGCGGAGGACTTCAAAAATGGGCCATACGAAGAAGAGGGCGAAGAACGTGGCGGTGAGAAAAAAGACGATGCGGGCGAGTCTTGTGGACATAATCAGCGGCCTTCTTTGGCGAGGCGTTCGGCCTCACGGTATTGTTGACGAAAGTGCCCGCCGAGCTCTTTGGCGAGGCGGACTTCTTCGATGCGGTTTTGAGCGGAAAGGGTAGGGCGGATTTCGTTGAGCGCTTTTTCGTAACTGACGGCGCTTGTATCGGAAAAGACCTTGAGCGCCTCGCGCGGGAACTTTGCGGCGACGAGTGCCTTCCATGCGGCGACTTGCTCGTCGTGGGAGTCGAGGCACATGACGCGGATGATGAAGCCCAAGGTCTTGAAGAGAGGCCCTGTCCACTTCGGGTGGTAGGTGAAGAGTTTGGCTTCTTCATAAGGGAACACGTCGGGATCGGAGACCGAGGCTCGGAATTCCGGCGAGTAGAGTTCTTTGCGCACGGGGAGGCGGCGGAGGGCATACTTAACGGGGCCGCCCGGGGTGCCGACTTTGAAGTTCCAAAGTTTTTGACCTTCGATGGAGAGAACGAACGCGATGAATTCCTCGGCAAGTTCGGGATGGGGAGCACCGCGGAGAAGGGCGATGGGATCCACGCCGACGGACGATCCGCCGGCGGGGGTGAAGTATTGGAGTCGCGAAGGTTGATCGCCTACGCGGACGGCTTCGCTTTGAAAACGTCCAAAGAAATCGATGCACATGCCGATGGCGGCATCGCCGAGGGCGACGTCCATGGGGACTTTGCCGCCTGCGTCTGTGAAGTAGCGGGCGTTGGCGGACGCGGCTTGGATGATTTCGAGTCCGCGCGCCCAACCGACGGAGAGAATGGAAGGGTCATCGGTGCCGGATTCGCGCACGAGGTCCTGCATTTGTTGTTGGATGACCATTTCAAAGGCCTTGGCTGCCGAGCCGCTCTTGGTGGGATCGGCGAGGGCGACCTGTTTGAAGAAGCGGGGATTGGCGAGATCGCGCCATGAGGACGGGAGTTCTTTAACGCCCAGTCGGCGAAGCGCGTCGGTATTGTAGCAAATGCCGAACGACGAGAGGCACGAACCTATCCAGCGGCCCTCGGCGTCGTAGAAGGGTTCGCCGGAAACGTTTTGCGGAATCGATTCGTCGGTGAACCAAAGGGCGTGCGAGGTGAGGACGCGGCTGGGGACGAGGCGGCCGGCGGCGGCTTGTTGTTCGAAATCGTAGGCTCCGCCACCGAAAAAGATATCGATGCCAATGCCAGAGGTGGAGTCGAGAAAGGCGCGGCGCGCGGCTTGAGCGGGCGTGTCGAACGAGGGGGCGGCTCCGGGTTTGATTTTCGGGTTGTCGAAAGCGCCCGCGACTTCGGCGGACCAAGGCCGTCCGCTTTTTCGCCACTCGCGTTCGAAGACGGCAAAAAACTCGCCGCTGAGATAGCGGGCAATTTCGCTGGTGCCGCCCGGCAATCGCCAGTCGACCTTGACGGTTCGTCCGGTTTTGGCGTGGTAGAAGGCTGAAAAGGCGGTGGTGAATTCGAAGCGAATGGCCTCGTTGTGAGGCGAGACGATGATGATGGTATCGTCGGCCTTCGCGAGCAGGTTCTCGCGAGGCTTCAACGCGAATGGCAGGGCCACGACGACAGCCATTGCGCAGAGGACAACGAGCAGGCGAATCATGGCTGCCTATGGTCTCAGCACGACGACGTCGTCCGCTTTGGCCGTCGCAAAAAGCGGTCGATCTCCGGATCTGGCGGAGAGGTGAGGGTTGAGCTCGAAAATTTTCAACTCCTGCGTGGCGGTGGTGAACCGGTATTGGGCGACCTCGCCGAGATAAACGGAATCGCCGATGCGACCGGCGGCGCAGTTGAGCGGAACACTCGTTTCGCGGAGCGTCCAGCACTCGGGACGCACGGAAAGGGTGGCGACTTCACCGGGCTTGGGATGCCAGTCGGGGTCGCCGACATGGCCTTCATATGTGCCGAGCTCGGTTTCGACGAACGCCTTCGCTCCGCCGTTGGATTTGATGCGCCCGGGGATGAAATTGGTTTCCCCGATAAAATCGGCGACGACCTTCGACTTAGGACGGCGATAGACATCTTCGGGCGCGCCGATCTGAGCAATATGGCCGCTCTCGAGAATGGCCATGCGGTCGGAAATGGAGAGGGCCTCCTTCTGGTCGTGAGTCACGTAAATGGCCGTGAGACCGAACTCTTTGCAGACGCGGCGGATCTCTGTTCGCATTTCGAGGCGGAGCTTGGCATCGAGATTGGAGAGCGGCTCATCGAGCAGGAGAGCACGCGGGCGGATGACGAGGGCGCGTGCGAGGGCGACGCGCTGTTGCTGGCCACCGGAGAGCTGGGCAATTTTGCGCTCGGCGTAGGCGGACATTTGGACGGAGTCGAGCGCGGCGGCCACGCGTTGTTTCAACTCGGCGGAAGGCACGCGGCGCTCTTCGAGCCCGAAGGCTACATTTTTCGCGACGGTCATGTGCGGCCAGAGCGCGTAGCTTTGAAACATCATCCCCGTGTTTCTTTTGTGCGGTGGCAATTTCGTCACGTCCTCGTCACCGAAAAGAATGCGGCCGGAATCCGGGATGTAGAACCCGGCGATATTGCGGAGAAGCGTTGTCTTTCCGCATCCGCTGGGCCCCAAAAGAAAAAACAACTCGCCCGGCTCGATACGGAATGTCACGCCGTTGAGTGCCACGGCGTCGCCGAATTTCTTGACGAGATTTTCGATGGTGATGGCGATCATGGATTTGGGTGCTGGACTTGTATCGAATTCCCCTTCTATGAGCAATCCCCATGCCCGCTTGGAAAGAGAAATTTTCGCCGGGCCGAGACAAAGCGACTTTGGCCTGCCTCCATCTCCTCCGACGGAGGCATGCTAGCGCTCTAGCTAAACGAAAGTTTGGTCACGCCTGCGGCGGAGGCGGCGTTGAGCACGTCCATCACGCGTTCGTGTTTGGTCTGGGGATCGGGACGCAGGATGACGGGGTCTTTGCCGCCGAATTTGTCGATGGTCTCCTTGAGCCAAGCTTTCAGCTCGGGAAGATCTTTGCTCGTGGGCGTATCGTAAACTTTGTTGTTCATCTGGATTTTTCCATCGGGGAAAATATCGATGATGATAGGTGTCGTCGGCGGGCCGGAGGAATCGGAGCGTCCGCTGGGCAGATTGATGTTGAGCTCTTTTTCGATGACCTGCGAACCGGCGGAGGCCATGAAAAAGAGGAGCAGCACGAAGACAACGTCCACCATGGGCGCGATCTGGAACCCGACGTCGCCGTCTTCGGTTGTGCCTCCGCCGCCCATGGCCTAGGTGATACCTCCAAAGATAGTTGTGGGTAAAGAGAACATGGGAGTTATTAAGAGGGTTTGGGTGCGGAGGCGTCTTTGTCCACGACGGAGAAAGTGACGTTGCCGACTCCGGCCTGGCCGACTGCTTCAAGGAGCTGGCGCATGTAATCGTAGCGCACTTCTTTGTCAGCGCGAACGAGCACTCGGACGAGGGGGTTTTGGGAGACTTTCGCTTTGAGGATGTTCACAATATCAGCGGGAACGGCATATTTTTTTTGATCCAGTTCGATGGCAGTCGCATTGTTAATGGCAACGTGCGTCACGTTGATGATGACTTGGCCGCCCTCGGGCGTTTTCTTGGCTTCCTTGGCCTCTTTGGCAATCGGAAGGTTAACCTCCTTGTTGGACTGCAAGACCTCGGTCGAGCTGATCGACATGAAAAACACGAGGAGCACGAGCAGAATGTCGATCATCGGGGCAATCTGGAACTCCGGTTCGACCTCTGCTTCGGGCTTGCGGACGGCTTTTTTCTTGCCGCGGGTGTGAGCTCCGTCGGACATCGATCAGGCCCAGTCGAGCGTGGCACCGCAATGTGGGCAAGGGTTTTGGCCAGCTTGAATGGCACCGTTGCAGACGGGGCAATTTGTGGTGAGCGCCATGGAGACTTTGCGCGACCCACCGCCAGCGGGGGCACCGGCACCCGCTTCGAATTTGTCGCCGACATTAATGCCGGCAAGCTCTTCAAAAGGGATGTCTTCAATGAGACGGTTGAGCTTATCGTCCGCATTGACAAGAACGATGGTCGCGCGGTTGCGGAAGTAGTAGTAGAAGACGAAGGCGGGAATGGCGATGAAAAGACCGCTGGCCGTCGCCATGAGCACCTCACCGATTCGAAGAGCAAGACCGCGCGGGTCGGCAACACCGGAAGTTCCCAACACGGCGAAGGCCCCCATCATTCCGATAACCGTGCCAAGAAGCCCAATCATCGGGGCAACAACTCCAATAACGGAGAGGTAGCTGTTTTTGGTTTTGATGATCTGACCCTCGCGGATTCCATGCTCGATGAGAGCGGTCTCGACGGCGTCCTTCCCGCGTCCGAGGCGCTCGAGACCTCCTTTGAGAACGAGGGCAATGTAGGCCTTGTTCGCCCGGCAGATTTCCCACGCCTCTTGATAGTTCCCGGCGTGGATGGTGCTTTGGAGGGAGTCAATAAGTGCCTTGGGCGCGAGTTGCTCGTCGCGGAGGGCGATAAACAACTGGATAATGAACGTCATCATTATGACTGATGTACCCAAAATTGCTATCCAGATCATGATGATCAGCGGCCCACCATGAAGAATCAACTGGATGATATTCATGTTCTCCGGCATCTCGCCAGCGGCGTGGGCGTTGACCATCGAACTCGCAAAAGCGAGCAGGATGAGGGGGAGGAGGCGGCGGGTAATACGGATGGGCTTGGTCATGTTGTCTGGTTGAGTATAAATCTAGGGTGCGAGCACGTTCTTCTCTTTGAGGGCGTTTGCGCGCTCGTCGGCCTTGGCGATGACAGCTTTGTCCTCTCGAAAGACGGTGGATGCAAGGAGATAGTTCTCGAGGGCGGCGGGATTTTCGCCGGCGGATTCCTGGACTTCTCCCATGAGGAGAAGCGCCTGGCCAAAGACGGCACTTTCGCCCGACTCAGGCAGGAGAACTTTTTTGGCGTTTTCGACGATGGGGGTCAGTTTTTCGCGTGCGGTGTCGTAGTCTTTCTTTGCGATGGCGAGACGGGCAAGGCCGACATCGGCAGAAGCAGCTGCGTCGGGGTAGGCGAGCTGGAAGTCAGCGAAAGCCTTTTCGGCTTCCGTGATTTTTTCTGTGTTCACATAAGCATCGCCAAGGAGGGAGGCTGCGCGGGAGGCCCACTTGGTTGGGAGGCCGATGAAATTTTCCACGAGAGGCTTGAGAAGCGTGATGGTGGCGGCGGCATCACCTTTCTGCCATGCGGCAAGGGCGTCGTTGTAGGCTTTCGGCGGTGCCATGGTGACCGACTTCACGTTGGCCATGGGCACGCTCGTCTCGACGGGGCCGACCTTCAGGCGGATGGCTCCGGACTTGACCCCGAGAATTTGGCCATCGCGCTGCTGGCCGTCGTTTTGGACGAGGGCATCTTGCGCGAGGGCCGAGAAGAGGCCTGTACCAAAAAGGATCAGAGCGATGGCAGTCGGGGAGACGCTTGCTTTCATTCAACAAAGGTATTAATCAATTCCCCCCCGTAAATCAACAAACTTTCGGCACGACCATCATGATTAATCTCTTCCGCAAAAACCAACGCGTGTTGATGCTCATCGTAGCGATCCTCACGATCATCGCATTTATCTTTCTCTACAACACGGCTCAGTTGGACGGACTGAGCGAAGTTCACAATGCGAAAATCTACGGCAAGAGCGTGACGCCGGCGGCACTCGACCGGCAGGTAAAAAACTACCAGCTCACGCTTGCGCTCGGCCAATACGACTTGCTCACGAAGCTCAGCGGCGGCGCGGAGGATCGCGATCAGGCTCTCAATGCGTTTGTCTGGAACCTTCTTGTACTCCAGCACGAGGCCCGCGCGCTCGGAGTGGAGCCGACGGACGATCAGGTCGCCGACCGCATCAAAACGCTCCCGGTTTTTCAAACCAGCGGGCAGTTTGATCCGACGAAGTATGGAGTGTTTTTGAGGGAGCAGCTTGCGCCGCGCGGATTTACGGAACGCCAGATCGAAGAGGTAATGCGCGACAGTTTGCGCGTGGAGAAGTTGAGCAAAATCGTGCAGGCACCGGCCGCAGTGAGCGAAGCGGAATTGCGCGCGGCGGCCAAAATCCTTCAGCCGATCACGGCAACGGCTGTCCTCTTTGATGCTGCTGCGGCAACGGCGGGCGCGCAGGTGGCTGATCAAGAAGTGAAGGATTACTTCGAGCGCAACGCTCAGTCGCTCAACACCCGCGAAACGAGAGCCGTGCGCTACGTGGCCTTTACGCTGCCAGCCGGCGCGACTTTGGAGGGCAAGGCGAAGGTGGATGCTATGCAGAAACTCGCGGACGCGGCGAGCCAGTTCGTCGATAAAGTCAACGCGCCCGACGGGAACTTTAGTGGCGTCGCGAACGCTGCCAGTCTGCCTGTGAGCGAGACCTCGGGCTTTGACCGCTCAGGAACCACCGCCGCCGGTGATGGAGAAGAAGGCAAAAAAATTGCGGATATCGTGGCGGGAGTCGCACCGACAGCGTTCTTGCTCGCGAACACGGGGTCCACGAGCGACGTCATCCAAGCGGGCGACGCGTTCTACGTGGTCGAGCTCTCGCAGCTCGCGCCGGAGCGTCCGCTGACTTTTGACGAGGCGGCTCCGCAAATCCGCGAACGCCTTCTTGCGATAGCCGCCAATCGATTGCTCAACGAGCAGGCCCAGTCGAAGATCACGCAAATGCGCGAATCAATCGCCGCCGGCAAAGCAATCGAAGCCGCTGCCGCGGACGCCGGCCTGAAGACCGTCGCTCTCGACAACTTGGTGCCCACAGCCGAGTCCGTCACGCCTGAGCAACGAGGCTACATTTTTCCAACGCTCGCCCTTCGCGATGGCGAATTATCGAATGTTCAACCCGGGCCCGATGGCGGGTTTGCTGTTTTTTTGAAGTCGCGCGGACCGCTCGACGACAAAGCCTTCGAAGAACGCCGCGCAGAGATCACCGAAGGGCTTCTCGAAAACAAGCGCAACCTGCTCTTCGCCGAGTGGCTGCAAAAAAGTCTGGATGCGGCTAAGGTCTCTTTCCCGCAGTCGAACCGAGGCTGATGGAATCCGCAGTCTCCGATCTTTTCGACGACGCGACCGGCGACATCGCGCTCGGCGATCTTCCTGCGGCGGTTGAAAAATATCGCGAGTGCGTTAAGCGCGACCCGACCTTCTTCGACGGTTGGCACGCTCTCGGGATGGCGCTGATGAAAAGTGGCGACTTCAAAGACGCCATTGCTGCCGGGCTCCACGCTGTGAACCTTCGGCCTAACGACCAGCTTGCGTGGTCGAGCCTCTCGATGTTTTACGTCCGCGACAATCAAATCGCCGAAGCCGAAGGCGCCGGTGCCAAGGCGCGAATCATCTCCTGGGGCGGAAAAGTCGATCCCAACGCCATTGCTCCCGCGCCTCAGATTTCCTAGCTCATGTCGAAGCCCTTCTTCATCACGACCGCCATTGACTACACAAACGGTGCACCGCACATCGGTCACGCCTACGAAAAAGTCCTCGCCGACGTGCTCGCTCGCTACCACCGGCTCAAAGGCAACGACGTTTTTTTCCTCACCGGCGTCGATCAGCACGGGCAAAAAGTCCAGCAAAGCGCGGAAAAAGCCGGGGTCGCTCCGCAGGAATTTGTCGATGAGATCACCGAGAAGTTCACCGCGCTGTGGGAAAAGCTCGACGTCCGCTACGACCGTTGGGCGGCAACGACGGATGAACTCCACAAAGAATGCGTGCGAAAAATTCTGACCCGCCTCAACGCCGAGGGCCAGATCTACAAAGCCGCCCGTTCGGGCTATTACAGCGTCAGGCAGGAGCAGTTTCTTACCGACAAAGAACGTGGCGCAGACGGCGAGTTCGGCCCCGAGTGGGGGCAGGTTGAGTTTCGCGAAGAGGAGAATTATTATTTCAAACTCGCCGAGCACAAACAATGGCTCCTCGACCTGATCGACAAACGCAGCGCCAACGCAAACCCGCTCGTCGTTCCCGATTTCCGGGTTTCTGAACTTCGCAACGCGGTCGAAAAACTCGAAGGCGACCTCTGTATTTCCCGACCAAAAGCCCGCCTCTCCTGGGGCATTGAGTTCCCATTCGACCCTGAATTCGTGACCTACGTCTGGTTCGACGCCCTCGTCAACTACATCAGCTTTGCGGCTGACTACGACCCCGCTTCAGTCTTCAGCCTTCAACCTTCAGCCTTTTCCTCCCTCTGGCCGCCACTGCACGTCATCGGCAAGGATATCTTGATTCCCGCGCACGGTGTCTATTGGCCCGTGATGCTGAAAGCGCTCGGCTTTTCCGACGATGAGATGCCAACGTTGCTCGTCCACGGATGGTGGAACATCGCCGGTGCCAAAATGAGCAAGAGCCTCGGCAACAGCATCGATCCCGCCGCGCTTGCAGAGACTTACGGCGTCGCTGCCACCCGGTTTTATCTCCTGAGTGACATCGTGACCGGACGCGACTCCGACTTCAGCGAAGAGCGCCTTGTCCAACGCTACAATACCGATCTCGCCAACAGCCTCGGTAACCTTCTCAACCGCTCCGTCAGCATGGCACGGCGTTACCGCAACGGCATTCTCCGTCGTCTCGATTCGCCGCTCGCCCTGTTTGTTTCCGAAAAAACAGCTGCCTACGCGCGCCAGATGGAGACAGCGCAAGTGAGCGCTGCCATTGAATCGGCATGGGAAATCGTTATCCGCTGCAACGCGTATGTTGAAGAGTCCGCGCCTTGGAAACTCGCCAAAGATCCCGCCCAGGCCGACAAGCTCGACGAGGTTCTCTACTCTCTCTGCGAGGCACTGCGAATTGTTTCGATTTTGGTCACGCCGATGATCCCGAAGGAGGCCGACGCCATCCGCGCGCAGCTCGCGTGGTCGGGCTCCGTGACGCTCGATGACGCAGTCTGGGGGCTGCTTCCCGAAGCCCACCAGCTCGGCGAACCGTCGCCGCTCTTTCCCCGCATCGAGGCTGCGTGAGCGCGACCATTCGCCACCGCGCGGAATTTCTCGGCCTCCAAGCCGCCGCCTGGACTTTTCGTCGACTCCCTTTCGCTTGGTTGGGCCCGCTCGCGCGGTTCGTCGGCGCGCTCATTTGCCGCCTTGATCCGCGCGGCCGGCGCGTCGCGATTGCAAACATCGAAGCGGCGTTTCCGGGCAAATACTCGCCGGCGGAAAAGCAGCGCATCGCCTCGGCATCCTACGGCACGTTCGCACGCACGATGCTTGAGCTTTTCTGGGCACCAAACATGACCGGGGACTTTGTTAACCGCCACGTCGTGTTCGAAGGATGGGACAACGACTATTGCCGCAAAGATCCTGACAAGCCCGCGATTTACGCGTGTTTTCATTTCTCGAATTTCGAGTGGCTCGCGCTCGCCGGTGCCTACACCATCAAGGCCGGCCCCGTCATCGCCCAGCGGTTTCGCAATCCCCTCCTCGGCCCTGTCTTTGACGGCCTCCGTAAGAGCACCGGTAACGAAGTCATCCCGCAGGAACGCGCCATGATTCGCATGCTCAAGTTTCTCAAAGGTGGCGGCAAATTTGGGATGCTCTGCGATCTCAACCTTGACCCGCGCGAAGGCAGCGTGGCCATCGAAACATTCGGCGGCCTCCTCACCAGCGTCACACAAACCCACGCCGCTCTCGCCCAGCGCACGGGTGCTGCCATCGTGCCCGTTGAGTGCCGGCCTGAAACGGGCGGCACCTACCGCATCATTCACCACAAACCCATTGAGTGCCCGCCCGAAGCCGATGTTCGAGACATTGTCCAACAATGCTGGAACGCCCTCGAACCCGGCATCCACAAACATCCCGAATGCTGGCTCTGGCCCTATAAACACTGGCGCTTTAAGCCCCGTGCCAACGCCGAGCGCTATCCCTTTTACGCCAACCACGCCGACCGTTTCGACAAGCTCCTAAGCTGATTCCCGGACCACAAGCATCGGACGGATGAGGGTGCGCCCCGGCGTTGGTTTCCCGGCGATTCCCGACAACAAACGCTCGACCGCCACTTCTATTAACTGTCCGGATCGAGGGTTGATCGATGTGATCGACGGGTTTGCATAAGTCGCCAGCTCCGAATCATCGTAACCCACAACCGCCACATCTCCGGGCACACTCAGACCCTCACGGCGCACGGTTTCGAGAAACCCAAAAGCCACTCGATCATTCAATGCGACGACCGCCCGCGGACGCCGTCCCGTCCCCGCGAGATACCGTTTAGCCAATGCCTCGCCGACCGCAAAGTCGCCTCCCTCGTCGGCATCCTCAAATGTCAAAGCCTTCGCCGACCAGCCCAGCTTGCCCGCCTCGGCTCTCATCGCATTCACCCGCTCCGATTGGTAACGGCTGCCTGTGGCGTTGAACCCAACAGTGAGCGCACCTCGGTGACCAACACCGTGCAGGTGCCGTAAAACCAATCGCATCGCGTGCGCACGGTCCGTTCGGATTTCCACCGTATCCGTCTTGATCAACGCATCAACGGCAACGACGGGAATTCCTGCGCGATCCAATACCTCGAAGCTTCCCGCCCGCGAGGCAACCGCGACGACTCCCGCACACCGCATCGACGCAAAGGTCGCGTGCGCCGCCCGCTCATCGGCCTCGCCGGCTCCCATTTGCATGACGACACGCCACCCGCCCGCTGCCAGGCATTCCTGCAATAGCTTCACTTTTCCCGTCAGATAAAAATCCTCTAAGTCCGGCAGGCTCACGCCAATAAGATCGGTCGTCCCGCTCCTCAAGCTCCGCCCAATGAGGCTCGGCGCAAATCCGAGCCGCTCCGCCTCGCGTCTCACCCGCTCAGCCGTCTCCGCTCCAATGTCCGCGTGCCCGTTCAATGCCCGGGATACCGTCCAACGCGAGAGTCCCAACACGCGGGCGAGATCCCCGGTTGAGCGGATCGGTCGGGATTTCGTTTGACTCATCCCACAAACTTACCTAACACGTGTTGGAAAGAAACCAAAAAGCATGAAAACAGTTCGCCTCGGAGTCATTGGTGTCGGAAGCATGGGCAAAGTCCACGCGGATCAAATCCGTGCGGGAAAGTGTCCGCGCGTCGAGTTGGCGGCGATTGCCGACGGCGATTCGGAGATCCTCGCCGGGGTCGAAGCACCGCGCAAATTTGCGGATGCGCAGGAAATGATTACCTCTGGCGAAGTGGATGCCGTGCTCATCGCGACACCCCACTTCGCACACACCGCGCTCGGCATTGCGGCCCTCCAAGCCGGGCTCCACGTTCTTATTGAAAAGCCCATCTCGGTGCATGTCGCCGATTGCCAGCGACTCATTGCCGCGCACAAAAATCCCGGGCAGGTTTTTGCCGCGATGTTTAACCAGCGCACGGATCCGCACTACACCAAGGTGCGCGAGCTGATCGCCAGCGGGGAATTGGGAAAAATCCAGCGCGTGCAGTGGACGATTACGAACTGGTTTCGCACGCAGGCCTACTATTCATCGGGAGGATGGCGCGCGACGTGGGAGGGTGAGGGCGGAGGGGTTTTGCTTAATCAATGCCCGCACAATCTTGATCTCTTCCAGTGGATGTTCGGAATGCCGGAGAAGGTCACCGCTGTGTGCCGCTTCGGGCGTTACCACGACATCGAGGTCGAAGACGACGTGACGGCGATTCTTGAGTATCCGAATGGTTCGACAGCCACGTTCATCGCCTCGACCGGCGAGGCACCCGGCACGAATCGCCTTGAAGTCGCCTGCGACCGCGGTCGCCTCGTCGTCGAAGGCGGTGACATTCGATGGACACGCACCGAGCAGGAAGTCGGCGAATATTGTCGGACCACTCCAAAGAAATGGGAAATCCCGGCGACTTGGAATGTCGAAATCCCCATCTCGGGATTTGGCGAACAGCACAATGGGATCATCAATAATTTCGCCGATGCGATTCTCGATGGGACACCGCTCATCGCCCCGGCAGCGGACGGAATCCATTCCGTCGAGCTTGCCAATGCGATGTTGTATTCCGCATGGACAGGCCGCGCAGCCACTCTGCCGCTCGATGCCGCAGCTTACGAGATCGCTTTGAAAGAACGCGCGGCTAAGTCGAAGTTTGTAAAAAAAATCATCGATCTTCCCGTCGGTGAACGGGACATGACGAATTCCTTTGGAAAGGCTTAATCAATGAAAGATGGAATGACCTACGCGCCGAAAGGCAAACCCTCGCCCGTCGTCAAACCTGGAGAGTTTGTCGTCGCCGCCACACACCTCGACCACGGCCACATCTATGGTCAATGTAACGGCCTCGTCGAAGCCGGCGCCGAACTCCGCTACGTTTACGACCCGGACCCCGCGCGCGTCGCCGCGTTTGTCAAAGCCTTCCCCGGCGTGAAGCCCGTCGACGCGCTGGATCGCATTTTTGAAGACCCAGATGTGCGCCTCGTTGCCGCCGCCGCCGTTCCATCTGAGCGCAGCCCGCTCGGATGTCGCGTGATGGAAGCCGGACGCGACTACTTTACCGACAAGACACCGTTTACAAAACGTTCACAACTCGAAGAAGCCCGTGCGGTCGTTGCAAAAACGGGTCGAAAATACATGGTCTATTTCAGCGAGCGGCTCCACGTCGAATGTGCCGTCCACGCCGGTTACCTCATCGCCGAGGGGGCTATCGGACGTGTTGTGCAAACTATGGGCACCGGCCCGCACCGTCTTAGCGCTGCATCGCGCCCGGATTGGTTTTTCCAACTCGCAAAATACGGTGGAATCCTCTGCGATATCGGGAGCCACCAGTGCGAACAGTTTCTCTACTACACCGGCGCAAAAGACGCCCGCCTCAGCTCCAGCGCGGTCGGAAATTTCCATAACCCCGACCACCCCGAATTGGAAGATTTCGGCGAGGCCTCCTTCGCCGGCGGCAACGGCACCTCTGGCTACTTCCGCTGCGACTGGCTGACGCCCGACGGACTCGGGTCATGGGGCGACGGACGCACAATTATCCTCGGCACCGAGGGCTTTATCGAGCTTCGCAAATACATCAACATCGCATCCGCTGATCACAGCGGCGATCAGTTGTTTCTCGTCGACGGCAAAGGCGAGCACCACATCTCGTGCTCCGGAAAAGTCGGATTTCCCTTCTTCGGACAGTTGATCCTCGACTGCCTCCAGCGCACCGAAAACGCCATGACGCAGGAGCACGCATTCAAAGCCGCGGAACTCTGCCTCATCGCGCAAGAGCGTGCCGTACGTCTGGGCTAAGAATCGCTAGGCCTTGAGAGCCTGGTTTCGCCCAAAAAATTCAAAGCTGTCCACGAGGGCGAGCCAACTCGCTTCGATGATATTGTCCGAGACGCCGACTGTTCCCCATGAGGAATGGCCGTCCGTCGAGACAATGAGCACGCGGGTTTTCGCCGCTGTTCCGCGCGAACCATCGACGATGCGCACTTTGTAGTCCGCCAAACGAAGCTGATCGATCCAGGGATAAAACGGGCGCAGCGCTTTACGCAGCGCGGCGTCGAGCGCATTCACCGGGCCATCGCCCTCTTCCACCGTGTATTCAAACTCTCCACCGACTTCGAGTTTCACCGTCGCCTCACACGTCGCGAAGCCCTGCTTCGCGGAACGCCGGAACGAGCAGTGATATTCTTTCAACGCAAACAGCGGCTCGTGCCCGCCAACAGCGCGCTGCATCAGCAAAAGCAACGATGCGTCAGCGGCTTCGAACTCATAGCCCTGCGCCTCGCTCTCCTTGACCTCACGCAAGATGGCAGCGACTTCCGGCGAACCTTTCGCCAGTTCCAAACCCAACTCCCGCGCTTTGCCAAGGATGTTGCTCTGCCCCGACATATCGGAGACGAGGATGTTTTGCGCGTTGCCGACGAGAGTAGGATCCATGTGTTCATAGCTGCGTGCCAGCTTTTGAACGGCGTGAACATGGAGTCCGCCTTTGTGCGTAAACGCCGCATCGCCCACGAAGGGCGCGCGGAGGTCTTGCGGCACATTGGCGAGTTCATCGACGAACCGCGAAAGCTCGCGCAAGCGCGAAAGATCCGGCACCACATTGATACCGAGTTTCGCCTGAAGCGTCGGGATCACCGTCGTCAAATTGCAATTTCCCACACGCTCGCCGTATCCATTGATCGTTCCCTGCACCTGACAGGCCCCCTCCGAGATCGCCGCCAGCGCATTCGCCACGCCCACGCCGCAATCGTTATGCGTGTGAATTCCCACCGGTGCGCCGAGGGCCTTCATCACCTCGCGGGAAATCCGAGCCACGTCGCCCGGCATCGTTCCCCCATTTGTATCGCAAAGAACCACCAAATCCGCACCCGCATCCCGCGCCGCGCGGATCGTCCTCAACGAATACTCCGCATCGTCTTTGTAGCTGTCGAAAAAATGCTCCGCATCGTAGAAAACCTCGCGTCCGTTGGCCTTCAAAAACGCCACCGAGTCCGCGATCATCGATACATTTTCCTCCGCCGTCACCCCGAGCACCTCGGTCACGTGAAGCAACCAAGTCTTGCCAACAATCGTCACGACCGGCGTGTTCGCATCCAGCAACGTCCGCAACTGCGCATCCTCCGCCACAGCCACCCCCCCACGCCGCGTGCTGCCGAAGGCCACGATCTTCGCATGGGCCCACTCCCGCCTCGCCGCCTCTTCAAAAAATGCCACGTCCCGCGGATTCGACCCCGGCCAGCCCCCCTCGATATAATCCACGCCAAACGAATCCAACTTTTCCGCCACACGAATCTTGTCGAGCACGGAGAATGAGATCCCCGTCCCCTGCGTGCCATCGCGCAACGTTGTGTCGTAAATCGTAACCGGTTTCATAAAAAATGGAACATGACCCTAGCCTTCCATCCCCCGCCCGGCAAGCGCAAGGACGTTCACGGATCCGCGCCCGCCTGCGCGGATGCAAGTCAACCGGCTGCGGAGATCGTGATGACGACGGATTTTGAAGTCGGCGTGTTGCTACGATCCGCCACGCTGTTGATCGGGACGAGCACGTTGGCTTCGGGGTAGTAGGTGGCGGCGCACCGCCGCGGGATCGGGTAAGGTGCGACTTGAAAGCGCGGGGCCGTGCGCTCGAGGCCCTCGAAGTGGCTCGTCAAGTCCACGAGTTGGCCCTGCATGAATCCGGCTTCGGCGATGTCGTCGGGATTGAGAAAAACCACGCGACGTCCGTTGAAAATACCGCGATACCGATCATCGAGACCGTAAATTGTCGTATTGAACTGGTCGTGACTGCGCATGGTCATCATGAGGAATTGACCGGGAGCGAGCGGATCGGGCGGGATGGTGTGAGAAGTGAACTTGGCCTTGCCCACATCGTTGGCAAAGCGGCGTTCGTCGCGCACCGCGTTTGGCAAATAGAAAACCCCTTCGCGAACGCGGGAGTTGAAGTTTTCGAATCCGGGAATCACGCGTTCGATGTGTTCACGAATGCGGTCATAGTTTCCCGCAAGCCCCGGCCAATCGACTGTGCTGCGCGTTCCGAGAGTCGCCTCCGCGAGCCCTGCGACGATCGCGGTTTCGCTGAGCAACTCCGGTGAAGCGGGTTCGAGATGACCCCGCGATGAACTCACAATTCCCATGCTGTCTTCAACCGTCACAAACTGCTCTCCGCCTGCCCGCCGGTCGATTTCTGTGCGGCCGAGACACGGCAAAATCAGCGCGGTGCGCCCGGTGATAAGATGCGCGCGGTTGAGCTTGGTCGAGACGTGTGCCGTCAGCCGGCAGGTCGCCAGCGCGCGTGCGGTGAAATTCGTATCCGGCGTCGCTGAAAGAAAGTTCCCGCCCAATCCGATGAAGACCTTGATCTTGCCCGCGCTCATCGCCTGGATCGTCTCGACCGTATCCGCCCCGTGTGCGCGCGGCGGTTCGAACACAAACTCCTTGCCCAGCCGGTCCAGGAAGCCATCGCTCATGCGCTCCCAAATACCCATTGTGCGATCCCCCTGCACATTCGAGTGCCCGCGCACCGGGCACGGCCCCGCGCCCGGACGCCCGATATGGCCGCCGAGAAAAAGAAAATTCATCACCGCCTGGATCGTCTCCACCGAATTTTTGTGCTGAGTGAGCCCCATTGCCCAGCAGGCGATGATGCGCTTCGAGTTCACCGCGATGTCGGCGGCGCTGCGGATTTCCTCCCGCGTCAACCCACTACTCGCGGTGATGTCCTCCCATCGCGTTTGCCGGAGGGATTCGACGAAGGACTCGAAGCCGACCGTGTGAGAATCAACAAACTCCCGATCAAGCACGCTGCCTGGGCGTTTTTCCTCGTCGGCCAGCATCTCTTTCATCAAGCCCTGAAACAACCCGAGATCCCCATTGATGCGCACTTGCAGCCATAGGTCCGACAGCTCCGTTCCCTTGCCCAGCAGCGTCGAGAGCGAGCGGAGCGGATGTTTAAAATCCTGCGGATTTTTGAAACGAAAATTCCCGACTTCCGGGAGCGGATTGATGCTTACAATTTTGCAGCCGTTCGCCTTCGCCGCCTGCAATGCAGAGAGCATGCGCGGGTGATTGGTGCCGGGGTTTTGTCCGATGACAAAAATCGCGTCCGCTTTCTCAAAATCCGCGAGCGTCACGCATCCCTTGCCGATGCCGATCGTCTCATTGAGCGCCGCCCCGCTCGACTCGTGGCACATGTTGGAGCAGTCGGGGAGATTGTTGGTGCCAAACTGCCGCACGAAAAGTTGATAGCAAAACGCCGCTTCATTGCTCGCACGGCCCGATGTGTAGAAGGCCGCCTCATGCGGCGAGCCAAGCGCGTTCAACTCTCCGGCCATGCGCGAAAAAGCAGCCTCCCACGAGATCGGTGCGTAGTGAGAGGCCCCAGGTTCAAGAATCATCGGCTGCGTCAACCGCCCCTGCTGGCCAAGCCAGTAGTCGGACTTCTTCGCCAGCGAAGCGACG
>Ga0209490_10001831_pt1 | contig 20362 bp, 17 predicted proteins | sample MAT06_FD_187209 | JGI IMG/M metagenome (GOLD analysis project Ga0209490, IMG submission 187209) | Freshwater microbial communities from Lake Fryxell liftoff mats and glacier meltwater in Antarctica - MAT-06 (SPAdes) (version 2) | ecosystem: Environmental > Aquatic > Freshwater > Ice > Liftoff... | reverse complement strand
ATGCATGCGGCACACTTCGCGGCCTCGCCCGTTCTCATGCCGGGCGACCCTTGGCAGCGACCACCCGCTGGCGACCATGCCAGACCACGGATACAGGCGTGAACGATACCAGACCGAACACTTCAGCTACCCTGGCCGAGCCCTCTGTTGGTCAGGTTCTCGTCATTCCGCCGGACGCAGCCGGTCGCGACCCGCTGGTCAACGACTACATCCAGCGCTTCCGCACCGTCTGCGCGTACCACACGATCTCGTGGCCGTGGATTCTGATCGGCGCCGTCGTCGCCGTCATGGCTGCGTTTGTCGGCGTGGCCATCGGCGGGGTGACTCGGCCGCCACCGGCCACCGACTGGCCCTTTGTGCTGTGGTTGCATAGATATCTCGGTAATCCAGAAGCAGCGTTGATCGCCATAGCCATCGCCACGGCAGGTACCGCAGCAGTCGGAGCGGTGGTTCACCGGCGGACCGCGAGCACGGCCCAGGAAGTGTGGTTTTCGGGCACCGTCATGGCGGCTCTTTATCTGCTGGGTTATGATCCGTTGATTGGGCTGAGTGTGCTCGCTGGGCTGGTCTGCCTGATCTATTTCTTTGCCATCCTTTTTCGCGTCGCGGCGCTGCTGCTGGGCGGCAATCATGGCCTGCGCCATCCCAATCCGCCCGAACCTGTCGGTGGCTGGCCGATGTATACCGTGCTGGTGCCGCTGTACCGGGAAAAGAATATTGCCGGCAGTATCCTCACCAATCTCGGCAAATTGGATTATCCACGCGACCGCCTAGATGTGAAGTTCCTCCTTGAAGCCGACGATCCGGACACCCTCGCCGCCTTACAGGCCGCAGGCATTCCATTCTGGGCCGAAGCGGTGGTGGTTCCGCCGGGCCAACCCAAGACCAAGCCGCGTGCCTGCAATCACGGCCTGGTTCGCGCTAAGGGCGAATTGCTGGTGATCTTCGATGCCGAAGACCGCCCCGAGCCGGACCAACTGAAACAAGCCGTCTGGGCATTTTCCCAGGTCGATGCTAAGACTGTTTGCCTGCAAGCGCATCTCGCCTACCACAACTATCAGCAGAACCTGCTCACGCGTTGGTTCACCCTAGAATACAATGTATGGTTCCGTCGCTATCTCGGCGGTCTGGAAAAGATGCGCGTGCCGATTCCCTTGGGCGGCACCAGCAATCATTTCCGTACCGCCGTGCTGCGCGAAATCGGCGGCTGGGATCCCTTTAACGTGACCGAAGATTGCGATCTCGGCATGCGTCTGCATCAGGCCGGCCATCGCACCCGGATCCTTGATAGCGTGACCTGGGAAGAGGCAAATTCGCGAGTCGGCAATTGGCTCCGCCAGCGCAGCCGCTGGATCAAAGGCTATCTGGTCACCCACTTGGTGTGGTGCCGGCGCCCGTTCGGTCTGCTCGGCGCCATCGGCCCGTGGGGTGTCGCTGGTTTTCTGCTCTCGGTGTTTTGTGTTTCCGCCTTGGCAGCGTTCAATCTGATTCTATGGCTGGTCATGGCCCTGTACGGCACTTTATTGACCATCGACATGGCCCGTGGGTACGACCTGTGGACCCTGCTCACTACGCGCTATCAGGTCGCCGCTCATGATCGAGTCAGCTGGCCCATGTTATTTACCGGTCTCGGCGAAGATACGTTCTGGTCGCAGCTCAGTGAGATCTTCTTCGTCGCGTCAATCTGCTTGGTCGTCGGGAATGTTGCCTTCGTGGTCGTCAATGCCATCTGTGGCCGTCGCCCCGGTCAAAAGGGGTTGTTGCTGGCCGCCCTGCTCAGTCCACTCTATTGGGTGCTGATCAGCCTCGCGGCCTGGAAAGCGGTCTGGCAGCTCATCGTCAAACCCCATTATTGGGAAAAGACGGTGCACGGGTTGGATCACTGATAGAGCAGTGACTCCAGCGGTGTCATCGGACTGTCTTAATTGCTTGGCTTTATGTAACTGCTCACCCGGGGTAGCGTGGTCCAGGTAGAACTTGGAGCTGAGTCCCACTGCCATCCGTGATAGAATGCGGCCCATGCCGCCCCTTACCGTTCAAGGCCGCCAGCTGGACGCAGCTGCGCTGGCCGAGATCCAAGCCGTTGTCGACGGCAGTCCGTCCTGGTCCCGCCGCCGGATCGCGGATGAGTTGGTGCTCCGCTGGGATTGGCGGAATGGCGTTGGCCGCTTGAAGGACATGTCGTGTCGTCTGATGCTGGCACGATTGGAGGAGAAGGGCTTGGTCCGTCTGCCGGCGAGGCGGAAGCTCGCTTCGAAGCGCAAGTCGCGGTTGATGCCGGAGGTGACGGGGATCGATATGACGGAGATCACCGGCCCGCTGTCGAAGGTACAGCCGGTAGCGCGAGAGATCATCCGTGCGGTACGGACTCGGCGCAGCTATTCGATGGCCTGCTCTCGCAGCCCCACTATCTGGGCTACTCGTATCCGATTGGGGCGAATGTCCGCTATCTGGTGCGCGGTCGTGACGGCAGGGTGCTGGCCTGCGCTGTCTGGTCCTCGGCCGCGCTAAAGGTGGCGAGCCGGGATTCCTGGCTGGGTTGGTCTCGTGAACAGCGCATGGCCGGGCTCTGCCGCCTGGCGAACAACACCCGGTTCTGCGTCCTGCCCTGGGTGCGCGTCCCCCATCTGGCCTCGCACCTGCAGGGGTTGATGGTGCGGCCCTGCGCACGGACTGGAAGATCGCTACCGGGAACAGCTTGGCGCTGGTCGAGACCTTCGTGGACGAGCATCGATTCCGTGGGACCTGCTACACCCCATCGAACTGGCTGGACCTGGGCCGCACCGTCGGTCGGACCCGCGATGATCGGACACGCACGATCACCGCGCCCGTGAAACAGGTGCGCGTGCTACCGCTGCTGCCCGTCGATCTTTTGCGTCGGGAACTGGCCGGGTGATCACGCTGGCCGACATCCTGACGTCCAGGCCCGACCTGGCCGCGCTCATCAAGCAGGGCATAGAGGCCGTGATCGCACGCCAGCTGGAGGTCGAGCGCGAGCGCGATGCGGCCCGCGCTGCAAAAAGTCCCATCGGCGACAGCCGAACGACGCATGCGTCACCATCAACCGATCCGCGACCCAAGCCACGCAGCCAACGCCGCAAGACCGGCCGCACAACTGGCGGCCAGCCTGGTCATCCCGGGCATCGCCTGGAACCGGTGGCCAAGCCCGACCACACCATCGTGCATGCGGTGACGGTCTGCTCGCAATGCCGACCGGACCTGTCCGCGACACCAACCGCCGACGTCATCGCCAAGCAGGTGTTCGGACTGCAGAAGCTGCCGCTGGTGGTCACTGAACACCGCTGCGAATCCAAGCGCTGCCCGGGCTGCGCCACCACCACCACGACCACCGCTGCGCCCGCCGGCGCCGAGCAGCCGACCAGTATGGCCCGCGTCTGGCAGGTCTCGCTGTCTACCTGCATGTCGGCCACTTCATCCCGCTGGAACGCACCGCCGACATCATCGAGATCCTGACCGGACGGCGGGTCAGCGAAGGCTGGATCTGCGCGTGCCAGAAACGGGTCTCTGGCCGCCTCGATCCGTTCATCACCGCCGTCACCACCGCCCTGCGTGCAGCCAAGGCCGTCTGCTGCGATGAGACGGGATTCCGCTTCGCCGGAAAGCGTTTCTGGCTCCACGTGTGCTGCACCGCCCTGCTGACCCTGATGCTCTGCCACCGCCGCCGTGGCACCGAGGGCACCACCGCGCTCGGCGTCCTGGCGGGATACACCGGCATCGCCATCCACGACCATTGGTCGCCCTCCTTCACCTTCGGCTGCGACCACGGCGTCTGCAACGAACACCACGTCCGCGAACTCGACGGCGTCACCGAACGTGACGGCCAAGCCTGGGCGCAGCGCATGAAGATCGTCCTCTACGACGGACTCGACCTCAAACACCGTTACCATGACAAAGGCCAGGACATCCCCGACACCGACATCACGGCCATCACGAAACGGTACGAGCAATGCCTGCTCGACGGCTACGTCGTCACCCCAGAACCACCAGGCAATCCACTGCCCAAACGCGGGCGGCCCAAACGCGGAAAAAACCCTCTCCCTTCTCGACCGACTGCGCGACCGCACCGTTGAAGCCCTGCGATTCCTCCAAGACCCGCATGTTCCCTGGTCCAACAATTAGGCCGAGCGCGATATCCGACCAAGGAAGATCCAGCAGAAGGTCTCCGGCGGCTTCTGAACCGAGCCTGGCGCCGTTGAGTTCTGCCGCATCAGATCCTACCTCAGCACCACGGCCAAGAACGGCATCGATCCCTGCGATGCCATCCCCACGGTCCTCGCGGGCCAGCCCTGGCTGCCAGCGGCACCGCTGCCTCACCGTTTAGCTCAAGAGGCGGCCTGAGCTGTTACAAATAATGAACATATACGGGTTAAAAATCGTTGGCTGGGTCACCCACGGGAATGGGGGCCGGCAGGGATGCCGGGGCCGCTGGTGCGCCACGCGCAATCCAAGCCCGCAATTGACCAGCACCAATCGCCTCACTCGAGGCCGGTTGCCGTTCCTCCAACAGGTGGAGGGCGGTATCGGCAAGGTCAAGGCGACTCTCGGCCACGGCGAGCAGGCCCGCAAAATAGAGCAGGGAATCACGCTCCCCCGCCGCCGCCTGCACGACGTCCGCCGCCGATAATTCGCCGATCAGCAGGTCGATGATGCCGCCTTCGTCGGTGATGATAGGGCGGATGATACCACGATAGGATGCCAGTTGCGTAGCATTTGGCCCCAGTGCCGGATTGCCGATTAGCCGGGCCGACAGGGCCAGCCAGATTTGCGTCGCCGACCGACCCTGATCATTGAGCCTATCTGCATTCGCCGCTTTCACGAAACACGCGTGAGCATCCTGCCACCGTGCCAAGTCCATGTACAGGATCCCGAGCTGGAATGGCATCTCAAAGCCCGAGGCCTTGCGCAATTGCGGTCCAGCTAGGGCCACGAAACGCTGGTGAAGTCCCATGCGGCGCACATCTCTGCCAAGGTCCCACATGTCAGAACCATTGAGGCTCAGAAGAGCAGGCGTCGTGGCCAAGCGCTCCAGTCCGGATTCGATGTCCTCTGCCGTCCCGGCCAGCGCCAATCGAGCGGCGAGCAGAGCGAGCTGATGACTGGCATCTCCCTGTAGGCCGATGAGGTCGTCGATGAGGCTCGCGGCCTCACCGCCCCGGCCCCGCCGGGCCACATAACGTGCCAAATTGCTGACCTCCCGAACTCCCTGTTTGACAGCAGCAGCACGCCAGTGGGCTTCGGCTGCGGACCAATCCTCAACGTCTTCGGCAGCGCGAGCCAGATGACCCTGCAATTGCCGGGCAACATCTGGTCCCACCTCGGAGAGCGCCCCTTGCCACACCGCCACCGCCTCGTCCATCCGTTCCAGATGCTGCAAAGCCATTCCGATAGCGCCGGCAAGACCCGCAGAGTTGCCGTGTTGACGCAGTTCGAGGCCGATCGCCGCCGCCTCGGCCCATTCGCAGTGATCGAGATGTTCTTGGCATAGATCCTTACGCACATCGGTGCGCCAAGGCATGAGCTCGATGCCGCGCTGTAAGGAGGCCAGGTCGGTCTGCTGCCAATTGGCAGCGCGCTCGAGGAGCCACCCCTCGGCATGCAATCCCGGCTGTCCATCTTCTTGCGCCAGCACCTCGGGCGGGATGACCTGAAAGTCCCTACCGCCAGGCGCCCGCCATAGCAGACGACAACTAGCGCCCATTCCAATGTTGTACCAACGCAGGTCGAGCGGATGACGGCCCGCCAAGAGCTCGATCGTCCCGGATATGCGAATCATTCCCTGCTGACCGCTATTTTCGACTACCAGACGGCCGGCCACTGCGAGCGTACTGCCGTCATCACTCTCGGTGGCGAATTCCCACAGGCCGGGCGTGGGCACCGCAACCGTCCCGGTCCAGCGCACGGCAATGTTGGCGCTGCGACCTATCTGCGGAAAGCCACCCTTGGCGACATCGACGTCGGTTGCCACCCAGGTTACGGCCGGTGCATATCGCCAGAGCGGGATCAACCCGCGAGCGGCCTGCGCGGACCAGATTGCTACGGGCACATTCCAGGGATCATCCAGGGCCGACTGCTGCAATGCACTAGCGAGGCCGTTCATTCCCTTGCCGCGGTCCAGTACCGAAGCGAATGAGATCCACGCCGAAGAACCATCGCGCGCATTATTTACCTGCTGCGCCTTGATGAGGCGCTCGGTCACGGCCAAGCGACGTTCGGTCGCGATCCAGATGCGTGGTGCCAGCCACATATTCCACACCCATCCGATCATCCGGCTCGGAGGCAAGGCATACTCGCCCTGCGCCAGTTCTTGCTCGATGGCCGCCAGGAGTTGGATGTGGCTGTACTCTGTACCGTCGGCGAATATGGACCGGACTAGGACCGGAAGTATGCCGTTCCCATCGGCCAACGCGCGCAGCCAGCCGTCGCTGATGGGGTTTTGGGTTTGGCGCGCCCCCAAGCAGTAGATGTCCACGCCCGTGCAGAGGTGTGTCCGGGCAATAGTCGCGGCAGCCCGCAGCGGCAAAGGGCCGTCATCAAGCGCGGCATCCGGTGCAGTACGGATGCCTTCCAACACCTGCCAGGTGACGGCGAGAATTTCACCGAATTGCGCTTCGGACATGGTGCTTACGGCAGTGTGGCGGGTCGCAGTGGTCGAACCGGGCGCGATCAGCGCCTTGAGCGGCGCCGTCAGGTCCCGCAGGGCGGCAGGCAGACGAGAATCGGCAGCCACGGAGACCGCCTCGGCCAGCGACCATTTCAAGACCTCCTCCCGAGCCACAGCCCAAGTGTACCCAGAATTCACGCTGAAAGTCCATAAAGTCAGAGGCGGCAACCGCCAGCGATCAGGATCAGAGAGATTCACCCACGGTTCGGTCTGGATCATGACCCAGGCCTGGGCCAGCCGCTCATGGGCGGTTAAGGACGACCCGGCGAGGATCCGCTTGTCGCGCAACACCAGTGCCCGCAAGGCCCGTCCGTGCGGCGTGTCCGCCCGGGGCGGCTCGGCCATGGCCGCGTTTACCGCCGTCATCCGGCCATCGAGGAGATTAAACCAAGCATCGGCGATGATGGCGCCTTCATCGGGAACACGATCACCGAGCCGACGCTGCCGCTCGACGCGTAACTCCCGCGCCTTCTGCCGCCAGGGCGAACTCCTGCCGCTGCGGGGAGAAAGATCCCCCGCAAGGACAAGATTGACCAGGGCCATTTCTGCCCTACCCCAGGCCGGATCATTGCCGTCAGCGGCTGTCAATGTCGGCAGCAACGTCATCACAATGGCGCGGTTTACCTCCGGATCGAGACTGGTGAAAGGATCCGTTTCGGTGGCCTGTGCTCTGGGCAGCAAAAGCAAAAGCAGGCAGCCAGTTCTGATCCCAGTACTCGCCCATAAAAACATGGCAGACCCCCCCGTAAAGCTGGCGACAGATTAACCGTCAGGACTAAAATAGACTAGGCTCCGCCAACGTAGGCCGCCAGTCCTATTTCGGGTCGGTGCGTGTACGCGGACATCTGGGCCGATGAATTGGCTCAAAATCGTGGATATCAAAATAGAAAATCGCTGAAAATCGAGGACGTGCACTTTTCGTGGGCACCCTGTGACCGTCTACCGACCCACGATGACGGACATTTCGCCTGCATGCCCAACACGAGTAACCCCGAAATTTCGCCGGGGATCCCGCGAGCTTGTGGACATGGTATTCTTGCACCATGCGCGGGACTCGATTTATGTCATATGAAAAATAGTAAGCCAGAAAATAGTATTTTGTCCAGTGTTTTTTGCGAAAAATCCAGGAGTTGGCGTTATCAGCGAATTGCCGCTTGAAGAATAATGAACATATATGGGCCCTCAGCAGCCCAGAGTGAGGGTCATCCTTGTCGTGGTCATGTACTGTGGCTGCATGATAGATGTCCTCCCACATGCGTGGGGTAAGACCGTGGTGGGCGATATGGTCGACGTTCATGCCAGGGCGATCATCCCAGACAAAGGTCACGATCGGAAGGCCCATCACCGGTCATCCTACCTACGGAAAAAAAGGGGAACCCCATTTTTCAGGGCCAGGACTCACCCCTGAAAGCCATGCCACCAGCCTTCAACCCCACTCAGAATCATATCTAAGGCGATGGTGCCGGTGAGCAGAGCTGAAATGCGGCCAACAATTTCGACATAGCGATTGATCAGGCGCGCATTGCGTTGTTTGACGAAGTCATGCAGAGCTTTGAGCAGGATCAGCAGCACCGCGGTGATGACCATGACCGAGACCAGGACAGACGCCGCCAGCAGTGCTGGTTGATGGGTGCCGACCACGACACTCGCACTGACGGTGCCGGGACCAATCATAAAAGGCATCGCGATGGAGCCGGCGAGATGCTCGGGATCGCCCCGCAGATTGGCCAAGGCGCTCGAACCCTGAAAGACGAAGCGTAAGCCGATGATCAGGAAGACGATGCCGCCAAAAATTTGGAATGACTCGAAACGGACTTGCAGGACCTGGCGGAACAAGGCTTCGCCGACGATGGCGAAGACCAGGAAGGCGCAGGTGGCGATGGTCGATCCGCGGATCAGCACCTTGGCAAAGGCTTTGGCCTCCATGGTCATGATCAGATCGATCAGGTAGATGCTCATGAGGAAGGGGTTCATGAGGGTGAAGAACAGAAGGAAATCTTTGGTCCACAGATCAGGCATGGCCACACCATGGACTGTGCCGGGATGTGTCCACCCCAGGATTTCCTGGTGGAAACGGACGGGCAGAGACCATGGAGCCGAACCCGATTGTCCATACCCTGCCAGTCATGGTCGCTAAGCGCCCGTATGTTGAACTGCCCTGGGATGCGGCTTCCGATCAGCCCGATCGTATCCGCGATTCCCGGACGAAATGGAACCTGCGCCGCGCAGCGGCGGGGGAATATCTGCGCACCGCGGCAGCGTGCACCCTGACGGCGCCGCTGATCATCGGCCGGCTTCCTGGCATCCTGGCCGGTTTCGCACCGCGCCTGCCGCGGGTAGCAGATCTGGTTGGGGTCGCAGTCGATCCGTCCGCTGCCCCCGCCCAGGAACAGGCGGCCCTGGTGCGCGAACTGGGGGTACGGCGGTTGCTGCTGCGTGCCCATGTCGGCCAAGTGGACCATATCGATGCGTTACGTCGCTTCGCTGATGCCTTTCCCGACTGCGAATTTCTGGTCGTATTATGTCAAGACCGTCACGCGGTCTGCAACCCGGGCGCCTGGCTGGCAGCGTGCACGCGCATCGTCGCCGCGTTCTATGACCGCACCCGCGAGTTTCAGGTTGGCATCGCGCCGAATCGCACCAAATGGGGCTGCGGCCATCTGGGTGAATATTTCCTGCTCGCCGAAGCGACCATGCAATTGCGCCAACGCTGGAATGACCTGGTCCTGGTCGGACCGGGCGTGATCGACTTTGAACCCTTGGTAGCGGTGCGTTCATTGGTCAATCTGCGGCGCTTCCAATTTGATGCGAGCACGGCCCTGCTCTATGTCGATCGCCGCGGTGCGCCCTCGGCAACCCAATACGGCTGGTTCGACCTGCGGCGCAAGATCGCCTTCCAGGTCGCGATCAATCAGTGCAGCCCGCGCTTGAGCGCAGCGGGCCGTCGTCGCCTGTGGCTCACCGAAACCAACTGGCCATTGCAGGGGGCAGGCAGATTTGCCCCGACCAGTTCGCAGGAATGCGTCAGTGAAACCGAAGCGGCGCAACACCTGCGCGATTATTATTCGATCGCTTGGCAGACCGGCGCGGTCGAACGCGTCTATTGGTGGCAACTCGTCGCTAAGGGTTATGGCCTGGTGGACCCCGAGGGCTACCGCCAGCGCCCTGCCTTCACCAGCCTAGCCGATCTCATCAGATCGTGATCGAATACGCGCGGTTCGGATTGACCGTGGCGAGGATCTTATCGAAGACCTGCGGCGGAATCGGATCATCCAGAGTCAGGATCACCAGCGCATCGCCACGACCGTCGATGCGACTGACTTCCATGCGCGCAATATTGATGTGATTTTCGCCCAGCAGCGAACCATACGCGCCGACCATGCCCGGACGGTCGGGATATTCCATGATCAACAGATGCCCGCCAATGGGCAGATCGATGGGGAAATCGTCATAGCGCAGAACGCGCAGCTGACCATTGACCACCGCGCCGCCGATGGTGTGCGTACCTTTGGCGGTGCTGGCAACGATCGTGAGTTGATCCGACCAGCCCTTTTGCTGTTCGCTTGAAGCGGAGGTCAAGGTGATGCCGCGATCCTTGGCGATGGCGGTGGCATTGACGAAATTGACCACCTGATCGCTGATCTCGGCCAAGGCGCCCTTGAGCGCAGCCACGGCCAAGGGTCGGGTATCATACGCGGCCAAATCGCCACGGGCGGTAACTTCCAGGCCGGTCAGCGGGCTGTCCAAGGTCTGCACCAAGGCCGCCCCGAGCTGTTCGGCCGCACGCAGATAGGCGTCGATGGCAGGATCGACGCGCAAATTGACGTTGACCGCGTTGACGATGCGGCCTTCGCCGAAATAGACATTAAATTGGTTGGCAATATCGACCGACACTTTGACCTGAGCCTCTTCGGTGCTGGCGCCCAGATGCGGAGTCAGGATCAGATTCGGCGTGCCGAACAGCGGGCTGTCCGCTTCCAGCGGTTCATTGACAAAAACGTCCAGCGCCGCACCGGCAATGGTGCCAGCCTTGAGCGCCGCGGCGAGGTCACCTTCATGAATAATGCCGCCACGCGCCACATTGACCAAGCGCGCGCTGGGCTTCATTTTCCCAAGCCGTTCGGCGTTGATCAGGTTCCGGGTTTTATCGGTCAACGGGGTGTGCACGGTGACGAAATCGGCGCGGGCCAGCAGTTGATCCAACTCCACCGCTTCGATGCGCATTTCCACAGCGACTTCCGGGCTGAGAAACGGATCATAGGCGATAATCGACATTCCGGCAGCGCGCAGCACGTCCGAGACATGTTTACCGATCTTGCCCAGACCAATGACGCCCAGGGTCTTGCCATGCAATTCGACGCCAGTGAAGCTCTTTTTATCCCATACGCCGGTGATCAGTTTGGCGTGCGCCTGGGGGACCATGCGCGCACTGGCGAAGACCATGGCCAGGGTGTGCTCAGCGGCCGAAATGATGTTGCCCAAAGGTGCATTCATGACGATCACGCCCAGGCCGGTGGCGGTGGGCACGTCGACGTTGTCGACGCCGACTCCGGCGCGGCCGACGATTTTGAGTTTGGGCGAGCCAGCAGCGAGCACTGCCGCTGTTACCTGGGTAGCCGAACGCACCACCAAGGCATCGTATTCGGCGATCATTCCCACCAGTTCCTCAGCAGTGACCTTGCGCTGATCGACCTGATGGCCAGCAGCGGTGAGCAGATCGAGGCCTTCCGTGGCCATGCCGTCGGTGATCAAGATCTTCGCCATGCGTACTCCAGGGGTGCGCGGTGCATCGTGCGCAGGGTGAGTGATCGGCACTGGATCCTTTCTGTCAAACCTTGGCCCCCTGGTACCGACACTTCAACGCATGGACGACTATGTCGCGATGCAAAATCCCAATGATTGCACAGAGCGGGTTTCGTCTTGTTCGCATCCGGACCTCAAATAGGTTTATTAAAACCCATCATGGCCAGCACCTACGAAATTCGCGATCCCATTCATGGGACCATCGTCATTACCGAAGCCGAGCGCCAGGTGGTCGACCATGCGTGGGTGCAGCGGCTGCGGGGTATTCGCCAATTGGGCTTTGTGCATCTGGTCTATCCGGGCGCGGTCCACGACCGCTTCCAGCATAGCCTGGGCGTCATGCACCTGGCGGGATTGCGTTTCCGGCGCCTTGCTGATGAAGGGGGCTTCCCGGAATTTTCCACGGCCGACCTCGACTACGCCTATCACGTGCTGCGCTTAGCGGGCCTGCTGCATGACGTCGGCCATCCGCCCTTCAGCCATTCCTTCGAACGCTGGCTGCCAGCAGTGGAAAAACTACAGCTTCCCGCGGATTGGTATCGCCCCGGCTGCCGCCCCGCGCAGCGGCGAGCAACGCACGAAGATGCCTCCATTGCTTTGATTCACGGCCTGGGTCAGGCCGGCGCCCTGCCCGAGGATCTCGCTCGCGATGTTGCCGCTGTTTTATCCCCGGCGGTGCGGCGGACCCGGCGCTTGGCTGGCTTAGGCAGTCTGGTCGGCGTTCTGCGTGCGTTGGTGAGCGGCGAACTCGATGCGGATCGCTGTGATTACCTGCTCCGCGACAGTCATTTTTCTGGCGTCCGCTATGGCATCTACGATTTATCGCGCTTAATCGCCTGTGAAACCGTGATCGAGGGGCCGGATGGACCAGAGTTGGGCTTGGACGTGCACGGCGTGCATACCCTGGAAGGCCTGCTCTTGGCGCGCTACCACATGTTTCTGCAAGTCTATTTCCATAAGACGCCACCAGCTTTTGAATATTATCTCGAAAAGGCGATTGAGGGCGGCGAACTGAAGGTCGATTTCAGCGCTGGCGTCGACAGTTTGGTGAACTGGCGCGACGATACGGTGATCATGCGGCTGCATGAGGCGCAGGCCCAGGGCGGCGAATGGAGTAACCGCATTCTCGCCCGTGAACCGGCGAAGCTGGTGCTACGGGAGCGCATGGGTGCAGAGGCGCAAGAAAATTTACTTGCCGAAAAACTGGTCGAGGAGCTCGGTCAGGCGGGCTGTCATGTATTTTTGCGCCGCTCGCAACAGGCCTTCACTCGCCTCGTTGGCGAAGACACCGCGGGCCAGACCCGGCTGCTGTGCAAACGCCGGGTCTTGGGGCGAACTCTGGTCGAACCCGTGACCGCGCATTCGCCGTTGCTGTCTTCGTTCAATAAGCCGATTGATCTGCGCCACACCTACGTGTTGCGCCGCGATCAAGAACGGGCCACCGCGGTGATGGACCGCCTGCAGGCGTGGTGAATCAATGACCGTGAATACTTCTTCTGATGGAGTGTCTCCAACCACCGAGGTGCTCATTCTCGGCTGTGGGGTGGTCGGAGTCCTGGCCGGTAATGCCATGGTCCAGCAGGGCCTGCGCGTCCACGGGGTGCGTCGCCAGCCCGATCCGCAAGCCGGGGCCGATTTCCCGATCACCGCTGGCGATATCGCCGCGACATCGTGGTGGACTGCGCAGACGCAGGTACCCGCGCGCATTCTGCTGTGCGCCAATCCAGGATTGCGCCGTGGCCGCGACAATGGCCTAGCGGCAGCGGCCCAGGCCGTGGCGCGCTTTGCCCCGCACTGCCGATTGGTCTACACCGGCAGCTCGGCAGTTTACGCCGATGCAGCCGGTGCTGCAGCTGACGAGCAAGCGCCAGTCGCGGCAGATGATCCCGCCATCGCCGGTCTCCTGGCGATCGAGCAGGCAGTCGCACAGGTCCCGGATCATCTCATCCTGCGGGTCACTGCGCTAATCGGGCCCACGCGCACCCACGTGCAAGAACGTTTAGCGCGCGGTGAACGCACCATTCGCGGTGATCCCGAACGCCCCTTCAGTTATGTCCATGAAGCAGACGCGGCGGCGATTGCGGTACGGGCGATCACGGGTGCTCTTGGTCGCGGTGTGCTGAATGTCGCCGCGCCGGAGCAGATGACCGTACGAGACTATTATCAGCGTCTTGCACATGGCCTTGGCCTGACCGTGGAATTATCCGGCGATGGCGCCGGCCTACCGGCACGACGCATTGCGGCCGAGCAACTCTATCAATATCTCCCCAATTTTTCCTGGCGCGCTTTCGACGCCTGAGGATTGGGAGCGATTCGGATCACCCCAGCCGGATGCGCCGGCCACCGCCCGGCAATAGATCGTCTGCCAACATAGTCGCACCTTGATGCAGAATCAGCGCGGTCGGCGCGGCGCCCGTCGCGGCGGTGATTGCTTCAGCGAGGGGGACCAGATGGGTGGTGACGATGACTTGGCCGCGGGTTGCGGCTTGGGCGATCAGGCCGGCCAAGGCGGGAATGACGTTGGGGTGCAAGCCGGCTTCGGGTTCATTCAATACCAATAATGCTGGCGGCCGCGGGGTCAGCAGGGCGGCGGCCAGGGCGATAAAGCGCAGGGTGCCATCCGATAATTCACTGGCCAGGAGGGGACGGGTCAGATCCGGGCGCTGCCAGTGCAGCACCAGGCGATGGCCATCTGCCGGGGTGACGCTCAGGCGGCAACCGGGAAACGCCGTCGTGATCGCAATTTCTAAAGCTTCGGCTTCGCCCATTTCCATAATCGTGCGCAGCGTGGCTACCAGGGTGGCGCCATCGTGGCTGAGAATAGGGGTGCGCACGGCGATGCCGGGTTGGCGCAACGGGGAATCAGGGTCAGTGCGGAACTGGTGATAAAAACGCCACGAGGCCAAGGCGTAGCGGGCCACGGCTAATTCCGGATAGCGCGCAGGGTCAATTAATTGCACCAGTACCGATTCGGTCGGGTCCAGGGGATCGCCAGGGGTGAACCACGCGCCGTGCTCATCGCGGATACTGACGATGTGCCCTTTGCGGGTGCAGATCGGCACCGGCTTTTTGCGCCCTGGCACAAGTACCGAGAGAGCCTCTTCTTTGACTTCGGGATCCAGACTGAATAAAGAAGGGCCGTTTGGAATCGGCACGCCGCAGCTGAAGGAATAGACGAAGCGGTCAAAGCTGGCCTCGACCGCGATACGGACCCCGCGGATTTCATCGCGGCGTTTGCCGAATCCAGCCCAGGCCATGCCACTGATGCCGCCTTCGCTGGCGAAATGCCCTGCCAGAACGCCGGTTGCCGCCGCCTGGACCAGACCCAGAGCGCGGTAGCAATTGGTTTTTCCGCTGCCATTGGCGCCAACCAAGACCGTGACCTTCTCTAAATCCAAGCTCAATTCACGCAGCGAGCGGTAATTGGTAATACTGATCCGGTCCAATCCCATGCGCGCAGAATGACAGCTTTCCTGCGCAGGGCCAACCCCGTTTGCCGTTACGGCAGCGGGCCTTGCGGTCGTGCTGAACCAGCCAACCCTGCTAGTCCTGCCAAGCCCGCCGAGGCCGAGGTCTGCAATTCGACCATGTCGCGATAATGTCCGCCCGCCGCCAGCAATTCGTCGTGGCGACCGCGCGCGGTGATGCGGCCATCTTCGATGACCAGGATCTGATCGGCGTTGACAATGGTGCTGAGTCGGTGCGCAATGACCAACGTGGTGCGGCCTTGCAATAAAGTATCGAGCGATTCCTGAATCAGGCGTTCGCTTTCGCTGTCGAGATTCGAGGTCGCTTCGTCGAGAATCAGAATGGCCGGATCGGCAAGCAGGGCCCGGGCGATAGCGAGGCGCTGGCGTTGGCCGCCGCTGAGTTTTACCCCGCGTTCGCCAATAATGGCATCAAGCCCATCGGGAATCTTAGCGATGAATTCCATCGCGTTGGCGCGGCGGGCGGCGTCTTCGACCTCGGCGTCGCTCGCCCCGCGGCGCGGATAGCGGATATTTTCGCGGATGGTGCCGTCGAACAGAAAGGTTTCTTGCTGCACCAGACCGAGCAGCGACCGATAGCCGGAGAGCCGGTAATCGCGCAGGTCAACGCCATTCAGCAGGACTCGCCCGCCGGTGGGATCATGAAAGCGGGCGACCAGATCGGTAATCGTGGTTTTGCCGGCGCCGCTTGGACCGACCAGCGCGATGGTGGCGCCACCGGCAATCGTAAACGACATATCGTGTAGAACCGGCCGCCCACCGCCGGGATAGGCAAAGTCGACTTTCTCAAAGCGGAGATTCACCACTTTCTTCGGTACCGGAAGCGCGTTTTCACGATCCGGTTTTTCCTGAGTACGGCCCAAGAGATCAAATACCCGCTCCATCGCAGCCAAGCCGCGTTGGGTTTCGGAGATCGAATTGACGATCTGCATGACCGGTTCAAGTAAGCGCCAGATCAAACCCTGAAAGGCGACCAGGGTGCCCATTCCAGTTTGCCCAGTCATGACCAGGAAACCGCCATAAATCATGATGATCAGCGACGACAGGGGCATCAGCAGGCCCCAAACAATATTGACCATACCATGGGTTTTGGCCGACAATAATTGCTTACGGATCACGGTGTGGTGACCGACGGCGTAGATCAGGCGCTCTGAGCCTTCACGGGCGAAGCCGCGAACCACGCGTAAGCCGCCGATGCTTTCGCCGACCCGCGCGTCAATTTCCTGGCGATCGCCGCCAACCGAACGATGGATTGGGCGGATGCGACTGATGAAGCGATGATGCAGCCACATCGTCGGGGGCATGATGACGATCGCCGCGACCGCAATGCGCCATTCCAGGGTAAACATGACCGCCAGCGTCGCCGCCAGACGCAAACCCGCGAGGGCCGGGCCCAGCAAGGCGTTCTGGACCAAGCCGGTGGTGTTGTCGACGTCGTTGGATACCCGGCTGATGACGCCACCGGTTTTCAGGCCCTGGACCTGATCCAGGGGCAGGCGAAGAATGTGGGTGAATAGTTGCTGGCGAAGATCAAAGGCCAGACGTGAAGTTAATAGTGTTGAGCGGACGTGGCGCAAAAACCCGAACAGACTGGCTAGGACAAAAATCCCGACCATGGCGGCCCCGATGACCAGCATTTCGTGCTGGCGCACTGCCAATTCCCGGGTGTCATCCAAGATACACTGATCCACCAGATATTTGGTGACCAGAGGCCAGACCAAATCGGCGCCAATTCCGAGCAAACCGAGCACAAATACCACCACCAATTGTCCGCGCCGCGGCCACAGCCAGGTGCGATATTTGCCAATCGTGGCGCTGTGGTTTCCGAGGGGCGTGGCGACCGCATCGGCCTCATGCTGGCGATTGCGGTGAATGCTCCGGGGATCTTTTCGCCACTTTTCCAAGAATCTGCTAAAGCGCCGGCGCGAGGTATCGGCTTGCCTGGCAGGCCGTGAGGTGGATTCCGGAAGGGGCTCTGGCATAGGAAACCAGACGTTAGCCGCCGCCATCTCGTCGCAAGCAGGTGATTCCTCCCGCATTTCGGAATCATTGCGAATTTCGCGCTGCGGATGGGAATCCGCGGTCAGGGTCAGGTCAGCTTGCCCGGAACAGCCAGAGTTTGGTTCAACCTGGAATCAGATCGTGGTGGGGATGTTTAATCCCGCCAAACGGCTGAGGCGGGCCCGGCGTGCGCGCAGCGCCCGCGCTGCGCGCTCAAAGGCCTCGGTGTCGAAACTGGTAATATCTTCGCGCTGGCCGATCCCCTGCGGCATCGCCAAGGTCAAGGCACCGCCGAGATGTTCGCGGAATTGTTCGAGCCCCTCAAGGACGAGTCGGCGACCGCCAGCTCCACGCAGGTCGAGACAATCGTCCCACAGCGCGAAGCCGATCAGGGCTAAGGCCTCGAGAATGGGCTCGACCTCACTTTCGCGCAGGCGCCCGATTTCCACCGCATAACAGCAGTCGAGCGCGACGCCGATAGCGACGGCTTCGCCGTGTTGCAGGCGATGGCGACTGAGCACTTCCAAACGATGCGCCGACCAGTGACCGAAATCGAGGGGACGCGACGAACCCTTTTCAAAAGGATCGCCGCCGCTGGTGATGTGATCGAGATGCAATAATGCGCAGCGCTCGATGGTCTGCGCCATGGTGTCGAGATCGCGGGCCCGCAGACGCCCGGCGCTGGCGATCAAATCGGTAAGGAAATCACGATCTTTGATGATCGCGACCTTGAAGGCCTCGGCGACACCTGCGCGCCACGAGCGGTCATCGAGACGGACCAGGAAAGAGCGGTCGTTGATAATTGCGTCTGGGGGAGTGAACGTGCCGTAGAAGTTCTTATTGCCGAGCCCGTTGATCGCGTTCTTCACGCCCAGGCCGGCATCGGCTTGGGCCAGCACCGTGGTGGGAATGCGGATCTGGCGCAGACCGCGGTGCACCAGCGAGGCTCCGAAACCGACCGCGTCGAGCACCGCCCCGCCGCCAATGATGATGACATAGGAATGGCGGCACAGGCCGGCTTCGACGGCGAGCCGACCGACGGTGTCGACGATGCGCCAATCGGCCTTCACTGCTTCGCCGCCGGGCACGATTTCGGGCGGGGCAGCCAATTGACAGCGGCTGGGGTCTTGCACCGCGAACCAGCGGTGGATGCGCGGGATCAGATCAGGATCGGCGGTCACACTGCCCTGATCGACGAAGACCAAGGCGCGGGCGGGGCGATCGGCCGCCGGCATACGCAGGCTGTCCAAGAGCACGGTATTGCTGGGCGCGAAGACGTCCTGAGTAAAGTGGACGTCAAAATGGTAGTCGACCTGGATACCGAAGGCGTGGTGCATAGAGGACATAAGCAGTGAACGTGCCGGTCAGAAGCGAGGTTCGCAGGAGAAGCTGCCGGCCACATCAGCAGATGACACGCGCGCTGTCGATTCGCTCGACAGCAAGGCTGATCAGGCCGTGAGCGGCGGTGGGGCCAGTTGTTGGCTGCCAGCGCGCACGCACAGGTCATAGCCGTCGGCGTTGCGACGACCGTCGCCATGCACGTAGCCTGTTCGACCCGCGGCGCGCTCGGCTGCGTGCCCCAGCAGGCACAAAGCGCTGGCCTGAAACTGAGCGGCAAAGCGCGGATCAACGGCAGCCCGGGTGATCAACGGATCCCGCACCGGGGTATTGTGCTCGGTGCCATCGGTCACCGGCCAGCCGCGTTTGGCGGCCTCGGCCAGGATGGCGATGAGGCGCTCGTCCGTGTTCCGCGGCGAAATAACTTCAACCGCATGAAAACCCCAAGCGGCAATGCGGTCAAACAAGGCAGGAATATCGCTTTCGCCCGAGGTCACTGGATTACCCAAAATCGGGTAGGTCGGAATCGCACCCAGATCAAGGAAGACCTGACGCAAAGCCGCCACGGTCGGAAATGCCGCCGGATCTTCCGCGACATAACAGGGCTTACTGGATTTCAGCAGCGCACTGCGCAATTGGTCCTGACGCGCAGCATCGCCCTCTTTGGCATCGCTCCCCGTCAGCTGCGCAAAATCAGCCGCGAAATCGCGACCATTGGCGGTCAATTCTTGGAGACGCAACAAGGCCGCCTTAGCGACATGGCGTTCGGTGGTATTGCCTGCCGGCGTCTGCTCCGTGACCTGGTCCCACGTCGGCCCGGCAACCCCGAGCTTAGCCTGGAAATGCACGTCAAGCGCAGCGATCAAAGCCCGGTTGCGCTTTTCCTGCTGCTGACGCAATGCGGCCAATCGTGCTTTGGCCTGCACGTGATCCGGGACCGTCACCGCCTTGGCGCACAAATACACTTTCCCCGGATTGCCGGGATCATTCAGCAGGATGCCTTGTTGCGCCGCTTCTTCATCGCGAGCAATACATTCGACGCACAAAAACCCAGGCAGCTGCGCAACCGCACACGCCTCGGCAAAAGCCGCCGCCCCCGCTGTGGTAAAGAAATCATTCAACCCCAAAATGCCAACACCCTCAGCCCGCGCCGCGGCCACCACATCCGCAGGGGGCCCAAACACGGAAAAGCTATGATGGCTATGCACATGCGCATTCGCCGCTTTCACGTGGGGCTTTTCGGTAACCAAAAGCTTCCGCAGTTCAGTCAAGGCTTCGTGGTCGGTGCGTATTTTGGTCATTATACTGTCCTAAGTCCTAGGTCTGGTTTCAAGATCGCTGTCCGGGGCCCGCTTCTGTCAGAGGTCCGATTTCAAAGCCATATCGTGGGGCTTCCAACAGGAATATCAGGGGTGCTTGTCAGGGCGTTCGGTTTTCATTGCCCTATTGGGCACGGTTATGGTCATTTTTCCAGTGGAAGGGTCATAGCTCGTCATCTTAAAGTCAAAAGTCCGTCGGGTACTCTTTGGTCTTTCATCTGATAGATGAAAGCTCAGTGATTCGATAGTGGATTTGCTTTTGCTATACGTTGCAATCACTATGCCGCTGTCTGTTGGCCACATTTTTATGGCTAGATCAGTGTCGGAAGGAATCACGTCAAGCAAAAGGCCACCATCTCCTAGAGGTGCCATAATGGCAGATGCATCCTCTATCATTTGCCCGATGCTAATGGATGACGCAGCCTCTTGAGCGCAGAGAAGAACACTTGATGCAACACATAAACACAGTGTTAAGGGGACGACAAGTGCCTTCATATCATCTCTCGTTCTTCAGTCGCTCAGTATGTCCCTTCAACCCAGACACCGCCCAAAGGCCCCGACCTAGGACCTAGGACTGAAAAGGACCTAGGACCTAGGACTGAAAAGGACCTAGGACCTAGGACTGAATAGGACTTAGGACATCGATCCAAAGGATCGACTAAGCAGTTTCTTTTGCCGCATCCGCCGACGCCGAGAAAATCGATTCTTTGCCTTCGATGACGCCTTGGGTG
>Ga0209490_10001830_pt1 | contig 20364 bp, 17 predicted proteins | sample MAT06_FD_187209 | JGI IMG/M metagenome (GOLD analysis project Ga0209490, IMG submission 187209) | Freshwater microbial communities from Lake Fryxell liftoff mats and glacier meltwater in Antarctica - MAT-06 (SPAdes) (version 2) | ecosystem: Environmental > Aquatic > Freshwater > Ice > Liftoff... | reverse complement strand
CGCATGGAGACAGTCATGGAAAGTCCTAAGGTTGGGTCTAGAATCCCGGCCGCTTGATCACCTGAAGACACCGCTATCTCGATAGCGGTGACAACTTGCAGGCGACACCTTGGTTGAACCGGGTTCGCAATTTGTCTTACCTGAACTGCCAGCACATACGAAACCTGGCGCCAAGGGTGCATCAAGATTGCACCGAAAGTGCAACAAAGGCGCATCTGGGCCGCATCTGGACTGTGTGGCATCGAGGTTTGCCAGGCACCCAAGCGCCCTACATACGAGCCTCTATCAAGGTAAAACGCGATGATTCTAGCACGTGCTAAACGCGCGATTGGCTGCTCGCAGGCCCCCGGCGGCATGCGTGGCCTGAGCACCCCTGCCCCTTACGCGGGGGCCTGAGCATGCGTATCTCCGTCATCGGCGCCGGCATCGTTGGCGTCGCCACAGCCTTTGAACTCGCCCTCGCAGGACACCAAGTCACCGTGTTCGAGCAGCGCGGCAGCGTGGCCGCCCAATGCAGCTTCGCCAGCGGCGGTGTGCTGGCTGGCGGCGACGCGGCGCCCTGGTGCGCGCCCGGCGTGCCGCTGCGTGTGCTGCGCCAGATGTTCAGCGGCGAGGCCACGGCACGGATGGGCGGGCTGAATGCACTGACGCATCTGCCCTGGCTGTGGCGCGCCTGGCAAGCCGGCCGGCCACGTGCGTATGCGATTCAGCGCCAGGCCATGCAGCGCCTGTCGTTGTACAGCCGCATGCGGCTTCTGGAGCTGACCCGCACGCTGCGCCTGGAGTTCGAGCACACACCGGGCTATCTGGTGCTGCTGCGTGGCGAAGCCGAACTCAAGAGGGCGCAAACCGGTTTGGCGCTTCTTCGTGAATGGGGCGTGACGCACGAAGTGGCAGACCCAGCGCGCTGCCGCAATATCGAGCCCGGCCTGAATCAGGCAACCCCACTGCACGCAGGCATCTACTTTGCGCAAGACGGGGCTGGCAACTGCCGCCAATTCGCCCAACTGTTGAAGACCGAGGCGCAGCGCCTGGGCACACTGTTCCGCTTCGACACCGCAGTGCGGGCCATCAAGCCAGGCGCGCCTGCCGAGTTGGAAGTGGTCGGTCCTGCGGCTAGCGGGTGCGAGACCTTCGACGCCGTGGTCATCTGCGCCGGGGCCGCCGCCGCGCCGCTGCTCAAGAGCGTGGGCGTGAAGCTGCCGCTACTGGCCCTTCACGGCTACTCCGTCACGGCGCCGCTGCGCCATGTCGACGGCTTGCTCACGCCCGGCCCGCATGCGGCGCTGACCGATGCCCGCTACCGCGTCGCCATCACGCGCATGGGCCAGCGTGTGCGCGTGTCCGGCATCGCCGAGATCGGCGGCGACCCTGAATATCTGGCACTGGGCCCGCTGCGCCTACTGCACCGGGTGCTGAACGACTGGTTTCCGGGCGCGACGCTGACACAGAACGCGCAGCACTGGAAAGGCGCCCGGCCCGCGTTGCCCGACGGTCCGCCGGTGCTGGGCGCCAGCGGCGCCCAGGGTGTGTGGCTGAACCTGGGCCACGGCAACCACGGCTGGACGCTGGCATGCGGGTCGGCACGCGTGCTGGCCGAGACCATCTCCGGAAGAGACGCCGGCATAGACCCCACCGGCCTGACCATCGATCGGCTGCTTTGACAGCGTTCGCAGCGGTCGCAGCGCGAGGCCTTTATGGAGCCTCGTTCGCCCGTGTCAACGTCGCGTGCGCGGCTTCGGTGCGGGCCGTTGAGGGCCGGGCTTGCGGGAACGCCGCATGTTCTCGGCCACGCCCACCGTGCCGGTTTTCGCAACTGGCGAGGTGGGCGCCTTGCCCGCGCCTTTCAGGCTTCGTGACGCGGCCTTGACTGCGCGGTCGGTTTCGCGCACAGCCGCGAGTTCGGCCACGGCACTCGTGCCGCTGGCGGGTGCATGGGGGCGGGTGCGGTCCCCTCGTGCCGGCAAGCGTTCGGCTTCGCCTTCGCGAACGATGCGGAAGTCGATCTTGCGGCCGTCCAGGTCGACACGGCTGACCTGCACCCGAACCCGAGTACCGACGCTGTAGCGGATGCCTGTGCGTTCACCGCGCAGTTCACCACGCGCTTCGTCATAGCGGTAGTACTCGCCACCGAGTTCGGTGATGTGAACCAGCCCTTCGACATAAAGCCCGTCCAGCGTGACGAAAAGACCGAACCCGGCCACCGTACTGACCGTGCCCGAGAACTCTTCGCCCAAGTGCTCACGCATGTAGCGGCACTTCAACCAGGCCTCGACGTCCTTGCTGGCTTCGTCGGCCCGCCGTTCGTTGGCACTGCAATGGCCGCCGGCGGCTTCCCACAGCGCCATCTCCTGCGACATCGGCTTCGGGTTGCGCGCGACCTTGCCGCCCTTGCGCAGTTCGGGCGTGCGCGTCTTCGCGTTGGCCAAAAGGTGGTAACGCTTGCCGGCAAGGATGGACTTGATGACACGGTGCACCAGCAGGTCGGGATATCGGCGGATGGGGCTGGTGAAGTGCGTGTAGGCAGGGTAGGCCAAGCCGAAGTGGCCGCTGTTGTGCACGGTGTAGATGGCCTGCTGCATGGAACGCAGCAGCAGCGTGTGGATCTGCAGTGCGTCGGGCCTGCCGTGCACGGCCTGGGCGATGGCCTGGATTTCACCCGGCGTCGGTTCGTCGCTTAGCGACGCGGGCACACCCAGCGACTTCAACATTGCCTGCAAGGCCACCCGCTTCTCGGGCGTGGGGCCTTCGTGCACGCGGTAGAGGCTGGCGTGCTCGGCCGTGGCGATGAAGTCGGCCGCGCAGACATTGGCTGCGAGCATGCTCTCTTCGATCAGGCGGTGCGCTTCGTTGCGCGTGCGCGGGACGATCTTCTCGATGCGGCCGTTGTCGTCGCAAACGATCTGTGTTTCGGTGGTCTCGAAGTCCACCGCGCCACGCTTGGCGCGCTGCTTGAGCAAGGCGCGGTAGACCTCGTGCAGGTGCAGCAGGTGGGGCACCAGTTCGGCCCGCGCCTTGGCCTCGGGGCCACGGGTGTTGGCCAGCACGGCGGCCACGTCGGTGTAGGTCAGCCGCGCGTGCGACCGAATCACTGCCGGGTAGAACTGATAGGCCTCGACCTGGCCTTCGGTGTCGACCAGCATGTCGCAGACCATGCTCAGCCGCTCGACTTCAGGGTTCAACGAACACAGGCCGTTGCTCAGTTTCTCGGGCAGCATCGGTATGACACGGCGCGGAAAGTACACCGAAGTGGCGCGCTCATAGGCGTCTTCGTCCAGCGGCTCGCCAGGCTTTACGTAGTGGCTGACGTCGGCGATGGCCACCAGCAGCCGCCAGCCCTCAAAGGCCGTCTTGCCACGGCCACGCTTGAAGGGCTCGGCATAGACTGCATCGTCGAAGTCGCGCGCATCCTCGCCGTCGATGGTGACCAACGCCACATCGCTGAGATCGACACGCTGCTTGCGGTCGGCCGGCCGCAGCTTCTCGGGCAGCGCCGCGGCCTGCGCCAGGGTGTCAGGGCTGAAGAGGTGCGGCACTTCGTACTTGCGCACCGCGATCTCGATTTCCATGCCCGAGTCATCGATCTCACCCAGCACCTCGGCCACACGCCCCACCGGCTGTGAGTGCAGCGATGCCGGCTCGGTCAGTTCTACCGACACCACCTGCCCCACCGCCGCATTCGCGGTCGCGTTCTTCGGGATGAGGATGTCTTGGCCGTAACGGCTGTCTTCGGGCGCTACCAGCCATTGCCCGCCTTCATGCAGCAGGCGGCCGATGATGGGCGTCTTGCGACGTTCCAGGATGTCCAGCACACGGCCTTCAGGTCGGCCCTTGCGGTCGTAGCGCAGGACACGCACGCGAACACGGTCTTTGTGCAGCACGCTGCGCATCTCTTGCGGTGCCAGGTAGATGGCGGCGTCGCCGTTGTCCGGCACAACGAATCCGTGCCCATCACGATGCCCTTCGACTCGGCCCTCCAGCTCGCCCATCAGGGCCTGGCCAGAGGGTGGGCTGCTTGCAGTCTGAACTTTTTTAATGGTATATTCCTTCTCTTTCCTGAAGCGCCCAGATGGCGGAATTGGTAGACGCACTAGTTTCAGGTACTAGCGCTTAACGGCGTGGAGGTTCGAGTCCTCTTCTGGGCACCAAATGTATGAAGGCCGGTTGCGAAAGCAACCGGCCTTTTTCGTTTCTAAACGGCGAATTTTCTTTCCAATGCTTCCGGCCTGAGGTTGTCGTATTCCTCGAATGGCTGATGAATCCATGGGCTGCTTGGCAAGGTGTCCACGAAGTAATCAGGCACGTAACTCGACACGCCCTTGACCCAAATGACGGCCGCACGCAATTCGCTGATGGACGGCATGCCGCGCAGTCGCTCGACCACCGCACGCAGCGTAACGCCGGTGTCTGCCAGGTCGTCCACCAGCAGCACGCGACCCGCCAATTCACCCTTGGGCATGGTGATGTACTTGGCCAGGTCTAGCCTGCCTTGAATGGTACCGGCCTCGGCGCGGTAGCTGCTGGTGCTCATGATGGCAAGTGGCTTGTCGAACACGCGAGAGAGCACGTCGCCAGGCCTCATTCCGCCGCGCGCCAGGCACAGAATCTGGTCGAACTCCCAGCCGGAGTCGTGCACCTTCAGCGCCAGTTTCTCGGTGAGGAGGTTGTATTCGTCCCAAGACACATAAAGGTGCTTGCCGTCGTCGGTGAGCATGCTCGGTTTCTCCTCGAGGGGTGTTCTGGCCTGAAGGTTCAGGCGCGGAAAGGGTGGCGCAGCAGGATGGTGTGCACACGGTCAGGGCCGGTGGACACCATGTCGATGGGCGCGCCAATGAGCACCTGCATGCGTTCCAGGTAACGACGCGCGTTCAGCGGCAATTGTTCCCAGTTCGTGAGCCCGGCCGTGGTCTCGGCCCAGCCCGGCAGAGTCTCGTAGATCGGCACACAGGCGCTGATCTCGTCGGGGTCCATCGGCAGCACATCCACTTCACGACTGCCGAGCTTGTATCCGGTGCAAATATTGATCTCTGGCAGACCGTCCAACACATCGAGCTTGGTGATGCACAGCCCTGAAACGCCATTGATGATGGTGCTGCGTTTGAGGGCTGCTGCGTCAAGCCAGCCACAGCGGCGCGCTCGGCCGGTGACGGTGCCGCGCTCCTGCCCCACGGTGCTGAGGTGATGGCCCACGCCGGCGTCGAGTTCGAGTTCGGTGGGGAATGGTCCCCCGCCCACCCGCGTGGTGTAAGCCTTGGTGATGCCCAGCACGTAATGCAGCATCCCCGGGCCCACGCCCGAGCCTGCAGCCGCGTTGCCGGCCACGCAGTTGCTGCTGGTGACGTAGGGATAGGTGCCGTGATCGATATCCAGCAGCGTGCCCTGCGCTCCTTCGAACAGCAGGTTGTGGCCCGCCGCGTGCGCGGCGTACAGGCGATAGCCCACGTCGGCCATCAGCGGCAACAGTTGCTCGGCAGCTTTCATCGCACCGTCGAGCATGGGCTGCCATTCGAGCGAAGCGCTGCCCAGATAGGCCAATTCGGTGTTGTGCAACTCGACCAGTTCACGCAGCTTGGCTTCGAAGCGCGCGGGGTGCTTGAGGTCTTGCACGCGCAGCGCGCGACGCGCCACCTTGTCTTCGTAGGCCGGGCCTATGCCCTTGCCGGTGGTGCCGATCTTGCCGCTGCCGCTGCTTTCGCGGCGGCCTTCGCGCGCGCCGTCCAGCGCGACGTGGAACGGCAGGATCAGCGGGCAGGCTTCCGAGAGAAAGAGCCGCGAACGCACGTCGATGCCCAGGGCTTCGATGCGCTCCATCTCGCTGATCATGTGCGCGGGGTCCACCACCACACCGTTGCCGATGTAGCAGGCCACGTCTTCGCGCATCACGCCGCTCGGGATCAGTTGCAAAGCCGTCTTGCGGCCGGCAATCACCAGCGTGTGGCCGGCGTTGTGGCCGCCCTGGAAGCGCACCACGCCCTGGGCGTGGTCGGTCATCCAGTCGACGATCTTCCCCTTGCCTTCGTCACCCCACTGGGTGCCAACCACCACGACGTTGCGGCCCGCGGTCGGACGGATGGCTGCTTGCATGTTCAATGAGTTCCTTCTGGACGTTAGTTGTCGGTTCGATCGGACTGAACGCTCAGCGCCTGCAACGCCCACCGACCACCGACCTGCACCAGTTCGCGGTCGCAGTCGAACGCCTGCGTTTCAAGATCATGTCCCGGCAACACAGCCAACACCGTTTCGCCGGCCTCGCGCAGGCGCCGCACCGCAGCGCGCAGTTCGGGATCTTCGCCCCAGGGCGCGCGTATGGCTGCCGGCCTCGACGAAGGCGGGCCCACTTCGGCCAGCGCCTTGAGGTCCAGACTGAAGCCTACAGCGGGGCGGTTGCGGCCGAAGACGGCCCCTACCTCGTCGTAGCGGCCGCCGCGGGCCAAGGCTTCGTTGCTGCCAGCGCCATAGACGGCAAAACGAGCGCCGCTGTAGTAGGCGTAGCCGCTCATGTCCGAAAGATCGAAGCCGATGCGCAGCGTTGGGTAGGCCGCGCGCAAGTGGCTCGCCAGCCATTGCAATTCATCCAGCGCCTGCTGCACCAGCGGGCGCTGCGGCAATTCTCGGCGCGCCGTCAGTAGCGCCTCGTCGCCCCCATACAGGCGCAGCAAGGCATGAAGGCCGTGTCGTGCCTCTTCAGGGGCGCCGCGTGTCAGCACAGCCAATGCTGGCGCGTCTTTCTCCGACAATGCCTGCACGACGTCTTGCAGTGCCGCAGCCTCCATGGGCACCCCGGCCAGCACACCACGCAGCACGCGCGCGTCGGCCAGGTCCATCACCAAGGGTTGCGCGCGTGCGGCCTGCAGGCAGTCAAGTGCCAGTTCGGCGGCTTCGAGATCAGCTTCCAGACCCGGGTGACCGAAGATTTCAGCGCCGAATTGCAATGGCTCGCGCGTGGCAGACAGGCCGGAGGGCCGCGTGTGCAGTACCGGGCCGCAGTAGCACAAGCGCGTGACCCCTTCGCGGTTCAGCAGGTGGGCGTCGATGCGCGCAGCCTGCGGCGTGGTGTCTGCGCGAAGACCGAGCATGCGGCCGCTGAGTTGGTCGACGAGCTTGAAGGTCTTCAGATCGAGTTCACGGCCGGTGCCGGAAAGCAGCGATTCGATGTGCTCGAGCAGCGGAGGGATGACGAATTCGAAACCGTAGCCGCGGGCTCGGTCGAGCATCGCCCTGCGCAAGTCTTCGAGCCGGCGTGCCTGCGTCGGCAGGACGTCGGCAATGTGCTCTGGCAGCAGCCAAGCAGAGAGCATGAAAGACACCGGTGTAAAAACCAGCATTGTAGGGGCCGCACCTGCGGCGGACATCCGGCTGATATCCAGCGAACATGCGGCTTCAGTGGCCGCCTTCAGTGGAAGATCATCGCCACAGGAACAGCAGCATGCTGCCGATGAGCATGCTGCTCAGGCCGACGAAGCGAATCTGTCCATCGCTCATCTGCGTTGCCTTCTCAAAGGCCGAGCGCCACGCGCCGGGGCTCAAAAATGGCAGCAGGCCTTCGAAGATCAGCATCAAGGCCAGCGCACCGAGCAACAGTTCGCCCATCGCTCAGCAGCGCAGCCGTGAACGGGCCGTTGTGCGACGCTCAGCGACCCGCGCCGGCTGTTGGCGAACCGTTGCGCATGGCGCGGAAGAATTCGCCGCTGGGGTCCAGCACCATCATGTCACTCTTGCTGCGGAACGTAGCGCGGTAGGCCTCCAGGCTGCGATAGAACTGCGCAAACTGCGGGTCTCGCCCGAACGCTTCTGCATACAGCGCGGAAGACTTGGCATCACCCTCACCCTTGATCTTCTGCGCGTCCCGATACGCTTCGGCAATGATCACCTCGCGCTGACGATCGGCGTCCGCACGGATCTTTTCGCCGTCGGCCGAGCCCTGCGAACGCAATTCGTTGGCTACCTGCTTGCGTTCCGATTCCATACGGCGGTAGACCGAGTCGGTAATGTCGGCGACGAAGTCAACACGCTTGATGCGCACGTCGACGATCTCGATACCGAAGGCCTGGGCTTCATCGGCCAGACGATTTCGCACATCGCTCATCACCTTCTCGCGCTCGGTGGCCAGAACGCCACGCACATCGCGCTTGGTGATCTCTTCGTTGAAGGCGGCCTGCACCACGGGCGACAGGCGGCTTTCCAAGTTGCGGAAATCGACGCCGTTGTTGCGGATGAACTGGCGCGGATCGGTGATGCGCCATTTGACCAACCAATCGATGACCAGGCTTTTCTTCTCGGCCGTGAAGATGGGGCGAGTCTCAGGGCTGTCCAATGTCTGCACGCGCTTGTCCAGGAACACGACGTTCTGGAAAGGCGGGGGCAGCTTGAACTTGAGGCCAGGCTCGGTGATGACTTCCTTGATTTCGCCCAGGGCGTACACGACGCCGACCTGACGCTGGTCGACGACGAACAAGGTACTTGCGGCGATCATCAGAACGATGATTGCGCCGACGACGATGAGTGCAATGCGATTCATATGATGAGGTCCTGTCACCGGCCTTCGCGATCACGCGCACGGGCGGCATCACGCGAACGAATATCGACACTTTGCGTGCCCGTGGGATCGACAGCTGAGCCAGGTGTGGGCACCGAGCCGGGCGCCGCAGCAACGGCTGGCGCTGCGCCTTGCTGCATGAGCTTGTCGAGTGGCAGATAGAGCAGGTTCGAACCCGTCTTGCTGTCGACCATCACCTTGGTGACGTTGGAGTAGACCTGCTGCATGGTTTCCAGATAGAGACGGTCACGCGTCACGGCAGGTGCCTTCTGGTATTCCGTCAACACCGAGCGAAAGCGTTGCCCATCGCCGTCGGCCTGCGCCACCACGCGCGAGCGGTAGCCCTCGGCCTCTTCAAGCAGGCGGCTGGCGGTACCACGCGCTTTAGGGATGACGTCGCTTGCGTAGGCTTGACCTTCGTTCTTGAAGCGGTCGCGGTCGGCGCCGGCCTTCACGGCATCGTTGAAGGCCGCCTGCACCTGCTCAGGCACCTGCACGCTCTGCATGTTCACGTTGGACACCACGATGCCGGCTTTCAGTCGATCGAGCTGGGCCTGGATGGACTTCACCAAATCGGCTGCGATGGCGTCGCGCTGCTCGTAGAGCACCTGGTCGACGCGGCTGCGGCCGACGATCTCTCGTACCGCTGTTTCAGCTGCCATCACGACGGCTTCGTCAGGGCGGTTGTTCTCGAACAGGTAGGCGCGGGCATCGGCGCGGCGGTATTGCACCGTGAAGCGGATGTCGACGATGTTTTCGTCCTGCGTCAACATCGACGAGTCTTTCAGGCCCGTGACCTGTCCGACCGTATTGCGGCCCACGTCCACGCTCTGCAGCTGCGACACCGCGACGATTTCGTGCGCCTGCACCGGGTAAGGCATGCGCCACTTCAGGCCGGCGTCCACCGTGTCGCTGTACTTGCCGAAGGTGGTGATGACGGCGCGGTTGCCTTCTTGCACGATGAAGATGCCACTGCCCAGCCAGATCAGCAACGCGACAACGGCAATCAGGCCGACGCCGATGCCGGCACTCTTCATGTCGGGCTGGAAAGGGCTGCCACCGCTGGGGCCGTCGTTGCCACCACGCCCCGGGGGCGGGCTGCCAGGCTTGCCGCCGAACAGGCCGCTCAGCTTGCGGTTGAAGTCACGCCACAGTTCGTCCAGGTCGGGCGGGCCGTCGTTGCGGTTGTTGAAAACCAGGCCGTCGTTGGCAGCGCCGGCTTGCGAACGGCGGCCCGGCAGGAATGCCGTGAGCAATGAGCGCGCGGCAATGGCGACCGCGCTGAGGCGTTCGGTGAATCGGGGGGGTGTGGCTTCGCGCATGCAGGTGCAGTCCGGACAATCGGCTAGAGATCAATGGGCAGCCGCCGGCGCAGCGCCGGGCAGCGGTGGGATGACAGGGGTGCCATCGGGCAATGTGGGCAACGGGGGCCGCGACGAAAGACTCAAGTGTTCCAGCGCTGCCTCGGCGATGGCTTGGCGCAACACGTCAAGACCCTGCCCGGAGCGGGCGCTAACGAAAACTCGGCGGCGGCGCACGCCCGGGTGGACTTCGATCCAGTCCGCTGTCTCACGCGACTGGCGCGAGTCTTCGAGCAGGTCGCATTTGTTGTAGACGAGCAGCTGCGGCACGCCTTCCGCGCCGATCTCTTCCAGCACACGCTCCACCTCGGCCTGCTGTTCAGCCAGCAACGGGCTGGCGGCGTCAATGACGTGCAGCAGCAGGTCGGCCTCGGCGGCTTCCTGCAGTGTGGCGCGGAAGGCTTCCACCAGCTTGTGCGGCAAATCCCGGATGAAGCCTACGGTGTCAGACAGCGATACCGAGGCCTGCGCTTCACCGAGCCAGAGTGAACGCGTGGTCGTGTCCAGCGTGGCGAACAGCTGGTCGGCAGCGTAGGCTTTGGCCTTGGTCAGCGAATTGAACAGCGTGCTCTTGCCGGCGTTGGTGTAACCCACCAGCGATACGCGAAACGTGCCGCGTCGTTCTCGCGCCTTGCGTTGTGTGCCACGCTGGCGCTTGACCTTCTCCAACCGCTCTTTCACGGTCTTGATGCGGTCGCCGATCATGCGGCGGTCGAGCTCGATCTGCGCCTCACCCGGGCCGCCGCGGGTACCGATGCCACCACGTTGGCGCTCCAGGTGGCTCCAACGGCCCACCAGGCGCGTAGACATGTACTGCAGGCGCGCCAACTCGACCTGAAGCTTGCCTTCGTGGCTCTGCGCGCGGTCGGCAAAGATGTCGAGGATGAGTGCCGTGCGGTCGGCCACCGGCACGCCGAGATGACGTTCGAGGTTGCGTTGCTGCGCAGGGCTCAAAGCCTGGTCGAAGATGACACCGTCGGCCGCCGTGGCAGCTACCAGCGCCTTGATCTCGTCGGCCTTGCCGCTGCCGATGAACAGGGCTGCATCAGGCGCACGCCGCTTGGCCGTCACACGAGCGACGGCCAAATCGCCGGCGGAATGGGCCAGCAAGGCCAGTTCGTCGAGGCTCGGGTCGAAGTGCGACGAGCCGCCGATATCCACACCAACGAGCACCGCGCGTGTGGGATCTTCACCGCGAGGCGATGTCTTGGAGGATGAAGAACTCAAGGTGGGCGTCAGCTTCGCGCCGGGGTTCAGGTCTGCTCACCCGGTTCGTTGGCGTGGAAGTTCACCGCGCGGCTGGGCACCACGGTAGAGATGGCGTGCTTGTAGACCATCTGCGTCACGGTATTGCGAAGCAAGACGACATACTGGTCGAACGACTCGATGTGTCCCTGCAACTTGATGCCATTGACGAGATAAATCGACACAGGAACGTGCTCTTTGCGGAGCAGGTTCAGAAAGGGGTCCTGCAAGAGTTGGCCTTTGTTGCTCACGATATTCTCCGTGTTGAAATTAACAGATTGATCACGTTATCACAGGGGCTTGCGGCCTCTGGGGGCCACGGCCATTGGGGTGCTTCGGTCCGCCGAGGTTCCGCGCCGACCCCGGCTTTAGCCTGTCTTTTCGTCGAAAGGATTGGCCGCCGTGCGCATTTCTATGCGGATGGGCGTGCCGACCAACTTGAAGTGCTCGCGCAGCCGGCTTTCAAGAAACCGCTTGTAGGTGTCGGGCACGCGGTCGAGCGAGGTGCCGTGAATCACCACCACCGGCGGGTTCATGCCGCCCTGGTGGGCGTAGCGCATCTTCGGTCGGAAGCGCCCATCTCGCCGTGGCGCCTGATGTTCCGAAGCCTCGTGCACCAGCCGGGTGAGCACCGGTGTCGTCATCTTGATGGTGGCCGAGGCATGCGCCTGGAGCAGGGTCTTCCACACCGCCGAAAGGCCCGCACGTTTCAGCGCCGAAATGTGCAGCACCGGCGCGTATTTCATGAACGACAGCCGGCTTTCTATCGACCGCTGCAGGGTCTGGCGCTGGTAGTCGTCGGTGGCGTCCCACTTGTTGATGGCGATCACCACCGCACGGCCGCTTTCCAGGATATAGCCGGCGATGTGGGCGTCCTGGTCGCTGACACCCTGCGTGGCGTCGATCAGCAACAGCACCACATGCGCGTCGGCAATGGCCTGCAGTGTCTTCACCACCGAGAACTTTTCGATGGCCTCGAAAACCTTGCCCTTGCGGCGCAGGCCAGCGGTGTCGATGAGCTCGAACTTGCGGCCGTCACGCTCGAAGGGCACGTGGATGGCATCGCGCGTGGTGCCGGGCTGGTCGAAGGCCACCAGACGTTCCTCGCCCAGCCAGGCGTTGATCAGCGTGCTCTTGCCCACGTTGGGGCGGCCGGCCACGGCCAGGCGGATGGGGCGGTGGTCGTCCGGACCATCGCCGTATTCGTCTTCTTCGGGCGTGAAGCCCTCCAGCGCCGCTTCCATGAGGCTGCGTATGCCCTGCCCGTGTGCAGATGACACGGGATGCAGTTCGCCCAGACCGAGCTCGTGGAACTCGTTCAGCAGCGGCGATTCCTGCATGCCCTCGGCCTTGTTCACCGCCAGCAGCACACGCTTTTGCTGCGTGCGCAGGTAGTTCGCGATGTCGTGGTCTTGTGCGGAAAGCCCGCCGCGTACGTCGACGACGAAGATGACGACATCAGCCTCGGCCACGGCCTGGCGCGTCTGCTTGGCCATCTCGGCCACCACACCGCTGGGCTTCTCGGGCTCGAAGCCGCCGGTGTCGACGACGATGAACTCCTGAGCGCCCAGGCGCGCGTCACCATAGTGGCGGTCGCGCGTGAGGCCGGCGTAGTCGGCAACGATGGCGTCCCGGCTCTTGGTGATGCGGTTGAAGAGTGTCGACTTGCCCACGTTGGGCCGGCCGACGAGCGCGATGACCGGTTTCACGCTGTCACCTCAATTCGGCCGGAAGGCGTAGATGCCGCCGTCCTGGGCTACCACCACCATCGTGGTGCCGGACAGCGCGGGCGCCCCGAGGATGGCCTTGCTGCCGGTGCGCAGACGCAGCTGCTGCTCGCCGCTGCTGGCTTCGATGAAGTGCAGGTAGCCTTCGCTGTCGCCGAAGACGATGCTGGGGCCGACGGCCAGTGCGCCGCTGAGGCCGCGGTAGAGCAGCTTTTCGCTCTGCCACGCCACGTCGCCCGTGGCAGCGCGCCAGGCGGTGATGCGATCGCTGGCGTCGGCGCCGAACACCAGGTCGGCGTTGCTGCCCACAGCCTGAGCGCCGGCGTTATTGCGCGACCACAGCAGCGCACCGCGTGCGGCGTCGGCACAGCCCACGGCGGACTGGAAGGCGCGGGCACAGACGCGATCGCCCACGCGCACCATGGGTCCGATCAAGTCGGCCAGGCGTTCCACTTCGTTGGTGCCGCGCGGCGAGGACATTGGCACTTCCCACAGCACGGTGCCACGCAGCGGATCCAGCGCCGTCAGGCGTTGGCCCTGGGCCACCAGCAGGTTGTTGCGGAACGAAGAAACCACGCTGGCTTGGGCCAGCGTCAGCGCGTCACCGGCTTTACTGTAGACCCACAGCCGGCGGCCGTCCAGCGCGTCGAAGGCGTGCACGACGCGGTCAACCCCCATCACGAAGACCCGTTCGCCGGCGACGAATGGAGGCGTCACTACCGCCGAGGGCACACGCTTGCGCCACACCTCGCGGCCGCCATCGAAAGTGACGACCTCGTTGCCTCGCGTCACCACACTCGTGAACCGCCCATCGCTGCCGACACCGGCCGCGATGGCGCCGCCGGCACTGGCGCGCCACAAGCTTGCACCGATGTCCGCCTGCAGGGCCACCACATCACCGCTGCCCGAGGCCACGTAAACCACACCGTCAAGCACGGTAGGCACCAGCGGAAAGCCGATGCTGCCGATGCGCGCTTCCCAGACCTGGCTTGCCGCGATCTTGGGCGTGAAGGTCTGCAGCGGCGTGGGCTTGGGCTTGTCGGCGGCGCAGCCTGCCAGACCGAGCGCCAGCATCGTGCTCAACATCGCGCCCGAGACCACGCGCAACAACGCGCCCGGCAACAGCGCGCCCGGCCAGAGCGCCACGCCACGAAGGCCGAAAAGTCGCATCACTTCGCGGCTCCGGAGGCTGCGGAGGTCGGTGCGGCAAGGGCTGGCGCGACGGCTGGTGCGCCGGCTGGTGAGATCCCGGGCGCAGCGCCTACCGATGTGAGCTTGGCCTCGATAAGCCTGCGGTAGTCCACCTTGGGGTCCATCGCGGCATAGGCAGCCTGCCAGGCGATGCGCGCATCGTCTTTCCTGCCCTGGGCCATCAGCACATCGCCGCGGCGGTCGGCCACCAGCGCCGTGAATTCAGGCGACTTGGAGGCATCCAGCACCTTCAGCGCTTCGTCGAACTGCTTGGCATCGGCCAGCACGGCGGCCAGGCGCAAGCGCGCGATGCTGCGGATTTCTTCCTCGACGCCGTTCTCGGCCACCCAGGTCAGCGTGGCCTTGGCGGCATCGGCCTGGCCCTTGCCTACTTGCAGCTTGGCAGCGGTGAGGCCGCCCTGCTGGGTGATGGAGACCTTGGGGAAACGCTGCTGCATGTCGGCGAAAACGCGCGCCGTCTTTTCGGCGTCGCCAGCCGCAGCAGCGCGGTCGAGGTCCTCGAACATCGCGCCAGCCTTCAAAGCCTGCTCACGCTGCCAGTAGTTCCAGCCATTCCAGGCGGCAAACCCGCCCAACACCAGAATCAGCGTCCAGGTGATCAGATTGCCCTGTTTTTTCCAGAACGCCTTGAGCGAGTCGAGTTGTTCCTGCTCTTCCAGGTTGAGTTGTGTGGCCATGGCTGCGGGGCGCCCGATATGAAGGAAGTTCGGTGGAAAAAAGAGTGAGGGATTATGCGGTGCGCAACTCGGCGGCCCAGGTGGCTGCGTCTGCCAGACTGCGCGCAGTTTGTGCTGCGGCAGCGTCGCGCAGCGGCTTCACGGCCACTTCACCGCGCGCCAGCTCGTCGGCGCCAAAGACCAGCGCCCAGCGTGCGCCGCTGGCGTCGGCCTTCTTGAACTGCGACTTCATGCTGCCGCCACCGCCATTCAGCACCACGGCCAGGCCTAGCGAGCGCAGCGTCTCCAGCAGCGGCATCACCTGCGGCAGCGCGGCGAGATCAGGCACGACGGCATACGCGTCCGGCGCCGTGGCAGGCGGCTGCAGGTTCAAGGCCTCCAGCAGCAGTAACAGCCGCTCGATGCCCAGGCCGAAGCCCACACCCGGCGCGGGTTTGCCGCCCAGCTGCTCGATGAGTTGGTCATAGCGCCCACCGCCGCACACCGTGGCCTGCGAGCCGAGGTGCGGTGTGACCCACTCGAAGACGGTGAGGTTGTAATAGTCCAGGCCGCGCACCAGACGCGGGTTGATGCGGTAGGCCAGGCCGGCTGCGTCCAGCACAGCGCGCAGCGCGTTGAAGTGCGCCAGCGAGCCTTCGCCCAAGAAGTCCATCAGCCGAGGTGCGCCGTCCACCAAGGCCTGCAAGGCCGGGTTCTTCGTGTCCAGGATCCGTAACGGGTTGATGTGCAGGCGACGCTTCGCCTCTTCATCCAGCTGCGCGCTGTGGCTTTCGAAGTAGCCGATGAGCGCTGCTCGGTGTGCCTTGCGCTCATCGGGCTGGCCCAGGCTGTTGATTTCCAGCATGACGTCGATGCCCTCTTTCAGCCCCAGCTCGCGCCACAGCGCGCGCACCATCAATATCAGCTCGGCATCGACGTCGGGGCCGTTGTGGCCGAAGGCTTCGACGTCCAGCTGGTGGAACTGGCGATAGCGGCCTTTCTGCGGGCGCTCGTGGCGGAACATCGCGCCCATCTGCCAAACGCGCAGCGGTCCGTTGTACAGCGCGTTGTGCTCGTTGATGGCACGCACCATGCCGGCCGTGGCTTCGGGGCGCAGCGTGAGGCGGTCGCCATTCATGCTGTCCTCGAAGGAATACATCTCTTTCTCGACGATGTCGGTCACCTCGCCGAGGCCGCGCACGAAGAGCGCCGTGGGCTCGACAATCGGTGTGCGCAGGCCGCGGTAGCCGTAGCGCGCCAGCAGGCGGCGCACGGTGTCTTCGAACCACTCCCAGCGCGCTGAATCAGCGGGCAGGACGTCGTTCATGCCTTTGACGGCACTCAGTTTTTCAGCCATGAAAGATGCGGCGCAGCAGCGCGCCGTGAAAGCGGAAGGGTGGCGGTTCGCAGCGCTGGCAGCAGCGTCAATGCGGAGCCGGGACGCTGCCGAACCGGCGCTCGATGTAGCTCTCGACGAGTTGGTGGAACTCGTGGACGATGCCCTCGCCGCGCAGCGTCATGGCCTTCTCGCCATCGATGTACACCGGCGCCGCCGGTGCCTCGCCCGTGCCGGGCAGGCTGATGCCGATATCGGCATGTTTGCTTTCGCCGGGGCCGTTGACGATGCAGCCCATCACGGCGACTTTCATCGTCTCCACGCCCGGGTACTTGGTCTTCCACACCGGCATCTGCGCGCGCAGGTAGTCATCGATCTGCTTGGCCAGTTCCTGAAAGGTGGTGCTGGTCGTGCGGCCACAACCCGGACAGGCGGTGACGCTGGGGTTGAAGCTGCGCAGGCCCAAGCTTTGCAATATTTCGGCTGCCACCACCACCTCTTGGGTGCGCGCCTCGCCGGGCTGCGGCGTCAGGCTCACGCGTATGGTGTCGCCGATGCCCTCCTGCAACAAGATGGACAAGGCCGTGGCACTGGCAACCGTGCCCTTGGTGCCCATGCCGGCTTCGGTCAGGCCCAGGTGCAGCGCGTAGTCACAGCGCCGCGCCAGCGCACGGTAGACGCTGATGAGGTCTTGCACACCGCTGACCTTGCAGCTGATGATGATGTTGTCGGGGTTCAGGCCGATCTCACGCGCATGCTCGGCCGAGCTCAGCGCGCTTTGCACCAAAGCCTGATACATCACTTGCTTGGCATCCAGCGGCGCAGCTCGGCGGGCGTTCTGGTCCATCAGCTGTGACAGCAGTTCCTGGTCGAGGCTGCCCCAGTTGACGCCGATGCGCACCACCTTGTCGTACCTGGCGGCGGCCTCGATCATCATCGCGAACTGGCGGTCGCGCTTGTCGCCCTTGCCCACGTTGCCAGGGTTGATGCGGTACTTGCTCAGCGCCTGGGCCATGGCCGGGAAGTCGGTGAGCAGGCGGTGCCCGTTGTAATGGAAGTCGCCGACCAACGGCACGTTCACACCCATGCGGTCGAGTTGCTCACGCACATGCGGCACGGCCTCGGCAGCCTCTGGCGTGTTCACGGTGATGCGCACCACCTCGCTGCCGGCCTGCGCGAGTTCTTTGCACTGGATGGCTGTGCCGATGGCGTCCACCGTGTCGGTATTGGTCATGCTCTGGATGCGCACCGGTGCATCGCCGCCGATCGTGACCACGTGCTCGCCCCAGGCCACGCGCGCCTGGCGCGAGCGGCGCTTCGCAGGCTGGGCAACCTCAATGATGTCCACAACTTCGGGTTCGTTCATGGCGGGTCTCGTTGACGGGTTTCGCTTGGAAAGGATCAGCGCAAGTCAGCGCAGGTCAGCGCAACTCCACGCGGGCCACATTGTCGCGCGTGCTCGGGGCCAGATCGACCGGCTTGCCGCGAAAGCCCAGCTGCGTGACGGCCGCATTGCCGATCACCAGCCGCATCGGCAGGCTGCCGTCCAGCCCGACACTCTCGCCCGGCTGCACGGTTCGAGACAACAGCAACTGGCCGCGCGCGTCGCGCACTTCCACCCAACTGGCTTCGCTGGTGCGCAGTTGCACGAGGCCGCTGGGCACGGCGAATGTCGGGGCTGTTCCGGTTGCGAGTAAAGCGGGCGAAGCGGACGCCGCTGCAGGCTCGCTGGCGGCAGGCTCCGGGTTCTGCGCTGCGAAAACGGTTTCGACCGTCGCCTGTGAAGCCGCCGCCGGCATGGTCGCCGCCAACGTGCCGCTGGCGGGCTGCGGCAAGACGTCACTCGACGGCGCAGCCGCGGGCGCAGAGGCAGATGCCTCAGCCGGTGAAGAGGCGGGCAATGTGGCCTGTGCCGGCCCCCCGCGCAGCAGAGACCACCAGTCCGCTGGCGCCAGCCACACGGCCAATGCCGCCAGCACCAGCGCCGCGGCCGCCCAGACCATCGGCCGCATGACCACCACTGCCGAGCCCGGCTCTTCACGGCCCGGCCGTTCGCGAAAGGGTGTGTTCAGCCTGCCGTGGGCGGACATGAGCGCCATGGTCGGTGCGGGCGGCAGCAGTTCGAGCACCGGGCGTGCATCGACCTTCAGCGTGCGGCAGACAGTCTGAGCCAGGGCACGCGTGAAAGTGGCATCAGGAAGTTCGTTGTAGCGGTCGCCTTCCAGCGCCTCGAGCTTGCGCTGAGCAACCTTGATGGCGGCTGCCAGCGCAGCAATATGAAGTCCCTGTTTTTCTCGTGCGGCGCGCAGCAAGCTGCCCGCAGTGGCTGCGCCTGGCTGGGGCTCACTCATCGAATCGCCCTCTCTCGAACTGCAGCACCTCGGCCGACTCGGGGAAGCGCTCCTGCAACTTGCGCCCGATCTCCTGCACGCCCTGGATGTTGCCCAGCCGGCGCTCGATGCGCGCTGCCAGCCACAGGCTCTGGGCGCTGCTCAGTTCAGGTTGGGTGTTGATGCGCGCGATGTAGAAGCGCGCACGCTCCAGTTCGCCACGGCGCAAGAGCACATCGCTGAGGTTGTAGGCCGTGACGGGATTGCTGGGGTCCAGCTCGAACGATCGCGACAAGGAACGTTCGGCTTCGGCCCAGCGCCCGGCACGAGCCTGGCACACGCCTTGGGCCAGCAGCGTACGCACGGCGTCGCGGTACCGGGGCTGCAACAGCGCGCTGCTGAACTGCGCGTCAGCCTCGTTCCAGCGCTGCTGCTGGCACAGGAACCAGCCGTAGTTGTGCATGGTGTTGCCATCGCGCGGGCCGAGCTGCAAGGCGCGCTGGAAGGCCCGGTCAGCCATCGGCAGGTCGCCCTTGGCCGAGTAGGCCAGACCCTGCAAGTTGAAGGCCTCGGGCAGGTCGCCCTTGAAGGCCAGCGCGCGCTGCACTTCTTCAAGTGCCGTGTCGTGCTGGCCACGACCGAGGTAGAGACCGGCCAGCTCCAGGCGCACGCGCGCGCGTTTTTCCAGATCGGCCGGTTCGTTGGAAGGCTTGACCTCGCGCACCTCGGCACCTGTGCGGCTGTTGGTGGTGGTGGTGATGCAGCCGGCCAACAGGCTTGCCAGGGTCACAAGCGCCAATGGGGTCAAAGTGGCAAATCGGACACACCGGGCACACCGGGCAAATCGGGCCGGCTTGGGCCGACAAGTTTTCTTCATGCCCGGATTCCGTTCACCACGATGGGGATCACTGCACGTTGCATCTCGCGCTGCTGCGCCAACCGAACGCGCGCGTTGGTGCGGTCTTGCACTTCGCCGGCCAGTTGGCCGCAGGCAGCGTCGATGTCGTCGCCGCGCGTCTTGCGCACGGTGGTCACGATGCCTGCCGCCTGCAACACCTGCGCGAAGGCCTGCACGCGTTCACGCGAAGAGCGCAGCAGACCTGAGGCCGGGAAGGGGTTGAAGGGAATCAAGTTGATCTTGCACGAGATGCGGTGTTTCACCAGCCGCACGAGTTCGTGTGCAAGCTCTGGCGTGTCGTTCACGCCGTCGAGCATGCAGTACTCGAAGGTGATGAAGTCGCGCGGTGCGCTCTGCAGGTAGCGCGAGCAGGCGTCCAGAAGTTCGGCGATGGGGTACTTGCGGTTCAGCGGCACGAGGTTGTCGCGCAGCGCATCGTTGGGTGCGTGCAAGGACACGGCCAAGGCCACCGGGCAATCTTCGCGAAGGCGATCGATCATCGGCACCACGCCCGAGGTCGACACCGTCACACGCCGCCGCGACAGACCATAAGCGTGGTCGTCGAGCATCGTGCGCAGCGCCGGCAGCAGCGCCGCGTAGTTCTGCAGTGGCTCGCCCATGCCCATCATCACGACGTTGTCGATGGCCCTTTCGCCTTCCTTCAGACCCAGGGTCTGGCGCATCCGGTGTTCGGCAAACCACAGTTGCGCGACGATCTCGCCGGTGCTGAGGTTGCGGCTGAAGCCCTGATGGCCGGTGCTGCAGAAACGGCAGCCCACAGCACAACCTGCCTGCGAAGAAATACACAGCGTGCCACGGTCGATTTCGGGGATGAACACGGTTTCGACCGCGTTGCCGGCGCCCACATCGAAAAGCCACTTGGTGGTGCCGTCGGCGGAAACATGTTCGCTGATCAACGGCAAGCTGCGCACCTGTGCCACGCCCGCCAATTTGCCGCGCAGGCTCTTGGCCAGATCGGACATCAGCTCGAAGTCGGCCTGGCCCTTCTGGTGCATCCAGCGGTACAGCTGAACGGCGCGAAAGCGCTTCTCGCCCAAGCTGT
>Ga0209490_10001818_pt1 | contig 20441 bp, 17 predicted proteins | sample MAT06_FD_187209 | JGI IMG/M metagenome (GOLD analysis project Ga0209490, IMG submission 187209) | Freshwater microbial communities from Lake Fryxell liftoff mats and glacier meltwater in Antarctica - MAT-06 (SPAdes) (version 2) | ecosystem: Environmental > Aquatic > Freshwater > Ice > Liftoff... | reverse complement strand
GCCAGGCGCGGCGCCACGTCGAAAGGTTCGAGCATGTGGCTGCGCACGAAGTCGGTGAGGTTGCCCACCGACTTCATCGACACCGTCTGGTGAAACAGCTCCAGCGCCTGTTCGTTGTGGATGCCGAGGTGGCGGCGAAACAGCGCGCCATAGGGCGGGAAGCTGTCTTCCACCACCACCTTGGCGGCACGCAGGCGCTTGCGCAGCTTGGTGATGTCGGTACCGAAGTCGGCAAAGTCAGCAGCAATCGACAGCGCGCGTTCGGCCACTGCGTACAGCCGCAGCGGCTGGCCCTGCGGGTCCTTCAGCCAGAACACCTGGGCCAGCGTCACCGTCTGGTCGTAGCCGGCGTTGTGGAACACGGCCAGGATGACGGAGTAGCTGTTCGGCCCGCGCAGCGCCACCGGTCGGCCCGAGCCGCCCAATTCGCTGCGCGCGGCCTTGTAGTGGCCCAGCATGTAGCTGCGCAACGTGCGTTCGCGCGCTTCCGCACCCGCCGCCTTGTTGTAGGCCACGCGGTGCGCCGGCACCAGCAGCGTCGTCACGGCATCCACCAGCGTCGACTTGCCTGAGCCGATGTCGCCCGTCAGCAGCGCATTGCGGCCGTCGGCGCGCAGCGTCCACACGCGGCTGTCGAAGGTGCCCCAATTGAAGACTTCCAGCCGCTGCAGGCGAAAGCCCGACAGGCTCTCGTCGCTGCCGAAGTCCAGCGCCAGCGGTTCATTCTTCATCGTTGCCGCCCTGGCCTTGGGTGCTTGCTTCGAGCTGCGCGCGGTAGGCCGCCAGGCGTGCGTCGAAGTCGGCCAGCCACTGCGCATCGACGAAAGCCTTCAGGATGCGCTGCACCTCGAACATGTGGTCCTGCCCGCGCAAGCGCCGCACGAAACCGAGGTCGACGATGCGGTTCAGCTGCGTGTCCACCTGGTCGATCAACCGCGCTTCGTTGCTGCCCTCGGGCATGAAGACGCGCAGCAGTTCCACCACCTGTTCACGCGACAGGATCAGCCGCGTGTCGCCACCTGCTGCATCGAATTCGGCCAGCTTCTTGCGCAGCAGCGCCAGCAGCAGGCTGACCGCGAACGACAGCGGCCGCCGCGCTATCAGGCGAGGCAGCTTGGGCGCCGCATCGTCCTCAGGCTCGGGGCGTGAACGAAGGAAGGCATAGCCCTCGGCCTCGTCGAGCATCAGCTCCAGGCCCAGCACCGCCACGTGGTCGCGCACGCGGCCCTGCAGGTGCAGCAGCGCGCTCCAGTGCGCGGCATCGTCAGCGCGGTAACTCACGCCCTTGAGCAGCGGGATGAGCACCGCCGACAGGTCGGCGGTGAACGCTGTGTTGGCATTGGCGTTGGCCGAATGCGCTGCGGCACCGCTTGCAGAAGTTTCGTCGTCCATGTTCACCGGCTGAAGATCACGCGCGGCAGTCGCGCGCTCTTGTGCTGGCCGCTGCGTGCCGTCCAGTCCACTTGGTCTTCCAATGTGTCGTCGATCACCGCACGGCCGGGCTCGGCCGCCAGGCTGAGGTAGGCCACCAGCTCGGCCAGCCCCTGCTGCAGCGGCCTGCTGCCCACCAGTTCGGCCAGCGTGACCTGCGTGCGCTGCTGCAGGCTTTGCCGCACATGCTGCGCCAGCGCGGCCTTGTCGACGACGAACTGCGAGTACAGCGCGGCCGCGTCCAGGTCTTCGTCGCCGGCGGCTATCGCGGCGCTCAGCAGCGCAGGCTTGGGTGCCTGGGCGTGAAGGGGCCGCTCCATCGGCAAATCGATACTCGGCGCGATCTCGTCGATGGCGATGTAGTCACCTGCAGGCGGCTGCCCGCGCACCGCCAGCGCACCGGCCTCGATGCCGCGCAAGATTTCCATGATGCGGCGGTTCTCGAGAAAGGCCTGGTCGTCGAGGAAGCGGCGCAACTGCTGCGACAGCAGGGCGACGGTGCGCTGTGCGTGTTCGCCGGCCTCCAGCCAGTCGTAGTGCACGCGCTTCAGGCGCGGGTCGGGTGCCATGTCGGCCACGGGCGCCAGTTGCAGCACGGTGTCGAGCAACTGCGTCAGTTCTTCCTGCCGGGCGCGCGACATCAGGAAGTCCCAGAAGGCGCGGAAGCTGCGGCCCTGGTCGCTTTCGGCAATCAGGTCGCGTTCGCCCAGGATGTCTTGCAGCAACGCACCTCGCCCCCCTTCCTTGCCGTCCCGGCCTTCGTAGCTGAGGGCAATGCGCTCGCGCACGCGCCGGTCCAGGCCGCGAAAGTTGTGTTCCACCTCGCGGAAGTCGGCCAGCAGTTCGCGCGCCAGACCGGTGAACTGCGTGAAGCGTTCCTTCAGCGCCGTGTCGCCCAGCAGCGTCAGTTCGCCAGCCTGCGCACGTTCGATCTCGGCGTCGATGGCATCGCGGCGGCGCTGCAATTCCTGAATGCGCAGATCGACGTCGGTCTGGCTGCCGTCGTTCATCTGCCGCAGCAGGTCGAACAGCGTCAGCAGCCGCGACTCGGTGCCGACGAAACTGCGTTGGCCCAGAGTCTGCAGCCAGGCCAGCGCGCGCTCGGTGGCTGGCGTCAAGTCGAAGTGCGGCTCGTCGGTGCCCGGCGGGTAGAACTTGCGCAGCCAGGCCTTGTCGTTGGCGGCCCAGTCGTTCAGGTATTCCAGCGCGCTCTTCGGGTAAAGCTTGTCGCCGCGCTGCTCGCGCAGGGCATACAAGCTGTCCTCCAGCGTCTCGGCCAGTTGGGACTGGCTGATGACGCGCTGGTTCGGCAGTACGAACACCCGGTGCAGGAAGCTGGCCACCAGCGCGGCCGAATCAGCCTGAAGCAGCCGCCAGGCCGGATGCTGGCGACGCAGGGCTTCCAGGGTGTCGTAGTCGAGAGACATGCGGCATTGTCGGACACGCTCTGCGAGCCGCCGAGTACGGCACAACGCTGGCGACGCCGGCCGCCACAATCCCCGAAGAACAAAGAGGAACACCCGCGATGAAAGCCATGCTCGACGACTTGCTGCGGCCCCGCAAACTGGTCAAGACCACCGCCAAGACCCGGGCCAAGACGGGTAGCAATCTCAAACCCAAACCCAAGCCCACCACCGAGCCGCGCCTGTCGCGCCAGCGCAAGCCCCCTGAAATGCCGGCCGACGACTGGCAGCGCGCGCTGCGCCGCCAGTTCGGGCGTGAACAGGGCTTCGAACTGGGCAACCTGGGCGACTCCAAACTGGCGCCGGTGTTTTCAGACTTCCGCGTCATCAATGCCGACAGCGGCGGGCACTACCGCGTCGCCATCCGCGGCACGGCCAGCGGCGACAACCTGTGCACCTGCGCAGACTTCGCCACCAACGACCTGGGCACCTGCAAGCACATCGAATTCACCCTGGCCAAGCTGGCCGCACGGCGTGGCGGCAAGGCAGCGTTGGCGCGGGGCTTCACGCCGCCGTACAGCGAAGTCTTCCTGCACCACGCCGGTCAGCGTTCGCTGCGCTTCAGGCCGGGTGCGGACTGCCCGCCCGCGCTGCTGGCCCGTGCGCACAAGCTCTTCGACGAAGCGTCCGGCTGGGTGCTGCCCTGGGCGCGCATGGGTGAACTGGACGCCTTCATCGCCAGCGCGCGCAAGACCGGCCACGAACTGCGTGTCGACGAAAGCGCCCTGGCCTTCGCTGCACAAGTGCGCGACGCCGAACGCCGCCAACACGCGCTGGCCCAGGCCTATCCCAAAGGTGCCGCCGACAAGGGCCTGGCCCAGCTGCTGAAAACGCGCCTGTACCCCTATCAGGCCGAAGGCGCGCTGTTTGCCGCGCGCGCTGGCCGCGTGCTGTTGGGCGACGAGATGGGCCTGGGCAAGACGGTGCAGGCCATCGCCGCAGCCGAATTGCTGGCCCGCCACTTCGGCGTGCAGCGTGTGCTTGTGGTGTGCCCGACCTCGCTGAAGCACCAATGGCAGCGCGAGATCGTGCGCTTCACCGGCCGGCCGGTGCAGCAGGCCCAGGTGCTGCAGGGCCTGCCACCGGCGCGCCAGCAGCAGTACCGTGAGGAAGCCTTCTATCGCATCACCAGCTACGAAACGCTGGTGCGTGACGCCGACCTCGTTCGCGCCTGGGCGCCCGAGCTGTTGATCATCGACGAGGCGCAGCGCGTCAAGAACTGGAATACCGTCGCGGCGCGCGCGCTCAAGCGCATCGAGACGCCCTATGCCTTCGTGCTGACGGGCACGCCGCTGGAGAACCGGCTAGAAGAGCTGATCTCCATCGTGCAACTGGTCGACCAGTACCGCCTGGGGCCCACCTGGCGGCTGCTGCATGAGCATCAGCAGGTGGACGACGCCGGCCGCGTCATCGGCTACCGCGATCTGAACCGCATCGGCACCACCCTGGCGCCCATCCTGCTGCGTCGGCGCAAGGCGGAGGTGCTGACGCAATTGCCCGAGCGCGTGGACAAGACGCTATTCGTGCCGATGACGCCCGAGCAGCGCGTGCACCACGACGAGAACGGGCTCATCGTCACACGCATCGTCGCGCGCTGGCGCAAGACGGGCTACCTTTCGGACACCGACCAGCACCGCCTGCAATGCGCGCTGCAGAACATGCGCATGTCATGCAACAGCACCTGGCTGCTCGACCATGAAACCGACTTCGGCCACAAGGCCGATGAACTGATCACGCTGCTGGAAGAGCTGTTCGAGCAGCCGGGCGCCAAGGCTGTCGTCTTCAGCCAGTGGCTGGGCACGCACGAGGTGGTGATGCGCCGGCTGCGCGAACGCGGCTGGGGCCATGTGCTGTTCCATGGTGGCGTGCCGGGCGACAAGCGCGGGGCCTTGGTCGACCGCTTCGTGGAAGACGCGGAGTGCCGCCTGTTCCTGTCCACCGACGCCGGCGGTGTGGGCCTGAACCTGCAGCATGCCGCAGCCACTGTCGTCAACATGGATCTGCCCTGGAACCCGGCCAAGCTCGAGCAGCGCATCGGCCGTGTGCACCGCATCGGCCAGAGCCGCGGTGTGCAGGTCATCAACTTCGTGGCCCAGGGCAGCATCGAAGAAGGCATGCTGGGCGTGCTGGCGTTCAAGAGGTCGCTGTTTGCGGGTGTGCTGGACGGGGGAGACAGCGCGGTGTTCATGAACGGCACGCGGCTGTCGAAATTCATGGAAAGCGTGGATGCAGTGACCGGGGGGATGGGCGCGGCCGAGGACGCTGCGGCCACACCGATGTCCGAATTGCATGCGCAAGCGCAAACCCAAACGCAAACGCAAGGGCAAGCGCCAGAGCAAGCACAGGCCCAGGCACAGGCCCAGGCCGCAGGCCCTGAAGGTGAGTTGCCGCAGGCGGCCGCCTCGATTCAAGGCGTGGCGAGCGATCACGACACTGACCTCGGTTCGCCGATCGGCGCTGCAGCCGCCGCAGCCGAGCCAGCGCCCGAGGCCGCACCTGCAGATCCTTGGGCGCCTCTGCTTCAAGCCGGCCTGCAATGGGTCGCCGCGCTGACCGAGCCACCCGCCTCCGCGGGTAGCGCGGGCGTGCGTGGCAACGGGACGCCGCGCGTCACGACCGACCCCGTCACCGGCGAACGCAGCCTGACCCTGCCCATGCCAGACGCGGCGACCGTGCGGCGCCTGGCCGAAGGCCTGACACGCCTGCTGGCAGGCCTGCAACAACGGGGCTGACCCCGGAACCGAGCTTCGCCGCGGTGCCGGCTTGCTGACGCGTCGGTGTCACGAAGGCATGCTGTCATTGCTGGCAACGACCACACCGCCTGCCAGGAGGAGCGCCCCGAGGGAACCTTGACTATCGGAAATCTGGACGATGCACTCAAGAGCCGGCTGAGGATGCGCGCTGCCGCCCGCAATCGATCCATGGAGGAGGAGGCCCGGCAGATCCTGCGTGCCGCCCTGCAGGTTCCTCTGACGCAAACCCAGGACCTGGGGACGCGAATTCGGGCACGATTCGCAGCGCTGGGCGACGTTCAGCTTGTGGCTGAGGCCCGTCAGACCGGCCGGCCTGTCTCGCAATTCGATGCGCAGATCGCGGCCATTGCGCGCCACGCCGGCGCCAAGTTGGCAACCCGCGGCATCGACGACTTCCAGAACTGCGGCGTTTCTGTCGTCAACCCGTGGAGCCCGACCCGACGGCCGCTCATCTAGCGGGTGGGGGTCACCCGCCACTCACGCGCCAGGCAACTCGACTTCAACGCGCAGCCCGCCCGCCGGCGCTTCCTGCAGGCGCACACTGCCGCCGTACATGCCCACGAGTTCGTTGACGATGGCCAGGCCCAGGCCGCTGCCGGGCACCGTTTCGTCCAAGCGCGCACCTCGGGCCATGACAGCATCTCGCCGGTCTGCCTTGATGCCCGGACCGTCGTCGTCGATCACGATGCGCAGCCTGCTGCCGAGCGCCGAGCTCTCGGCTGTCGCGCCGACCGTCACCTCGCGCCGCGCCCATTTGCAGGCGTTGTCGAGCAGGTTGCCCAGAATCTCCTGCAAATCTTGAACCTCGCCCGCGAAGGCAAGCTCGGCTGACATCGGCGTGCACTGCAAAGCGATGCCTCGTTCGGCGTGCACACGTTCCAGCACGCGCAGCAGGCCACTGACGACCGGCTGCAGCGCCACCCGCGCACCCGGCACGCCCTGCGCCGCAGCCGCCCGCGCGCGCGCGAGATGCCAGTCGACATGGCGGCGTGAGATGCCCACTTGTTCTTCCACCAGCACGGCAAGCTCGGCGCCTGCATCCGGGTGCTGCAGCGCCACCGCTGCGGCCTGCGACATCGCGGCCAGCGGTGTCTTGATGGCGTGGGCCAGATTGCCGGCCTGCGTGCGCGCCCGTGTCACGACCTCGGCATTGCGGTCGAGCACCGCATTGAAGCCATCGACCAGGGGCTGCACCTCTGAAGGGAAGCGGCCGTCCAGCCGCTGTGCCGTACCGGCGTGAACCGCGGCCAAGGTGCGCTGCAGCGCGCGCAACGGCGCCAGGCCGATGGCGACCTGGGCCAGCGCCGCCGCGCAAAGCAGCACGAAGAGCGTGGCCAGTGACGCGGCGAGCACGCCGTTGAAACGCACGACGGCGGCCACCGTCTCGCGCAGATCCGCGGCGACGATCAGCCGCCAGGGCGTGGCCAACGCGCCTTCGCGCGTGATCGTGCGTTCCACCAGCAGCAGACTCGCGCCGTCGGGCCCGGGCCTCTCGTGCACATGCACCACGCCGTCGGCCAGCACATCGCTGGGCACCGACAGCGACGCATCCCACAGCGACCTTGACCGCAGCACGCCGCGCTGCTGCGGCTGGCCTGCATCGTCCACCTGCCAGTACAAACCGGAGTAAGGGCGCGACCAGCGGGGGTCGCTCAGCGTCTGCGGGTCGATCTGCGGCTGCCCGGCCGCGTCGAACTCCAGCCGCGCCGTGATCTGGTCGAGCTGCGCCGTCAAGGCCTGGCTGAACTGGCGCATCACATGGTCGCGGAACAAGCCGGCCAGCAGCAGGCCGGCCAGCACCAGCGCCACTGCCAGGGCCGTCAGCGTGGCCGCCAGCAGCCGAAAACGCAGCGAGCGCGTCCAGTGGCTGCGGCCGGGCAGGTGCTTCAAGGCGGCGTCACCAGCCGGTAGCCCAGGCCGCGAACGGTCGCGATGGTGTCGGGCGGCAGCTTGCGTCGCAGGCGGCCGACGAAGACCTCGATGGTGTTGGAATCGCGTTCGAAGTCCTGCGCGTACAGGTGCTCGGTCAGTTCGGTGCGCGTGACCACGCTGCCCGGTCGGTGCATCAGGTACGACAGCAACTTGAACTCGTGGCTGGTCAAGTTCACCTGCTGACCGTTCAGCGTGACGCGGCTGCTGCGCGTGTCCAGCATCAGCGCGCCGCACTGCAGCAGCGGTGACGCCAGACCCTGGGCACGGCGGATAAGTCCGCGCAAGCGGGCCAGCAGTTCTTCCATGTGGAAGGGCTTGGCCAGATAGTCGTCGGCACCTGCATCGATGCCGGCCACCTTCTCGTGCCAGCTGTCGCGGGCCGTCAGGATCAACACGGGCAGCGTCAGCCCGGCCTCGCGCCAGCGCTTGAGCACGCTGATGCCGTCCAGCACCGGCAGCCCCAGGTCAAGCACGACGGCGTCGAAGGCCTCGCTGGCGCCCAGGTGGTGCCCGTCGCGGCCGTTGTCGGCTTCGTCCACCGCGTAGCCGCCCTCTTCGAGCCCGGCGCGCAGTTGGGCGCGCAGCGTCGGCTCATCTTCGACAAGCAGCACTTTCATGCGGATGGGTGCAGCTGGCTGCACATCACTTGGGTGGCTCTTTCGAAGGCTCGATGTCGCGCCGCGGCTTGCGATCTTCCTTTCGCTTCACGCGCAGCACCTCCCCGCTCGCGGCGTCGAGTTCCAGTTTCAGCAACTGCCCGTCGTTCTGCAGCAGCTTCACTTCGTAGACCCAGCGTCCGTCGTCACGCTCGAGTTCCAGTTCGAGCACTTGGCCCGGATGCGTACGCCGCAGCCGCTCCAGCAGAGTCGGCAGCGGCAACACCTGGCCGGCTTCCACCGCTGCGCGTGCCCGTTCGTGGTCACGGCTGTCGCTGGCGTGTGCGCCGGGGGGTGCAAACGCGACCAGCGCCGCCAGCAACAGCGTTGTCAGCGCAGTCTTCAGCCACGCTCCGCAACGGCCTTGCGCTTGGCGCGGGTCGCTGCTGAAGACAAAGGGCCGGAATTCATTCACGCCAGCATTCTCGACCAGCGAATCTGAACCGCAGATGAACGAGCCGTTCAGGGTGGGTTCACGGGCAGAAACGAAGAATGGCTCCATCGACCGGTGCTGCCGGTCACTTCCTGGAGCCCCGATGAATCTCACGACGCTGCATTCCATGCAGCCATCGACACGACGCACTCGATGCACCCGACCCGCCCGACCCGCCGAGTCCGTACGCAAGGCATGGCTGGCGCTGTCAGCCTGTCTGGCTCTGCTCCATGGTGCGGCGCAGGCGGCCGACACGTCGCCCGCGCAGCAGCTTCAGCGTTTCAGCGCGCAGGCCGGCACGCCGGCGCAGGCCGATCGCGGCCGTGTCTTCTTCACCAGCCGCCAGGGCGGCGAGTGGTCTTGCGCGTCTTGCCACGGCAGCCCGCCGACGAAGGCAGGCAAGCATGCCAGCACCGGCAAGATCATCGACGCGATGGCCCCTGCGGCCAATGCCAAGGCCTTCACGGACACCGCCAAGGTCGACAAGTGGTTCCGCCGCAATTGCAAGGACGTGCTCCAGCGCGAATGCAGCGCGGGCGAGAAGGCCGATGTGCTGGCCTACCTCATCGGCCTCAAGCCATGAGCCGTCGCGCAGTTCTGCGTTCAGCCCTGACTCCACCGATGCCGATGAAGCCCATGATTCACAACCCCACTCACCGCGCCAGACGTCAAACCTGGTGTGCCGCCGCCCTGCTGGCCCTGACTGCCGGCACGCCCGCCTGGGCCGACGGCGGCAGGCTGATGCCGCCGAACGTGCCGCTCGCCTACACGCAGGAATGTGCGTCCTGCCACCTGGCCTATCCGCCGGGCCTGCTGCCAGCGCGTTCCTGGCAACGCCTGATGGGTGGACTGGACAAGCATTACGGCAGCGATGCCTCGTTGGACGCAGCCCTGCTGCAGCAGATCAACAGTTGGCTGCAGGCCCATGCCGGCACCTATAAGCGCGTCAGTGAAGAGCCTCCTCAAGACCGCATCACCCGCTCGGCCTGGTTCGAGCGCAAGCACCGAAAGATCGACGCGACGGTGTGGAAGCTTGGCAGCGTGAAGAGCCCTGCCAACTGCGCAGCCTGCCACACCGGCGCCGACCGAGGTGCCTTCGACGACGACCACCTGCAGTTCCCAGAGGGCCTGGATGCACGCCTGCGCCGCCCCTGGAATGACTGACGAACGACCGAACCCGAAAGAGACCTTCCATGCAAACCTCACCCGCTTTCCCGCCGACCGCCGCAGCGCCGGCACACGTTGGCGCCGCGCCGCAGCGGCGAGTGGTCGATGCGCCGACGCGCATGTTCCACTGGCTTTTCGCGCTGAGCTTTCTCGGCGCCTACGTCACGGCCGAAGGCGAGCGTTGGCGCGCGCTGCACGTCACGCTGGGCTACACGCTGGCGGGCCTGCTCGCGTTTCGCGTGCTCTACGGCCTGTTCGGCCCGCGCCATGCGGGCCTGGGCCAGTTGCTGCGCAAGCTGGGCAGTGCGCCGGCCTGGCTGCGGGCTACGGTGCAGGGGCTGAAGAACGGCACGGCGCAGGGCACGAACTGGCGGCAAGGCCAGAACCTGCTGATGGCGCTGGCCGTGGCGGCGCTGCTGGTGCTCGTCCTGCCGCTCACGCTCAGCGGGTATGGCACCTACAACGAGTGGGGCGACTTCCTGGGCGGGGACTGGCTCGCAGACGTTCACGAGTTCTTCGGCAATGCCTTTCTGGCCGTGGTGCTGGGTCACATCGCGCTCGTCGCTGCGTTCAGCCTGCTGCGCCGCAAAAACCAGGCACTGTCGATGCTGACCGGCCGCATCGAAGGCGCCGGGCCTGATCTCATCAAACACAACCACGCGTGGTTGGCGGCCTTGCTGTTGGCCGCCGTGTTGGCCTTCATCAGCTGGCAGTGGCAGCAGTCGCCACAAGGGTTGATGCCGACCCAGGGGTCGACGCATATCGGTTCAGACCGTGATCACGATGAGGACGACTGAGCCATCGGGGTCAGCGTTTCGAGCCGGGTGGGGTCGATCACCCCTGCGTTTCACTGCGGCAAGCCCAGCCCCACTGCGGTAATGCGGCCCTCCGTCATCTCTCGCACCGCCAGCGTGGCGGCGCCCAGCGCGACGGCATCGCCCACCACCGGCGGGCGCTTCAACGCTTCCACCATCCACACGGCCACCGGCAAGTCGGCATCGGGTGGCTCGAGCAGGCCGTAGAACGCGCAAACCTCGGCCAGGGGCAATTGCGGGTCGAGGGCGAAATCTCGGAAGACCGCGCGTGCCGCTCGCTCGTCGTCGGGCTCTGGCATGGCCACACCCAGGCGGCGTGCCAACCAGCCGATGGTGCCGCCCTGCACCAGCAGCGACGTCAGCACCACGACAAAGGCCACGTCGAACAGCAAGACCGCATGCGGTGTGCCGGCCAGCAAAGGGAACATCGCCAGCACGATGGGCACAGCGCCGCGCAAACCCACCCAGGCGATGAAGGTGGTTTCGCGCGGTGTGAAACGAAAGGGCAGCAGACACAGCCACACCGCCAGCGGCCGCGCGACGAACATCAGCACGGCAGCCAGGCCCAGCGCCGGACCCAGCGACTCCAGCAACCGTGAAGGTGTGGCCAGCAGCCCGAGCAGCAGGAACATGCCCGCCTGGGCCAGCCAGGCGTAACCGTCCAGCACTGGCAGCGTCGGCGCCACCGAGGCGACGGCGCGGTTGGCCATGACCAGCCCGAACAGGTAGACCGCCAGGAATCCCGAGCCCCCTATCAAGCCGGCACCAGCAAAAACCGCAAGCCCCGCAGCCACCACCAGGAGGGCCAGTACACCGCCCCCGGCATCGCGCGAAGAGACCCGGTTCAGCAATGCCGCGCCCGCCACGCCGCTGACCACGCCCACCAGCGCACCCCAGCCGAACTGCTGCACGAAACTGAGGACCAGCATCGCCGCAGCGCCCGCTCCCGCTTGGGGTGCGGGCCCGACGCTGGCCGCCAGCAAGGCGATGAAGGCCAGCGTCAGGTAGACGGCCATGGGGTCATTGACACCCGATTCGATCTCCAGCGTGGCCGCCACGCGTTCGTTCAGCGTGACGCCCGAACGGGTCAACAGCGCAAACACCGCAGCCGCGTCGGTAGAGCCCACGATGGCTCCGAGCAGCAGTGCGGTGCCCCAATCCAGCCCGAGCATGGCCACTGCAGCGGCCGCAGTGATAGCCGCGGTCAACAACACACCCACCGTGGCCAGCATCGACGCCGGTCGCAACCCGGTGCGAAAGGTCGAGAAAGAGGTGCGCAGGCCACCGTCCAGCAAGATCACGGCCAATGCCACGTTGCCGACCCAGAAGCTCAGTCGCACATCGTTGAATGCGTAGCCGCCCGGGCCATCTTCACCGGCCAGCAGGCCTGCAAGCAAGAACACCAGCAGAAACGAAAACCCGATGCGCGCGGAGAAAAGGCCGGCCAGCACGCTGCTGAAAACCAGCACCGCCGCGGTGAGCAATGGGAAGTTGAGAAAGTCCACCCGCGCAGTATCTCCGCAGGCACAACCCTCCGCCGCACCTCTCGTTCAGGGTGTGATGGCGACCTTGAGCACGCCGTCGCGTTGATGGCTGAACAGGTCGTAGGCGGCTTCGATGTCGTCGAGCTTGAAGCGGTGCGTCACCATCGCACCGAGGTCGACGCGCCCGCCTTCGATCACCGACATCAGGCGCCGCATGCGTTCCTTGCCACCCGGGCACAGCGTGGTCACGATCCGGTGGTCGCCCAGGCCGGCAGCAAATGCGCCCAGCGGTATCGTCAGATCGGTGGAGTAAACGCCCAGGCTCGACAGCGTGCCGCCCGGGCGCAGCACGCGCAGGCAAGCCTCGAAGGTCTGCTGCGTTCCCAGGGCCTCGATGGCGACATCGACACCGCGCCCCGCCGTCAGGCGCATGATTTCTTCGACAGGGTCGACGCGACTGGCGTCGACGACGTGATCGGCGCCCATGCGGCTTGCCATGCCCAGGCGCGCTGAGACCTTGTCCACGCCGATGACGACGCTGGCGCCGCTGAGCTTGGCGCCTGCTGTCGCGCACAGGCCGATGGGGCCCTGCGCGAACACCGCCACGATGTCACCGATGCGTATGCCGGCGCTCTCTGCGCCGCTGAAGCCGGTGGACATGATGTCCGGACACATCAACACCTGCTCGTCCGTCAAGCCATCAGGCACGGGCGCCAGGTTGACCATGGCGTCGGGTACCAGCACGTACTCTGCCTGGCAGCCGTCGATGGTGTTGCCGAAGCGCCAGCCGCCCATCGCCTTCCAGCCGTGGGGCGTGCCGGCGCCGTCTTGCGAGCAGGTGCCGCACAGGCAGGCATTGCTCCAACCGCTGGGTGTGATGGCGCCGGCGATGACGCGCTGCCCTTCGCTGTAGCCCTGCACCGACGAGCCCAGCTTCTCGATCACGCCGACCGGCTCATGGCCGATGGTCAAGCCCTTTGCCACCGGGTATTCGCCTTTGAGGATGTGCACGTCGGTGCCGCAGATGGTGGTGGTGGTGACACGCATCAGCGCATCCAGCGGCCCGACATCAGGAATCGGCTTGTCCTCGAGCACGATGCGTCCGGGTTCCACAAAGACAGCTGCTTTCATCTTGCTCATGTCGCTCTCCATCGATTTGGGAATTCGTCAAGGCCGACCGGCCATCGCAACGGATCTCATTTTCTGCACCCATGGCAGGCACCCATTGATACCGATCAACAGCCGGTCGGTTGAAAAATTTGCAAGACCCCCTGGCGTGTGGGAGCGTACAGACGTGTGCAGACGGCAATCTTGATGATGTCAACCACGACGAGGACAACCCACGTCGTCCAACCCCTACGCATCATTGACGTCAAGGAACTTGTCATGTCTGATTCTTTGTACCCCCAAAACCTTGAAAAGCCGTTCAAGCGCGACGGCTTGACGGACGTCAGCGGTAAAGCCGACGGTGTGTACCAGCAGCCGCTCACAGACCGGATGGCGCAGGGCGCACACCATGCCATCGACCACATGGCCGATGCCGCGGCCCCTCGAATCGAACGCATGGAAGACGCCGTGGCCAAGGCCACGGGACAGATGAAAGACCAGGCCCGGCACGCGCGCCAAATGGGTGACGAATGGGCCGACAGCCTGCGCGCCACAGTTCACCGCAACCCCTTGACTGCGTTGGTCGCGGCCATCGGTATCGGCGCACTGATCGCCCGCATCACGCGCTGATATTGCCCTGCCCGTGGCTAAGCAGCCCCGTGCAGCAGACGAGCAGTGTGGCGGGCGATCTGTTCGTCTTCCTGCGATGGCAACACATACACCGCGCAGCGTGAAGCGTCTGCGCTGACCAGGCCCTGCCCACACTGGTTGCGGCTGGAGTCCAGCGCGACGCCGCACCAGCCCAGCGCGGCGCAGATGGCCGCGCGCACGGCAGCATCGTTCTCGCCTATGCCGCCGCTGAAGGCGATGAGGTCCACCCCGCCCAGCACCGTGGCCTGGGCCGCAAGTTCTTTGGCCACGCCGGCGCAGAACATGCGCACGGCCAGCCGCGCATCGGCGTTGTTGGCTTCGGCCTCATGCAAACGCCGCATGTCGCCGGACAGCGCCGAGATGCCGAGCAGGCCCGACTGCTCATCCAGCAACTTTTGCAGTTGCACGGCGTTGCCCCCCACCTGGCGCAGCAGATAAATGAAGAGCCCCGGGTCCAGGTCGCCACTGCGCGTGCCCATGATCAGGCCGCCGCTGGGAGTGAGGCCCATGCTGGTATCGACGGAGCGCCCGCCCAGCACGGCAGTGACGCTGGCGCCATGGCCGAGGTGCGCTATCAACAGCCGTTCGGGCAGACCTTGGGGCAGACTTTTGGATCCCCGGCGAGCCAGCTGAAACACGATGGATTCGCACGACACGCCGTGAAAGCCATAATGCCGGATGCCCTGGGCCTGAAAGCTTTTCGGAATCGGCAGCACGCGTGCAGCGTCGGGCAGCGTGGCATGAAAGGCGGTGTCGAAACAAGCCACTTCCGGCAGACCGGGAAACAACGCACGTGCCTGGGCAATGACCGCCAGCGAGGCCGGTGTGTGCAGCGGCGCGAAGCAGGCGGCGGCTTCGATCTGGCGCAGCACAGCTTCGTCGATGACGGTGTGCGCCTGCAGCGCCGGCCCGCCGTGCACGATGCGGTGGCCCACGGCCTGGGGCGCTGGCAGCCCGCCCTCGCGCAGGCGCTCGGTCAGCTCGCCGGTGTCATTCAGCTGCCCCACCAACAGCGCTTCGACTCCTTCGGCGCCGTCGACCCCAGCACCCCCTGCACCTCCTTCCACGTCCACGCGGTAAAGCCCGAACTTCAGCGACGACGAGCCGCTGTTCAGCGACAGCACGATCATGGCTTGCCCTGCCAGCGCCAATCGCGAACCTCCGGCAAGTCGTCGCCGTGTTCTGCGATGTAGAGCTTGTGACGTTCGATGCGCGTCCAGTAGCGCGCCGTCGCACGCTCGACCTCGCCGGCCAGCCGAGGAACGCGCCGCACAACGTCCAGCGCCAGCTGGTAGCGGTCGAGGTTGTTCAACACCACCATGTCGAAGGGCGTGGTGGTCGTGCCCTCTTCCTTGAAGCCGCGGACGTGGATGTTGGCGTGGTTGTGCCTCCGGTAGCTCAGCTTGTGCACCAGCGACGGGTAGCCGTGAAAGGCGAAGATCACCGGGCGATCGGTCGTGAACATCGCATCGAAATCCCGGTCGTCCAGGCCGTGCGGGTGTTCTGACGGCGGCTGCAGCGCCATCAGGTCGACGACGTTGACGACGCGGATGCGGATGTCCGGCACGTCTTCGCGCAGCAGCATCACCGCGGCCAGGCATTCCAGCGTGGGCACGTCGCCGGCGCAGGCCATCACCACATCGGGTTCGTTGGCTTCGGGCTTTGAGACGTCGGCCGCATCCTCAGTGCCGGCCCAGGCCCACACACCGGCGCCGACACTGCAGTGGCGCACCGCAGCGTCCATGTCGAGCCACTGCCACGAAGGCTGCTTGCCGGCCACGATGACGTTGACGTAGTGGCGGCTGCGCAGGCAGTGGTCAGCCACCGACAGCAGGCAGTTGGCGTCGGGCGGCAAATAGATGCGCACCACATCAGACGACTTGTTGGCCACGTGGTCCATGAAGCCCGGGTCCTGGTGCGACAGCCCGTTGTGGTCTTGCCGCCAGACGTGCGAGGTGAGCAGGATGTTCAGCGAGGCAATGGGCGCGCGCCACGGGATCTTGCGGCTGACCTTCAACCACTTGGCGTGCTGGTTGAACATCGAATCGATGATGTGAATGAAGGCTTCGTAGCAAGAAAAAAGCCCGTGGCGGCCGGTGAGCAGGTAACCCTCGAGCCAGCCTTCGCACAGGTGTTCGCTCAGCACCTCCATCACGCGGCCGTCGGGGCTGAGGTCGGTGTCGTTCTCTACCGTCTCGGCCATCCAGGCCTTGCCCGAAACCGCGTAGACAGGGTCGAGCCGATTGGATGCGGTCTCATCCGGGCCGAAGATGCGGAAGTTGGCGCTGGAAAGGTTCAGCCGCATCACCTCGCGCAAGAAGCCGCCCAGCACGCGTGTGGCCTCTGCCTCCAGGGCGCCGGGGGCGGAAACCGGCACGGCGTGTTCGTGCAGGCGCGGCATCACCAGCGGCTTGAGCAACAGGCCGCCGTTGCTGTGCGGGCTGAAACCCATGCGGCGCCGGCCCGTGGGCGCCAGTTCTGCCAGCTCCTCGAGGAACTTGCCCGTCTCGTCGAACAATTCTTCGGGCCGGTAACTCCGCAGCCACGCCTGCAGCTGTTGCAGATGCTCAGGCTGGGTGAACTTCGAGATCGGTACCTGGTGTGAACGCCAGGTGCCTTCCACAGGCAGACCGTCGACCGTCTTTGGTCCGGTCCAGCCCTTGGGCGTTTCCAGAATGATCATCGGCCAGCGCGGACATTCCGTCAGGTTTGCATTCGGCGCGCGCGCTTCGGCCTGGATGCGCCGGATGTGCGCCAGCGCCTTGTCCAGCGTGCCCGCCAGGCTCTGGTGCACCAGAGCCGGGTCGTCTCCGGACACGAAGTGCGGCTCGTAGCCATGACCGTGCATCAACTCGAAGAGCTCGCTGCGGCCGATGCGCGCCAGCACCGTGGGGTTGGCGATCTTGTAGCCGTTGAGGTGCAGGATGGGCAGCACCGCGCCGTCGCGCGCCGGGTTCAAGAACTTATTGGCTTGCCAACTGCCCGCCAGCGGCCCGGTTTCGGCCTCGCCATCGCCCACCACGCAGGCGACGATCAAACCGGGGTTGTCGAATGCCGCGCCGTAGGCATGGGCGAGTGAATAGCCCAGTTCGCCGCCTTCGTGGATGGAGCCCGGAGTTTCCGGCGCCACGTGGCTGGGGATGCCGCCGGGCCAGGAGAACTGGCGGAACAGCCGCCGCATGCCGCTGCGGTCGCGCTCGATGGCGGGGTAGTGCTCGGTGTAGCTGCCTTCGAGGTAGGTGTTGGCCACGATGCCCGGCCCGCCATGGCCCGGGCCGACGACGAGCAGCATGTCCAGCTCATGCGCCTTGATCAGGCGGTTCAGATGCACATAGATCATGTTCAGGCCCGGCGTGGTGCCCCAATGCCCGAGCAGGCGCCGCTTGACATGCGCCAAGGTCAATGGCTCGTCCAACAGCGGGTTTTCCTGCAGGTAGATCTGCCCCACCGAAAGGTAGTTGGCAGCCCGCCACCAGGCGTTCATCTTGCGCAGCTGTTCGGGGGTCAGTACATCGGACATGATGGCTCCGGCCGTGGCAACGCGTCATCACAGCACAGGTGCGCCGGTTCGGTCTGTGCGCTACCGAAGTATGCGGTTCGAGAGAGGGGCCGCCGCGCCACGCTGCCTCTCTTCAACCCAAGAACAGCGCCCCGGCCCCGGCAGCCAGGCCCACCACCAGCCACGGCGGCAGGCGCGCATAGACCAGCAGGCCGAAGGCGAGCAAGGCCAGGGCGAAGTCAGCGCGGCTGCCGATGGCGCTCGTCCACACGGGGTCGTACAGCGCGGCGAGCAGCAGGCCCACGACGCCGGCATTGACACCGGCCATGGCCGACTGCACCGCCGCGCGCTGGCGCAGCGTGTCCCAGAACGGCAGCGCCCCCACCACCAGCAGCCAGGCCGGCAGAAAGATGGCCAGCAGGCACACGAGGCCGCCAAGCCAACCGCCGATGCCGGCCACTTCCGGGCGCATCACGGCACCCAGGTACGCCGCGAAGGTGAACAGAGGCCCCGGCACCGCCTGCGCAGCGCCGTAGCCGGCCAGGAACTCTGCGTTCGTCACGGCCCCGCCCGGCACCACCGCTGCCTGCAGCAGCGGCAACACGACATGCCCGCCACCGAAGACCAACGCCCCGGCGCGGTAGAAGGCGTCCAGCGTGGCCAGCAGCGGCAAAGCCGTGGCCGCCGCCAACAGCGGCAGGCCCAGCAACAGCAAGGTGAATACACCCAGCGCCACGGCGCCGGCGCGGTGCGAAACGCGAAAGGGTTGATGTGCGACTGCCTGCTGCCCTGCCTGCTGCCCGTTCTGCTGCAGCAGCAACCAGCCAACCACCCCGCAAAAAACCATCGCGCCGACCTGCGAAAGCACCGATGGCAGCAGCAAACTCAGCAGCGCGGCGGCAATGGCCAACGCGGCACGCGGCCTGTCAGGGCACAGGCTTTTTGCCATGCCCCAAACGGCCTGCGCCACCACCGCGACCGCTGCCACCTTCAAACCCTGCAGAACGCCGCTGCCCAGCCAGCTGCCCTGTTGCGCGAGCGCGAGCGCGAAGCCGATCAGCAGCAGCGCCGATGGCAGCGTGAACCCAAACCAGGCCGCCAGTGACCCCCACCAGCCGGCACGCGCCAGACCCACGGCCATGCCCACCTGGCTGCTGGCCGGGCCCGGCAGGAACTGGCACAGCGCCACCAGATCTCCATAACTGCGTTCGTCCATCCAACGGCGTCGCTCGACGAACTCGGTGCGGAAGTAGCCCAGGTGCGCCACGGGGCCGCCGAACGAGGTGAGGCCCAGGCGCAGGAAGACCCAGAGCACCTCCCAGACAGAAGAGCGCGCAGCGGGTGCCGGAAGGTGGGTGACATCAGTCATCTCGGCATGATCGTCGTGGCAAGACATTGATCGAAGGGCAAAACAAAACCCCTGATCTGGGCAGCAGCATCAGGGGTTTGTATGTCAGCACGCCGCGTCGTCAAACGCGGTGAAATCACATGTGGTCGATCATCACTTGCCCGAAGCCCGAGCAGCTGACCTGAGTGGCGCCCTCCATCAGGCGCGCGAAGTCGTAGGTGACCTTCTTGCTGAGGATGGATTTCTCCATGCTGCTGATGATGAGGTCGGCGGCTTCCAGCCAGCCCATGTGGCGCAGCATCATCTCGGCGCTGAGGATTTCGGAACCCGGGTTCACGTAGTCCTTGCCGGCGTACTTGGGTGCGGTGCCGTGCGTGGCCTCGAACATCGCAATGCTGTCGCTGAGGTTGGCGCCAGGGGCGATGCCGATGCCACCCACCTGGGCGGCCAGCGCGTCAGAGACGTAGTCGCCGTTCAGGTTCAGCGTGGCGATGACGCTGTACTCGGCCGGACGCAACAAGATCTGCTGCAGGAAGGCATCGGCGATGCTGTCCTTCACCACGATGTCCTTGCCGGTCTTCGGGTTCTTGAACTTGCACCACGGGCCGCCGTCGATGAGCTGCGCGCCGAATTCCTTCTGCGCCAGTGCATAAGACCAATCGCGGAAGCCACCCTCGGTGTACTTCATGATGTTGCCCTTGTGAACGATGGTCACGCTGGGCTTGTCGTTGTCGATGGCGTACTGGATGGCCTTGCGCACCAGGCGCTCGGTCCCTTCGCGGCTGACCGGCTTGATGCCGATGCCCGAGGTGTTCGGGAAGCGAATCTTCTTCACGCCCATCTCGTCCTGGAGGAACTTGATGAGCTTCTTGGCCTTCTCGCTTTCGGCCTCGAACTCGATGCCGGCGTAAATGTCTTCCGAGTTTTCGCGGAAGATGACCATGTGGGTCTTCTCGGGTTCCTTCACAGGGCTGGGCACGCCCTTGAAGTACTGGATGGGGCGCAGGCAGACATACAGATCGAGCTCTTGGCGCAGTGCCACGTTCAGGCTGCGGATACCACCGCCGACGGGCGTGGTGAGCGGGCCCTTGATGCTGACGACGTAGTCGCGCACGGCACTCAAGGTTTCTTCGGGCAGCCAGACGTCGGGGCCGTAGATCTTGGTGCTTTTCTCGCCAGCGTAGACCTCCATCCAGTGGATCTTGCGCTTGCCGCCGTAGGCCTTGGCCACGGCTGCATCCACCACTTTCAGCATTACCGGCGTGATGTCCCGCCCGGTGCCGTCGCCCTCGATGTAGGGAATGATGGGCTGGTCTGGAACATTGAGCGAGAAGTCCGCGTTGACGGTGATCTTCTGGCCTGCTTCGGGCACCTTGATGTGCTGGTACATGGGTGTGAGGTCTCCGCAGGGCCGGCAAAATCATGCCGGCGTGTTGGTGTAATCGAGCCGGAAATTCTAAGTCACCGTCCCTACCGTGCCGCTGACGCCGGGGCTTGCGCGCAGCACACGAACTGCAGAGATCAGAGGCTGAGAGTTTTTCGAGCGTGACCGAGCAGCGCGTCAAAAGGCGTCCGATCTAGGCGCAAAGCACAGCCATAGCTCGGGCTATGGCGCGCATTTACAACGACGAGCGGGCGTCTTTTGGCGTGATGAGTGGGCATGATCGAAAGACTCTCAGCCTCTCAGGCCAAGCCGCAGAAG
>Ga0209490_10001817_pt1 | contig 20442 bp, 12 predicted proteins | sample MAT06_FD_187209 | JGI IMG/M metagenome (GOLD analysis project Ga0209490, IMG submission 187209) | Freshwater microbial communities from Lake Fryxell liftoff mats and glacier meltwater in Antarctica - MAT-06 (SPAdes) (version 2) | ecosystem: Environmental > Aquatic > Freshwater > Ice > Liftoff... | reverse complement strand
TTGTTTGTAGATCGTTCGTTCTGTCATCGCAGCACCTTACAGGAGTGAGGTGTTGCACTTCAGATTTGAGGCCGCCAGGCGAAATGGCGAGCGTTGTTGTTGGCGAAGTAGTAGGTGCGGTCGCGGTTGCTGACGATGAACAGCTGCATGAAGCAAAGCAGCGTCTTGGTGTAGCCGTTGCCGGGGTCGTGCTTGTACTCGACGATCTGCTCCATGGCCCGGCGTGGATTCATGCCCAGGGTTTTTAGCTCGATCTGCACACTGGGCACACCGTTGATGAGGATGAGAACGTCGTAGCGGTGGTGGCTGTTGTCGGTGTTGATGCGCAACTGGTGGATGACCTCGAAGTGGTTCTTGCACCAGTCTTTGATGTTCACCAGCGAGTAGTTCAGCGGCGTGCCGTCGTCGCGCGTGAAGGCGTTGATGCTGCGCAGGGTCTTGGCTGCGGTGTAGACATCGGGGGTGACGATTTCGTCCAGCAGCCGGGCTAACTCCGATTCGGTCAGCTTGACGCGGTTGAGGGCCTCGAACTTCTCGCGGAAGTTCATTTCCATTGAGGCCCGGTCGCGAATGTCGGCGCGGTATTCGTACTTCAGGCTCTGAAGCTTGCCGATGAAGCCGTATTCGATGTGCTCTTCTTTGACGAAGGGGCTCGGTGCTGCTGGCGCCAGATCGTAGGTGGACTTGGATGAAGGCATGGGGAGGAACTTGCGGTGGCGATGGACCGGAAGCAATGCGGGTGGCGGGTTGCGATGGATGTGGCCGTTGGCCTGTGCAGCACAGGGTCCGGAATGAGTCGATTGTGCGGCGAGTGGGCTGGGCACGGGCTCACGAGCGTGTGCGGGCGATCGCTGCAGTACAGGTCGTACTCAAGCTGAAGATTCCGTGGCGCGACGGCACCACGCACCTGGGTATGTCGCCCCTGAAGTCCATGCAGCGCCGGGCAGCGCTGGTGCCAAGGTCTCGGCCGCAGCTGATCCGTTGGGTGTCTGCGTAATGCCGCTTTGCGAAGTGAGCAGCCCCCTTCGCGGACGTCAGAATGTGCCGGCCCTCAACGTCACTCTGCGCGCGCTGGGGGTTTGCGGAGAGGTGGCGGTGGGCCTGGCGCTGCAGGCAGTGTTGACTGCCGTGCTCAACCTGCTGGCCACTTGGCGCGGTGCATGCCAGCGGCTGCTTGCCGGCAGCCTGACCCGCACGCTGTATGTCGGATCCGGGTCGCAAGCGGTCTTCGCAGCTCACCAGAATGGCTCAAGCCCCGCCTTCAGATAGCGACGCGGGCCAAGCCGACGAAGTCAGAAGACCGAAGAGCCCGGCAAGCCGGGCTCTTCGCGACACCGTTGGGTGACGCTCAGAAGTCGTAGCGCCCGGTGACGCCGAAGTAACGCCTGTCGTCACGCGGCACGTAGCGCGTGATCGCTGCGCCGGGGTTTTGTTGCACCAGCGTCGAGTACGAGGTGTCGGCCAGGTTCTTGCCGATCACGGCCACGCGCCAGCCCTTGTCGCTGATCAGTGCGAGGTTGGCGTTGACGAGGCCGTAGGACTTCTGGAACGAGTCCGGCTGCTGCTGCAGGTCGAACATCACCTTGCTCTGCCAGCTCAGGTCGGCGCCGTATTCCAGCGTCAGCCCGCCTGCCAGCGGCTGCGTGTACTTCGCGCGCAGCGAGCCCTTCCAGTCGGGCGCGAAGGGCAGCGGCTTGCCGTTGATGTCGCAGCTGTTGGCGGCGCCCGGCGGGCAGAAGAAGTTCTTCACCCGTGCCTTGATGTGCGCCACGCCGCCACTGATGGTCAGCTCTGGCGTCACGCGCGCCGTGAGGTCGGCCTCGATGCCCTGGCTCTGCACCTTGCCGGCGTTGATCAACCGCGTGACGATGACGCCGTTGACCAGATCCGGCACGTTGGCCTGGTAGCCGTCGTAGTCGGTGCGGAAGACGGCCAGGTTCAGCCGCACGCTGCGGTTCAACAGTTCGGTCTTCAGCCCCGCTTCGTAGGAATGGCTGGTTTCCGCAGCCAGCACGTTGTCCTGGTTCGGCGACATGTTGAAGAAGACGTTGTAGGCCGGGCCCTTGTAGCCGCGCGAGTAGGTCGCGTAGGCCATCATGTCCTTGTTGATTTCGAACTGCGGGCCGAAGCGGCCGCTCCATGCTTTGGTCGTCGTCGAGCCGGTGACGCGGGCGCGCGAAGCCGCCACTCCTGGCACGCCGGCCGCGCTGGCGGTGCGGTCGTGGTAGTACGACAGGTCGTCTTGCGTGTAACGCAGGCCGGCGATGGCACGCAGCGTCGGCGTGAAGGTCAGTGTCGTCTCGCCGAACAGCGCCGTGCTCTTGTTGCGCACGCCGTAATTGGCAACTCCGAAGTCGAGCGTCGTCGAGCCCGCCGAACACGGGATCAGGCCTGAGGGCAGTGCGGCGGCGGTGCTGGTCACGCAGCGCGTCACGTCGCGGCGGTAGATCTCGTCGTTCTTGCCTTCGAAGTGGAACAGGCCGGCCACGTACTCGGCGAACTGCTTCGTGGTGCTGGCGACGCGCAACTCGGCCGAGGTCTGCGTGAAGTCGAGGTCGCCGCGGTCGTCGGACTTGTGGAAGCCGCCGTTGCGGTAGGGCCGCGGCAGGCGGTCCAGATCCTGGAACTGCGTGTTCTTCCAGGTGCGGCGGGCGAGGATGCCGGTGATCTGGTGCGCCGTGAGCTGGTAGTCCACCTGCGCCGAGACGCCGGCGTTGGTGTCCTGCACGCGGGTCTTCAGGTCGGCGTTGATCGTGCGGTTCTCCGGGCCTGGCACCACCGGCGCCAGCGCGGCCGCGAACAGCGGGTTGTTCGTCGCAGCGTTGGTCGGGTAGCTGCGCACGGTGGTCGACACCGCCACGCCCGTGGGCGTGGTGTCGGTGGCCTTCGAACGGTCGGCGATGAGCACGATGGTCGTGTTGCGTTCGGGTGTGATGTCGAGCCGGCCGCGTACGCCCTGGCGGTCGTAGCCGTTGACCTTCGAGCCATCGAACACATTGGTCACGTTGCCGTCGTACTTGGCGTCCATGAAGGCGATAGAGCCGCGCACGAGGTTCGCGGCCAACTCGCCGCTGGCGCCCAGCCGCAGGCGGCGCTCGCCGCCTTGAAACCAGCCCAGGTCGACGTAGCCGGCAGCTTCCTTGCCCGGCGCACGCGTGATGATGTTGATGACGCCGGCGCTGGCGTTCTTGCCGAACAGCGTGCCCTGCGGTCCGCGCAGGATCTCGATGCGCTGCACCTCCACCAGGTCCAGCGTGGCCTGGCCCGGGCGCGCGGTGACGACGCCGTCGAGCACCATCGACACCGTCGGCTCGACACCGGGCGAGGTGCTGATCGTGCCGACACCGCGAATGAACAGCGAACTGTCCTTGTTCGAAGCGTTGGTGCGGAAGTTCACCGTCGGCGTCTGCTGCGTGATCACCGACAGGTTGTTGAGGTTGGCCTCTTCGAGCGAGCTGCCCGACAGCACGGACACGGCAATCGGCGTGCTCTGCAGCGGCTGCAGCCGCTTGGTCGCGGTGATGGTGATGGTTTCCAGCTGTGTGGGTGCCGGTTGCGCAGGTTGCGCCAGCGCGGGCAGGGCGGCAAGCAGGGCCAGGGCCAGCGGCAATCGGCGTGAGGTCAGGGCGTGTGGGCGGCGGGGCATGAAGTCTCCTTTGCGGCCGGGACCGCGGCAGGCGGTTCGGCGAATTTTGTTAGCGCTAACAGCTGCGCGGCGACACCATAGCACCGCGCGGTTGTGCCGCGTATCGCGGCAAACCCGGGCCTCTGGGGCCAACGCCAGCGGTAGCGCCAGCGGTAATGCCAGGGGTAACGCCAGGGGTAACGCCAGGGGTACCGCCAGGGGTACCGCCAGGAAATGGCCGCCGCGATGGCCGCGATGGCCGTGCTGGCCGTGCTGGCGGTCAGCGCTGAATGTCGCCGAGGCAGAGGTACTTCAGCTCGACGTAATCATCGATGCCCTGGCGTGCGCCCTCGCGCCCCAGGCCGCTCTGCTTCACGCCGCCGAACGGCACCTCGGCCGTGCTGATGAGGCCGGTGTTGACGCCCACCATGCCGTATTCCAGCGCCTCGGCCACGCGGAAGACGCGCCCGATGTCGCGGCTGTAGAAATAGCTCGCCAGTCCGAACTCGGTGGCGTTGGCTGCAGCGATGACTTCGGCCTCGGTCTCGAAACGGAACACAGGCGCCACCGGCCCGAAGGTTTCTTCGCGCGCACACAACATCTCGTCGGTGACCCCTGAGATGACAGTGGGTGTGAAAAAGCGCGGGCCGAGGCTCGCATCGAGTTCGCCGCCGAGCACCAGCTTCGCGCCCTTGGCGAGTGCATCGGCGACATGCGCTTGCACCTTGGCGATGGCCGCGTCGTCGATGAGCGGGCCCTGCTGCACGCCCACGTCGAAGCCGTTGCCGACCGTGATGGCCGCCGCCTTGGCCGTCAGCTTCTCGACGAAGGCGTCGTGGATGCCCGCCTGCGCGTAGATGCGGTTGGCACAGACACAGGTCTGGCCGGCGTTGCGGTATTTGCTGGCCAGCGCGCCTTCCACGGCGCTGTCCAGATCCGCATCGTCGAAGACGATGAAGGGCGCGTTGCCACCGAGTTCCAGACTCAGCTTCTTGATGGTGGGTGCGCACTGGCGCGCCAGGATGCGGCCGACCTCGGTGCTGCCGGTGAAGGACAGGTGGCGCACCACATCGGAACTGCACAGCACTTTGCCGATTTCGATGCTCTGCTCGGCATCGGAAGTGATGACGTTCAGCACACCGGCGGGCATGCCGGCGCGCTGCGCCAGTTCAGCCACTGCGAGTGCGCTGAGCGGGGTTTGTTCAGCGGGTTTGATGATCACCGGGCAGCCAGCGGCCAGCGCCGGCGCCACCTTGCGCGTGATCATCGCGATGGGGAAGTTCCACGGCGTGATGGCCGCACACACGCCGATGGGCTGCTTCAGCACCAGATAGCGCTTGTTGTTGTCGGTGGTGGGAATGGTCTCGCCGTAGACACGCCGCGCCTCTTCGGCAAACCACTCGATGAAGCTGGCGCCGTAGACCACTTCACCGCGCGCCTCGGCCAGCGGCTTGCCTTGTTCGGCGGTCATGATGCGGGCCAGGTCATCGGCGTGGCGGTGCAGCAGCTGGAACCACTTCATCATCACCGCGGCACGTTCTTTCGCGGTGCGTGCGCGCCACGCCGGCCAGGCCTTCTGGGCGGCCGAGATGGCCGCCGCGCAATCCACCGCACCCAGCTTCGCCACCTGGGCCAGCTCTTCGCCGGTGGCGGGGTCGGTGACGGCGAAACGCGCGTTCGTGTCCTGGCCCGTGACCCAGACGCCGCCGATCAATGCCTCGGTCTTCAGCAGGCCGGGGTCTTCCAGCAGCGCCAGCGGGGAGGTCTTGGTGTTCATGAGGCAGCGTCTTCCAGCAGGTGAAGTCGTGGACATGATAGGACGCCACGGTTTGTTGCCGCAGGCGGTCGCCACGGGTCGCTACCTATAATCAAAGGTCATTAAAAATCAAGCACTTGGCGGCCCCTGGCGCCACGCTTTTCGACCTGAAAGCCCCGGCATGCAAGCCTCAGAGATACGTTCGACTTTCCTGAAGTTCTTCGAGAGCAAAGGCCACACCGTCGTTGCCAGCTCGCCTGTCGTGCCGGGCGACGACCCGACGTTGCTCTTCACCAACGCGGGCATGAACCAGTTCAAGGACGTGTTCCTGGGCTTCGACAAGCGCAGCTACAGCCGCGCCACATCCAGCCAGAAATGCATACGCGCGGGCGGCAAGCACAACGACCTGGACAACGTGGGCTACACCGCGCGCCACCACACCTTCTTCGAGATGCTGGGCAACTTCAGCTTCGGCGATTACTTCAAGAAGGACGCCATCGCCTACGCCTGGGAGCTGCTCACCGTCCACTTCAAGCTGCCGGCCGACAAGCTGTGGGCCACCGTCTATGCCGATGACGACGAGGCCTACGACATCTGGCTGAAGGACATCGGGTTGCCCGCCGAACGCATCGTGCGCATTGGCGACAACGAGGGCGGCCGCTACATGTCGGACAACTTCTGGATGATGGGCGACACCGGGCCGTGCGGCCCATGTTCAGAGATCTTCTACGACCACGGCCCGGATGTCGCCGGTGGCCCCCCGGGCAGCGCAGAGCAGGACGGCGACCGCTACATCGAGATCTGGAACAACGTCTTCATGCAGTTCAACCGCACCGAAGACGGCGTGATGCACAAGCTGCCCAAGCCCAGTGTCGACACCGGCATGGGCCTCGAGCGCCTGACCGCGGTGCTGCAGCATGTGCACAGCAACTACGAGATCGACCTCTTCCAGAACCTGCTGGCTGCTGCCAAAGCGGCCGTGGACGGCGCCGCGCCGGCTGGCAACGACTGCGATGCCGGCAGCCCCAGCCTGAAGGTGATTGCCGACCACATCCGCGCCTGCAGCTTCACGGTGGTGGACGGGGTCATCCCCGGCAACGAAGGCCGCGGTTATGTGCTGCGCCGCATTGCCCGCCGCGCCATCCGCCACGGCTACAAGCTGGGCGCACGCAAACCGTTTTTCCATAGGCTCGTTGCCCCGCTGGCGGCCGAAATGGGCGAGGCTTACCCCGAACTGCGGCGCGACGCCTTGCGCGTGACCGAGGTGCTGAAGGTCGAAGAAGAACGCTTCTTCCAGACCATCGCCAATGGCATGGAGATTCTGGAAGAGGCACTCGCAAAAATCGAAGCGGCGGGTTCGATGCGGATCGACGGCGACACCGCCTTCAAGCTGCACGACACCTTCGGCTTTCCGCTCGATCTCACGGCCGACGTCTGCCGCGAGCGCGGCATGACGGTCGACAGCGCCGGCTTCAACGCCGCCATGAACCGTCAGCGCGAAAACGCGCGCGCCGCGGCCAAGTTCAAAGTCGCTGCGGGCCTGGCCTACGAAGGTGCGGCCACGGCCTTCCACGGCTACGAGCACCTGGTGTGTGAACACAGCAAGGTGGTGGCGATCTACGTCGAAGGCACGCAGGTGCCCAAGGCCCGCGCCGGTGACGACGTCGTCATCGTGCTCGACCACACGCCCTTCTATGCCGAGAGTGGTGGCCAGGTGGGCGATACCGGCGAGTTGCGCAATGCGCGCAGCCGTGTGGTGGTGGAAGACACCGTGAAGGTCACGGCCAGCGTGTTCGGCCACCAGGGCCGCGTGCTGGAGGGCGAACTGGAAGTGGGCGACACGCTCAACGCGCGCGTCGACGTCGAACACCGTGCGCGCACCGTGCGCAACCACAGCGCGACCCACCTCATGCACAAGGCCCTGCGCGAGGTGCTGGGCGCCCATGTGCAGCAGAAGGGCAGCCTGGTCACGGCCGAGCGCACGCGTTTCGACTTCGTGCACAACGCGCCAGTGACTGACGCGCAGGTGGCGCAGATCGAGGCCCTGGTCAACGCCGAGATCCTGGCCAACGCGGCCACGCAGGCGCGTGTGCTGCCCATCGAAGAAGCGCAGAAGACCGGCGCGACCATGCTCTTCGGCGAGAAGTACGGCGACGAGGTCCGCGTGCTCGACATCGGCAGCAGCCGCGAACTCTGCGGCGGCACGCATGTGCAGCGCACCGGAGACATCGGTCTCTTCAAGATCGTTGCCGAAGGTGGCGTGGCCGCGGGCATCCGCCGTGTGGAAGCCGTCACCGGCGTCAATTCATTGGCCTATCTGCAGCAGCTGGAAGGCACCGTCAACGGCCTGGCCGGCAGCCTGAAGGCGACACCGGCTGAAGTGCCCGGCCGCGTGGCCGCGCTGCAAGAGCAGCTTCGGGCGCTGGAGAAGGAAGTCACCGCGCTCAAGGGCAAGCTGGCCTCGTCGCAAGGCGATGAACTGCTGGCCCAGGCGGTGGATGTGGGCGGCATCAAGGTGCTGGCCGCCACGCTGCAGGGCGCCGACGCCAAGGCCCTGCGCGAGACGATGGACAAGCTGAAGGACAAGCTGAAGACCGCCGCCATCGTGCTGGCCGCGGTGGATGGCGGCAAGGTGCAGCTGGCCGCAGGCGTGACGGCCGACAGCGTGGGCCGGGTGAAGGCCGGCGAGCTGGTGAACTTCGTCGCCCAGCAGGTGGGCGGCAAAGGCGGCGGCAAGGCCGACCTGGCGATGGCCGGCGGCACCGACGCAGCGGCCTTGCCGGCGGCGCTGGCCAGCGTGGCCGGCTGGGTCGGCAGCAAGCTCTGAGCTTGTTGACGCCACCGCAGCGCGCCAGATGAACTGGTTCGCGGCCAGGTGCCACTCCACAGCGGCACCAGCGAGCGCCATCGACCGGCCCTCTCAGGGAGCCCGAGACCGCGACGGCCCTGGCCAAGGTGAATGTCCTTGCGACGCCGCCACGACCGGCCAGGTTGGTGGCCCGTTGGCGCTGCTCGCCCGGGTTGCCCGCCGCCTACGCAGCCAGTCTCTTGGGCACCCGGTTCTGGGGGGCTCCGGCCGCGCTGTCCTGCACCTGCACACGCCAGGAACGTGCAGCAGACCGCTTCACCAGCACCCAGACGCAGGGTCTGGAAATTGCCATTTGCGCCATCGTGCCCGGTTCAGGCCTTTTCACTCGCAGCGCGAGCACCGGCCCGGCCTGCACCTTCACCGCCGACACGCGAATACCCATCGTCGACTGTTCAGGCAGGACATGCAGGAGCACCTGTTCTTGAGGCCAGCGGATGCTGCGTCCGAACAGTGGAGCGCCGCCGCCGGCACCCACATGGCGCCGCCAGGCGGTGGCGCTGTCCAATAGCAGTGTCATTGCCACTTCGCTGTCTGCGGGCCGTGGCAGCTGGCACAGGGCCTGGCTGTGCTGGGCCAGGATGCGGGACTGCCCCAGCGCTGGCAGGGTGACCAATGCCAGCAGGCCAGCCAGGGCCAGTGCGATTGCGGGTTGATGGTTCACCGCAGGTCCACGCGCTTGGCTGCTCGGGGACCACTCGCGGCCGGGGTTTCGGCTGGCGCGCGTTGGCGCACTGGGCTGGCGCTGCCGGCGGTCTGCGGCGAGATTCCGGCCAGTGGTGCTACTTCCATCGTCAGGTCGTTGCGGTTGCCCGTCAGCGTTACCGTGGTCAGGTCGCGTCCTGCCGGCAGTACCGGAAAGGCGCCGCAGGCCTCCCCGCGCTGGCAGACGAAGCCGTCGTTGTCCAGATCGCCGCCGACGAGAATCTGCACCTGGGGCAAGGCCCAGCCGGTGGCGGCCCAGGTGTAGCCACCGCTGCCGCGCGTGGCCAGAACGCTGCGCACGGCTCTGCCATTTGCTGGATCGATGAGCAGCACGTAGAGCGGGCCCAGATCGCCGCCGGCTGCGGCACTGCCACCCGTGCTTGGCTGGGCGAAGCTGAGCTGAACCGTGAAGCTGCGCGATGGCGTGAGGTTGACCGTCAGCCGCGGAAAGTACGACCCCGGGCTGAGGCCGGCGCGGTTGACGTCGACGCTGTAACGGCCCAATCGTGTCGTCGCGTTCACTGCGGCAGCGGTCACCGTGACCCGAGTGTTGTCGCTGCTGATGGAGCGTACCGTTTCGCTCCCTGCGGCACCGAGCTCAAGCTCCAGAGTGGCACTGCTCTGGAAGCTGCCGAAGTCGATACTCGACGGCGACGCGACCACCCTGCCGGCTGGCGCGGGCGGCGCAGTCGTGCCCGCGGCCCCCAGCGCCGCTGCCACGGCCTTGGCGGCGTTGACCAGGCCGAAGCCAGTGTCCAAGTCACGACCAACGGCGCCAAGATCGTCGGTCAAGGCGCCGCTGGCCAGCAGGCTGTCGACCTGGGCAACGCTGATCGAAGGGTTGACGTAACGCATCAGTGCCATCACGCCGGCGACGTGCGGCGATGCCATCGACGTGCCCTGGTAGGGCCCGGAACTCGCCAGCCGCCGCCCGCTGGCATCGAATGCGCCGAGAGCACTGAAAACACCGTCGGGCGCGCCTGAGCCGGTAGTGCTTTGGCGCAGATCACCGCCCGGCGCGGCAACGCTGAGCGCGCCTCCGCTGTTGCTGTAGCGGGTGAGCTGCTTCTGCGCGTCAAGTGCAGCGACGCCGATGGCGCCCGTGCAATTGGCCGGCGCGCCGACTGCCACCCGCTGACCGATGTCGTTTCGGCCCGAGTTCCCTGCCGCCGCCACGACGATGACACCGGCGGCGCGCACACGGGAGACCGCGTCGAGGTAGGCCGCGTCGCAAGGGCCGTCTGCGCCCAGGCTCAGGTTGATGACGTCGGCGCGCCGTGCCGGCAGGGTGCCCGAATTGTTGGTCAAGCGGGCTGCATAGAGCATCGCGTTGATGATGTCGACCTGGCGCGCCGCGCCCGTGGGGCGAAACACCCGCAGCGGCAAGATCTGCGCCATGGGCGCTGTGCCGGCGACACCGCTGCCGTCGTAGGTGGCAGCGGCCACGGTGCCGGCAACATGGGTGCCATGGAATACGGGTTGGTCGGTGGCCACGGCGGTGTTGTCGCCCGAAGCAGTGTTGCCGTCGCCGGCCACGGCGGTGGTGATGAACGCACGGCCGTTTGAGAACAGCTGCGGCTGCAGGTCGGGGTGGTCGAGCATCACGCCGTCGTCGATCACGGCCACCAGCGGGCGCTGCGCCGGCTGGTTCGGCAGCTGGGTGATGCGGCTCATTGCGGCAGGCAGGTTGATCTGCTCGTAGTGCCAGCGTTGCAGGTTGTACGACCGGTCGTTGGGCGGGAATTCGCCGACCAGGGCTTGACGGGTGGCGGGCCAGTCGAGCTGGACATAGACGAATGCGCCTGTCTGCTGCAGCGCCTTGGCCAGCTTGTACTGTGCCAGGACGTTTTCCTGGGCCAGGTCGTCAATGGGTTGGGTCGGTCGGGCCTGCAGCGCCGAAAGTCGGCGCGCGCGCTCTTCAGCGCCGCTCTTGCCGGCCAGCCGCGCCAGTGCCAATGCCCGGCCCTCGGCCCCGGAAGGCAGAGTCAGCCAGTGCGGCACAGCTTCGTCGGCTGCGCCGACCAGTGCTTGGCCCACCAGCAAGGCTTGGCCGATGCCGGCAGCCTGCAATCGGCTTTGGGCGGCGGCGAGTTCGGCCGGCAGCAACGGGCGGGCCTTGGCCAGCAGGTACCCGCTGTCCATTGCCAGCGCCCGGGTGCTGTTGGCGCAACTGCCCGCGCCGCCAGGTGCGCCGATGCGCAGGCTGTAGATCGACGCCTTGCGGTAGGCATAGACATTGACGATGTAGCGGCCGGAGGTGTTGACGCGGATGCACTCGAAGCGTTCGTTGACGCCGTCCGAACTGCCGACGATGGAACCGGCGGTCGAGTACAGGTAAAGGTCAACGTCGGTCTGCGCGGGATCGCTGGCGAATTCGAGTTCGACGACTTGGCCAGCTACCAGGTCGACGCCGAAGTAGTCGTCCCTGTCGCCGACACTGAAGTTGTTGCCAACTGGGCCAGTGCGGGCCTCGTTGACGGTACCTGTCAGCAGCAACGGTGTCTGCAGCGGCTGTGCGGTGGTCACGGTGTCATTGACACGGTAGTTGCCTTGGCTGATCTGGCTGATGTCGTTGGTGTCGGAGTCCACGCGGGACGTCGGCGAGACGAGCAGGCTGCCGGACAGGTTGAAACTTGCTGGTGCGGGTGCGGGTGCAGGTGCAGGTGCAGGCGCGGGCGCGGGCGCAGGAACCGGGGCGGGCCCGGCTGTCGGGCCGTCGCTGCCACCACCGCCACCACCACCGCAGGCTGCAACGGCCACAGCCACGAACAGGCTTGTCAAGCTCAAGCGCATCATCTTTTCCCTTGAAATGAAAGTCTCTGCCGACCTCATGGAGCAGCTTCGTGCACTCTCGGCTTTAGACAGAATATTTCGCCTGTTGTACCGCCGATCGCAAGGATGCGGCCCGGATGCACCCGTCAGAGGGCCCAGGAGCGCTTGTTGTGTGTCGCAACCCTGCGCTCGATTTCTTCGCTAGTTCGGCATCACGTCGAAAGCCACCGTCAGGCGCTCGGCGGTGCTGTCGAAGGGCCGCGTGCCGTGCCAGGCCATGGAAGGGAAGAGCACCAGCCGCCCGGGCTGCGGCTGCAGCTCGCGCTGCACCAGGCTGTCGAGGTTGATGCCCGGCAGCGGCAGGTCGGGGCGGCCGAAACGCAGCCAACCCTGGCGTGCCGTGGTGTCGGCGCACACCTCTGGCACTGCGACGTAATAGGAAGAGCTGAGCCAGCCGTGCGGATGCACGTGGTCGGTATGGAAGCCCCGGCGCTGCAGGCGCGACGACCATGAATCGGTGAACTGCCAGCCCGCCGCGGCGGCGCCGCGCCGCGCCAGGAAGGGGTGGCTGGTGTCATCGGGCAGCGCCGCGATGTGGCGCGCCACCGCTTCGGCGATGCGGGCCTTCAGCGCGTCCACCAGCGGGTGCCCCTGGTCGAAGAGCTTGCCCACCGTTTGCGTGCCACCGCGCAGCGTCTGGTCGATGGGGGCGCAGCGGTCGTGGTGCAGGCGGCGCAGTTCGTCGGCCAGCGCCGCATTGAAGGCGGCCATGCTCGCAAAGCCGGGTGGTGCTTCCAGGTCGTAGGCCTGCACCAGGCGCTGCGGGTCGTCGGCCCAGGTGGCGCGCGCATCGCCCAGCAGCCGCCAGGCCAGCACGCGCAGCGCCTGCGCCTGCTGGTGCTGCGGCGCGAGAAGGCAGGCCGCTTCGGCGGCGGCCAGTGCGGCCTCGGGCCGGCCGGCTTGGAGCAGGCTGGCGGCGTGGTTGGCGTGCAGCTCGCCGTCGCCGGGCGCCAGGGCCACGGCCTGGGCGTGGGCGGCCAGGCTGGCTTCCACTTCGCCCAGGCGCATCAGGCAGCGGCCCAGGCCGTCGTGCATGCCGGCAGCGCGCGGCAGGGCCTGCAGCGCCTGGCGGTAGGCGGCAGCGGCGTCGTCAAAGCGTTCGGCCCGCCATAGCAGGTGCGCGTGAATGCCGGGCAGCGCCGGCGGTGCATGGCCTTGCGCCTGATCGGTTCGCAGATCGGCACGCAGTTCGGCATGCGGCGCGGGATGAGGTTCGGCGTGCAGTTCAGCGCGCAGTTCAGCACGAATGTCGGCGTCGAAGTTCTCGTCGCCCAGCCGCCAGCGCAGCCGAGCGAGATCGAAGTGCGCCAGCAGGTGGCCGCGTTCACGGGCCAGGGCGGCACGGTAGGCCTGCAACGCCTCTTCATGCCGCCCCAGGCTCTGCAGCGTGTTGCCGCGGTTGTAGTGGGCATCGGCAGCGTCCAGCCCCAGCGCGGCGGCGCGGTCGTGCAGGGCCAGCGCTTCTGCGTGGCGGTGGCCGCGCTGCAGAAGCACGGCGCGGTTGTGCAGCAGGCCCAGGTGGTCGGGTGCCACGCTCAAGGCCTTCTCCAGCGTGCGCAGGGCTGAATCGACATGCCCCAGGTCGCCTTCGATCTGCGCATGCAGTTGCAGCATCGCGATGGTGGGTTGCGTTGCATGGCCCAGCGCGCGGTTCAGGCTGGCCGCAGCTTCCGGCAGGCGCGCTGCAGCATGCAGGGCACGCGCATGGTTGTAGTGGGCATCGGGGTAAGCGGCCTGCTGGGCGATGGCGCGCTCGTAGCAGGCCAGCGCTTCCTCACCGCGGCCGCCGGCCAGCAGCAGGTTCCCGAGGTTGTTCCACACGTGGGGCTGCCTGTCGTCGGCGGCCAATGAGCGGCGCAACAACGCCTCGGCCGTCACGTTCTCGCCCCGCTGGCGCGCCAGGCCTCCCAGCAATTGCAGCGCAGCCGGGTGTTCCGGCTGCAGGCGCAGGGCTTGCTGGTAGGCGGCTTCGGCGCCGGTGGCATCGCCCTGTTGCTGGGCCTGGAAGCCGGCCTGCACCCAGGCGGCCGCGGTGGTGGGTGTGGTGTTCATCGGCGGCGAGCATAGCGGGGGCCGGGCGGCGACGGCAGACTCGGGCTCGCCCATCAAAAAGGGGCCCGAAGGCCCCTGGTGTGCGTATGAAGACGAGCTGTCAGAACTCGTAGCGCAGGGTGGCTTGCACGGCCCACTGCGACTCGCCCGAAGCCTGACGCGTGGCAAAGTCTTCCAGCGACCCCAGGCTGTAGACGTAACGACCGCCTTCCAGCCCGTTGAAGTTCACGAAGCTGCGGTTCGACGGGAAGCCGATCTCGTCGACGCGGCCCCACTTCTTGTTCAGCAGGTTGCCGAAGTTCAGCACGTCCAGCGTGAAAACCGTCTTGTGGCTCTTGATGAAGCCCGGCAGTTCCTGGCTGAAGCGCACGTCGAAGTTGTTGACCCAGGGCGCGAAGCTGTTGTTGCGCCCAACCACGCCGCCCTTGGCTGCAGCCAGCGCCGGGTTGCCGTTGACGATGCTCCAGAACAGCGCCTCTTCGGTGGCACCGCCGCGGAAGATCACTTCGTTGGCACCGGGGCCGGTTGGGATGTACATCAGGTCGTTGCCGCCGATGGCGTCGCCGTTCATGTCGTTGATGTAGGTCCAGCTGTAAGGCTTGCCGCGGCGGCCCTCATAGAACACGCCGACCGAACTGCGGTAGTTGCCGACGAAGGCCTTGGCCCAGTTCAGGCTGGCGCTGACGCGATCCTTGATCAGGTAGTTGCTGTTCTGCAGCACCTCTTCGTTGGGGTCGAAGGTGAGCCGGTTGTTCCAGTTCGAGTTCGATGTCGACGACGTGAGCGGGCTCACCTCCTTGGCCGACGTCTTCGTGTAGGCCAGGTTCCAGCCGAACCCCGCCTGCGCCTGCTGGCCGACCGACAGCGTAATGGCCTCGCTGTAACCCTGGCTGGTCTTGCGCGCAAGCAAGGCGTTGAAGAAGGCCGGATTGCTGAGCGCGCGGTTGCGCGAGCCCGCGCAGTTGAAGCCTGTGCCTGTGGCCGTGGTGCTGAAGGTGCCGCCCGTCCAGCAATTGCGGTTGTAGGTCTGCGGTGTGAAGAACAGGCGCCGACCGTCAGGACCGGTAGCGGTGGCGTTGCCCAGGTTCAGGTTCTGGTAGTAGACGGCAGCGTCGTTCTCGATGCGCAACCACTCGGCGCCCACCGTCAGGCGGCCCACCACGGGCAGCGGCGGCAGTTCGGCGTCGATGGCCAGGTTGGCCTTCCAGACCGAGGGCTGCTCCAGGTCGCTGGACAGGAAGTCGACGTTCGCCGCTGGCGCCGTGCTGCCAAGGGCAGGCTGAGCGGCCGGGTTGGGGTTGAACCGCACTTGCGTGCCGCCGGCCGCTGCCGTTCTGCAGCCGGCAAACGAGTTGCATTGCAGTTGGCCGACCGCAACGCCAGTGTTGCTGAACGGGTTGCTCAGCCACACGTTGGCCGCCGCACCCTGGAACAGACCCAAGCCGCCGCGGAGCTGCATGCGGTTTTCTGGCGTGCCCAGGTTCCAGTTGAAGCCCAGACGCGGCTGCACCAGATTGTTGCCGTCCAAAGTCTCGTCGTTGCGCACGCCAAAACCGCCCGTGGCGCGGCCGGTCACAGGGTCGGGAGCACCCGGCACGCTGGAGGCAGCGGTGTTGAAAAGGGGCTTGGTCGGCACGCTGCTCTTGTCGACGCGCAGGCCCACCATCAGGTTGAACTTGTCGCTGACCTTGAAGGTGTCTTGAAGGAACAGGCCGGTGTTGGCGTAACTGAAGATCGACACAGCGTCGTTCAATGTGCGTCCTGCAAGCGGCGTCTGCAGGATGTAGTTCGAAGGCAGGCCGCGCTGGAAGTTCTCCAGCGTCGTCAGCTCGCGCTGCGCGGCCGTCATCGGCAGCGGGGCGCCGCCGCCGGTGGGCGTGTAGGTGCCGGTGAGCGTACTGGTGCCGCAGGCCGTCACGGTGCCAAAGCTGTAGGCGCCCGGCTCACACTGGAAGGTGTAGTTGCCGTTGCTGTTCTGAATGAAGGCGTTGTAGACATCGTTCTTCGCGTGGTCGACGCCGAACTTCAGCTCGTGCTTGCCCAGCGTCCAGGTAGCACCTGCGTAGATGTCGCTCGTCTGGGTGCCGAGCACGTTGAACTGGCGGCTGAGCTCCGTGCCCAGGTTCAGGAAGCGGTTGTTCGCGTTGAAGCTTTCACCGGCGCCAGTGGGGCCGTTGAAACGCAAACCGATGGCCGGCAGACGCGTGCCGTTCACCTGCGTCGGCACGCTGTCGTAGTCACGCTGGGAAATCTTCAGCTCGGTGCTGAGGTTCGGCGTCCAGTCGGCAAACCACTGGCCGACAGCGGTTTCCAGCACCTTCGCCTGGCTCCACCACCAAGAACTGAGCGACAAGCCCGTGCCCGAGAAACCGGCGATGTTCGGCTCGGTCTGCTCGGTCTTGTTGTAGCGCACGCTGGCGCGGTGGTTGTCGTTGATGTTCCAGTCGAGCTTCAGCGTCAGGTCCTTGACCGACACCTCCAGGCCCTGCGGCACGGTCGGCGAGCCGGCGTCGAAGCTCCAGGTGTTGCGCGAAATCGCGATGGCCTGATCGATGGCCGACTGCGAGATGCCGACGTTGGAGTTGGCGCTGCCGATGGCCCCGAAGTCTGGGCTGGTGCGCGAGCTCTTCAGCTCCTCGTAGTTGACGAAGAAGAACAGCTTGTCCCGGATGATCGGGCCACCCAACGTGAAGCCGAGGGTGTCTTCCTTGAACGCCGGGGCGTCGAAGTAGGTGTCGGCGGTGCGGTTGTAGCGCTTGCCGACCAGGTTGTCGTCGCGCCAGACGTAGTAGACGCTGCCCTTGAAGCTGTTGGTGCCGCTCTTGGTGACGGCGTTGATGTTGGCGCCCGTGTAGCCTTTTTGCGTGACGTCGTAGTTGCTCAGGTTCACCTGCACCGACTGGATGGCGTCGATGGAGATGGGCTGCTTGATCGTCGGCAGGTTGTTGGATTCGAGGCCGAAGGTGTCGTTGATGGACACGCCGTCGACGGTGATGCTGTTGAAGCGGGTGTTCTGCCCGGCGGCGCTGATTTCGCCGCGGTCTTTGTCAGTCTGGGCCAAGCGCGGGTCGGTGCGCGCGTAATCTTGCAGGCTGCGCTGAATGGACGCAAAGGCCGCCAGTTCGCGGCTGCCGATGTTGGTGCCCGAACCCATCGCGCTGCTGTTGAAGCGTTCGCTGGTGGCGCGGCCGGTGACCACGATGGTCTGCGTCGCGCCCAGCGTGGCGTTCAGGGAAGTCGACTCGGCCAGCGTGAGGAACACGTTGTCACGACGCTCGGTCTGGCCACCCTTGCTGATGGTGACGGTGAAGGGGCCGCCCGCGCGCAGGCCGCGCGCGCTGTATCGGCCTTCGGCATCGGTGGTGACGGTGTTGGTCGACCCCGACTCGACGTGCACGACGACCACCGTGGCGCCACCCACGGGCTTGCCATCGGCGCCGGTGATCTGGCCGGCCACGCTGGCGGTGGTGTTCTGTGCAAAGGCGGGTGCTGCGGCAACGATTGCCACGGCCACGGCCATGGCCGTGCGCGAAAAGCCCATCCAGTCCCGGTTATTCATGAGTTTTCAGCCCTCTGAGAAATGTGAAGCCCGCACCGACGCGGGCAGCGATCGAGAAAAACCATGCAGAGCGAAAGCCTGCCCGGCGCAGGCGCCAAGCTGCTGTTCGTCCGAAAAAAGCCGCCATGACGTTGCCGCCAGGCTGTGAGGCGCCGATCCGCAAGAACCGTATCCGCGCATGCTCACTCCCTTAGGTGCCATTTTGGTGACAAGAAGTGGCATGGGAAACTTCGGGTGGCATTTTCACCACGCACGACTTGTGCTTCGAGCGAGAAAACCCCCTCATCCGCATGCGTCGTACCCGAACCTGCGTCAGCCCGCGGTGCGCTGACGTGGGGCCGCAAGCACCATCCATCCCCATTCCCGTCTTCAGCACATCAGGCTCTTATGACCCCCAGGCCCCCCCGCCAGAGCAACCCTGCCGAGCTTGACGCCTTCGACAAGACCATCGAAGCACTGGCAGGCTTCAACCCCGAGATCAGCTTCGAGTGGGCCGATGGTTTTCTCGCCGCGCTGGCTGCCGCGCCGCGTCTGCCTCCCGTTGAAGATTGGTTGCCGGCCCTTTGCGGCGACGCTTTCGAGCGTGCCTTCGGTGACCCCGAGGCCGCGGCTGCCGGCCAGGCGCCGCTGGTGGCACGGCTGAAGGTGCTGTGCGACCAGCTCGACCCCGAAGCCTTGTTCGACGACCCCGACCAGCTGCGCCTGGACCCGCTGATCGGCGAAGTCAGCGACGAAGACCGACAGAGACTCGTGGACGAAGGCGCGCTCACCGCCGAAGACGCCCAAGCCATGCAGACCGGCGGCCTGTGGGCCGAAGGCTTCTTCGACGGCGTGGCGGCCTTTCCCGCGCTGTGGGAAGAGCCGCCGCACGAAGACGCCTCGGTGCTGTTCAAGCAGGCTTTCGACCAGATTGCGGCCTTGCTGTTGCCGCCGGGCAGCGACGAGTGGAAGGCCCACGTGGCAGAGCACTACCCGAAGGCTGCAGAAGGCGGCGAGGGCGAACCCACGCGCGACGACCTGTTGAGCGAGGCCTGCATGTCGGTGCAGGACCTGCGTCTGTTCTGGGTGGACTTCGCGCCCAAGACCGAGACACGCCGCGTGGAAGCGCTGCCCGGCCGCAACGACCCCTGCCACTGCGGCAGCGGCAAGAAGTTCAAGAAGTGCCACGGCGCTTGAGCTTGTCAGAGCCGCTGCTAGAGTCGCGCCCCATGCTTGCCACCCTCGCCCTGCAGGGCAAACACATCGTCCTCGGTCTTTCGGGCGGCGTTGCCTGCTACAAGGCCGCAGAGCTGACGCGTGAACTGGTGAAAGCCGGTGCCACCGTGCAGGTGGTGATGACGGATGCGGCGCAGCAGTTCATCACTGCGGCCACGATGCAGGCCTTGAGTGGGCGGGCCGTGCACACCAGTCAATGGGACGCGCGCGAGCCCAACGCGATGCCGCACATCAACCTGTCGCGCGCGGCCGATGCCATCGTCGTGGCCCCTGCCAGCGCCGACTTCATCGCCCAGCTGGCGCAGGGCCGTGCCAGTGAACTGCTGGCACTGCTGTGCCTGGCGCGGCCCATTGAAAGCTGCCCGCTCCTGCTGGCCCCGGCCATGAACCGCGAGATGTGGCGGCACCCGGCCACACAACGCAACGTGGCGCAGGTGCAGGCCGATGGCGCCGTGCTGTTGGGGCCTGCAGCAGGCGAGCAGGCCTGCGGTGAAGTCGGCGACGGCCGCATGTTGGAGGCCGATGAACTGCGCGACGAGCTGATCGCGTTCTTCCAGCCCAAGCTGCTGGCCGGCCGCATGGTGCTGGTGACAGCCGGTCCCACCTTCGAGGCCATCGACCCCGTGCGCGGCATCAGCAACCACAGCAGCGGCAAGATGGGTTTTGCCATCGCGCGGGCAGCCGCCGAGGCCGGCGCGCAAGTCACGCTGGTGGCCGGCCCGGTGCAGCTGCCCACACCGCGCGGCGTGCGCCGCATCGACGTGCAAAGCGCGCAGCAGATGTTCGACGCCGTGCTGCCGCTGGCGCCCGTGCACGACGTCTTCATCGCCACAGCGGCCGTGGCCGATTGGCGCCCTGTGGCGGCCGCTGGCCAGAAGATCAAGAAGGACGGCAGCGGCTCGGCCCCCACGCTGGCGCTGGTGGAGAACCCCGACATCCTGGCCACCGTGGCCCGGCTGCCCGCAGCCCAGCGCCCATGGTGCGTGGGCTTCGCGGCTGAAAGCGAAAACATCGTCGAGCACGCCAAGGCCAAGCGTGTGCGCAAAGGCGTGCCGTTGATCGTGGCCAACCACGGCCCTTCCGCATTCGGCCAGGACACCAACACCCTGGTACTCATCGACGAACACGGCGCCGCCGAACTGCCGCCCGCCGACAAGCTGACGCTGGCGCGACAGCTGGTGGAAGAAGTGGCGCGGCGTTCACCCGCCACCAGAAAGTGAGCGTGGCCATGACCGTCGTCGACGTGAAGCTGCTCGACCCGCGCATGGCAGACGCCTTGCCCGCTTACGCCACACCCGGCAGCGCCGGCCTGGACCTGCGTGCCTGCCTCGATGCGCCGCTGGAACTGCTGCCGGGCGCCGCGGCGCTGATCCCCACCGGCTTGGCCGTGCACATTGGCGACCCGCAGTTCGCCGCGATGCTGTTGCCGCGTTCCGGCCTCGGCCACAAGCACGGCATCGTGCTCGGTAACCTGGTGGGGCTGATCGACAGCGACTACCAGGGCCCGCTGATGGTGAGTTGCTGGAACCGCAGCAGCACGACGTACACCGTTCAGCCCATGGAGCGCATTGCGCAGATGGTCATCGTGCCTGTGGTGCAGGCGGCGTTTCGTGTGGTGCAGAACTTCGAGAGCAGCGCACGTGGAGAAAGCGGCTTCGGCAGCACCGGCCGCGGCTGAAAGGCCTCAGTGCAGGGGGCCGTTCGGCACCGTCGCGCCGGGGCCCAGCAACATCACGGGCGCACCGCCCACGGTTCGGGCCTCGGTCTCTTCGGCCGTGGCCTCACGCACGTCGCGCACCTTGATCTCCATGCGCAGCGACATGCCCGCCAGC
>Ga0209490_10001814_pt1 | contig 20456 bp, 15 predicted proteins | sample MAT06_FD_187209 | JGI IMG/M metagenome (GOLD analysis project Ga0209490, IMG submission 187209) | Freshwater microbial communities from Lake Fryxell liftoff mats and glacier meltwater in Antarctica - MAT-06 (SPAdes) (version 2) | ecosystem: Environmental > Aquatic > Freshwater > Ice > Liftoff... | reverse complement strand
CAGGAATGATATAAGATGAGAAGTCTTGACGTTTACGGCTTTTCTCTTTCTGATTTTCGACCTGTTTTTTAATAGGGATAAGACTAGCTACCTGACTCGGTATTTCTGGAATTATTTCTGGAATTATCTCTGGAATTAATTTAGGGATTTCCTGAGTAATTTCTGGAATAATAGTTTCAGTGAAAATCTCGGCATCAAACAAATCAACCCCTTGACTAATCTCATTTCTAATATCACGATCGGGTTCAGTAGCAAACAAGTCGAGGTCGTCACAGATCCCCTCTAGACTAAAGGGACTAGGTAAGAGTTCTTCTTCTAAAACATCCCAGCTAAATGGGCTTTCTAAATCTTCTGTCAGATTTGAGAGATCGAGAATTGCCGTATCGATCTCTGAGGCATCGAATGTAATCGCCTCTGGGATTGATAAATCAGCTAAATTAGCCGCCACTTCTATGTATTCGATCGAACGAGTCTCGCTTACCTCACTAGGGAAATTTACAAACAGATCTAATTCTCGATCGACAACATTCTCTAAATCTTCCCCTAAGTCATCCACTAGGTCATCTAATCGATTATCTACTAGGTCATCTAATCGATCATCTACTAGGTCATCTAATCGATTATCTACTAGGTCATCCACTAGGTCATCTAGGCTATCCAATCGATTATCTACTAGGTCATCTAATCGATCATCAGTTTGAATCTCAGGCTCAACGATCGAGGAATCCTCTGAGGGCGCAGAGCTAGGCAATCTAAATTCAGATTCGATCGAAGCCTGATTCCCTGTAAGCACCATCGCTTGAGATCGTCGCCAAACTGTCAGAGCCAAGCGGGCAATTTCGGCACTTCGATCGGGTTCTGCTTCGATCTGTGCCGCGATCGACTGATTCAGCAACACAAAGTTTTCTAAATCCAACATCAACCCAATGTCAGATAAATCTGAAGCTACTGCCAACAAATCATCTGCTTGGATCGGAGTTGTTTCTACTAATTTTGACTCTAGCTCAGTGAGATAGTTTTCCACTTCCGTCTCAAACATCAGCACGACTAAATCAGTTTCCTCTTCCTCCTCCTCTTCTGCCTCGCTGACTTCTATGGTTTCTAGAAGCTGTTCGAGTTGGCTAAATATCGGTACGGCATTTCCTTCACTCCAATTTCGATCGACTGTCTTACCCTGACGACTCAGATCGGTAATTTGGCGCAACAGACCCACGCCACTAAGTAACGATCTCTGTAAATTAGTGTCGATCGATGGCTTACTGGATTTGAGCAGCTTAAATACATCTTCTAGTCGATGTGTGGTCTCGCTGAGTACTTCAAACTGCATCATCGCTGCTCCACCCTTAAGCGAGTGAGCGGCTCGTAATATTGCATCCAAGCGTTGCTTAAAATCGTCTGCCCGATTATCTAGACCGAGCAGACCATCTTCGAGTGCATCGATGTAGTCTTGAGCCTCCTCAAGAAACATTTGTTGAACTTCAAACTCTCGATCTTGACTCATAGATATTTGGACGTTTTACAGGTATGGATATGGAGCTTAATGCTAATCCCACACCCGAATCCCTATTATTTTACTTGGCTTCTACTTAGCATTCTCAACTTTGAATTTACTCACAGAATGTTGAAGTTGTTCGGCGACTTGCACAGTTGCTTGGAGCGACTTGGAAACCTGCCGCGAAGAATTAGCGGTGCGCCCTGCCACCTGAGCAATATCTTTCATTAAGCCTGCCACACATTCCGAAGTCCGCGCCTGAGAAACAGTTGCCTCTGAGATCGACCTGACCAAATCGTCAATCTGGTGTGAGACTTGTGTGATCTGATTCAGGCTTCTTTGGGCATCTTCGACCAATTGAGTCCCCGCAACCACTTGACTCGTACCTAATTCCATCGCACCGATCACTTCACTGGTTTCAGTTTGAATATTGCTAATCAGTTGCTCAATTTCGCGGGTCGCAGTCGCAGAACGTGTCGCCAGCGCCCCAACCTCTTCTGCCATCGTCACAAAGCCTTTGCTGTCATCACCAGCGCGGGAAGCCTCAATGCTGGCGTTGATTGCCAGGAAGTTGGTCTGGACAGCAATTTCATTGATTAAAGAAACTACTTTGGAAATTTTCTGCGAAGATTCGCCCAACCGCTTCACTTTCTTGGCAGTTGCCGCAACTGTAGCGCGAAGGTTGAGAATGCCCTGCATCGTGCCATCCATGGCCCTATTCCCTACAGCGATCGAATTTGTGGCATTGTGCGCGATCGAAGTGGCTTGCTGGCTACTCTCAGCGATTGACTGAGCCGAATTAGACATAATTTGCACAGAATTAAGTGTGCGGTTGATCTCATCAGCCTGCTTTAGGGCTTCGTTCGCTAACTGGGTGACGGCGCGCTCATTTTGTCCGAGCGAATAGTTAACTTGTCCAGCATTGGTCTTGACCTGATTGACGACTTGCTTCAGGCTCTCGATCATGGCATTGAAAAATTCTGGCACATTCGCCATTTCTCCTTCGACAATGTTGGCAGAAACGGTAAAGTCGCCATTAGCCAGATCTTTGACTTCATCGAAAATTTGCACCAACTGCTTCTGCATCTGTTCTTTTTCTTGACGAGAACGTTTAGCTTCAGCCTCCTTCTGCGAGACATTAGCTTGAATTCGCCTCAGCATCATGCCAATGCTTTCATCTGACAGTTTGAGGTCGTTGTTACCGACTTTCGCCAGCTTCTGTAAGGCCTTAAACATCTTGACCATCTGCTTTTGCAACCGCACTTTTTCCTGTTGCTGTTGCTTCAGCAATAGCTCGAACTGTCCTGCCATGTCGTTAATGCTGGCTGACAGTTGGGCTAGCTCATCATTTCCTTTGACCACAAGACGGGTATCAAATTTGCCATGTGCTAGTTTACGAATCGCAATCGTGGCAACTTCGATCGGGTAAGTAAATCGATCGGACAAACTATAGGCAACCAAGCCAACTAAAATTGGGGTTACACCAATACCGACTACAAATATCAGCAGCAACACATTATTGCCAGCTAGAGCTGTGTCTTTGTTAATACTAGTGAGAATCGACCACTTTAGTTCGGGCAAACCTGCTAGCTGAGTTACGGGGGCATAGGCTAATAACTTCTCGCTTCGATCTCCGTCCTGATTGCGAGCGGACTGATACTTCGATCCAGGCTGTCCCGTCGCTTGTAATTCAGGTAAAAAAGGATAGTCGGCAGCAGCATCTGTACCTTGACTAGCGGTAATACCAGCAGATAGTAAGTATTTATTCGCCCCATCAACGATCAGATATTCCGAAGCCGAAACTTGTTTCAGATTTTCTTGGATAGACTTGAGCGGCATCCGAGACTGCAAAACCATTGTCACTTTTTTGGTGGCAGGATTGATCACTGGTACAGCAAAATTGATCGCGAAATCTTGCTCTAGTGGCACTGCCTCGCTGATTAAAGGCGCAGGTGCAGTTAAAACCTTATTTAAATAACTTTTGTCGATCGAGTTGGGCGCAGTAGTCCCCGACGACTGTACGAGCAAATCTCCCTGAGGACTAAACAGGGCAATACTGTCAAAACTTTTGTAAGCCTGTTTGTAGAGGTTTAAGCGGTAGAGCAGCAGGAGTTTTTGGTCGGCAGAAAAGCCTTGCTTAGGCTGAATACCAGAATAGGTAAGCAACGTGCCAAGCATCTGCGTCCCTTCATACTGCTTTAACATAAACCGATTGAGGGCATCAGATAAGCTAACTGCCTGCTGCTCTTGGGACTGTCTCACCTCTGTGTCAAGTGCCTTGCTGCTAGTCTGATAAGCCGCGATCCCGATCGCAACCGCAGGGATCACCGACAAGGCAATCGCCCAGCCAGTCAATCGTTGACGCAAACTAGACGGACGCAACTGGTCAACCTTTTTGATCTTGGGCGTAATTTGACGAGTCGAAGCAGTTGAACTAGTTGGCGAATCAGATATTTGGGCAGATTGAGGCAGCTTAGATTCTGGTTCGGTTGGGGCTAAAGCCTGCTCAAGATCGGAATTTTCTGATGCGGTGCGATTCCCAGCAAACAATGTACTGTCGGCAAATACTGTGTTATCGGTCGAATCATCTGGAATATGACCCGTGGCTTCACCCGAGACTAGATGGGCTGGCGGCGGAATTAGATTACTACCGTTACTACTGGCAAGATCTCGCCTCGCATCTGTTGCTGGAGCATAAGCTGTTGCAGCGACATTAGCGATCAAATCTGCACTAGAACCATTTGGACTGGAATGACTAACCGTAGAAGAGCTACTCTGCATCTGCGCCAGGCAGGTTTGGGCTAAATCAATTAAGTCGGGATCATCAGTCAACTCCAGAGCCTGTTGATACTGCGCCCGCGCATACTCAATTTTCCCCGCCTTGCGAAATGTTGCCCCCAGCCAGATCAGCAGCTTAGGATTACGGGGATCTTCATACAAAAGCTCTGAGAACTGATGCATTGCTTCCTCGTATCGTCCTTCTGCATATGCTTGGAGCGCATGATGATACCGAGTAGTCATGATAGGTAATCCTAAGTACAAAGTTGAGTGTTTGCCGCAGTAAAGCTAGTCTGCTTTTCCAAGACCAAAAATACTGGTATGAAAACCAGGTCAAAAAATAAATCTCGGAAAATAAACCCCGAAAAGTAAACTAATGAATCCATGTCTCGGACTTACTGCTGTTTCTACTTGTCTTCTATTAGAACCCAAGCAGCCCCAACTCCTCTAGAGCCATTTTGCTGTATTTATCAAGCTAAGTGATATAATTGCAAATGACTGTTGTATCTAATTGTATAAAATTGAACAAGTTAGTGATCAAATCAATTCTTATGATTGGTAGCGACTGGCAACTAAAAGCCAAGTTGAATGCTAAACGGCAGTCCGATCCCACAATATCCTGGGACGACGGCTGTGAAGGACCTAGTACGATCTGATCGACCTGTAACTATAAGGGTTGTGGCACTGGAAAACCCCAAAAAAGCTCAAAAACTTTCTCCAGCTTTATTTAGCCAACAGCCTGGGTCGGTCATTCTTCATTAGAGAAGATCAAGATTTTTGTTGAATTTCAATTGCTTTTGACTGAACTTTTAATCGGTTCTACTCAAATTTCTGTCTAAACTTCACTGCAAGTTTCGCTCTAGATCTTATTGTAAATATTTGTTAACGACTCTGTTTAGGATCGCTAGTTAAGTCTCTCTGGCTTCTAGCCGATCGTAATTAGCAGCGATAATCTAGTGCTGTTTTTCTTCTAATGGGTTTTGGGAGAAGAACTAATGACTTGCGGTGGTAAAAGTTCTCGCTCAAATTTATTGCCCAGATTTATTTTTAAGAATGGAGAAACTGACCATGCAACGCCAACAACTACTGAGCCAAACCGTCGAGCACATTGATATTAAAGCGCATGACGTGATTGGACTTGTCGATGCCATGGCAAAAACTGCTTTTCAGGCGAGAAACCTGGGACGCGCTGCCAAAATTTACGATCAGATGATTGCTGATGATGATTGTGCAATTATTCTTTGCCTCGCTGGATCTCTGTTCAGTGCGGGTCTAAAGACCGTGGTTTACGATTTGATCGCGAATAATATGGTCGATGCGATCGTTTCTACTGGGGCAAATATCGTCGATCAAGACTTTTTTGAAGCTTTGGGTTTCCGTCACTATGTTGGCGATCCTCTAGCAGATGACACAGTTTTGAGAGAGCAACGTGTCGATCGAATCTACGACACCTATATTGATGAAGACGAACTGCGGATCTGCGACATGACGATCGCCAAGATTGCCGATTCGCTACCACCACGTCCACATTCTTCGCGTGAGTTTATTCACGAAATGGGGGCTTACTTGGACGAACATGCAGTTAATCGTCAGTCTGTTGTCTTGGCAGCCTATCAGCACCAAGTTCCTATTTTCGTACCTGCTTTTAGTGACTGCTCGGCTGGCTTTGGCTTAGTGATGCACCAATGGCAATCACCTGAAACCCATTTGACGATCGACTCAGTGCGCGACTTCCGCGAATTGACTCAATGCAAGCTGGCTTCACCTCACTCTGGTCTGTTTATGATCGGTGGCGGTGTACCGAAAAACTTTGCTCAAGATACTGTTGTGGCGGCTGAGTTGCTGGGCTTTGATGCTGCCATGCACAAGTATGCCGTGCAGATTACTGTTGCGGATGAGCGGGATGGTGCGCTTTCTGGCTCAACTCTGCGTGAAGCTCATTCTTGGGGCAAAGTTGATATTGTCACCGAGCAAATGGTGTTTGCTGAAGCCACTTTGGCAATGCCTTTGGTCGCTGGTTATGCCTACGGTAAGGGTAACTGGCGCAATCGTCAGCATCGTCATATGGCACAGATCTTCAGCCCTGCTCGTCAGGCTCTAGCTAAGGTTTAGGCGCAGATCAGAGTCGGGGTGATCGCATGATCACCCCGACTTTAATTTTTTGTCTCTAGTAGTACGAACATAAAATGCTCTAGTTCGATTAAGACTTGCCAGATTTGCTGGAATGCTTCAGATTCGCTCAATGGTTCTTTGGTAACCCAATTTAGCGGTTTGATCTGGAGCCATTGCTGTGCGAGTTCGGTCACAGTCAGTGGTCGATCCCACAGAAGATTTAGGCAGATTGCCGACACGCCGAATAAGCTAATCGGATCGATCGAAGTGACATTGAGAAAGTCAGTTATTTCAAACGGAGCTAGCATGGAGATCGATCTGTCTAACTCTGATTTAATCGTTTGATTTTTTAGTTGAGGATGGATGTAAGCCTTGGCATTTTCCCAGTCAGGTTCATCCCAATCTATTACAGGTGTAAACTGCTGGCTTTGCCCAACATGACCGCACCAGAAATCAAGTAGGCGATGGGTGGGATGCAGGAGTTCATACAAATACAACCGCTCTTGGGGAGAGGAGATCGCTAACACCATGTTGAGATAGTCGGGGATGTTTTGTCGATCTTTGAATAGGTGAAGGATATCCCAATATTTCCAGTTCACCATGTTAATAAACTCTAGATCTGCTGCTTCGATTAATTCAAACATCTCGGAGATCGTGCTGCCTTTATCTCCTTGTAACAAGAAGTTTTGCGCCAGAAATTCATCATCCATCACCACATCGAGATTTGGCATCCAGACATTAGCTTTAAGGCTGACATCGTTTTTGAGCGCAGACATCAGTTCACGGATCGTGCTGGTCTCGGTTGGGCCTGGGGCATCGTCCATTAATCCCAAAAAATTACTTAGCTTTTGGGCGCGGTAGTAATGAGATCGCTGATAAACACTGTGTAAATTTGCTCTGATGATTCCTGTCGGTTGCAACACAGACTGCATAGCTTTTAAACCCGCTAGAGGATCGGGTAAAAAGTAGAGCGTATCGTCGCAGTTGATATAGTCAAAAGCCAAGCCTAGGCTAGATAACTGTTCTAGCGGCATCGCAAAAAATTCGGCATTGCTGAACCCGTGATGGTGCAATCGCTGCTGTGCCACATCGACTGATTGCTGAGACAGATCGATCCCAATAATTTTTGCCCCTGGATTAGCTTCTGCTAGAGCTAGAGACTTATAGCCTGTGCCGCACCCAGCATCGAGAATTAACTTGCCTTCAGGTTCGATCGATGTCTGATTTCTGAGATAGTTGGAACTGGTAATCGAGTTGATGAAGAGGCTATTAATGTCATTTCTAGGCGATTTGTCTAGGGGGACAAGGGGGTAAGGAACGGTATCAAACTGCTGATGGACTTTATCAATTTTGATTTCAGGCATAACATCTCGGCTCTAGAGGTAACTAGCTTAATATTTTGTTTGAATCATAAAACAGTTTGAAATCGATCGGCTCTTGTAAGCTAATAACTAGATTATCAATAGTGTAAAGCATGAAAACAGCATGGGTGTTTCCTGGACAGGGTTCGCAGGCAGTGGGGATGGGGATAGATTTGCTAGAAGTGGGCAAAGATAAATTCGCTGAGGCAGAATCAATCTTAGGATGGTCGATCGAACCGTTATTGCAAGGAGACATCGCTGAGTTGTCTAAAACTCAGTATACCCAGCCTTGTTTGTATCTGATCTCGGCGATCTTGGCAGATTTACTCAAATCTCAGGGAAATCTCCCCGATCTTGTGACTGGGCATAGTCTGGGTGAATATACTGCCCTCTATGTCGCAGGTGCGATCGACTTTGCCACAGGTTTGGATCTGGTGAAACAGCGATCGAAACTGATGTCAGAAGTGAGTGGTGGGGCGATGATGGCTTTGATCGGATTCGATCGACCTAGTTTAGAAGAAGCGATCTCCACAACCGCAGATGTGGTGCTGGCAAATGATAATAGTGCCGAACAGGTGGTGATTTCTGGGACTCAATCCGCCGTGCAGAGTGTGGTCGATTGCATAAAGGTGAAACGTGCAATTCCCTTAGCGGTTAGTGGGGCCTTCCATTCGCCTTTGATGGCAGAAGCAGCCGCCCAGTTTGCCAATGTGCTGAGTAACGTAGAGTTTCAAGACGCTCAAATTCCTGTTTTGTCCAACATTGAACCCAGCAATCCCACGAAATCAGCGCAGGTGTTACGCGATCGACTGACGCAGCAAATGACCTCTCCTGTAAGGTGGCGTGAAATCTGTTTGTTTTTGGCATCCGACGGGATTGAGCAAGCGATCGAAGTTGGGGCTGGCAAAGTTTTGACGGGATTAATCAAACGCACCTCGCCGAGTTTACAACTAGTGAATATCAGCACCCTAGCTCAGATTTCTGCTCTATTATTGTAGATATGTCGCGTAATTATCGAGCTACAGGAATCAATCTCAAAGGGATGACGATGGGCGAGCACGATCGCCTCCTGACGATATTGACCAAAGAGCATGGGTTGGTGAAAGCTATTGCCCCTGGAGCGAAGAAATATAGATCGAGTATGTCAGGTCGATCGGGGATGTTTGTGATCAACAACCTGATGATTGCGCCTGGACGCAGCTTCGATCGAATTACCCAAGCCGAAATGCTGCAATCATTTATTGGACTGGGACAGAACTTAGCAAGGTTAACAGCAGCACAATATCTCGCAGAATTAACTCTGGTACAGGCCTTATCAAATCAACCCCAAGCCGAATTATTTATCCTTCTGACCGAGCATCTCGAAAGATTGCAACAGGTGTCAGATCCCATAGACGTTCTAGCGGCGATGAATCATGGCATTTATCACTTGCTGGCGATCGCGGGTTTCGCGCCTCAGGTACATAATTGCTGCTTTACCCAGCAGGTGTTGATTCCCGATCTGGCTAATTCGCGCTGGCAAACTGGGTTTAGCATTACGGGTGGCGGCCTTGTGGCTTTATCAGGTTCGATCGACCCTACCGATCCCAAAATTGGTTATTTTCTCAATGCTGAAGAAACAATGGCTTTACAGGAACTAGCTCAGACCGATCTGTCAGTCAATGTCTCAAGCCTAAATATTGCCACTTGGCTAGTAGTCGAGCGCATATTGCGGGCCTATGCCCAGTATCATTTTGATAGACCGATCCAATCGGCCGCCCTGATTGATAGCTGTTTTACTTTATGACCCACCTGTTCGATCCACCCACTACAACTGACTTACCCGAATTACCCAAATCTCCCAACCCAGAGCCGCCGCAAGAAGATGTGGGATCGGTTTTAGCAAATCCCAACTTTTTGTCGCTTTGGTGCGGTCAGATCTTCTCCCAGATTGCCGATAAGGTTTATTTGGTGTTGATTATCGCGATTATCTCGGCGCAGTTTCAGAGTGAAGGTGAACGGATTAGCGGCTGGGTGTCATCGGTGATGGTGGCATTTACGATTCCCGCGATCTTATTTGGTTCGATCGCAGGTGTATATGTCGATCGATGGTCAAAGAAGTGGGTGCTGGTGGTGTCTAACTGGCTGCGCGGCATCTTGGTGATGAGTGTGCCATTGCTGCTGTGGCTGACCAAAGACATGGAACCGATCTGGGGTTCACCTGTGGGTTTTTGGGGCATTTTGGCGATCACGTTTCTGGTGTCCACGTTCACCCAATTTTTTACTCCCGCCGAGCAGTCGGCAATTACGCTAATCGTAGAAAAGCCAAAACTGCTCTCAGCTAACTCGATCTATACGACCACGATCATGGCGGCAATGATCTTGGGGTTTGCGATCGGGGAGCCGTTGCTAGCTTTTGCTGACACCTTAATCAAACAAGTTGGCAAAGAGGTAGTAGTTGGTGGCAGCTATCTGATTGCAGGGATGATTTTGCTGTTACTAAAAACGGGTGAAACTCCTGCGAATCTCGGTAGCCATGAAACCCATGTCTGGAGCGATATCAAAGATGGTTTGCGCTATCTCCGCGACAATCAACAAGTTAAAGCTGCTCTGTTGCAATTGGTCTCGACTTTTTCGATCGTGGCAGCGTTGACAGTTCTGGTGGTGCGGATGGCAGAGATTATGCCCGAAATTAAAGCCGAGCAATTTGGCTTTTTGCTCGCAGATGCCAGTGCAGGGATGGCGATCGGCGCAACTATAATTGGCAAGTTTGGGCAAAAAATCAGTCGGCAGAAATTGGCTCTGATCGGTTCGATCGGCATGTCAATTTTTCTGGCTGGACTCGCCTTTTTCTGCGATCACCTTGGGCCAGGACTGGTGATGATTGCTTGTGTCGGTGTATTTGCAGGGATGTGTGTAATTCCGATGCAGACTGTAATCCAAGAAGAAACCCCCGAAGAGATGCGCGGTAAGGTGTTTGGTTTACAGAATAATGCGATCAATATCGCGCTCAGCTTACCTTTAGCCCTTGCGGGGATTGCCGAGTCCTATGTTGGCTTGGAGGTTGTGATTTTAGGGCTAAGTTCGATCGCCTTGCTCAGTGGGATCTTTACTTGGTATATCGCCCGCCCCCAAGCCCCTACAAAGATCTGAGATTAATCAGGAGCAAGTTCGATGTTTTCTAAGCAATCTCGAACATTAACAGATTGCCATTACCTGTTCCAATACTGCCTGTCTTGCCCATCGATCGGCATCGAGAATATCTTCTAAATCTGGTTGAGATGTGTAGTTGTGTCGATCGCATGCGATCTCAATTAATTGAGGGATTTGGGTAAATCCAATCTTTTCGGTTAAGAACAACTCAACCGCTTGCTCATTCGCAGCATTTAAAACCGCAGGCATCGTGCCACCTTTTCGTCCTGCGGCGTAGGCAAGTTGCATACAGGGATACTTGCGATGGTCGGGGGCGCGGAATGTCAAATCGCCGCATTTGAGCAAGTCCAAGCGTTCCCAATCTGTGAGAATTCGATCGGGATAAGATAGGGCGTAGAGAAGCGGCAAACGCATGTCAGGTAATCCCAATTGCGCTAAGACGGAAGTATCTTGCAGTTCGATGAGCGAATGGATGATACTCTGTGGGTGGATCACAATCTCAATATGGTCATAGTCCACACCAAAAAGATAATGAGCTTCGATTACTTCCAATCCTTTATTCATTAGAGTGGCTGAGTCGATCGTAATCTTGCGTCCCATTGACCAGTTGGGATGTTTGAGCGCGTCTTTCACGGTGACGCTACTGAGCTGCTCTACAGTCAAGTCGCGGAACGAGCCACCCGAAGCGGTTAACAAGATCCGTTTGAGTCCACCTGCTGGCACACCTTGCAAGCACTGAAAAATTGCCGAATGCTCCGAATCTGCGGGAAAGATCTTAACGCCATACTTCTCCACGAGTGGCATCACGACTGGCCCCGCCGCGATCAGGGTTTCTTTGTTCGCCAGCGCAATATCTTTTCCTGCTTGAATAGCGGCGATCGTCGGCAACAGCCCCGCACAACCGACAATCCCAGTAACCACGAGTTCTGATTCGCCATAAGCTGCGACAGTTTCAACCCCTTCTGCGCCAGATAAAAGCATTGGTTGAATATCGAGGTCAGCGATCGACTCTTTGAGTTCATTGAGCTTATTGGGGTTAGCGATCGACACAATTTCAGGTCTAAATTTACGGATCTGTTCCTGAAATAGCTCAACATTACCACCCGCCGACATCCCCACCACTCTAAACCGATCTGGGTACTGTGAGACAATATCGAGGGTTTGCGTCCCAATCGAGCCAGTAGAGCCAAGTAGAGTAATCGGTTTCATATGAGTTTTAAGCTTAAATCACATGATTATCTCACCTTACGCGATCAAGAGTCGTGATGTCTCCAAATGTTTGAGTAGAGTTCCCACTGGCAAAGCTCCCTTGATATGCTGCCAAGGCAGGATTCGATCGACTGACCAAGTTTGATGCACGTAACGATCGAGTGGAGGAATCTGTCCACGTAACTCCTTGAAGGCTCTTTTGTACATACCGTCACTGGGAACTTCGCCACCACTGTAGTCATAAACCAGTCTGAGTAGTCTGCCGATCCGTCGATCGCCACGCGAAATCACTGCTTGGATTGCCGAATCTTTATAGCTTTCGGGGCGGAAATCAATTCCTTTAGGGGCAAGTCGCTTTTGCAGATATTTCAGTTTTTTGTCGGCACTAGAATCAACTCCGATCCACTGCCAAGGTGTGTGCGCTTTCGGGACAAAGGTACTACAGCCAAACGAAATCCTCAACTTAGGGGCAGTCTTTTTAAGCGTGAGTAACATCTCAATTGTTCGATCGATATCATCATCAGTTTCTCCAGGAACCCCAGCCATCCCATAAAGTTTTAACGCACTCAATCCACCTGCTTGGGCATTCACGGCAGCTTGCAAGATCTGATCGTTAGTTAATTTTTTGTTGATAATCTCGCGTAACCGTTCGGAACCACTTTCAACCGCGATCGTTACCGATCGACTATCACGACTAGAAAGCGTCTGCGCCAGTTTAAGCGTGAGTGTATTCGTTCGCACCGAAGCCAGACTTAAGCGCACGGAATCGAATTCTGGTCGAGCGATGTAGTCCAATAAAGTATCAAATTCGGGATGTTGCGTGATCGATGCGCCCAATAATCCCAAACGGTTTGTGACTTTCAATCCTTTGTCGATCGACGGAATTAAACTCTCCTCTGCACTAGGAGTCCGAAACGGCAAAGTCAGATAACTCGCCAAACAAAATCGACACATCTCAGGGCAACTCCGCACCACTTCCACCATGTAAATATTCTCCCACGCCGCTTTTTCGGTAACGACGGTCGAAGCTGAGAGCGTATTTCCTTTATAGGTTTGCTTCTCGATCGTGGCTGGAGTTTGGGGATCGATCGGCTGAATTGACGTAATCTCTCCGTCATCACTAGCGTAGGTCACAACATAGAGACTGGGAACATAGATGCCTGGAATTTGAGAGAGTGTGTGCAACTTTTCGGCACGACTGGCATGACGCACAGTTTGATAAGCCGCCAGCATATTCCCAATCAGATCTTCGCCATCTCCCAGCAAGATAAAATCAAACCAATCAGCGAACGGTTCGGGGTTTGCCGTCAAGACTGGCCCACCACCAAAAACTAGCGGATGGTCATCAGTTCTAGTTTGACTAGAAATCGGCACTTCCAATCGATCTAGGGTTGTGAGAATATTGACAAAATCTAATTCCCATGAAAAAGAGAAAGCTAATAATTCAGGTTTCCTCGGTATTGGCTCATGTCCATCCATAAACCAGCGACTCACCTCAACTTCAGGGCGGGTTGCCAGATTTGCCCACACCACCTGATATCCCAAACTCGTAATTCCCACCGTGTAAGTATTTGGGAAGGCAAAAATTACCTCGATCGCATCGGGATTTGGTGTAGTAGGTTCAAATAGGAGTTTTTCGGAATCGAAGAGATTAGGCACAGAAATTTGCAACAGAGAATATGAGCGTTCAGATCGAGATCGGCTTAAAATTCACAGCTTCACTTGACCATTGATAATCGTGCGTCGATCGCAGATAATTTAGCAATGCTTAACCAGAGTACCAAAATTATCGTGCTTGATGACGACCCCACGGGTTCGCAAACTGTTCACAGTTGCTTGCTACTGACTCGTTGGGACGTGGAAACCTTAAGACTAGGCTTGGCTGACGATTCGCCGTTGATGTTTGTGCTGACGAATACTAGGGCGATCGAACCACAGGCAGCAGCAGCCGTAACAAAAGAAGTTTGTCATAACCTCAAGATCGCGCTAGAAGCCGAGCAAATCGATGATTTTGTAATCGTTAGTCGCTCTGACTCCACTTTGCGCGGTCATTACCCGATCGAAACCGATTCGATCGCCGCAGAATTAGGCCCATTTGATGCTCACTTTCTTGTCCCTGCGTTTTTTGAAGGTGGTCGCACAACTCGCAACAGCGTGCATTACCTGCTGGTGGATGGCGTAGATACACCCGTGCATGAAACCGAGTTTGCCAAGGACTCAGTGTTTGGCTACAGCTACAGCTATTTGCCCGATTATGTCGAACAAAAGACTAAAGGTAGAATTCTTGCTACTGAGGTCGAGCGTTTTTTACTAGCACAGGTGCGAGTCGGTTGTCGCGATCGACTGATGCGTTTACAAAATAACCAATGCTGTGTGGTTGATGCCGAGATTCAATCTGACCTTAACCATTTTGCCAGTGATGTGTTGGCGGTTGCGGCAACGGGTAAGCGATTTCTGTTTCGCAGTGCGGCGAGTTTGATTACAGCTTTGGCTAAACTTCCACCTCAGCCCGTCCCAGCGATCGAAATGTCGAAATATTTGCGTTTCGATCGACCAGGCGTGGTAATCGTGGGTTCTCACGTCAAAAAAACCACTGAACAACTCGAAAAACTCTTGCAAGTAGCAGGCGTGGTTCCTGTCGAGATTGATGTGGCGCGACTGATCGGAGATGATGGCAAGCAAGCTGCACTGATTTTGGCTGAAACTTGTAAGTCGATCGAGCAAATCCACGCTTCCGACAAAACTGCTGTCGTTTTTACCAGTCGAGCCGAGTTGTCATTCGACAATTCCCAAATTCGCTTAGCTTTTGGACAATCGGTGTCAGCGTTGCTAATGGATATCGTGCGGGGTTTACCTGCGGATATTGGCTTTTTAATTAGCAAGGGCGGCATTACTTCCAATGATGTTCTGAGTTCTGGTTTAGCTCTAACCACAGCAAGGCTGTTGGGACAAATCCTCGCAGGTTGTTCGGTGGTCAAAACTCCTGCCGATCATCCCCAATTCCCCGATCTGCCTGTAGTGCTTTTCCCTGGCAATGTCGGTGATGCCGATGCCCTCGCCACTGTTTATCAACGCCTCTCTGTTCCTAAATCTTGACGATCTTGGAACAAAAATTATGCCGATAGTCATGTCTAATTATTCTGAAATAGTGACTTCTCCCGACGCTGACTCTACGAGTACAGCGCGGGCTTCTCAAGATCACTCTTGAGACTTTCGAGCTTCGTAGCCAGTTGTCTAGATATTGTTTCCAATACCCCCGACACCTCGGCTCCACTCGCAATTTCAATACCCGATAGACCACGGGCTTTTATTACTTGGGCTGCTGCAATATCTCTTGGCTTTACCGAACCCCTATGAAGGCATCGAGTAACATGGGCAGCATTCCTTTCTTTTGAGCGGGGTCTTTGGCGGACATTTCACCAATTTGATTGAGATATCCTAGAGCTTTATCTTTGTCGGGTTCGGCTAATTCGGTGGAGCTTTCAACGGCTTTTTGCAATTCTTCTAGGAGTTCGGCTAGTTGTGGGGCTTCGGGTTGGTTGGTTTCGCGGAGTTGTTGAATTGTGTTGGTAACAGTGCCGCTAATGTTGCGACCTGCTACGCCTTGTTGGTCTTTGCCGAAAACGCCTTTATTTTTGTCGCCAATAACGAAAGTATCGCCGCCAGATGTGATGGATTTGTCTGTCATGGTGTCTCCAAATTGGGAATGGGGTGCGTACAGTAATTTTTGCTGTCCGAGTTGGTTAGTTTGATGCTAAATCAGATCTTGTAAATATTGAGAGGTGGGGCGTTCTTTGAGTTGTGCCTGTGCTACGGCTAATTCTTTTTCGAGATCAGATCTTTCTAGCTTGTTTTCTAAATCAATTCGATCGAGTTTTTGTTGGAGTTCCCATACTTTGTTTCGTGACGCTTCTAATTGTATATTCATCGCTTGATAGTCTTCGGCGAATTGGGTGCGCATTTCCTGTTTAGGTGCATCGGAAACTGTATTAAAGCGAACGAGCATATCGCCATCACCAATATCCTCAACTCCTTTGAGGGAAATTCCCATTTTGTCATAATCTTCGATCAAGTTATTGAGAGCGAAGTCAAAGGCTTGGGGATCGATGCCATTGCGAAAGAGAAAGTCTAGAGTAGTTGTAAATTGATTGACCAACTTCTCAAAGTCGCCTTGCTCGAATTTTCCGCTTGCGGGTTTGCATTCCTTTTTTGCAAGATCGAGAAAAACATAATCGCAAATAGTATCAGTAAAGATAGTTTCTGAAGTGATCGCCCATTTCTCAATGCAGGCACCTGTTAGATTGGCTCTGCTAAAGTCGGTTTCTATCGCTTTGGATTTGGCTAAAATCACATTTTCGAGAATGGCTTGACTGAGATCGGAACCATTGAGATTGGAACCAATAAACTTAGCTCCAGTCAAATTCACGCCAACGAGATGCAGTGCTGATAGATCGATAGAGCTAAAGTCTTCATTAGTGCCAATCCGCGATATGCAAAGCTTTCGCACTTTGCGAATGCCAAGATTGTCGGAGAACTTACAGCGTATAAAGTGCGAATGAGTCCAGTCAACTCGATACAGGTTTGCATCTGTAAAATCACAATTATTTAAAATAGCGCCTGTAAATATTGCCCTGCTGAGTTTTGCATCATTAAAAGAAGTTCCAGTTAAATTACGAATCTCTTCGATTGCTTGCAACAAGAGAATGCATGATAGAAACAGAAGAAATAAAGAGGCTAGAGAGTATCCAATTCCTCCAGTAACGTTCCCTTTAGTGAACTCACTAACCGCACCCGCAAACGCAACCGTAAACGCAAACGTAACCACAAACGCACCCGCACCCGCACCCGCAGTAACCGCAACCGCAACCGCACCCGCAAACGCAAACGCAAACGCAAACGCACCCGCAAACTTAAACGCACCCGCAACCGCAACCACAACCACAACCACAACCGCAACCGTAAACACAGCCGCAAAACCCGCAAACGTACCCCCACCCGCAAACGCAAACGCAAACGCAACCGCAACCGCAACCGCACCCGCAAACGCAACCGCACCCGCAAACGCACCCGCAAACTTAAACGCAACCGCACCCGTACCCGCAACCGCAACCGCAACCGCAACCGCAACCGCAACCGCAACCGCACCCGCAAACGCACCCGCAAACTTAAACGCACCCGCAACCGCAACCACAACCACAACCACAACCGCAGCCGCAACCGCAACCGCAACCGCAACCGCAACCGCAACCGCAACCGCAACCGCAACCGCAACCACGATGAATATCTGTTTGCCGCTCTGACCTGCTTTTACACCAGAAAAATCTGCGCCTTCTAAATTCGCGTTACTAAAGTCACAGCCCCGTATATCTGCCCTCCGAAAATCCGCACCCGCAAGATCTCGCGCCTTAAACGAGCGATTTCGCAAATCCTGATTAGAAAAATCAAGCGGCTGGGTCATACTTTCCAATATTTGCCTTAAATCAAGATATCACCAAACATCATGTTACCAGCACTTCAAAGTTGCCGATCTACGTGAGGTGGATATGATATTTATTCCTGACGAGACGAAAAAAGCAATCCAAGATTCAGTAAATCCTTAATCGCCGTTCCTATGGCTAGAAATATTTTTATGAAGTCAATCTAAAATCTGTTGGGAATCATTTTGTTATTCTCTCTATTTCTGGGTATGCAACCTACAGTAAATTGATAACAAAAGTAGTGATTGCATCGATCGACATTGCAACTGGAGCCTTTGAAGTCGCCGATCGTGTTTTGTGTGGATATATTTCCATGACCACTGGGCTATAATTACAGAAATTCACAAATCCTAAAATAGGCTTAAACTTATGCTAGTCAAGCAACCTCGCTATAGCAAAGAATAATTTGCCCAACGCGGCGATCTGATTTATCAAACTCAAATACGTCCACAAGTTGAAGCAGGTAATCATGGGAAGATTGTGGCAACGGTCATTCGATTAAACTCTAAAATTCTGGAGATGTAAACTATGAAACTAGAAGATTACTTTATCTTTCTCGCTACCAATGACATTCGCCTAAAAAATACACGAATTGGCATTGAAACAGTTTTGTATGACTACATTTACCGTAGTCGAACACCTGAAGAAATCGCCAAAACCTACCTATCATTGAGCTTGGAGCAGGTTTATGCCACAGTTCTCTACTATCTTCTTGACATCCTCCCCACCGCATAGGCGGATGGGGATTCCAAGAATCGCTTCTTGGTCTTTCTGCTTCATAGCAACTGCCTCTACCCACAAGGAGCTTTGGTCTTATGTTCGCTCCACAGACTAACCCCGCAAGCCCTGCGGTTTTATATCACAAGCAAACAAATATTTGTCTGTTTTACGTCTTCCAAGGATGTTTACCATTGCCTCTTCAGCTTTTCCCGGTCTACCATCTTTTCCTCGCCGCCGAATACTGGTGTAGACGAACTTTGGTGTTAGGCTTTATGTCTCCGTTGTCGCGGGTGGGTCAACGACCACAAGCACTATGCCACAAGTTTGTTGGCGATTTTCGCGGCATCGAACCGCTCAATCGCCTCGCTATCCCCACCGTGTAGACGGATGGGGTATTCCGCGAATTAGATAACAAACAAGAGATCGGCGAGTACCTCACTAATTGGCTAGAGTGGGGACACCAAATGAGAGAAGAGCAAAAACTCAATCCACCACCAATTTCCGAAAAATTGCGTAAACTTCGAGTAGAACGACTAACATTAGGGAAATCCTATGCAAATCAAGTATTTGATGGATCAAGTCGATCGAACTCGACCTCGAACTGGCACGATGGGAGATGTATCACTGGCTGCGAGTAAGCATTGGAATCGTTGCCTTTGTTTTGTCACTGTTGGGGGTTAAAGGCTTATTCTAGTGACTCAGTAGATTATGGAAATTGCTTCAACCAAAACCTATGCAACCTGATAATAGCCGTATGACAACTTATGGGATGAGTTGGGAAAAAAGGTCACAATCTGCCGTATATGAGTGAAACCATCTATGCTAATGCTCAGATTCAAGCAAAATTGGCAGAGATTAGCCTTGATTTTGGATACGAGTTGCCGATTTTTTGTACACCCTATGAACTTCTCGAAGGTTGATTATGTTACAAGATGAGATTGTAGAAGAGATTCACAGAATTCGTGAAGAGTACTCCCAGTCATTCAATCATGACTTGAGAGCAGTCTTTGCTGATTTGCAAAAGCAGCAAGCCGAAAGCGGAAGAGAAGTTGTAAGCTTGTCCAGAAAGCCAGGTCTAACGACACGTTGGAGCAGGCGTGCGAAAGATCTTGATGCTAGCCACCGCTCAACTTAGCTATTAGACGGTAAACCTGCAACTGCTAGAGGCGGATAAAAGATTCAGATAGGAAACGACGATGAAGCCAACTGAGATCGATCGCCACTTTTGAAATCTAGAGACACTATCTAATTAAAAACTAATTAAAAACAATGGAACCTATTCGTATTTCTTACTTTTCAGATATTCTCTGTGTTTGGGCATATATCGCCCAAATTCGCCTTGATGAATTAACTGCTAATTTTCCCGATCGAATCTCCATTGACTATCATTTCTTTCCTGTTTTTGGCAATGCTCATGAAAAGTTAGAAACGCGGTGGCGAGATAAGGGAGGTCTGCGAGGATATAGCAATCATGTCCATGAAGTCGCTAAGAAGTTTCCCCATATTACCGTCCATCCTGATGTTTGGGTGACAGATACTCCTACTTCATCGACAGCCTGTCATTTATTTCTAAATGCGATTCAACTATTGGAGATCGAGGGAATTATTCCTAAATCAGAGAAACTTTTTGAAAAGGCAAGTTGGACAATTCGAGAAGCATTTTTTACTCAACTTGCGGATATTAGCGATCGACAGGTACAGTTTGCCATTGCGGAGAGGCTAGGTCTACCGATCGATTCTATTCAAAAACAGATCGATAGTGGTAAGGCTTATGCACTGCTATCAAAAGATTTTGAGTTAGTCAAGGAGCATGGAGTATCCGTCAGCCCGACCCTAATTTTTAATGAGGGTCGGCAAAGGCTGAATGGCAATGTTGGTTATCGAGTGATGGAGGCAAACATTCGGGAATTGCTTAATAATCCACCTGATGAACAGTCTTGGTGCTAGCTATAGCCTGTATCAAAGCCATCATTTATTGAGTAAGAGTGCCATCAGCATCGGAGGCAATTAGGCGAATATCAGAATGAATCCAAATTTGAAATTTAGTGATAAACCCCATCCAAGATGGGAACAGTAGTTTTTTGACTATACCGTGTAAGCTAATTCTAAAGGATAGTTAGCCAAGATTAGAACAAGATGCTAAAGGTTGATTACGAACGTTGGGGGCAAAGTACA
>Ga0209490_10001805_pt1 | contig 20494 bp, 14 predicted proteins | sample MAT06_FD_187209 | JGI IMG/M metagenome (GOLD analysis project Ga0209490, IMG submission 187209) | Freshwater microbial communities from Lake Fryxell liftoff mats and glacier meltwater in Antarctica - MAT-06 (SPAdes) (version 2) | ecosystem: Environmental > Aquatic > Freshwater > Ice > Liftoff... | reverse complement strand
GGCATAGTGGGCAAAGTCTTGAAATAAAACGCCAATTTGCGATCGCAATTCCTCTAAATCAAATTCAGCTAAAGGAATACCATCAATCGTAATTTCCCCAGATTCCAGATCGTAAAACCTTGCCAATAGTTTCAACAGCGTCGTTTTACCTGAACCATTTACACCCACAAGGGCAATACATTCGTTCGGCTTTACGGTTAAATTAATATCTTCTAAAGCGAAATGGCTTGCACTTGCATACTTAAAGCTGAGATTTTTAATTTCTAAACCCGAAGCGATCGCCGTGGGAAATTTACGATTACCCTGACTCACAACTTGGGGTTTGAGGCTTAAAAACTCAAAATATTGAGAGACATAAAGGTTGTATTCATAAATCGTGGCGATATTTTGCAAAATTCCTTGAATCGCATTTTGTGCCTGTTGAAATGCCCCGCCATACATGGTCAAATCTCCCACCGTAATTAAGCGTTGAACCGCCTGCCAAATCACTAAAGCGTAGGCACCATAAAAGCCCAAACTTGCCACGATCGCTATGCCAAATCTTGCCAATGCCTGTTGTCGTGCTAGTACCCTCGATTCTTGATTAAAACCTTGACGAATTTCTTGATACTGACTTAAAAAATATTTGCCTAAATTAAATAAGCGAATTTCCTTAGCAAAGTTCGGATCGGTCAAAATCTCGCCGAAATAATCCCCCAACCGTTTACTTTGGGTTTGGCGGCGCATCATCCAAAACCTGCGACTGGAATAATTTACCCCCACCCAAAAAGTTGGCAAAGACGTGACCAGCAGTAGCACTACCACCAACGGACTAAATCGCACCAGCAAACTCACCAGACCAATAAAGCCAATAATCTGCCCCACTAATTGCGTCAAGTTGCCCACTACTCGCAATGGATAAAAGCTGCCACTTTGTTGGGCACGGTTCAGGGTGTCATAAAATTCCGCCGATTCAAAATGGGCGAGGTCTAAACGGGTGGCTTGGGCTAAAAGTTTGCCGTTGGCATAGAGAGTAAAGCGATCGCTCAAAACTTGAGAGATATAAGAATTACCCTGCTGCAATGCCTCTTGTAGTAAAGCTAAACCTAGCCCCAATCCCGCTAACCTTAATAATGGCAAAATATCTAGGCTGGAGTTACTGATACTTAAAATAATGCGATCGACAATTAACTTGGTGACATAAAGCTGTGCCACAGGAATTAATGCTCCCGCCAAAGTCAGAATCAAATTGACGATTAACCATCCTGCTGCGGCTTGCCAAACCAGTTGTATTAACCTTGGGACATTTTTTAATAATACTTTTAAGGAAACTAAAGCAGAGCGATCGGAACGAGTCATGTTTTTATTAGATATCTTAGCTTCAGTTTAGGTTAAGGTTTTTCTTGAGAATATAAACTGAGGCAGTCAAAACCTGTTGTGATCAAGTTTAAATCTAAAATTCTGGAGAAAGATTCGCCATCAGAAGTTCAAAGTTGAACCTCATTAAGTATGAAAAGTGAGCTTAAGCCCCTTTTTCTATTACTCGCCAATCTATTTTGTCATTAATTTTATGAATTACTTGCCTCCTTTCCGAACCATTTTGAACCCGTACACATAAATATCAGCGAACCCATAACGACTTTCTTTTTCTCGCCATTTAGCTAAACCGATTTCACTTAAAAAATTGGAGAAATTATCAAATTCAGTATATGGTTCTATCGCGCTTTTCTGCCATACTTCATAGAGTTCGTCTTTTGTAGGTAAAGCGGGAACGCCTTCAAGTTCTTCAAAAAATTTGCATAGATCAGGATATTCTTGTTTAATAGCTTCACATCGCTCTTCTGATGCCTTTTCCAAGCCGATCTCTAGAGATGTTCCACGAAGTAAGCGGTCAGTCGGAAATTTGACAGATGTTTGCCCTTTATAAGTTAACTCATGCTCTTTTGCTCCCTTAAGCAATACACTCAAGCTACGGGGAAAGGCAATACCATTCAAGTCTGACAATCTTTCATACACCCACCTGTGGACATACCTAGTTTTAGTACCTGTTCTTCTCCGAATACCCCACATTAAATCCAATGCTCGATTTAATATATCTTCATTAGCGGTATCAATATTTTCAATCGGAGCAGAACAATCTACTAAACTTTTAAACTTTCCTGACTGCATGGCTTGGCGAAGGGCTAAGCGTAAAAAATCTACTCTCGTCCACTTCAATATTAAATCGCGCCCATTGAAGTGGCTTTTATTATCAAAATTCAAACGATTCCATATGTCCTCTGGCAGGAAAATTTTAAAGCGAATCGAAACTAATTTGCGAGCATCACAGGCTTGAATAAGTTGAAATAAACCGATCAAAGCTTGTTGTCTAATCCCTTCTCTTTCAGGGAAATCCTCATCTAGATCATCATATAAAAGCCAAAGTGTCTGATTTTTCTCTGACTGCTGCTCGTTAAGAATATCTAACGCATCCTTTACAAGAAGTCTTAAATCCGAATCAGTTGACAATTGAATGAGAGTTTGAGTATGTTCGGACTGCCAATTTAGTCCAGGTAATTTACTTAAAATATCGCGTAGATTATCAAATTTTGTGCCTCTATTTCCTCTGGAGAGGTTGAGGTGTTTGGATTGAAAAACTCGAAGGATTAAATAAGCTCTCCATATAGCTTCCCAACTACCTCGGTTGTTCTCCAATGCTTGATTAATAATTTGGAATTCATCACGAGATGGACGACTTGTATCGAAAGTGCCATGACCAGAGAAAAAGGTTACAGAATCTAATCTACCATTAGCAAAGTTTTTAGCTTTGGCTTCATGTTTCAATGGAAGCAAATAAAGCGCAGTTTTACCAGTTCCTTTTTTACCTCGAATCAGACAGGTTGTTGCATCTAAAAACTTTTCAAAATTAGCAGTTTTTTGAAATAGCAAATCAAGATTTTGGTCGGGTGCAGCAGCATTTAATTCCTGAAACTGAAGACTTTCGATCATTTCCCAGCGTTCCTGCGTATCTTTGCTAGTTAATATTTCTCCTAGACGTATTTGATTGCTATCTTCATCGATCAAGTTAGCAATTCGATTGTAATAATCTAATAAACCTGTTACAGGATAGTATTCAGCCAAAGCTATTGGTTGGAGGTAAGGCACTACAAGTGGTTCTAATGTTTCAGAATAGATGTCATCTTCATTTAACACTTCTGTCTCTAGTCCTTGATCAATTACTTCCCGCAACTGATTCCAAAGCTCTGTGATTTTAGACATCCCAATCTTACTGAGATCTGGAACAGGTGAAAACACAAAATTTATTGATAATTTCCCAAATGTATTGAGAGTCTTTAGTAGAAGCTCAATACCTTGTCGATTTTGTTCGTTTGGAAATAGAAATATAATGGCTTCATCAGCAGCCTGAAGTAGAGACAAAGCCCCCCATTCATTAATTCCAGTGCGCGAGTCTACTAATATCACATCTGGTTTTAATTGCTCTTGAATTTCTCTCCTAAAAACACCCCAAAGCGTCTCGCCATTATCAAGAACAGTAGTTGATCGAAGATCTTCTACTTTAGCTATATAATCAAGACTTAAAGAACCCGCAGGGACAATAAAAAGCCTTCCTGTTGCGTCAGGTATTGTAACTTCACCAAATATCTTAGTAATCGGAATGTTGGGTTCTAATCCTTCTGGTAAATACGAACGCTCATAAAAATAATCAACAATACCAAACTCAGGCAATGGACTCAAATTAAAAACTGTACTTAATCCAGGTGCTTCTAAATCTAAGTCTACAGCAACAACTTTACGACCACGCATCGCTAAAATCCATGCTACATGAGTTAATGCTGTAGTTCTTCCTACTCCGCCTTTAAAAGAATAGAATGTTATTGTTCGAGGATTACGCAACTCAGGTTGAGGATTTTGTGATTGATTTTGCGGATTTGCAGCCCACAATGCTAAATCTTGCCAAGTATTAACTGAGTTCCCTTCAATGAGATGTGGAACATTTAAGCCCAAAGATTTAGACTCGTCTACCGTATATAAAGAAATGAAACCGAGCGATATTTTAGATTTACTTAAGATACTCTGTATTAGATCCTTCCTCTGAGGCATGGATAAAGAGATAAAGTGATCGCTTACAATTGTTAGATTTAGAAGACCAGAGGTTGAGATATTTACATCAGCCCATTCTTGCGAACTGTGTACATAAACATCCTTAATCTCTTCCTTTAGGGAGACTTGCCACACTTCATGCATATTCTTATCCCTCAAAGTGTAGTACTTTGCTTCAGTAACCAATTAGTGAGCTTACTATAAGCCGATAACCATTGCTTGTAATCTGGATCAGTAGGCTCAATGCCAGAATAACGCATATCTATGAAATGTTGTTTTGGATTTTCAACTGTTTCTAGCCAATCCATTACATATCGATAACTTTGAACTCTACTATTTAGTACATTATGCTTTCTAAGAGCATGTTGAAAACTATGTCCTGGATTTGTAATTGTGTGACCAGGATTATTAGAGTCTGTTTTCCATTCTGGACTTGCTCCTCTGGGAAGCTTAGCTAATATCATCCATTTTAATAAGCATTCTGTAGTAACACCACCAAAGTGCATAGCAGCAACTTTTCTAGAAGAGTCACAAAGTGTTTGAGTGTCCTTATATCGTTCTAAAAAAGCGGACTGATAATCTTCCATTATTTTGATCCAATCACTTGATGGGCTAATTTATTGGATTCTACACCAAAATTTGGTGATCGTCTTTGCTATTAAGCCAAAAATATATCTTACAATCACTTTCGCGGTTGTGTTAGATGTGATCAAGATTGAAACATTTCGGTAATTAGAGAAATTTGTCTAGCGATCGCATATCTAAACATCAAACCTAAACCTAATTAAGATCAAAGTAGGGTTGTATTTTTGAAGTGATCGCCATCTGAAGGTCAAAGTTGGACTGAATTTGTTAAGCGATCGCCTATTTCACTTTCGATCAGATCCCTATTTTAGACCTCCGTTCCTTGCGTTCGCTTCTTAGAATCATTATTATTCGCTTTCACTATCTGCAACTGAAACTGAAAGCTTGATATCGATGGAGCGTTTTACTGGAACAAGTTCTTCAATATTATCAAGAACTTCAAAATTGTATCGATCAGCTATCTCTTGAGCACGATTTTTAAAGTATCTAAGTTCTTTATTAAGTACTGCATCAATCAATTTGGGATTAGAATCACCAAACTCTCTACATAAAATATTTTGCAAGATAAACTGCGAGAATGGAATGGAAAGGGGATATAAGTGAGTAAATCCATTTGATTTGGATTTAAATAAAGTATAGATATCCTCTGCATTGCAAACAAATAATCCGATTCTTTGCGGCAAACCATGATTGTCGAATGAGATCTGATGCAATCGGTTTTTGAGTAGCTGCCAGAGTTGATAAGGCAAGTTGTCATTTGCATCCTTTACATAGCGGATTACTTCCGCCGCACTAACTCCCCTCATGTATGGAAAGAATCTATGAAAAGGTTGGTAATTATTCAATTCTTCCAAGTGTTTCTCAATTTCAGTTGAAGACATTTTTGCAAGGGTATTCAGCGAAAATACGTGTTGAAGCGGGTGAGTTGGGAAGAGATTACTTGTATAGTTATATGAAGAATCAGCGACGGTTGGAAGGATATTTGTGGAAGACTTCAGTAGATTTGACTCTAGAGAGTAAGCTTTCATTGACGACTCATCTTCCGTAATAGCAGAAGTCGTCGCAAACCAATATACTGGAGTGGTGGAAAAGAAGAGCATTTTTTTGGCTTGATGAAAGTCTTTTCCATAATAGCTTTTGCCACTTTCATGATGCAGAGATGTGAATTTGGTTTGTGGATCAAAAAAAGCTCGCTTCAATTGAACAAGAATTAGACGGCGTGAAACTGGGACTTTATTTATTTCAAGGCTAAATATAACGGCGAGGTCAGCACCTGTAATTGTCTCATTACCTTGTCCTCCATAGTCACATGCTTTTACTGCAATCTTATAAGCTGGATTATTGTTTGCCTTTTGAAGAAGGGAAATATTATTGTCTATTCCATCACGGATGATTGATGTGCGTAAAATACTGTCTTCATCCCATATTCTGTCAGGGACGAGGTTTCGCTCAAAATCATTCCAAACGTTCGTTGGCAAAATATCGAAATACTGCTTTAGTTTAAGTGCAAATTTTGTAGCAAAATCCATAGCATTCAATTAATTTATAATTTATTTTGTATTGAAAAGTAGACTAGTTACAGCCTGTTTAGGCTTTAATGGGGACAGAAAAAGTTTTACTGTGCCTGTATTTGAACCCTATCTGGTGTACCTTATGTTTCCTCAAGAAGCTGTACTCCCTTCCCATTTAAAGATTATAGATATTTTGGGTGTCGATGCGGAGTCCAAAAAAAGGTAAATTCCAGCATATCAAACATAGCATTTGGAGAATCATTGGTAATGCGATCGCTTCTCCGAAGTTCAAACTTAAACCTAACTAAGCTCGAAGTTGGGGTAAATTGGTCGAGCGATCGCCTTTCCAAACATCAAACCCTAACCTCATCAAGATCAAAATTTGGGAGAATTTGAAGAGCGATCGCCCTTTGCAGCTTAAACTTGAGCCTGATCAAGCTCAGTTCTGGGCAAATTCTCTAAAAAATTTTGTGCCGAAGCATGAATATCAGATTTCTCCTGTGCAGATTTAGCGTCAAACATATTAGTCATCAGTGAAACCCTCCCATTTTCCATAAAGTCAATACGATGGACATCGACAAAATGCCAATAGAGATAATTAAAAGGACAGGCTTTATCTCCAGTTTTTTGCTTGACATCGTAATGACATTGAGCACAGTAGTTACTCATTTTATTGATGTAGTTGCCCCCAGATACATAGGGTTTAGATGCTAGAACGCCACCATCCGCAAAGGTAGCCATCCCCAGCACATTCGGAAGTTCTACCCATTCATAGGCATCTATATAGGCGAGATGGAACCACTGATTTAGTTCTAGAGGATTACTAAAAGTGAGATTGCTAAAATTACTTAGCACCATTAGTCGTTGAATATGATGGGAGTATGCATGTTGAATTACATTGGTTGCCGCATCCTTGAGGCAGAGGAGATCGGTATCGGCATCCCAGTAGAGCTTTGGTAAACTTTTGGTGAAGTTGAAATGGTTACTCAATCTTGCTGCTGGCATCATTGCCTCATAGTAGACATGAATAAATTCTCGCCATCCTAAAAGCTGACGGATAAAACCTTCAATAGAATTCAGGGGAATTATTTTTTGAGTTTCAGTTTGGTGTTCGGCATAGGCAGCGATCGCCATTTCACATATTTCTTGGGCTAAAAGTAAGCCATTATTCAAATAGATAGAGAGAACTGAATGGAAAAGAAATGGCTCTCCGAGTTTAATCGCATCCTCATAAACGCCAAAATTTGGTAATCGTACTTCTATAAATTCTTTTACCAAAATCAATGCCTGAGGGCGCGTGACGGCATAATTGAAGTCGGCGATCGCTCCAAAATTATCTGGAAAATAGGTTTCAACTAAATTAATCACTTCTTGGGTGATGGCATCGGGTACAAATTTTGGAATTGGCGGAATTTGCATCTTTTTTGGTAATGTCTTACGATTCTCTTTGTCATAGTTCCATTTGTCGCCTAGTGGTTTATCTCCATCCATCAGATAGCCAGTGGACTTGCGTAGATCGCGATAGAAGGTTTCTAAGCGGTAACCTTTCTTAATTTTGGCAGAATATTGAGCAGAATCGGCGATAAAAAATGAGTTAGCAATCTCTTCTATTCTATCGATAAATCTTGACTTTACACATCGGATGCGCTCACGGGTATCCCATTCTGATGGAGTCATGAAGGTTAGTTGAATTTGGGGATTTTGGCTGAGATACTCGGCGATCGCATAGGCATGATCGGACTCGGTGAAGAGGGGCAGAACATCATATTTAGCGATGTTACAGGCGATCGCAAAATGTCGCTGGGCAGCAAGAATATAGACCAGTTTCTTCTTGTGATGGGAGATCGCCTTGGCGTAGGCAAAGGATTCGACAAAAATCAGAAGCGGTTTTTCTGCTAAAAGTTGAGAAGGGAATACCTCTAGATTCAACTGATCGTAAAAGATCATCAAGGCTTTGGTGGGAGCAGGATTGCTGATGGGGGCGATCGCCTGTAAAAATAGCTTTTGGGTATCTAACATTTAAAAATTCAGATCGCTCTAGCGTTATTATAAGTACAACAAGGATAATGTCATCATAAACTTTTTGGACACCAATGAAGTCCTTTGCATCTTGAACCAGTTCCTTGCAAATATCAACGACATATTAGGTGATGATAGGCTAGAGCGATCGCATATCTGAAGCTCAAAGTTGAACCTAAATAAGCTCGAAGTTGAAGTAAATTGGTTAAGCGATCGCTGCTAAAGTCCTCATTTACTTTTAGAATATATCAAGCGAAGGAAGCTCTAGAAGGTTCTTGGCTGCGTAAGTATTGTTCACAGTCTCGGATCGGATAAATCATCTTATCCCATCGAGAATCAGGTAAAGATAAGGGGCGGCGTTCGGTCATAATCCAAGCACTGAGGCGATCGCATTCTGCTTTTTGGATTTCAACCGAAGGCTTAAGGGCTGCTTCCACCCGAATTAGTCCAAAATATAAATCTTGATTGGTATTATCCCTCAGTCGAATATACCAACTACAAACAGGATGACGACCACGGGGGATAAATGCTGAACTTCTTTCGCCTTGACGCAGATTAAGAATTATTTGTTGATCGGGAAAGGAAAAATATTGAGTATTATGACTTTTAATTAGTCCAACTGTACGGGGATGTTGAGAAGCGATCGCCGAAATTGTGATAGAACCATCCATAACTAACCAGCCTTGATCTGGATGAGAACTAATCCATGTTTCCGCAAGTTCTGCTTCTAGGCGTTCCCTGCTTAGAGTAATGGCATCACGGGCATTTTGGCGTTCTTGGATAATTTGTAATCCCGATTCACTTTCTTCTGTTTCAGCAGTTTCAGAACGAGGAGATTTAAGCGTATTTTCAAGGGCTAATTTTTGCGATCGTAGCAGTTCTAATTCATCAGGATCAAACTCCGCAAAAGGAAGATAGAGAGCTTCCCGCACTTGATGTTGCCATTTAGAAAGAATTGCTGTTTGTCTTTTTCTCACTACGGCGGCGGTGTAACCATAATACACAGGAACATAGTTTTGATAGTAGAGTAAGTAACTACGTTGAATTCCATCCATGAAGTGATTTAATTCATTATCGGCGACGGTGCAGGCAGGAATTGGCAATGCTTGCATCTGGGCATCTATTAAGGTCGATGGCGAAAATTTTGCCTCAACATTAGCAAACCCCTGTTGTTCTTCATAGCTGGGCGATCGCATCACTTGACGGCTTTCAGCTTTAGGTGAATTCCGCAGATATTTCTGAAGATTGGGCAATAAAGATGAAGGCATTAAAGTTATTTTAAGATAGGTTAAACCACAATTATTGAGATGGTGGCAGATCAATCACACGGGGAATATCTTGATTTAAGATGGCTGACAAACTATATTTCGAGTCTTGGGTGGTGCTAGTAATCGGCGTAGTTGAATTTAACTTTAACTGAATTTGATAACTCCCTGTAAACTCCAAAGTTCCATCCCAGCTTGAAACTGCGATCGCTATCCCGTTTACTGGTTCACCCGTAGGAGCTAAAATAGTCATAGAGAGACCATCTCCTGATACATTAGTTGTCAGCTTTTGTCCTTCTTTTCCTTCAAAAATATAGTTTAAAACTTGATTAGGTTTCAGCCCTCCCTCTTTAATGATCGGCTGCCCTAGCTGCATATCCAAGCTTTGACTAAATGTGGAAGGAGTTACTAAGCTTGGATCGGGAGTAACTATAGGAATAGGAACAGTAGTTGGGGTATTAGGTGACTCAACTTTGGGTATAGAGTCAACGATCACAGGTGGCTGAGGAGCTTTATTCAAGCTATTTAAATACAAAATTGTGGAAGCTCCCAAAATCACTAAACCCCCAATTAATAGCCCTGAAGCAGTCTCCGCCGAACGATTCTGGGACTTTACCACCCTAGTTGACGGCGTAGAAGTTCCCATGAGAATTTTTTTAGTTTGCGGCTCGTGATTTACCACAAATGCTGATAGTGCCTGAAGAGTTTCTTTCGCTGATTGATACCTTTGGGCAGATTGATAGCGCACCATTCGCGTCAAAACCATTGCTAGTCCACTACTAATCTTAATTTCTTGGCACAGATTACCGCTCAGATTAGTTACTTTTGCCCGATCGCGCCAGATTAACTCGCCCGTAATCGGATCTGTGGGAATTTCCGTAGGCTCCAAACCAGTGAGGGCATGGATGGCAATCATCCCCAAGCCATAAATATCGCTGGTAAAGTTGGGTCTGCCCATGGACTGTTCGCTGGGCATATAGCCGGGAGTACCGATAGTTACGGTAAATCTGGATTCACCACTACTCCCCGTTTCAAGTTGGGTACTAACTTCTTGGATAGCTTTGACGGCGCCAAAATCAATTAATACTAATTTTTTGTCCTTGGCACGCCGAATAATGTTATCAGGCTTTAAATCGCGGTGAATTACCCCTTCACTATGCACAAAATCTAAAACATTCAAGATATCTCTCAACATGGACATTACTTCTAGTTCTGAAAGTTTTTGCTCAGTGCCATTACCTTTAAGTAAAATTTCGTCGTGGAGCGATCGCCCTTCAATAAATTCTTGAACCAAGTAAAATTGCTCTTCTTCCTCAAAATAGGCTAATAATTGCGGGATTTGATCGTGATTACCCAATTTTTCTAAGGTTTCAGCTTCAGTATTAAATAATCTTCTTGCCTCCCGCACAAAATTTGGATCATTGCTAGCAGGTTGTAAATGCTTGACGACACAGGGTGGAGTTCCAGGTCTTCTCATATCTCTAGCTATATATGTACGTCCAAACCCCCCTGCACCGAGGGCTTTTATTAACTTGTAACGACCATCTAATACTTTTGCTGTCATGATAGTGCCGTAGTTTTGAAATTGAACAAATTAAGATTTGGGAGCTTACGCTTGCAATAACAATATACAATCAGAAATTCTAATTTCCTACACTTTCGTAGGCAGCAACAATTTTTTGGACGAGAGGATGCCTGACCACATCACTTTTATTAAAATAGGAAAAAGCGACTCCCTCCACTCCATCTAAAATATTTTTAACATTAATCAAGCCAGAATGCTGCGGCGATGGCAGGTCAATTTGGGTAATATCACCCGTCACCACCATCCGTGAATTAAAACCCAATCTAGTTAGTACCATTTTCATTTGGGCTGGAGTCGTATTCTGAGCTTCATCGACAATAATAAAGGCATTATTAAGAGTGCGTCCGCGCATATAAGCAAGGGGTGCTAGCTCAATGATCCCCCGTTCCATCATGGCAGGAATTTTATCAGGATCAATAAGTTCATGCAAAGCGTCATAGAGAGGACGGAGGTAGGGGCTAATTTTTTGTTGAAGATCCCCAGGCAGAAATCCCAGCTTTTCCCCAGCTTCAACGGCGGGACGGGTCAAGATTAAGCGTTCAAATTGATTACTTTGTAGTGCTTTGACGGCTGTAACTGCGGCTAGGTAGGTTTTACCTGTACCAGCGGGACCAATGCCAAAGATCAGATCGTGGGTTTCCATGAACTGGACATACTGCTTTTGCTTGAGGGTGCGGGGCTGAATCATATCTCCTCGCCGATTTCGCATCATGGTCGGGCGATCGCTCCACTCTTCAGTCAAATTTTGCTCGATCGCTTGTTTTGCTGCCAGAATATCCACAGAGGCGATCGCTCGGTCTTGTGACCATAAAGGCTTTAATCCATACACTATTTCCGTACAGAGCTTAATGGCATCATCACTACCACTAATCAAAAGCTCTTGCCCCCTAAGTACTAGCTTTGTACCTGTAAGGCGGGCTATAAGTTTGAGATTTTCTTCTTTGCTGCCTGCTAATCGTATAGCACTACTGGGGGTGGGAAGGTTGATAATTTGCTAGTCCTCCATTTTTAAAGATTAGTTGGTTAATTTTAGGATTGAAGTCATTATTACAGAAGATAATTTAGAAAGGAAATTGCCAAAAAGCATTAGTAAGTTTAGATTAAACCCTATTCCATAGTGAGATTAAGCTTCTAAGAGCTATTGTATATTCCTTTCTCAACAACTATTGTTTCTCTGGCGTAAGCAATCGCAATTTACGGTAATGCCTACCTTTTGGAACTATCAATCTTAAATACTAAAGTTGATAAAGGCGGAATACAGACTTCTAGGCTATGGGGTTGACTGTGAGAGTAATAAGATTGATCTGACCATTTACCCCCTAAGTTTCCCATGCCACTACCGCCATAGATTGTGGCATCACTATTCAAAATCTCTTGATAAAAGCCATGTTCAGGCACGCCAACCCGATAGTGATCATGTCCCATAGGGGTAAAATTACAAATCACCACTACAAATTGTCCATTCTGATCCTTACGGATAAATGAAACTATAGAATTAGCGCGATCGCTACAATCAATCCAAGCAAATCCGTCTTTTGAGAAATCTTGGGCATATAGTGCCGATTCTGATTGGGATAAATGATTAAGATCTTTGACAAATTTTTGAAGACTTTGATGCATCTCGAAATTTAACAAATCCCATTGCAAATCACCCCAGACATTCCACTCCTTCCATACGCCAAACTCCATGCCCATGAACAAAGTCTTTTTCCCAGGATGGGTAAACATATAACCTAAGAGACAGCGTTGGTTAGCAAATTTCTGCCAGTCATCTCCGGGCATTTTGGCTAATAGTGATTTCTTTAAATGTACAACTTCATCATGGGATAAAGCCAAAACAAAGTTCTCACTAAAAGCATACATAATACTAAAAGTGACACTATTTTGATGGAACTGGCGGAACCACGGATCCATGCTGAAATAATCGAGCATGTCGTGCATCCAACCCATATTCCATTTCAGGTTAAAGCCTAATCCTCCCAAATAGGCAGGATGAGAGACTAGAGGAAAAGAAGTAGATTCTTCGGCAATGGAGAGGATGCCAGGGAAGTAGCTAAAGAGAATACTATGTAAGTGGCGAAAAAACTCGATCGCTCCTAAATTTTCTCGACCACCATACTGATTGCGTAACCATTCCCCTTCCTCTCGACAATAGTCTAAATAGAGCATAGAGGCAACTGCGTCCACTCGAATGCCGTCAATGTGGTATTTATCAAACCAAAATAGAGCATTGGCAAGTAGATAATTCTGGACTTCATTACGGGTATAGTTAAAAATCAGAGTTCCCCAACCCTTATGTTCGCCAATGCGAGGATCAGCATGTTCGTAAAGGTGAGTGCCATCAAATAATGCCAGACCATGCCCGTCTTTGGGAAAATGTCCTGGTACCCAATCTAGAAGCACACCAATATTTACCTCATGACAGCGATCGATGAAATACATTAAATCCTGCGGTGTGCCATAGCGAGAAGTTGCCGCATAATGCCCAATCACCTGATAGCCCCATGAGCCATCAAAGGGATGTTCGGCTACGGGTAAAAGTTCAATATGGGTAAATCCCATGTCCTTAACGTAGGGAATTAATTTATCAGCTAGTTCGCGATAGGTGAGAAATCTGGCACCTGGTTTGAGGTCGGCGGCACTAACCATAGGGTAGCCATCGGCGGGCGGAGTTTCAAAGGAACCATGCAACCAAGAACCCAGATGCACCTCATACACAGAGATTGGTTGATTGATCGGATCGGAATTACGCCGTTTTTCCATCCACACCTGATCTTGCCATTCATAGTGCAGGTCGTTAACAATAGAAGCGGTTTTAGGACGAATTTCTTGCTGAAAGCCGTAGGGGTCAGATTTTTCATAAATATGCCCTGCTTGGTTTTTAATTTCAAACTTATAGGAGCAACCAATACCGATCGCAGGAATGAATAAATCCCATACCCCTGAGTCACTTTTACGCATTTGGTGTTTGCGCCCATCCCAATAATTAAAATCACCCAATACGGAGACATTCCTCGCATTTGGTGCCCATACAGCAAAATATACGCCTTCTACATCTTCAATTTTAGTAATATGCGCGCCCAGTTTTTCATAGACTTGATAATGGTTCCCTTGGGCAAATAAATGACGGTCAAACTCGGTCATTAAAGGGGATTTGAAGGAGTAGGGATCGTAGATAATGCGATCGCTTTTTTTGCCATCTACCCATTCTGTAACTTTTAACTTATAACTAAATAATTGCGGGCAGTCGGAAATTATACATTCAAAAAAATGAGGATGATGGATTGATACCATCGGGTATTGACAATGATTTTTGGGGTCTATAACTGCTACTTCAATCGCCTCTGGTAAATACGCCCGAATTGCCCAAACCATCTGCCCGTCATGCTCAATTTGATGGGAGCCAAGGACAGCAAAGGGATCTTGATGTAGATTTTGGACAATCAGATCAATTTGATCTGGGGAAATAGTAGTTACAAGCATTTTGTTAAAGTAATTTTTTATGTGCCAATTATCTGACTATTTCATGACTAAAGAAATAAAATAACTGAGATACCCATAATTAGAGTCTTACTTCTATTTCTGGAACCATATATGGCAAAACTACTCAGGTAAATATTTAAGTTCCTCTAACACTTCTAGGGTGGCACTACGAACTGTTTCGGCATTTTCACGGCTTAGCAATATTTGACAATACTGAGCGATCGCTTTTTCTTGAGTTAGGGGCAAATGACGCTGCTGCAAAGACTGAGCTAGTTGTTTTACGGCAATTAATCTTTCCAATTCATCCGTGGAGGTTAACTGAGCGGTTAGATAGTTAATATTTTGTTGAGAATTTTGCTGCCATTGACTAATAGTTTTAAAAAATAGTAAAACCAAACCACCAAGGATTGCCACAGATTGAGTAATTGCCATGCCCGCTAGCCAATGATTATCGATGCTGCTCCAAACCATTAAACCTACATAGCTGAGGATTATCGATGTACTGCCAGCGATCGCAGCCATAATGATTGAACGGTTAGGGCTATTTAAGAACCTTTGCACTTTTGCGAATATCAGATTCCAGTTCCAATCTTGGGCTACATATACCAAAATCAAGGTTGCAGCCCCAATTAAGGTTGCCATAACCAATTGCCAATTCCAAAATGCCAATACTAATAGAGCGATCGCTAAGATCAGCCAATTGGGGAGTTGCTGTAGTTGTCTTTGCTTAAATACCCGTCTCATATTTTTGTTAGCAATCCTTATTCACACTAATTCTTGCAGTGTTTACTTAGCATATACTACTAAACCTAGCTCCTAACCTGTCAAAATCGATATCATCAAAAACTTTATATACATAAGCAAGTGAAGTTCTTGAAAGTTATTAGGAGTGATCAAAAAACTTAGCTATTAAATCTTTTTTGCTAGACTAGATAGAATATGGGTAGGGAGTAAAACTTAGGTTTTGGGTATTCTTAAAATTAGAATAATTGAGTCTATTACAAATAATTAATTATGGCTGCCAATTCATCAGAGCAATCAAATTCTAAAATTAAAACTGATCTAGAAATCGAGAATATTAGTTTTGACGATATTGCCGAGTTGCCCGAAGAGGATTTTGACCTCGAAGATGACGAAAACCCTACCCCCAAATCCAAAAAGCCTGAACCCGTAGCCAAAGTCGGAAGGTTAAAAGAGCGACCCCTAGGTGAATTTCGGAATACATTCGTTGGGTATATGGATTTGTATAGCGATCGCGAAACCGTCAAAAATTATCTGAATACCCATCAAGGTTGGTTTCGACGTTGTGCAGCCCCGATGAAAGCTGATCCCCTTGGTCAAAATGGCTATGCTTTAACCGTTAGTAGAGTTGGGGCATTTGGGTTTGTGGTAGAGCCTAAAATTGGGTTGCATTTACTCCCCGAAGATCAAGAATCTTATAGAATTGAGACTATTTCTATTCCCAATTATCCTGCTCAAGGGTATGAAGTTGATTTTCAAGCAGTTTTAGAACTGTTACCCAAGGTACCAAATCTCTCGCTACCGCCCCAAGCTAAAGATTTAACCAGTGTGGAATGGCAACTAGAATTAACTGTAACTTTGCAATTTCCCCAATTTATTCATGGTATGCCCAAGGCACTAATTGAAAAAACTGGAGATGCTATATTAGCCCAAGTGGTTAGACAGATTTCACGAAAGCTCACTGCCAACGTGCAAAGTGATTTCCATAAAACTATTGGTATTAATCTGTCTCAGGATTCTAAGCGCAAAAAATGATTTAGGCGATCGCTATTCTCGAAAGTTCCATTCCCAAAATTCAACCTGTAGGTATAGCAGGTAATTTAATTAAACTGAAACTAAATTTAGTCCTAACCACAGACACAAATTAAAGTACAAATTATCTTTGTAAATATCCATGACACTATCACAATGGGATTCCTTACTTAAAAATTTGGGATGCTGGCAGGGTTCCTTTACCCGTTTTTCTCCTAGTGGCGAAGTTATTGAGGATGTAAAAAGTGAAACGATTTTAGAAGGTCAAAATGATAACAAGACTATTGAGCAAACTATCATCAAGTACCATCCCACAGGTACTCAAACCCAGAATTTAGAGTATAGTTCCCTAGCTCGTAGTGTGCTTTTTTTTGAGAATGGAGACTTTTCCCAAGGTTCAACCCAATTAGGGTTTAATAGTGAATTTGGGGCGGAATTAGGGCTAATTTATGGCAATGCTCGCCGCCGTCTGGTGCAGTTATTTAATGCCAATAGAGCACTTGATCGCCTAATCCTAATTCGAGAACATAAGGCAGGGACGGAGCCACAAACCACAGAAACTCTAAGTTGGCAGCAGTTACAGGGAAAATGGCAATGTGATGTGATTACTTTATATGCCGATTGGCGATCGCCCGATCAATTTATTACTGAAACTATATGGCAGAATCAGGATCGTACTTCAAATATTGGCAATAAATTTACTTCTAATATACATCCGCTATTTTTACCCGATGGCGTAGCTTCAATTTGCCCTACCCAAATTCAATTGGGAGTGCCTTTCGATTTAGAAGTTTTATGGTTAATTCATCCCCATCTTTACTATCAAATGATTCGCCATTATGACGATCGGGGTGGCTGGAATAGTCTAACCTTGGCGATCGCCTCATCCATTTAATGTCCCAAACCGATCTTGGTATTTTTGCAATAGCTCTGTCATGTCAGCGAGTTTTTGGACTGCTTGATCTAGTAAGTTATTGACTTCTATATATGAATAGAATTTAGTACCATCGGGACGATATAGAGTTAATCTACCTGTGGAGGTATCAAATCGTACCTTTAGGCGTGGACTCACCCAATTATCAGTAGCAAGGATCGGAGTTAATCCCTCTAAAATTCTGATCCAAACCTCCAAAATATTAGACTCTGGGTTGTACAGGTAGTATTCTTCTACGCCATAACGATCAAAGAATAGCAACTTTTTCGCCATGTCCAGATTGCTATTAGTGGGAGAAAGAATCTCAAATACAACTTGAGGCGGGATATTCCCTTCTTCCCATTGTCGATAGGAGCCGCGATCGCCTTTGTTACGACCAAATACTACGATCACATCGGGAGCCGTGACAATTTTGGGTTGTCCTTCGACGGGATACCAAAATAAATCACCTGCAATAAATACGTCTGGATTGTTTATATACAGCCAGTCTAAGCCTTTCTTGATTTCGACAATTAGTTCAAATTGTTTCGTGTTATCTGCCATAGGTTGACCGTCACTTTCGGGGTAGATAATATTAGTGAGGCTCAGTTGACTGACCATATATTTAGCTCCTGCGATCTTTGAACTATGGAGTTTATTGTAAAGGTTTTAAGAAATTATCGGCGATCGCCTCTCAGTAAATCAAATAACGGGCGACTCAACCAGTTAACACCTACTCTAACTTGATGTTGAAATGTAGGCATCCGCAATAAATAAGCTGCCCGCCGTGCTATCAGAGCAGGTAAGCCTTCAACCCCAAACTGCCCAAATATAGACATAGCAGCATTATCTTTGCCTAAACTTATAAACTCCCCTAAAGCTAAATAAGTAAATGGGGCTAAGGAGTGGTTATTTAAACTCGCCCAGATATTCCGTGCACAATACTGAGCCTGCTGAAATGCAACTTGGGCTGTAGCGGGCAGAACTTGTCCCGAACCATCTCGACATTCAGCAATATCACCTAAAGCAAAAATTTGATCATGTCCCTGCACCTGTAAAGTGTCTTCTGTGATAATTTTGCCACCAGAGCTATGAGGAAGATTTAGGCTCCGCCCCAGACTGGATATGGTATTTCCCACTGTCCACATCACAATATCCACAGGTAATGTATCGGTACCGTGGGTATAGTTAAGGGTAATTTCTCCATCGCCAATCCTAGCCACACTAGTAGATAAATCTGTCCAAATATCTCGGCTTGCCAGTGCTTTTTCCGCAGCTAGGCGATTAGAAACTGGAGAATTAGGCAAGATCATGGAATTACGATCAATAATTCTGACCCTACCAACTCCAAGGAGGCGATCGCTAATTTTACAGGCAAGTTCAACCCCACTAGATCCTGCTCCAGCAATACAAACTCGGATTTTTTCTGGTTTTAATTGTTCTAATTGTCTTAGGCGTAATTGGAGGCGTTGAGCATCAGCTAAAGTCCGAAAGGGAATTGCGTAGTCTAAAGACCCTGGCACCATATCTATAGGCGTTTCACCACCGATCGCCAAGACCAATCGATCATAGTTAAAATTCAGTACTTCCTTAGGCAAAAGTGGATTTGTCACACTAATTTGGGAGGTAACAATATCTATAGCCGTAATCTGCCCTTGGACAAATTGAATCCCTGTTCCTGCTAATAATTCGCTAAAAGTTGGTGCCACTTCCCAAGCCTCTAGCTCTTCTGTAATTAGTTCATAGAGCAAAGGATTAAAGACAAAGCGATCGCTCTTATCGATCAAAATAATTTCTGGTTGCACCGTCCAAGGTAGTTGGGAAAGTTGCAGGGCTGTATATAGTCCCCCAAAGCCACCACCGAGAATACAAATACGACTCATAAATTACTTTTTGTTAAGGATTTACTTAAATCATCAGGGAAATGGGTTGAAACCCTGTCCTTCAGGACGGCTTTATATTATACTAGTTTAGCTAAAGGCGATAACCAAGCTCTTAGTAAACAAATAACTTTTGAATACCGCAGGGCTTGCGGGAAGGCTTAAGCCTAAAATCTGCCGAGCGAACATAAGACCGAAAAACTCCTTGAGAGTGGAGGCGTTGCGAAAAACCTGAAAGGGAAGGAAACAGAAACCTAAGTTGTGAATCTTAGGAATTACTGTCCTTTAGGGCGGTGAGGATGTCAAAGCAAGAGTCCAGTGCCATCTTGATTCTCTGAAATTTAAAATTAAAGTTTCTAAGCCCCGCTTCTTACCACTTGAGAAAAGCGGCTTGACTCCCTTGCTCGTGGCGAATTTTGGCATCTTGCTCAAACCATTTAATGATTTGGTCTGGGGTCAGTTCCTCAACAGTAATTTGATAATCTTGGGCGATATGTATCAGTAGTCGCATAGAAGAAATCGTAAGCCGAGTTAAAAATTTCTCGTGTTGTGGTAGTAATGCCCCATCCACAGCTATGGCTTCTTCTGGGGTTAGAAACTGCATAGAATCTTGATTCATTGTTATTTTAATAATATTTGTTTAATTTCTGAAATCATCTGCTGGGCAGTAGAGCCATAGCTGCCGCCGAACAAATTAAAATGATTAAGAATATGGTACAGGTTGTAAACGGTTTTGCGTTGCTTATAGCCTGAATCTAGGGGGAAAGTTTGGTTATAGCTTTGGTAAAACTGGGAAGGAAATCCCCCAAATAATTCGGTCATAGCTAGATCTACTTCCCGATCGCCAAAATAAAGAGCAGGATCAAAAATTATTGGTACCCCAAGCCGATCAAACCCGACATTGCCCGACCACAAATCTCCATGCACCATTGATGGTTGAGGGCTATAGTATTCAAAAAATTTAGGAATTAATTCTGTTAGCTCTTGATCAGAAATAATCGCTCTTAATCCTTTTTGCCTAGCTAGTTTTAATTGATACAACAACCGATATTCAATAAAAAAGTCCACCCAGTTAGCTTTCCAATCATTAATTTGGGGAGTTGAGCCAATGGTATTTTGTTGTTCCCAGCCAAACCCCGCACTACTGGTAACTTTGTGCATTGCTGCTAGTTGTTGCCCAAATTGCCCCCAATTACTCTGATTACTCTGCTGACCAAATTCAAGCCAGTTCAAGACGATGTAAGATAATCCCGCAGTTGTCCCCCAACAAATTGGTCTTGGTACTTGAATTGTTTGTGTATTATGGATTTGTTCAAGAGCGATCGCCTCTGCCTCGAACATCCCAATTCTAGGAGCAGTATTAGTTTTTATAAAGAAACTAAGGGAGCGATCGCTCAATA
>Ga0209490_10001800_pt1 | contig 20527 bp, 16 predicted proteins | sample MAT06_FD_187209 | JGI IMG/M metagenome (GOLD analysis project Ga0209490, IMG submission 187209) | Freshwater microbial communities from Lake Fryxell liftoff mats and glacier meltwater in Antarctica - MAT-06 (SPAdes) (version 2) | ecosystem: Environmental > Aquatic > Freshwater > Ice > Liftoff... | reverse complement strand
TAGATTAAGGACGGCATTAGATTAAGGACGGCATTAGACTTAGGATTGCGTTAGACTGAGGACTGCGTTAAACGAACGAACGCATAAGAATAAAAAACACCCCAGCACATTGCTGTACTGGGGTGGGTGTTCCGTCCAAGTGTGGGCTGGACGGGTTTGCCTTCACCGACGGCGAGCATGGACCGCCGAGTGAAGATGCGGTGAAGGCCTGACCAAGAAGCGCGCTCAGGGGATCGTGATCGATTCCGCATTGCGCAGGAGATTGGCGTTCAGCGTCTGCAATTCCTCTGCATCAGCGAGAACACGCAGATTCTTACCCGGTACCGTGTTGTAGGCGGGCACATGGGTGGCGAGTAAATCGCGGACCTGTTTGAAGTCGGCAATTGCAGTGCGCAGGGCTTCGCGACGGGCAGGGTCGGTCACGGACTTGGCCCTCGTATAGGCTACCACGCCATGGTCGAAAAGGTCACGCGCTTGGGCGATGCCGGCTTCGTGCTCGGCCCGTTTGCTGGCTATTTCCCCGCTCGGAAGCTTCTGTGCGTCCGGGTCCGTGCTGGTCGGCGGTGGATTTTCAGCCGGCGGGCGATTGAGATATGCCTTGGCTTTATCCAACAATTCATCGGCGGTTTCATACGCGGTGTGCGCGGCGCGCTGGGCACCTTCGACATAAGGCTGCGCCTCGTCACGGCCAATGCCCCACCACGTCGCATCAAATACGCGGAAGGTCCACGCCCCGGTACGGCGGTGATTGGCCCAGGTCGCAAAAATCAGGATTAGGACCAATAGGAGCAGGGCGAACCCGACCAAGTTGCGCAACAGCCGCCCCATCAGCGAGGGTCTGGTTTTGACGGTGACCGATTCGGTCATGGGAGGACTCCATTCAAGCCACCTTGAACCGGTGGTGGTCCGGCAGGGGCGCGTAAGGCGTTTTCAATGGCTTCGGAGAGGCGTTTGGTGGTCTCTTCCGGCGTCGAGCCGACGAGGTCCACGGCGGCGATGCGGCCATCGGCGCCGATCAGGATCAGGGCCGGGATACCATCGACGTGGAATATCTTTTCCAGCTCGCCGTCCCAGCCGAGCAATTCGCCGACAATGGGATATTCCATGCGGTGACGCTTGATAAAATCCGGTAATTGACCGGCGGTTTCCTTGGTATCCAGGCTCACTCCGATGGTGATCAGTCCGCGCTTGGCATAGCGCTGCTGCACGGCGGATACCACCGGCGCGACGGCCAGACATGGCTGACTCCAAGTGGCGAAATAATCGAGGAGGACGACCGAGCCTTTGAAGGTGGACAGATCGATATTCCCAGCCTGACCGTCAATGCGTTTAGCCTGAAACGGCGGCGCGGGCTGCCCGATTAATTGCTGGCCCGCGGTCAGAGCGGCACTGGCGACCTGGGCCATGGCCGGATCTTCCCGATGCGCCTGCAGCCAGGCGGTGATGGCTTCGGGATCGGGCTCTGGGCGCTCCATCGCGAGTAGGCGCAGGACGTAGACAGGCACCCGATCTTCGGGCGGGGCATCTGCCAACAGGGCCAGGGCGCGGTCATAGGCAGCCAGCGCGTCGGGAATGCGGGCAGCCAACACCTGGCGGGCGGCCTCGGCGGTCAGGGCCCGCACCTGCACGCTGCGGGGCGCTTTACCCTGCGGCCAGGCGCCGGCCAGCGGGGCTGGCAGCGCTTCCGGTTTCTCGGCCCGCGCCAGAGCCTCTTGCCACGCCGCGATCCACAGCAGGGCCGCCTCTTCGCGGGTTTTCGCGAGTACGCCCGCGTCGGCGACCAGGGCCGCGGCTACTTTTTGCGCGGCGTCGGTGGCGGTGGCCTGCAGCCAGGCCTGGGCCAGGGCCAAGCGCAAAGTATGGACCTCCGCCGGCGGCAGGCCCATATCTTCGGCAACGAGTTCGGCGATGGCCTCTGCCCGTCGGGTATTGTCGGGCAGCTCGGCGGCAACTGGATCGAGACCGGCGTCGATTTCGGCAAGCAGATCTGCGGCGCTCTGGCCCCAGGCAGAAAGTACCATACCCGCGACGAGGAGGATTCGTAGGGCGTGCGCCCAACGCACTGACTGCTGCATCGTGCCCCGCTGTTTGTGCGTCAAGTTCTCCGTCACGTTCTCCGTCATGGCCGCATCCTTGCCACCCAGGTCGTTGTGGGAATCCGCAATACCGCTGAGTTTCCGGCGGTGGCCATCACCGCTCACGCAGGCGATGGATCAGGGCGATGGCAGTCGGATGCAGGGCACCATTGCTGAGCACCGCATCGCCCGATCGTAGATTGCGCCCACCGTCCAGATCGCTCCAACGGCCACCGGCCTCCTCGACGATCAGGCTCGACGCGGCGATGTCCCAGACTTGCAGACCCGGTTCGACGCACACCTCGAGGCGCCCGCTGGCGACCAGCATATGGGTATAGGCATCGCCGCCGCCCCGCTGGACATGAGTACCTGCGCTGAACGCGCGAAAAACCGCCTCTAAACGGTATTTCTTGAACCATTCGAAGGTATAATAGCCGAAGCCCGCTTGGCTGAGATCGCTGACCGCGCTGACGCGTATGGGCTGGCCATTACGGCGGGCGCCGCCATCGCGCACGGCGTCATACCATTCTGCCAAGGCCGGAAATCCGACCGCGCTCGCCACGACCTGCTCTTCCCCGCCCACGGTTTCAACACAGGCGATCAACACCGACCACAACGGGATGCCGAGGACAAAATTGCGGGTGCCATCGATGGGATCGACAATCCAGGTGCGATTGCTGGGGGTGTCCGCGCTGCCATCCAGGCGCGTTGCGGTACCGGTTTCCTCGCCCAGCCAGCCATCGTCGGGACAGGCGTTGCCGATCACCGCGCGCGCGGCGGCCTCGGCGGCGCGGTCGGCATTGGTGACCGGACTGGCGTCCGCCTTCGTCTCGACCCTGAGATCACTGCGCTCGAACCACGGCAGCGCTGCCGCCCCGGCCGCCCGAGCTGCCGCTTGGGCAAGTGCCCCCGCCTGCCACCATGATGCACGCACCGCCATCGGACTCCCCTTCTGTGGGTGGTACCATGCCGCCGCGGACCAACCTTCCAAGCGGCGGAAGGGCGAAGGCGAGCGCTCCCAATCTGCCCCTACCTTGACTGGCCTGTGCCCCCACTTTCCCCGGAACTGCCCATGGCTCATTCTGCTGACGATCTGGACGCCCACTCAACCGCCGTGGACAATGATCCGGTTGCGGAGTATGATTCTACTGCCATGGGTAGCGACGCAGTTCAGGTCGGCTCGGAAGCCTTCGGCTATCGCCTCACCGCGGTCCTAGGCAAAGGCGGCATGGGCACCGTCTACCGCGCAGAACAGTTGAGCCTGCGCCGCGAGGTCGCGGTCAAAGTCCTGCACAGCGCCCGCATCCGTAATCAGGAACAGGTCGATCGCTTTCTGGTCGAGGCACGCGCCGCAGGTCGCTTAAATCATCCCAATTTGGTTGCCGTCCATGACGCGCACGCGGACGCCCGCCAGGGCCTGTACTGCTATTCGATGGAATTGGTCCAGGGCGCTACTCTAAGTAAACTCCTGAAGGATCGCGGCCCCCTACCACGGCCAACCGCATTACACATTCTATTTCAGGTCGCCAAAGCTTTGGGCCACGCCCATAAAAACGGTCTGGTCCACCGCGATGTCAAACCGGATAATATTTTAGTGACAGCCCAGGGCTCGGCCAAACTCGCGGATCTTGGCTTGGTCCGCGATCGCCTGGAAGGCATCACCCCGTCCAGCGCCGGTGGCCGTCGCCTGACCATTGTCGGCACCCCGGAATACAGCGCCCCCGAACAAAGCCGGAATCCCGAACGGTCCTCGCCCGCCAGCGATTGCTACAGCCTGGGCGCGGTGTTCTACACCATGCTCCTCGGCCGCCCGCCGTTCACGGGTGAGACCATCATCGATCTGATCGTGCGCGTGGCCACCGAAGCCCCGATCCTTCCCGCCAATCTCAGCCCCGATTGCCGTCGCCTGCTCGAGATCCTGTTGGCCAAGGCCCCGGAAAATCGCTACGCCACCGGCGACGAACTCGCCGCCGCCCTGGAAGCCATCGCCAAAGGCCGAGAAGTTCCCGACCCGCAACATAAGCCCAGCGAAAACGACGAAACCAAAGGCTCGGTGACCAGCGTCGACGCCGAACCGCCGGAAACGTCCGAGGCCAGTCGTTCAGTCCGCAGGCGGGCAGTGCGCAGACGTAGATAACTATTTTTCCAAGGACTTTTTTTACGACCGAAGTCTGAGGTCTGAGGTCCGAGGTCTGAAGTCCGCGGTCTGAGATCGCGCCGGCACATGCGAATTGAGATTGAGGGATTAACAAGCTTGAGCATGCGTCAGCTTTGACTTCGGACTTCGGACTTCGGACTTCGGACTTCGGACTTCGGACTTCGGACTTCGGACTTCGGACTTCGGACTTCGGACTTCGGACTTCGGACAATGGACGAGTGGCAATCGTAAAAGCCGGCAGCGATGGAACATCTGCATCCCTGAGTGGAGAGCGGAAGTTCTTCTTCTTCTTTGAGTCTGTCGGAGGTTGCGAGTAAGGTTGGCGCCATGGATGGTCCTGTCGATCCAAGTCGGAAAAATGGCGCTGGCAGCAGGGCTACCGGCCCGTTTTTCCAACGCAGGAGATGCCGGGCAAGACCAAGCCAGCCGAAGTCTCGCTATCTCCGACAGACTCCTATGTATTACCCTCCGGGGTGACGACGATAACGAAAAATAACATGCCTAATCCGTCGTGGAGTATGCATTGGTTTTCAGAAAGCTGATATGCCTGTTAAGATCGCCAGTCCCTGAGACAAGCAGAGGTGCAAGGAGAATCGCATGTACAGATTCCTACTCCGAATAGGCTCCGGGCTCCTGGCATGTGGATTGAGCGCCGCTGAAGGCACACGGGTCTGGATCGAACGGGAAGGCATCGTCGCCATTGAATGCGAAGGATCCGGCCCCAATGGCTGGGCTCTTGAGAACGAGGTTCCTGGCTTTCTCGGGAGCGGCTACCTGCACCACACCGGTTCGGGCCGAGAGGTGATCTACCCCATCCTCATTACCACCCCCGGGACCTATCGCATCGCCATCCGCAACTTTCACGACAACCCTGATTCAACCTTGGGTAACGATTGTTTCCTCGGCGTCGACGACGGCCAGATGATCAAATGCTTCTCAAGTAAAAAGGATGCGTGGAACTGGAACTCAACCCTCGATGACAAGGGTAAGAAGGATCCGCCGCTCTATGATTTGCCGCCGGGCCTGCATCGCATCCGCATCGAGGGACGTTCGTCGGGCTACCGCGTTGATCGCATCCATTGCTTCCTCGACGGCGATAAGGCAGCAAGTGACGATAGCCAACCGGAATCTTCGGCGCTGCCGCGCCGCGATGATCTGGAAGCGGACTCGCTCTATGCCAGGGCCTCTGTTGCCGGTGCCGCGGGCGCCCTGCTTGCCGCGGCCGAGCGCGCCAAAGACGACGACTCTACCGCAGCTCGCATTCGCGCCGCCTGTCTCGCCGAGATCACCAGCCGCCGCGCCGCCTGTGCAGCGCTGCGCGAAGAATGGCCTCTGGGCGCGGCCGAGGCCCTGGCCCAGATCGGCCAGCTCTGGTCGCCGAGCAAGGCCGGCAAGGAGCTGCTCAACGAGGCCCGCGATTGGGCGCGCAGCCCCGAGGCCAAACAGGCCGCCGTCGCGCAGGAGCTGGTGGCCCAGGTCAAATTGTCGGTCAAGCGTCTGATCGACCTCGGTATCCGCGCTGACGATCCCAAGGCCAAGGCCTACAAGAGCGACCTCTTTGCTGTCGCCGCAACCGTGGCACGTCTCGACCGCGACCATGCCGGCAGCCCGCAAGCCAAACAGGTCCGCGCCTGGTGCCGGGAACTGGCGATTCCTAAGCAGTGACCCTCAGGCTCAGCGTGGTGAATTCCGAGAATTGAATGCGGGAAGCCCTGGCTCCAATACCGTACGCCGAGAGCAGTGACAAGACGGCGCGTAATTTCCAACAGTGCGGGCACATCTCTGCGGATCCGCGGCTTGAATCGTGGCTCTAGGCCGAATTTCTTCTGGAGAATGGGGTACAATGCGAGAATCATGCCAGAATCATGCGGGAATCATGCGGGAATCATGGCAGGTATTCATAAGCTCCAAGACCACCAAGGCTCAGGTCTTCTCACCGTGCGGCGCGGGCAAGCCCGCTGGGGTGTCAATAATCATCGTCACCGGCCCATCATTGCACAAATCAACCGCCATATCGGCGCCGAAACGCCCGGTCCTGACGCTGAGCCCACTCAGCTGCGCCAACTCGCTGACAAAATGGCGGTAGAGGGGTTCGGCCACGGCGGGGAGAGCGGCGGCAGTAAAGCTGGGGCGGTTTCCGTGCTGGGTGTCCGCCAAGAGGGTAAATTGGCTGACCACGATCAGCCCGCCCTGGCAGTCGACCACCGAACGATTCATCCGCCCGTGCTCGTCGGCGAAGATGCGCAGACGACTGATCTTGCCCGCCAGCCACGTGCTGGCGGCGCGGTCATCGATGGGGCCAACTCCGAGCAGAATGAGCAGACCGGCGTCGATCGCGGCAATGGTCTCGCCATCGACCGCGACGGCAGCCCGGGAGACACGTTGGATCACGGCGCGCATGGGTCGACCTTGTGGGCGCCTCGGCATCAGGGCAAGTCCGGGCACGCTACGAGCCCGGCACTGAAGCCCACCGCTGACCCCAAAACCTCGTGGTCCTGGTCTGCTATTTCATGCCGTAAACGTGACCGCGCCAGCCATCTGCTGCGTTGCGGAACGCGTGTGGTAGCCCTGCTGCCACAAGCGTTCCGCGCCTTCCGCGCCTTGCATCTGGCCGACGGGGCCTGCGCTTACGACACCAAATATCAGACCAGGACTACTAGGAGTCTGGCGGAGAGAGCGAGGCTACGGCTGGCTTGGTCTCGCCACGCAGATCCACGGCGCCAGCCTTGCTTGGTCTCTCCGACAGACTCCTAGAAAGCGGCGAAACTGCCGAAAACAAAAAAACCTCCGCAGAACGGAGGGTTTTTATCTGGTGGAGATAAGGGGATTCGAACCCCTGACCTTCTGAATGCCATTCAGACGCTCTACCAACTGAGCTATATCCCCTCAAACCTGTGATGACGCGCACAGTGCCTTGCGGCGTATACGAGGGCGGCAACGTATGGGGGTGGCCCAGGTCGGCAAGCCCCATTTTTTTGAGTGTAGGCGAATGCCCGGCGAACGGTCCACTGCTGGGGAAAGATAGGTCGGCGGCTTGTATGCGGGCGCTCACCCCGGTAGACTCACCGGTAACGTTATGCGACCCGTTCAGCAACTCCCAGTTCAACTCCCAGTTCAACGCCCAGTTCACCAGCTCTATGCGCCCTCCGCTCCGCAGCGTCCTGCCGCCTCCGCGGATCAGTCGCGTTGGTGTGGCCTGGCCCGGCGCCTCGTGCCCGCCCTGGCGCTGGTCAGTGGCCTAATCAGCGCGATCGACGCCGCCGATACCGGCCCGGTCGAACCGTGGAGTGAGTCGTTTCGCATGGTCCTGCAGGATCGTGAGCGCACCTTTATCACCCAAGGCCGCAGCACGTATCTGGTCATGGAGGCGAGCGACCTCACATCGCCCGCGTTCCTGCATGGCAAAGAGGTCATGTTTCTAGGCAAATTCGAACATACCGACGGACAGCGCGCCTATCTCTTTGGGCTTGATCGTTTTAGTGCGGTCGGCGACCTGACCCTGTGGTCCACCCGCCTCGAAGGCGACAACCTCTATCTGTTTGGTGACGTCCGCGTCGATGGCGACACGGTCGAATTGGTGGTCCGCGATATCGTGCCGGCGCGTTCCGATGCTGAGATCGTCGCCAAACGCTTGTCCGAAGTCGCCGCCGACGATTTCGCCGGTCGTCTGGCTGTCTCCCAATGGGCAGAGAAGCAGGCTGAAACGCAGGGCAATTCCGATTGGTGGCAGTTGGCCGCAGCAGCCATCGTCGCCGATACCGCGACTGCCGCCGCCGACGCAGCCAACACCAAGCAAGACGCCGAATTGCTCGGCCAGGCCTTTGCCTGGGCGATCGACACCATCAAGGACCACGGGCTCGCCGCACGCATCGCTAGCCAACCGTGGTTCGCCGAGCAAGCGCAGGCCAAGGCCGCGGCCAAGCGCCTGACCGCCCTGGGCTTTGACCGCTACCAGGATGTGTGGCGGGCCCGCACCGAATCCCTGACCTTGCAGTTCGAAGATCGTTTTACCGCCATCCCCTGGCGTGACGCCGAAGCATTCTATGGCCTCGGACGCTGGGTCGACCGCCATGCCGAGGACCTGCCGCGGGCGCGTGATCTCAGCTTCCGTGCCTACCAGGCCGGCTATCGCGCGGATGCCAACCATCCCGGCATCCGCCGTGAATTGGGCCTGACCGGAGAGGCCGATCGCGATGGCGGGCGCACCGCAGGCGGCGACACCCCGACGGGGCCCTTTCAGGATGAGCAGACCGGCATCGTCGTCGGCGGACCCGAAGGCTGGCAGCGTAGCCGCCGTCTCGACGATCGGGCCCGCTGGGTCGATCTCGCCAATGACACTTCGTATCTGTCGCTGACCATTCTCGGCCAAGATCGCGCCAGCGGCGATTTCGAAAATACCTGGGAAGCTGCCGTTCTGCCTTGGCGCGTGCGCTCTAGCTTCGCCGAAGATGGTGTCGAACCCGTGGTCGCCGCCGTCGGCCAAGCCCGCCGCCTGCGCTTCCACTTCCAAGAAGGCAATGACCTGCGCGGCGGCGACTTGGTCCTGGTCCAGCAAGCCGATGTCGGCCTGGGTTTGGTGATCGTCGCTAGCTATCTGGAACAGGATCGTGATCGGGCCCAGGCCGCATTGCTGGAGATGCTGGCTAAGATCAGTATTCCTGGCGGCGACAGCCAAGCGGCGCCCGCTGAGAATCCTTGAAAACCACATCGTAGAGCGGTACTGCTGAGCTGAGCCGCCGCATCATCAGCCCCCGGCATTGCGCGGCGATGCTCAGCCCGCATAACCCAGCACCACCGACCGGGGTGGCGGAATTGGCAGACGCGGGGGACTTAAAATCCCCTTCCCGTAAGGGATTACGGGTTCGAGTCCCGTCCCCGGTATATTTTTTTCGGAGTTCTCCATGTTGCTCGGCTGCTGTACCTCTGCTATCGCCCAGGCCAAAATCATCGCTCCGTCTGGACTCGACTACGTCGAAGAAAACGTCCAGTCCTTCCTCGCCCCTGAGGGCAGCGACGCCGATTTTGCTAAGCGCGTGCAGCAGAGCACTCTGGCCGCGCGCGGTATCCACGCCGCCTGCTGCTTCCTGCCGGGCGGCCTCACATGCGTCGGACCCAGCGTCGATGACGCGCGCCTGGACGCCTACGCAAAGACTGCCTTTGCCCGCGCCCAACGCGTCGGCATGGAGACCATCGTCTTCGGCAGCGGCGGCGCTCGTGGCATTCCCGACGGCTTCAGCCGCGCCACCGCCCAAGCCCAGTTCGTCACCGTCCTGCGCCGCTTTGCACCCATCGCCGCCCGTTATGGCGTGACCCTGGTCGTCGAGCCGCTCAATCGCGGCGAATGCAACTTCATTAATACCATCGATGACGGCGCCGAAATCGTCAACGAAGTTGACCATCCGCACGTCCGCCTGCTGGCCGATCTCTTTCACATGATGCGCAATGACGAAGGCCCCGACAGCCTGACCACGCACGGCGCCCTCTTCGCGCACACCCATATCGCCGAAAAGGAAACCCGCAGCGCCCCCGGCATCAAAGGCGACGATTTCCGTCCCTTCCTGCGCGCCCTGCGCGCAGGTGGCTACAACCACCGCATGTCGCTGGAATGCGGCTTCGCGGATTTTGGGCAGGAATTGGCGCCGTCTTTGGCTGCTTTGCGGGGGCAGTTGGCGGACGCCGGATATTGAGCGTGATTGACCCAAAGCTATTGTTTGCTGCGCTAGCTTTCTGGGCAATTCCCATATTGATAGCCTTCGCGCTCTATTATGTCGGATTTAATTATTTCATTTCGACTTTTCTAATAAGTTCGATGGTAGCCTCTGGAGTTTATTCGTATCGCTACTCTTCCGCAGGTTACTGGACTTTAGGATTTGTGGTGTACTGGATATCCTTAATCACCTGCTATGCCCAATTCACGCCTTCTGATGCCCTGAAAGGCATCGGATATTTCACGATATCTATCGCCTTGTTCATTCCTTTTTTTGCAGGCGTGCTCTTTTGTAGGTTCCGTGATCGACATCGTTCATCGAATGAGTGCCCTCACAATCTCTCGGATTGGGCTGAATAGGGTTTTAATATCTCCGAGAGCAGTATGGACGTGAGATCGGTTATAAGCATCCCCGCAGTGAGGCATAACCTCACTGCGGGCAATGGACCGAGGCATCGGAAGGCAACCCTCGGACAGGCATGTCAAAATGACAGAGGGTCAGGTCGGAATCGGGCCCGGCAGGAGGTCCTCATCCTAAGTGCTTTCATTCAAGATACTTAGGAATTGAGCCCGCGCCCAGTGGTTGGCATGGGCGATGCTATAGACCCATCATGCCCGGCCGAACCATCCTTGTTGCTGATGACGATGCGCTGTTGCGCGAGTCGCTGTGCGACCTGCTGACGGATCTCGGCTGTGAGCCGCGGCCGGCGGCGGATGGCGGCGGGGCGATTCGCCTGCTGACCAGCGGATCCTGTGATCTGGTCTTGAGCGACATCGACATGCCCGACATGTCGGGGTTCGCCCTGCTGGGTTGGATTCGTGAACATGGCAAAGAACCCGCAGTGCTGATGAGCGCACGGGCCAATGCCCACCTCAGCGAAGAGGCGACCCGCTCGGGCGCGTTGACGCTGTGGGCCAAGCCGGTCGGCACTGCCACGGTGTCGCAATTTATCACCACCTTTTTTTCAACATCTTCTCTTTCGTAAGGAATCCCCTCATGGGCAAAATCATCGGCATCGATCTCGGTACCACCAACAGCTGCGTCTCGGTCATGGAAGGCGGCGAAGCCGTCGTCATCGCCAATCAGGAAGGCGGCCGCACCACTCCGTCAGTCGTCGGCTTTCTTGAAAATGGCGATCGCCTAATCGGCCAGATGGCGCGTAATCAGGCCATAACCAATCCCGAAAACACGGTTTATTCAATCAAGCGTTTTGTCGGTCGTCGCCACAACGAAGTCAGCGACGAAGAGCGCCTGGTCCCTTACAATGTCGTCGGCGCGGCCGACGAATTGGTCAAGGTCGACATTCGCGGCAAGAAATTCACCCCGCCGGAAATATCGGCGATGATCCTGCAGTACCTGAAAAAGGCAGCTGAAGATCACCTCGGCGAAGAAGTCACCGAAGCGGTCATCACCGTGCCGGCGTATTTTAATGATGCCCAGCGCCAGGCGACCAAGGACGCGGGTAAGATCGCGGGCTTAAATGTTCGTCGCATCATCAACGAACCCACCGCGGCGGCCTTAGCCTATCACATGGACAAGGGCAAGAGCGGGAAGATCGCCATTTACGATCTCGGCGGCGGTACTTTCGATATTTCGATTCTTGAAGTTGGTGACGGCGTGGTCGAAGTGCTTGCCACCAATGGCGACACCCATCTCGGCGGCGACGATTTCGATGACGCCATCATCACCTGGCTCGCGGAAACGTTCCGCAAGGAATCCGGTGTTGATCTCAAGGGCGATAAGATGGCCCTGCAACGCCTCAAAGAAGCCGCAGAAAAGGCCAAAAAGGAACTGTCGCAGGTCACCAGCGCGCAGATCTCGCTGCCCTTTATCACCATGGTCAACGGCCAGCCCAAGCATCTGAATGCCAGCCTGTCGCGGGCGCAGTTCGAAGAACTGGTACGCAATTTGGTTGAGCGTACCCGTGAGCCCTGCAAGAAAGCCTTGGCCGACGCCAAGCTGTCGCCGGCCGATGTCACCGACGTGATTCTGGTCGGCGGTTCTACCCGCATGCCCTGTGCGCAAAAGGTGGCCGAGGAGATCTTTGGCAAAAAAGCCAAGATGAACGTCAATCCGGACGAAGTCGTCGCCGTTGGCGCCGCGATCCAGGGCGGCGTTTTGACCGGCGAAGTCAAGGACATCCTGCTGCTTGATGTCACCCCGCTGTCGCTGGGTATCGAAACTGAAGGCCGGATCATGACCGTGCTGATCGAACGCAACACCACCATCCCGACCTCGAAGTCGCAGGTGTTCTCGACTGCCGCCGATAATCAGCCAGCGGTCGACATTAAGGTCTTCCAGGGCGAACGCCGCATGGCGGCGGATAATCGTCTGCTCGGCGAATTCGCCCTCGATGGGATCCCCAAGGCCCAGCGCGGTATGCCGCAGATCGAAGTGACCTTCAACATCGATGCCAACGGCATTCTCGAAGTGAAGGCCAAGGACAAGACCACCGGCAAGGAACAAAAAGTTTCGATCCAGGGTTCGTCGGGCCTGTCCAAGGAAGAAGTCGAACGCATGGTCGAAGAAGCCAAGGCCAACGCCGAAGGCGACCGCAAAAAAGAGGAATTGGTCAAGGCCCGCAACGAGGCTGAGCACAAAGCCTATCAACTGCGGCGCATGCTCGACGAGCACAAGGACAAGCTCGAAGGCGATGAATCCAAGACCATCACCGAAGCGGTGGAAAAAGTCGAAGGCTTGAAGACCAGTGAAGACCTCGGTGAAATCCAGACTGCCGTCACCGCGATGGAAACCGTCTCCGCTGGCTTCGGCAAGCGCGTCCACGAAGCCGCCGCCCAAGGCGCTGGCGCAGCCCCCGAGGCCCATGCTCAGGCCGCAGCCGGTGCTGGAAATGGTAGCAATGGCGGCAGCGCCAAGCAGGGCGACGACATCAAGGATGCGGAATTCACGGTGAAGGACGATAAGTAAGGAAAAGTCGCGCGCTCCGGTCCGAGGTCCGAGGTCGCGCGACGCCCTTCCCTTCTTTTGTCAACCGCACCGCTATATTCACGCCCGACCATCTGCCTCAAGACTTCCGGACCTCCGGACTCTCTCAATAACCTCCAGTCACTGGACACTCCTAAGGAACCCTATGCCCAAGACCGCCATCAAGCCCATCGGCTCGCACATCATCCTCAAGCGCGCAACCCCCGACGAGAAATCGCGCGGCGGCATCATCATTCCCGAAAAGGGCAAAGAGAAGCCCAAGCAGGGCAAGGTCATTGCCATCGGTAATGGCAAGGTGATGGAAGACGGCAAGCGTCAGGCCATGCAGCTGAAGGCTGGCGACGATGTGTTGTTCAATTCCTACGCCGGCACCGAAGTGAAAATCGAAGGCGAAGAATATCTGGTGATGGAAGAGTCCGAAGTACTCGCGGTCATCAAGTAAGTCCGCCTGCATTCGCAGGATGAAATGCTGACGGAGGCACCCTGACGGGTGCCTCCGTCATTTTGTTACGAAGCGGCCGTGACCGGCCGGGCGCGCTCGGAATACAGCGCCAATAATTTATAAAGAAATACTAGGCGACCTCGCGTTGGCACTTCTTCATAGCCGATCCACAATTGCTGTCCGGTCGGCACCAGGGGCACGATCACGATCAAGGCATCAATCGACCACAGGCGTATCCCTAAGCCAGTGACCAGCCATGCGACGATTTGCCCAGCCAGCGCCATCCCTAACAAAAAACCATCCCGACGCAGAAGATGGCGTGACAACACCGCTGCCCGCGCTGCCACATCGGCGGTGACGACTTGCAGACGACGCAGGGCGCGGTCTTGCTCCCACAGACTCAAGATCAGGCACGAGCAGATGAAACTGACGCCGAGCCCTAAGCCGATCAGGCGCCGCCAGGGCACCAGATCGACCGCGGGCAGCAGCGTTTGCGCTGCAACCAGCCCCAACGATGAAAACAAGCCCACCGCCACCAGCACTAGATGCCGACGTTGCAGATGACGATCAAGACCCGTCTCGGCCAGATAGGCCTGAATCTCAGCTCGGTATTGGCGCAGCGGCGTGGCCATGGGACGACGGTGGCCTTCTCCTGGAACGGTACAAGACGGCCTCGCCATCGCGTCCGCCCTGCGGGTGAACCGCAGAGGCGGCCTTGCGACGGCCCGCTCGCGGGGAGGATGTGAACGACCCCAGAGGAAAATGGTTCACATGGAACCGCTCGGCTACAGCACCAATCTCCATCCGGCCGAATCCGTCGCGGATCTGTGCGCCACCTTGACCGACTTTGCCGGCACCGCCCGCCAGCGTCTGGGCTGGGAGCGTCTGGGCGTCGACCTGCGCTTGGGCAGCCAAGCGATCCAGGAGTGCGCCGCGCCAGAGGCTCTCGCACAAGTGCGCGAAACTCTCGACCGTCAGCACTTATCCGCGCATACCCTGAATGGCTTTCCGCTGGGGCATTTTCAGGCCGCTGTCGTCAAGCAGTCGGCGTACACGCCGGATTGGACCGACCCAGCCCGCCTGGGTGATACCATTCGCTTGATCAACATTGCTCTGGCGCTGTCCGACGCGCCGGTGGTGACTATTTCCACCGTGCCCGGTAGCTATCGGCCTTTTGGCGCCGGACACAATGACCCGGCCCGTATCGCCGCGGCCCTGGGCCAGTGGTGCGCCGCCGCCGCCCGGGCGCATCGCGACGGCAACCGCACCGTCATCCTGGCCCTAGAGCCGGAACCGTGGTGCTTTCTGGAAAATACTGCCGACGTGCTCGCCTTTTGGCGTGGCGCCTTAGCCGAAGCCGGCGTCGCCGCGTGCGCCGAAGCCCTGGACGGCGATCGCGCCGCCGCGATCCAGGCGGTGCGGCGGCATCTGGGAATTTGCTGGGATACGTGTCATTTCAGTTTGGCCTTTGCCGACCAGGCCGTGGCCGTGGCCCAGCTGCGCGACGCGCAGATTCCCATTGCCAAAGTCCAAGTCAGCGCCGCGCCCGAAGTCCATCATCCGCGCACGGATATCGATGGCATCGCCGCTTTGCGTGCACTCGCCGAGCCGCGCTTTTTGCATCAGACCGCAGCGCGCAGCGCCGCCGGCTCGGTGGTCAAAGTGGAAGATCTCGATCAGCTGGATGCGCTGCTGGCGCGTTTGCCGCACGCGCAGACCGTGCGCAGCCATTTTCACGTGCCGATTTTCCGCGAGCCGCAGGAAAGCGGTCTTTCCAGCACCATCGCCGACAGTTTGGCGGGCCTGCGCGCCTGTCTGCACCAGCACAATCCGCATGTCGCGGTTGAAACCTATACGTGGAGCATTCTCGGGCCGAGCGCTGGCGACCCCTTGGCCGGCACTGTGCGCGAATTAGCATTTCTACGCGGTGCAGTCGACGGGTTGCGCTGCTGATGGCCCCGCCGCGCTGGCTCACTGCGCTGGATCCCACGCTGGACGCACGCATCCGCGCGGCCATGGCCGCGGTGGACCGCGACGCATTTCTCCCCGCAGAAGCACGTGCGCAGCGCGACGACGACGTCGCGATCCCCTTGGCCAATGGCCAGACTATCAGCCAGCCCAGTCTGGTGGCGCGGATGCTGGATCTGCTTGCCGTCGAGCCTGGTCACAGCGTGCTCGATGTCGGCGCAGGGTCAGGATACGTGGCCGCGTTATTGCGCATCCTGGTTGGGCCGCAGGGGCGCGTGGTGGCGGTGGAGCGACAGGCCGACCTTATTCATGCAGCGCAGCGCGCGCTGACGACGGCGCAGGTCCAGGTGGATCTGCGCCACGGTGATGGCCTGCGAGGCGCGCCAGATGCAGCACCGTTCGCGCGCATTCACTGCGGCTGCGCCAGTGCGCGCATTCCTCGCGCTTTGCTGGATCAGTTGACACTGAACGGGCGGATGGTCCTGCCGCTGGGTCCGCTCGTGGCCGATCAGGTGGTGACCGTCGTCCAGCGTCGGGGCCATGATATGATCAGCAGCAGCCACGACCCGGTGCGCTTTGTTCCCGCCTTGCCCGGCCTGGTTGGCGTGGTTGGCGACGCCAACGCGCAAACCGCTTTCGATGATCAAGGCCACGCATAAGGTCTTTTGCCATGGTTCAGCCCAGCCCTTTTGACCGCATGCTCTCTGAAGCCGCCAAGTTGGCGCAGACCGATCCGAATGCCGCCTTCGCCCAGCTGGAGGCACTGCACGGTAAAAGTCAGACCGCTGACGAAGTATTGAAATTGGGCGCCTTTGCCGTGCATCTGGGCTGCGCGGTTTTGGATCGCGCCGAAGCCGCCGAGGCCTTTCAGCGCCGCCTGCTGCAACATCCCACCGCCGAAGGCCACGAATTCACCCGGCGCAGCCTGCTGCGCGGCCTGGTCGTCGCGATGCGCCTGCAAGGCAAAGCCGATGCGGCCACGTCGGCTATGGCCCAGGGCGTGACCACCGCCGGCGAACGCGCCCGACTCGCGGTGCTGACCGCGCAGACCTTCGCCGCGCGCGGACGCTTTGTTGACGCCACCACGTATCTCGCCGAAGCCGAGCCGGTCCTGGCCAGCCTGGAATCCGATGAGGATATCGTGCCGCAGGCCGCGCAAATCGCCGCCAACTTGATCCGCGCCGCCGAAGGGCAATTACGCCAGGCAGGCAATCTGATCCACGCCGCCGCGCGCACCTTGGTCGCCACCACGTCGCGCCAGGACTGGCGCCTGCGCCATCAGGCCCTCTATCATCGCGGTCGCGCGCATGTATTGACGGGCGAACCGTCGTTGGCCTTGGGACTGGTCCAAGAATTGATGACCATCGAAGACGCCAACCAAGCCGGCCCCGTCGAGCGTTTTTTCACCGCCAGTCTCGCCTGCCGAGCCCAAGTCCACCGCGGCATGGCCAAAGTCGCCGGCGCCGCCCTCGAAGCCTGTCGCGACTTCGCCAAACGCGCAGAGGAAGACAAGAATGTAATTCAGGCCTTGGCCGAGCTGGAAGCATTTGCGGCTGGTCGTACTTCTTGAGTTTCCTTCTCCGTTTTGGGGATTGCCTTAGACGGGAGTGGGATCCCTTATTGGGCGACTGTCCTAAGTCCTAGGTCCTAGGTCTAGTGGGACAGGGTTTTCGCTGATCTTTTGATGCTTTTGCGCGCACAACAGCCCGAAGTCCGAAGTCCGAAGTCCGAAGTCCGAAGTCCGAAGTCCGAAGTCCGAAGTCCGAAGTCCGAAGTCCGAAGTCCGAAGTCCGAAGTCCGAAGTCCGAAGTCCGAAGTCCGAAGTCCTAGGTCTACCGGCAGAGAATTTCCGATAGTGTACATTGCTCCTGCATACAAAAATAATTCGATCCCGAATTCCACATTCGCAAACGCTGATGCGGACCTAGGACTTAGGACTTCGGACAGAGGCAATTTAAGACCGTGGCAATTCTAAGGTCGCGTCGATTTGAATGGGATCCCTTATTGGGCGACTGTCCTAGGTCCTAGGTCTAGTGGGACGGGTTTTTCGCTGATCTTTTGATGCTTTTGCGCGCACAACAGCCCGAAGCCCGAAGCCCGAAGTCCTAGGTCTACCGGCAGAGAATTTCCGATAGTGTACATTGCTCCTGCATACAAAAAAATTCGATCCCGAATCCCACATTCGCCAACGCTGATGCGGACCTAGGACCTAGGACTTCGGACAGTGGCAATTGAAGACAGAGGCAATTTAAGACCGTGGCAATTCTAAGGTCGCGTCGATTTGAATGGGATCCCTTATTGAGCGACTGTCCTAGGTCTAGTAGGACGGGTTTTTCGCTGATCTTTTGATGCTTTTGCGCGCACAACAGTCCGAAGTCCGAAGCCCGAAGTCAGAAGCCCTAGGTCTACCGGCAGAGAATTTCCGATAGTGTACATTGCTCCTGCATACAAAAAAATTCGATCCCGAATTCCACATTCGCAAACGCTGATGCGGACCTAGGACCTAGGACTTCGGACAGAGGCAATTCTAAGGTCGCGTCGATTTGAAAATGCTTTCGCTGATGACTCGGTGTAAGCCGGTCTGGCCTTCGATGTTTCTGGGCAGACGGACTTTGAAGGCGGTGCCGTTTTCCGAACTGTCGGCGAGCCAGATGGTGCCGCCGAGGAGATTGGTGATCTGGCGGCAAATGTAGAGTCCCAGACCGGTGCCGCCCTCGCGGCGGGTATGGTGGTCGGCGATTTGCCAGAAAGGGCGGAATAGTTGGTTTTGCGAATCGGGCGGCAGACCGCAGCCACTGTCGCGGACGGTGATTTCAATGTCGTCCTGGTGATGCTCGAGATGCAATTCGATGCTGCCACTATCGGTGAATTTAAGTGCATTCGAAAGCAGATTATCGAGAATCTGGCGCAACCGCAGGGGATCGCTGTAAAACGAACCCGGTTTGCCGACACTGGGCAGACGTTTCAGCTCGACCTTCTTGGCCTTGGCGCGCGCGGTCCATAATTCCGCCAGCAGGTCAAGCAGGTGATCGGGGTTAAGCGGTTCGACTTTGACTTCCAGAGTCTTGGCCTCGATCTTGGACAGGTCGAGAATGTCGTTGATGATATTCAGCAACGAGCGCGAGGATTCTTTGATCAGGCGCAGATAATGGCCGAGATCGCCGCCCGCGTCACCGTGATCGAGCAGCAACAGATCACAGAACCCGATGACGCTGGCCAAGGGCGTGCGCAATTCGTGGCTGGTGATAGCCATGAACGCGGATTTTGAACGGTTTGCTGCCTCGGCCAAGGCTTTGGCCTCCATCAGATCCTGGAGATGCTGCAAACGTCGGCTTTCATCGCGAATCGCGGTGAGCAGGACCAGATCCTGGCTGAGGCGATAGGGTCGCAGGGTGATTTCAGACGGAAATTCAGTGCCATCGGCGCGATGGGTCCACGCATTATAGCGCACTGCACCGTCACCACCGAGGGCAAACGCGATCTTGGCGCGGACCTGATCGGCCGGATCATCACTGATTGCGAAGTCTTCCTGCGCGGGGCGTTGCTGATCGGCCAGAGTCAGTCCAACCAGCGCCCCCGCGGCTGCGCGGAACATGTGTTCCGCAACCGGGTTGGCGTAGCGCACCCGACCATCGCTGCCGATGACTAAAAATGCTTCGCTGCTGTGCGCCAAGAGGCTGGCGTGTTCCGCGAGTTGCGCGCGCAGGCGCAATTCCTCACTCTTGTCGACGACCAGCCACAGCAGGGCGCTGTTGCCCAGTTGCTGGGCCGATACTTCCAATAATTGGCCGCCCGCGTGCACCACCTGATGCTGTCCGGGCGCCAAATCGGTGAGGACGGCACAGCCGGGGCCCAGTTTGCGGATCAAGTCGGCTCGGGTCATGCGCTGGTCGAAGGCGTGCCCGATCAGTTTTTCGGCAGCCTGGTTGGCTGACAGCACGGCACCACCCGTATCGAAGATCAACACCCCCCACGGCAGGCGATGGATCAGGTCGAGGGTTGGAATGGATAAAGGACCCTCTTCAGGCATATCCCGCAATGATTCCACGCTCCCGCCGCTCCGCAACGGTCGCTCGGCCCGTGTACCATCCGTAAACATGAGGCGGTCGTCCTACTGACCTCTTTGGTTCCGAGCGACGCCCAGCTACGCCCAGCAGTGATTCATCAAACGCAGCTTACGCCGGTGCGTGATCGCGCATCTGTTCAACCGCCAAGGCCAATTCCTGGCGCAGGAAATTGCGCAGCTGGGTCAGGTGTGCCAGAGCCCCGGGGCGTTCGATCGATTCCAGGGCGATGGTCGCGAACAAAGCCGTGCGCACCCCTCCATCGACGAGGGCTTGGGGCAGCAGGCGCAGCAATTCCCGCAGACGATCATCGTCGTCTGCGAGCAGACTATCATCCGTGACAGGTCGCCACGCCGCCAAGCGTTCTTCGATCAAACGGCGAATCACGGCTTCGTCCGGCACGAGGCGGGTGGCTGCGCGAATGTCGGTGGTCACTGGCTGCGGGGTCATGCGCAGGCCGGAGCTGCCTTCGGGGGGCGCCTGAATGGCCTTGGCGCCTTGGGTCAATGCTGAGCGTGGCAGATTGCGCTCAGCCACGGGCAAATCGGTCGTCGCTGCGGCCATGGCGGCAGCCCTGTCGGCACCAGCCATCGCCGGGGCGGTCAGCGACGATTCATCACCAAAGGGCCACGCCTTGCCGCCGCCTTCGCTGCGAGTCGGGGCGTGATGATGATCGGTGCCCAGCTCAGGCACGATGTCGGCTCCCTGTTGCGTGCTCGCTAGGGCAGGCATCACCAGAGCGCGCTCGCTGCGTCGGGTCGCGGCGACACCGTGTTCAGCACCGGCTGGTTCCGTCGTCACCTCAATATGGAGGGCGGTCTGCTGGGTAAGCGGCAGGACTGTGGATGCCGTGGCAGGAGGACCCTGCGCCGGCACGCCCGCAGCCGCTTCCATGCGGGCGTGCGTGGTCAGCCGGTGTTCCAGCGCCAGGACGCGGTCGCCCAATTGCGCCTGCAAGTCAGCGATCTGCGCGACCAGGTCGGTCATGCCTTCTTCACTGCTCGCGATAGCATCCAAGGCATATTGCAGGCGTTCTTCGGCATTGCCCTGATTGCGTTCGGATTCGATGCGGCGGCGTAATCCACTGACCTGATCCCGAAGCTGATCAATGCCCACGATCACCGGAGTCTGGTCTGCTGCTGGAGATGCCAGGGGAGGCTCTTCGG
>Ga0209490_10001791_pt1 | contig 20552 bp, 17 predicted proteins | sample MAT06_FD_187209 | JGI IMG/M metagenome (GOLD analysis project Ga0209490, IMG submission 187209) | Freshwater microbial communities from Lake Fryxell liftoff mats and glacier meltwater in Antarctica - MAT-06 (SPAdes) (version 2) | ecosystem: Environmental > Aquatic > Freshwater > Ice > Liftoff... | reverse complement strand
GACGAGCCTGAGCGGGCATCTGCTGCGTCGCCGCGACTTGCCGTATCTCGTGGATAAAGCTGCGTCGCGGCTCCCACGCTAAAGCTGGGCATCTGCCCACTCATGCTCGCTCTCGCCGACGGAGCGGTTTCGCCACGGACTGTTAGGACGTGCATCCTGACCTCCAGCCGGACTTGCGGCGTTCGTGTCGCCCACTCGCGCTTGAATCTGTGAAATCTGCGAAATCTGCGGATGGTTTGAAGGCTCTCCATCCACCGCCGTGTTAGGCACCGTCAAGTAAAGAGCATCTCCACAGATTACGCCGATTTCGCAGATTTCAATGCCGCAGTGCGCTTGAAGGTTCGAGCCTGCGGTCGAACACAGTCCCTATGGCCATCACTCTAGGTTGCCCCTAGATCACGGAGGTCGGCCTTAGCAGCTCGTGGCTGAACCTGATCGAGCGGTGGTTCAGGGACATCACGGACAAGCGAATCCGCCGGGGCGTGGTCCGTAGCGTGAAGGAGCTGATCGCCGCGATCGAGTCGTACATCGCCGCGCACAACCGCGATCCGAAGACGTTCACGTGGACCGCCAAGGCCGAGACGATTCTGGAAAGGTGCGTCGCGCGAGGGCCGTGTTGGATACGTTGCAATCAGCGTGACTCACTACACTAGCGCAGCGGCATGCATCTTCGTTATGTACGCGTCAAAGGCCGAATTCTCGACGAAGCGAACAGCGCGTCGTCTGAGTTCGTTTCGGGCTTCTTCCGTCATTGTGTTTGATCTGCCTAACTAGTAACTACCCCGCACCGCGCGGGCGTATCTGCCGCATGCGGCAGGTCAGCCTAACACCGCAGCCTATTTCCGTCGGCAACGGCTAGCCGCAGTCAGAGTACCGATGTGGCTGCGAGTCGAGCTGCATAAAGTAGATGAGAATGCGCTGATCTCGCGCCGCGGCACCACGTTCGAGCGGGCGGCGCACTCCCCTACTCCCTCGACTTGGTGAGCTGGGTAGCGCCGTCCGGGGCGAACGCAATTGGGCCTCCGAACAAGCCTGTTAGCCCCACACATTGCGCGGCTACAGCGTCGTGGCGGCTTGCTGTATCTTGCATTTCACGCTGCGCTTGGGCTCCCGCTGCTAGGCTGGGCGTCTGAGCCCTCATACTCGTCTCGCCACCGGAGCGCGATGACCCCGGACTGCTGAACCTCAGCAGGTACTGAATCATGTTCCCGCAACTCACCGCGATCCTCCTTCTTCTGTCGATCTTCGCCAGCCCATTGGCCAGCGGTTCGACCCAGACGACGCCTCCTGCTGCAACGGATGGGACGCTCCCGAGTTTCAAACTTGAGGACTACCTCAAAACGTTTCCGCCCGCCGAGCGCGCAGAGAAACTCACAGCGCTCGCCGAAGCTCGCGTCATTTTCTCAGACGCATCCCTGCCCGGCGTCTTCGATGAGTTGTTAAGCGGTCAGGCGCTCGACAAGTACATGGATAGCTGGGACGAGCCGCTCGAGAGCGCCAATCTCGACGCGCTCGAACGCCTCGTGCAATCGCAGAAGAGTGCGTCGGCACGGTTTCGCGCTTCAGTTCTCCTCGTTCGTTATGGTCGGGATGGACAGATATTTCTCGCCGAGCAACTGCGGAGTGGCAACCAGCAGTCTGCCCGGCGCGCGACGGGGGTTCGCGCGGTAGCGCAGCTTCCGGGAACTCAGCAGGCCCTCGTGGCAGCGCTAGTGAACTCGGAGAAAACGCCCGATTGGCGCTGGGCCGCAGCACTCGCTCGCTGTCCCGATGACGAACTTGCGCAAGCGCTTTCGAAAGCGCTGATAGCGGAACCGAGTCGGACCGACCTCGTCGTCGCGCAACCCAAACCTCTTACGATGCCACCAGAAATCGGCCTCCATTATCAATTCAGCGAATCGCCCGGCGACCAGACGCAACAGTTGAGCATCGCGTCAGCGCTGATCCGCATGGATCAGCTGAGCGCCCGACCCGCCGAATATCTCCGCCGTGAGTTGCAGCGACCGAGTGCGCCATTCCCACTTTGGAAGTCGTACGTCGTCGACGCGATGGGCCTCTCTGGCAGTCAGAAATTTCGCGGCGACCTTCGGATCGTCATCGATGATGCGATTGCTCAAGGCTCGAAGGCAGAACGAACACGCGACGAGAAGTCCCGCGACGCGGGCACTGAGGTGCGCGCACTTCGAGCGATCAGTCGATTGCGCGGACCGATTCCCGTTGATCTCCTTCCTCGTCTCGTCGAACTGGACGGCACGTTTGGGGGCTCGCGACTGCTCGAGTTGGTGCTGCTCGAGTCCGGTGATCCGACCCAGATCGACTTCGTTCGGCGCCGCCATTCCGACGCCGACATCGAGCTTGCGAGATCGCTGCCCACGCTCCGACCGGTTCCGCGCGAGTACCTGCCGCGGAAATCTCAATTCTTCATTGAAGACTCGTGAGCTCAACCGCTCACCACATCTGCGGCCGCACGACATACGGATTCGCGCGTCGCTCGCGCCCGATCGTCGATGCCGGACCGTGGCCTGGACGGATCTCGAGGTCATCGGGCAACGACATCAATACCTCAAGCACCGACCGCTTGAGCGCACGTCCGTCGCTGGTGGGAAAGTCGTAGCGACCGATCGAATCCTTGAAGAGCGTGTCGCCGACGAGCGCTTGCTTCGACGGAAGATGCACGTACGCGACGCTGCCTGGGCTGTGACCTGGTACGTGTCGTACGGTCCAGCGCGATCCGCACAAGTCAACGACATCGCCGTCAGCGACGAACGCGGTCGGCGCAGTCACGCTCACGTCGCCGCTCCCGGCGAACGCAGAGAGGTTCAGTGTTGGCTCAGCGTTGAAATCGCGTTCGAGTTCGTGCGCCAGAATCGGCAGCGCACCGAATCGACTCAGCGCTTGATCAATACCCTTGATGTGATCGACGTGGCAGTGCGTCAGCGCGATGCCAACCGGACGCAGACCTTCGCGCTCAATGAATGCGAACAGCGGCTGCGGCGATTCGCCGCAGTCAACGATCCAGCAGTCCTTCGGCGTCGACCCACTTGGCACATGCACGACGTGACAGTTGGTCTGCCACGAGCCCAGCGGAAACGTGGTGACGACGGGGCGGTGTTCGATCACACCAACAGTGCTTGAAGGGTTGGAAGCGGCGGGGTTCATCGCGTCGTTACAATATCGGGATGCTTCTAAAGCGCAATCTCACGGCCGAACCGCTCGCCCCCTTGGACATGGACGGGACGAAAGACGTCTCGATGAAAGTCATGCTCGGCCGTACCGACGGCGCTCCCAACTTCTCCATACGGCAATTCCGAGTCGGCCCGGGTGGATTCACCCCGAGGCACAGCCACGATTACGAGCACGAGGTCGTTGTGCTCGGAGGATCAGGCACCGTTGAATATGACGGCGGCGAGCACGCGATCGGCGAAGGCGACGTCTTGCTCGTTTCGCCGAACAAATTGCACCAGTTCCGCGCCGACCGCGGAACCGAGTTGCGATTCTTATGCCTCGTTCCGGTCAGCTTCGACTGCGGAAAGCCGACGCCCGGAAGCTGAACGGCAAGCTACGGAACCCGCACGCCGACTCGACGCTTGGGTTCCCCATAGACTGCCGCCCATGCGAGCTTCCCTTCGCGCGCGACTGCTTCTACTTCCGCCGCTGATGTCGTTCCTCGGCATCTCTGGCTGTGACACGATCGGCTCTGACCTGAGCGCATTCGGTGAGACGTTCAGTCCGCCCACGCCAATCCAAGCAGCGACTTGGGCGGTCGACACGAACGACGCCGAGAATCAACGCCGTGGCATCGCATTGTTAGCGAGCGCTCCGTGGGGAGGCGCCGAAACCTACGTCAAGCTGTATCGCTTGTACATCGAAGAAAACTCCGACCCGCTCGTCAAAGCGTTTGCGATTCGCGCGCTGGGTCGGCACGGCGACGCAGCAGACTCGACGCTGGTCGCGAAACAGCTCGACTCGGAGTTTCGGATCGTGCGCCTCGAGGCAGCGAAAGCGCTCCAGCGGCTTCACGAACCGAGCGGAACCGAAGTCGCTGATGCGATCTGGACGCGCATGGTGAACGAGACCGAGGACACAGACATCCGAACCGAGCTCGCGATCGCGCTCGGCCAGTATCAGAGCGACTCTGTATTTCAAGCGCTCGTGAACGCGCTCGACCAACGCGACCTTGCAGTGAACTGGGCAGCGCTCGATTCGCTGCAAACCCTCACCGGTCGCGATTTCGGCTTGGAGCAGACTCAGTGGCTCGCGTGGAAAGACTCCACGAAAGAGGAGTACTCAAAGAACGACGTCTATCTCTATCCGACGTTTCAGCGCGATCGCGGTTGGCTCGACTATGTGCTCTTTTGGGTGCCTCTTAACTTCGAGAGTCCCGGCATCCCCATCGGTTCACCGGAGATCGGCGTGCGCCGGACGTATCAAGGCGAAGCGCCTGCTCCCGATTTCCAGCTTCCAGTGATCGAGAAGCCAGAACCGAAGCCACCGAAGGGGAGCGGCGGATGAACGCAGTTGTCGCCTCCGCCAACGGAGCGCGGCTCGTCGATGTCGCCGAGCCGTCCCCGAGCGTGGGTGAGTGCATAGTGCGCGTGACCGCAGCGCTTCTGACGTCGATCGATCTGCCCAAGCACGAGCCATCGCGCCGCGTCAGTGGTACTAGCTCCGACGCGCTCGCGGCGCACGTCGTCCTTGGTCAATCGTTCGTCGGAACAGTTGAGACGCTGCCGCCCGACGATGGCGCGGCGCGAAGCGTCCGCGACAGTCCGCGCGATTGGATCGGTCGGCGCGTCGTCGTGCATCCAATCGTCCGCTGTGGCCGATGCGATCGCTGTCTCGCGGGACTCAGCTCGCACTGCGAGCAGCGCGCAGTTCTTGGCGTCACCCGCGCTGGCGGCCTGGCGCAGCGCGTCGCCGTTCCTCTCGTAAATCTAGTCGCGATTCCTGATGCACTCGACGACGAGCGAGCCGTGTTCGCGGTCACGGTCGCCCGAGCGCTCGAAGCGATGCGAATCGTACGGGTCGAAGGCAAGGCATATATCTCGGTGCTGGGCGACGATCTCGTCGCGCTCGTGGCGACTCAAGTGATGACCCAACTCAACGTCGCCGTGCGCATCATTGCCCGGCGGGCCGGCACCATCGCGACCGCGGAAAAGCTCGGCGTGAAGCACCGGCTCGCGGACGAGGTGGGGCGACGTGGCGATCAACACGTCGTCGTCGATGCAGTTGGCGACGCTGAAAGCCTCGGGTTGGCGATGCAACTCGCTCGACCAAAGGCGACGATTCTTCTCTTCGCGACGTCGGGAGCAATTGAACTCGCTCCGCTCGTCGAGAGTGCACTGCGACTCCAAGGCTGCGGCCACGGCCCCCTGAGCGAAGCGGTCGCACTCCTCGCTTCACGCGGCATCGAGGTAGTGAGCCTGATCGAGCGCCGCATCACTCTGTCGGCCGCGGCCGACGCGTGCTCGGAAGGACGCTCAGGGACGCTTGTCCGCGTGTGACCTCAAGTGCATGCTGGTCGCTAGCCGTCGTTAGACTAGTCCCTTGCGCCGCGATGCCGACAACGACCGACAAGCCACCAGCGCTCGCGACGCGGCTGGTCGCGACGCAGACTGGGCTGGCGCGTTCGAACCTGACGAGTGCGTCGCCGAAACATCGCCTGCTTCGCCTCCGATCGCGGGGGCTGAAGAAGGCGTCATTCGTTCCGGCAAGTTGGCGGGAAGGTCGATGTGGAGCGCCATCGCGATCGTCGCGCTGCCGGTGCTTTTGCAGCAGTTCATGCAGGCGTGCGTTGGCCTCGTCGACAAGCTGCTCGGCGGTCACCTCCCCGCCGACATCTCGCGACAAGCGCTCGACGGGCTTGGCCTCGGCACGTTCGTCGGTTGGTTCGTGAACATCGCGCTTATGGGTCTCGGCGTCGGTGGCCAGGCGATCATCGCGCGCTCGATGGGAGCTGGCGATCGGCCTGAAGGTGCAGCGGCGCTCGGCCAGTCGATGACGCTGTCCATCCTCTGGGGCATCGCAGTCGGCGCAATCATGTGGTTCCTCGCGGCGCCGCTCGCTGCATACTCGGGTCTCACGCCCGAGGCGAGCGCCTTCTGCGAGCAGTACGTACGCATCATCGCGCTGGGAATGCCCTTCTGCGGCGTGATGATGGTTGGCACGATGTGCCTCCATGGTGCAGGCGAAGCGACAAAGCCGCTGGTCATCGCGATCCTCGTCAACATCGTGAACACCGTAGCGTCGTGGTTACTTTCGGGCGTCGTGTTGCGCTGGGGCGACGCGTCGCTCGCGAACCCGAGTCAACTCGACCCGCATCAGTGGGGCGTCTTCGGGATCGCCGCGGGCACCACGCTGTCGTACGGCGTCGGCGCGATCGCGACGTGGTGGGTTCTCGCACGAGGCGTGAAAGATCTGCGACTCGAACGCGGCCATCTCGCGCTCCGACGGGCAATGAGTTCGCGCATCATCCGCGTCGGGGTTCCGAGCTTCCTCGAAGGTCTCGCGATGTGGGCGGTGCAGCTCTTCGTGATGCACTTCATAGGAATCGCGGACAAGGCTCACGGTGGCGGCGGCGGACTCGTCGGCGCCCACACGATTGCCGTGCAATGGGAAGCGTTTTCGTTCCTGCCCGGATTCGCGATGGGTACGGCGGCGGGCGCGGTCGCGGGGCAGTACCTCGGCGCTGGCAGCGCGAAGATGGCGCGGCGAGCGATCTGGGCCTGCACTTGGGTCGGAATGGCGATCATGGGATCGCTCGGCGTCGTCTTCATGACCGCAGGCGAGCTGCTAACGCGCATAATCTCGCGCGAGGCGATCCATCTGGATGTGGTGCCGAAGGTGCTATTTATCTGCGGGATCGTGCAGATTTTCTTCGCGCTGGCCATGGTGGTTCGCAACGGTCTGCGCGGCGTGGGCGACACGAAGTGGATCCTCGCGATCACACTCGTGAGTTGTTACCTCGTTCGCTTACCAGCCGCGTATTACTTCGGCGTCGTCCTCGATCTCGGCTTGGTCGGCATCTGGATCGCGCTGTGCGGCGAGCTCGTCGTGCGCGGGCTGCTTTTCCTCGCCCGATTCGTCTGGGGCGGATGGGCGAAGCTCAAGGTCTAACAACTCGTCTTATGGTGCGGTGGTCCCGCTTGCGGGCACGGACGTCGCTCTCGTGACATCCGGCGCCAAGCGTGGATCGGGCAGCGGCGGCATCATTCGCTTCTTTCTCGCTTGGTTCAGCGCCGTGAGTTCGCCTTCGAAGCCGTCCTTCGGCACCAACCGCTGCTCGATGGGGGTGACGATGATGAACGACGGTTGCACGTCGTTGGGCATCACGACGAACATCCAGTCGTCGACGTCGCCATCGCTTGTTCCATAGGTGAAGACCGCGGCGCCGATGCGAAACGGCGCGCCGTTCGGTGGGATGCGCGTCGCGAGCGCGTCTGCCTCGCGGCGAAGTGCATCAGCCACTCCAGTCCGAAGTTCCCTCGCAGTGAGCTCGCCGAGCGTGACCGAGCCATCGTTCGGTTCGAACGCGATGTCAGCGACGACCGATCCCGCTAACGCGCCGTCTGCGACTGCGTGAATCGGGGTCAACGGCCAACGCCCAGTTGCCTCCCTGATGCTCAGAAGGGCCGCACCCAGCGGCGATTCACCGGTCACGACCGTTGCCTGCGACAGGACGGCGGTTGGGCGTGCTGTCGATGCGCGCCACGCGCCCATGAATAGGCCAAAGAAGAGAGCGAAGACCACCGCTGCGGCGAGTAAGACCGGGATGAAGATCGCTGCAATACTTCCAGCGACCGCGCGGCCGGTCGAGGTTCGATGCGCTTCGCGCAACAGCATCGCGAGGATCCAGCACTGCCAGCCAATCGCGAGCAGGCCGCCGAGCGGGATCATGCCGATGACGATCGACGGCACGAGGATCGCAGCGCTGGCGTAAAGCGTGGACTGCGCCGAGCGGCTCATTCCACCCGCTCCGCCGTCGACGAGAGCTAACACGCCATGAGCGAAGAGAGCGCTGATGAGCGGGAGTACGACGATCGCGACTGCGAATCCAACGACTGCTACGGCTGGCACGAACACGACCGCCGACAGGGCGACGACACTCACCCGGCTTCCGATGCCGCCGCCTGCAACGAGTGCGATCGTCGCGCCGATCGCGGTCAGCCCTGCCACGACGAGGAGCACGCAAAGCAGCGTGAAACCGGCGAAACGGAATGCGTCGCGCAAGGATCCATCCGCCGGGTTTCGCTCGACCATGGAGCGCATGAAAAGCGCTGGTTCGAACAGGATCATCATGATGGACTTGCCGAATGCCTTGACGAGCCCAAGGCGCTGGCGATCGGTCCACGGATTCGGAGACGCCATCGTATCGGCCTCAGCCACGCCCTTTGCAGCCGCGACGAGCATCGTGTCCATCGTGAGGTGGCGCCCACATTGCACACAGTCGAACTCGGCTGGCTCGAGATGTCCGCGCTCACCGGTGCCCGCGTAGCTCGCATGGCACTGTGGACATTCGAAACTTATGGCCCGTGGTCGAAAGCGAAAGTCGCTCGGACGAAACGCCGCGTCACATTCCGGGCAGCGCCCGGTCGAGATCCCCCAGAGTGTGTAACCACACGTTCGGCAGCGCATGAACAGCCTTCCTAGTTTCCGCCAGAGGCGGGGGGAGATGGAACATCGCCCACTTCCGGGGCGGGATCGCGATCGATGTCTGCGTCGGGCTCGGTCTTGGGCGCTCTATCAACGATGGCGTCGGACGTCGCCCCGGAGGTGATGCCGCCTGCGGATGTCGTCGACGTTGTATTGAACTGCACCCAAGAGTTCTTCACGCCAATCGACTGGGGTAACGCAGCGAGTGCGAGCGACGCAACGGTTGCGAAGAGCATCGCGGCAATTGCGGCGACAACAGCTTTCCACGTCGGTGCCGTATGTGCGACTCGATACATCGCGCCGAGACAAATCGCCCACCATACGAAGCCGATAAAGAAGAAACACGGACACGGAATGATGTACAACGCATATGCCGCGCCACTCGCGTACAGCGACGCCTGCATCGACCGCGCCAGCCCACAACGGGCACCGCGCACGACAACGAGCGCCGCGTGCCCGGCGACGCCACCGAGCAGCGTCGCGATGACGGCGAAGAGTACGTTCGCGACGACGAGACCAACCTGCGTAAACATCGCGAGCGCGAGTGCTCCGCCGGTGTTCGCGGCAACTGCTGAACCAATTGCGATCCCAAGCACCGCGACGCCAAGCACGACGATCGACGTCAACGCCGAACTGATCGCCGCGAAGAAGATTGGATCGGAGAGCGGCGCAGTCGCCGGAATGCTCCGCATCGCGTCGCCCGGCGCGCCGAGCGTGCTTCGCACCGTGCGAAACCACGCGCGGGGAATGCCGATCTTCGCCCGCTCAATCCACGCCAGCGGCGGCGAGCCTGTATCCACCTCGGCGACTCCGGGCGCTGGTGTCACTGCCATCTCGTCCATGACCACGTGCTGTCCGCACGCGACACAGGTGAAGTTCAGCGGCTGAAGATGGCCGTCGCCCGATGTTCCGTAGTAGGTCTGCGGGCAATGCGGACAACGGAACAGAACTGCATTCGGACGAAAGCGAAACTCGGAGGGACGAAACGGCGTTCCGCACTCGGGGCATGGCCCAGGTCGGATCGTCCACAGCGAGTAGTCACACGTCCGGCAGTGCATCGGGGATGTTCGGCACGATACCGGAGTAGACGTCGGGAACCTGCGTCAGGTCCGGAAGCGGTGGAAGTCCGAGTTCGCCACGGATGACATTCTCGGCAGCGAGTGCTTCCGCCCACTCGGCGACGGAGATCAAGCGCTCAGTCGTGGCGCTCATTGCGGTCATCGAGCCGCTTGAGTCGCTCGTCATCACGACGACGAGCCACGGCTCGCGCGTGGAGCGCGGCGCACCTCGAAGCGCCGCAGGGGTCATGCCTCGATAACAAAACGCGGCTTGACCGATGCGGAACGGCGCGTTGTTCGCGGGCAGACGAGCCCGCAGCCGCGCCGACTCGTCGCGTACGCTTTGCCGCCCTGCCCCGAACAGGATCTCGGATTGCGGCGTCTGGCCAATCCCCGAAGTCGTTCCGGTGGGCGCGATCATCGCGAAGAGCGACTCTCCTGCGAGGTCGCCGTCGGCGATGAGATCCAGTGGCGTGAGGTTCATCACATTACCCCCGGTTCTGCTGAGTTCCTCGATCGCGTTCGAGAGCGCCCCGGCCACCGATGCGAAGTCGGGATTTCCGCTCGATGCCGGGCCGACGCTACCAACGCCCTGCCCGCTCAGCATCCGCGCGGTTGCGAGGCCGCCCATCATGCCCATCATCGGCGTGAGCGCCGTCACGGCCGTCATCGCCAGTGCGAGGAGAATTCCTGGAATCACCGCCAAGACGGCGGCACTCCAGTGGCAGCGCTGCGCTCGTTGGAGCATGAATGCCGCACTCACGCTCCACCAGAGTCGCGATAGATATTGAATGCACGGAATCGCGCTGAGCACCGACGATCCTCCCTCGCAGTAGAGCGCCACTTGCATCGTGCGACCGAATCCGTAGGCCGCACCACCAAGCCGCGCCATCAGATGCATCCAGCCCGCCATGATGGGGATGAAGATGATTCGGTAGAGCGGCACCGCGATGAGCGGCAACCCGATCGTCCCGAGCAGCATGTTTCTCGATGCCACCAACGTGCCGGTTCCACCTCCAGCTCCAGCTCCACCTATGGGGCCACCCATGCCACCGAACAAGAGAAACATTGCGCCGGGCGTCGCGCAAAGCACCGTCAGCACCATTTCGAGCCCCACCGAAATCGCGCAGAAGATCAGCGCTTGCTTCAGCGTCGCGCTGGGCTGCAGGCTGGTGCCGAACACGTGCGGCTCGACGAGAATCTTACCGACGCTCTTGAACCACGCGGCAGTCGTGCTGGAGTTCCCGCGCTCAGTCCAAGGGTTCGGCTTGGAAGCCGTCGCCGCGTCGGCCGCTCCCACGCCTTCGGTCGGCTCGAGCACCATCTCGTCCATCGCAATGCGCTGGTTGCAGCGAACGCAATCGAAGACCGGTGGCTCAAGATGACCTTGCGGCGACGTGCCGTAATAGTCTTGTCGACAGTGGGGGCAGTGGAACGCAACAGACCCACGGCGAAAATCGTATTGCGATGGCGCGAACGCCTCGCCGCACTCAGGACAAGTACGGCCCTCGATCGTCCACAGCGAGTAGTCGCATTTGCGGCAACGCACGGCGGCATCATCGTCAAAACTCGCCGTGTCTGCCTCACGGACGTCTTCGCTCAGTCCTCCGCTGCGTTCGTCGCGACCTTCGTCCGAAACGCGGTCGTGAGCGCCTTGGTCACGGGGCCGACGCCGCTGCCGATACTCCGGTCACCGATCGCGTTGACGCCAATGATTTCCGCCGCGGTGCCGGTGAGGAAGATCTCATCGGCGCCGTAGAGTTCGTCCATTCGAAAGAGCTTCTCCTCGACCGGGCAGCCGATCGCGGGCGCGATTTCGTTCATGACGAACCGCCGGGTCACGCCGTTCAGAAGCCCTGCCGACAACGGGGGCGTCACGATGCGTCGATTCTTGATCGCGAAGATGTTGTCTCCGGTGCACTCGGCGACAAACCCCTCAGTGTTCAACATGATGGCTTCGAGCACATTCGCGTCGATCGCTTCGAGCTTCGCCAATATGTTGTTGAGATAGTTGAGGCTCTTGATGGAAGGATCGAGGCACGCGACCGGAATGCGCGGTCGCTGCGCCACGATGATCTTCATCCCGTTCTCGTAGAGTTCTTCCGGATAGAGCTGAATCGTGTCGGCGATGCAGAAGACGCACGCACGCGGGCACTTCCGTGGATCGAGACCGAGTGTGCCCGCGCCCCGCGTGACCACGAGTCGAATGTAGGCATCGCGCAGGTTGTTCGCTGCGATCGTCGCTCGCATGGCCGCGACCACCTCGTCGCGTGTGTACGGAATGGTGAGGCGAATCCGCTCGGCACTTTCCCAGAGGCGCGTCACATGCTGCCCCATCTTGAAGATGCGCCCGCCGTAGACGCGGATCCCCTCAAAAACGCCGTCGCCGTAGAGCAGACCGTGGTCGTAGACCGACACGGTGGCTTCGGCCTTCGGAACTAACTTTCCGTCGATCCAAATCTTCAGCGTCACGCGGAGCCTCTTCAGTTCAGAGGCCTACCCACCAGAAGTGGGAACAGAGGCCTCGTGGGGTTACGGTCGGACTGCTCACGAAAGGCGGGCAGTGTAGCGAGCGGCGCTCTTACGACCGCGACGCCGCCTGTTCCTCCAGCAATGGGTTCACGCACTCATGACTCGGCGAGATAACGCCGCACCGCGTCGCCGAGCGAATCGGCGGACGCATCGAGCACCGCGCCCGCGAGCCGGCGCACACTTGCTGGCGAGTCTGACGCGGCGACGCTGAAACCGCACCAATCGGCAAGCCCGAGATCATCCTCGGTGGCGAGAAGCGCCATCGTCTCTTCCCGGGTCGCGCCAAGCTTCCGTGCAATCCGCTGCGCGGCAACGGCTCGATCGACGAGCGGCGCGGCCACAGAGAGCAGACCAGTTCCGCGAGAGAACAGCGTGACCTTTCGCTCGCGCCAGAACGGCAACTCGATAGCGATGCGCGCCGCCTTCACGGCGTCCGCCGATCCGACGAGATGCACGCGCACGCTCGGCTTCGGCGGCAGTTCTCCCGTCGTGAGTCGAAGATCAACCTTGCCGAAGCCAACGACGTCGACGCGCTCGGAAGCAATCCAGTCCTCACCCTCAAAGACGAGCACGATGTCAGGGGCAGCGCTGCGCACGGCAAGAGACAGGCCAGCGAGTGTCGCTGGTTCGACGCGGTCCGCGAAGATCGCGCGGCCCTCACGATGGTTCCACAGCACCGCACCGTTCGCTGCGATCGCAAGCGGGTGGAGTAGCGGATCAACGAGCAGCGGACCGAGCAGCGGACCGCGGGCGTCGCCAGCAATCACCACTGCACATCCGCGGCTCGATGCCAGGCGCACCGCCTCGCGCGAACCCAGACGTGGACGTTGCGCGTCGCCCAGTATCGAATCGATGAGAGAGCTCGACACCACGAGCATGCGCGGTCGGGCTGGTGGCCGCGATGGCTTGGACACTCGGACTGCCGGAATCGCGCTGTCGGCAACGCCCGCCGCGAGGACCACACTCGCGAGGCGCTGCGATACCGGAGTGAGCGGACGTCCTCGTAGAGATCGCATCGAGGCTTCCCGCGTCGACTCTTCGTGCAGCAACTCCTCCATGCATGCTTCGATCGTTGGGGCGCGAAAGAGAAAGCGGTCGGCGAGCAGTGCGGTCGGGACAACGCCTGCCGAACGGACGAGTTCGTCGGCGATCGGTCCATATGCAACGCGCAGCGCAATCCACGGGACTCGCAAGATCACGGGCCGTCCAACCGCGCGCCCGAGTGCCTTCGCAAACGCGCGCTGCGTACATGGCTCGGGAGCGACCACGTTCACCGGACCGCTGAGGGTCGAGCGATCGACGCACGCGGCCAGCGCCGCAACACAATCGCCGTGCCAGATCCACGCCAGGCGCTGCTGTCCATTTCCAATCGTCGCGCCGAGCGCGGCGCGAAACCAGGGCAACATCAGTCGTAGTGCTGGCCCCTTCTCGTCGAGGACGACACCAATGCGCGCGCGAACCACGCGCAGTCCAAACGCTTCAGCCTTCTGAGCCTCGGCTTCCCAGCGCACACAGACGTCCGCGAGAAATCCTTTCCCCGCGGGGAATCGCTCGTCCGCGTTCTCTTCGCCCGCGTCGCCGTAGTAGCCAGTCGCCGATGCGTTCACGAGGACGCGCGGTCGCTCCTTCGCTTCCTCGATCGCATTCACAACGTGATGCGTACTTTCGACGCGGCTCGTCTCGATGAGCGTTCGTTGTCGCGCACTCCAACGCTTGTCGGCGATGCCGACGCCCGCAAGATGTACAACAGCGCTTGCCCCCTCCACCGCCTGCTGCCACGGTCCGGGAATCGAGCAGTCGCCAGCAATCACCTCGACATCGCCGCCGAAGAGTCGTCGCGCATCGCGCGGACGACGGGTGACGACTGCCACACGATCGCCGCGCGCGTTCAGGACCGGCACGAGCCGGCGACCGATCGATCCAGTTGCGCCAGTGATGAGAATGCGCATCGGCTCAGGATACGAGAGGCACTCATACCCCGTGCGTTTTTCGCTGACGCGCCGCTTGAATTCCGAGCTGTTCGCGGTACTTCACAACCGTGCGGCGCGCGATGTCGACGCCGCGCTCTTTGAGCTTGCCCGCAATCGCCTGATCGGAGAACGGTGCATGCTTGTCTTCCGCGTCGACGATCTCGCGCAAGATCGCTTTCACCGCTTCCCACGAGCGATCTTCGCCTGACGCAGTCTCGAGTCCGCCCGAGAAAAACTTTCGCAACTCCGCGAGTCCGCGTGGCGTATGCAGCCACTTCCCAGCGACCGCGCGGCTCACCGTTCCCACGTGAATCCCGAGTTGTTCGGCGACTTCGACCATTGGCAAGGGCTTCAGAAACTGCGGCCCGTAGTCGAAGAACTCGCGCTGCCGCGCAAGGACAACATTGACGACGCGCAAGACCGTCTGCTTGCGTTGATGGATCGCGTCGATGAGCCACAACGCCGAGCGCACGTTGCGGCCGACGAACTCACGAGTTTTCTCGTCGACCTTCTTGTCCTTCGCCATCTTCGCGTAGTCAGGCGAAACGCGAAGTTCCGGCATCGCCTGCCCGGGAAGTCGCGCCGTGTACTCGTCGCGTTCAGTGTCGTACTCAACGATGACATCCGGGATAATCGGGCGCACGTCTTCGTCGACAAGGTCACGCCCCGGCGCGAGCGTGAGCTTCTTCAAGAGCAGCTTCGCGATCTGAATGCGCTCCACCGGAAGGCGTGAGTTTTCGGCAATTTTGGGGAGTCGATTCTGCACCAAGTCATCGAAGTACTCGGCGACGAGCCGCCGCGCGTCGTCCCAAGCCTCGGCCTTCGCTGGATCGGGTTCCGATTCGACGTGATCGATGAGTTGAATCAGCAGGCAGTCGCGCACATTGCGTGCAGCGATGCCGCGCGGTTCAAGCACCTCTTGCAGATCGGCGATGGTGCGCTCGATGAGTTCCTTCGACCACTCGACGCCTGGGATGTTCTTACTTTGGTCAAGAATGGTGTCGATGTCGGCGCCGAGCAGTCCGTCGTCGTTGACGTATTCAAGGATTCGGTTGCCCGGTGCCCGAAGTTCTTCAGGCGGCTCGGCGAAATTCCACTGCTGCTGTAGCTGCTCGATGAGGCTCGCGCCCTTACTCGGCGCATTGGCCATCGCGTCCATTTTCTTGTCGCGCTCGCCAGCGAGCCGACTCGAAGGCCGCCCCGTGTCGTTGTCGTAGATATCGCCGTAACTGCGTTCGAGTTGCCGAAGGCGCTCAAACTGCTCGGCGGTTCCGTCGTCTTTCCGTTCGTCGGGATGCTGCTCGTCCTTCGGCTTCGCGACAGCGAGATCCATTCCCGGCTCGACCTGTTCCAGCGCGACGTTCGACTCAAGCTCTTGGTCGATGCGCTCTTGCAGCGCGAGCAGCGGAAGCTGCAGGATTTCCATCGATTGGATCATCCTCGGCGCCAGCTTCATCTGCTGGCTCATCCGATGGTGTTGACCGGTTTCGAATCGCATCTGACTTGATCCTACATGCTTGCGACCGCTGTCACAGCGAATCACATCTTCTGTCTGCCCGCGATCGCATCGGCGAGCACCGCCGAGTTCGCGTACTCGATCTGTGAACCGGTCGGAATGCCGCGAGCGAGTCGCGAAACCCCGATGCCGCGCTGCCGCGCCTGGTCAGCGAGCCAGAGCGCCGTCGAGTCGCCTTCCATATCGGGATTCAACCCGAGAATCAGCTCGGTCACCTTCATACCGCGCGCATTCTTGGCTGGCGTGTCGAGCCGAGCCAAGAGCGACGCGACAGTGAGGCTCTCTGGCCCCACACCGTCAAGCGGGTCGAGTCGACCAAGTAGCACGTGGTAGACACCTTGGAACATCGCTGTTTTTTCGAGCGTGATGAGATCCTTCGGTTGCTCTACGACAAGCACGCTCGACGCGTCTCGTTTCTCGTCAGAGCAGATTGGACACGGATCGAGGTCGGTCAGGTTCCAACAGATGGAACAGTGCCGCACTGAGCGCTTCACGTCGGCAATCGCGTCAGCGAGGCGCATTGCTTCATCTTTTGAACTCTTGAGAATCCAAAACGCCAATCGCTCGGCCGAGCGCCGGCCAATACCGGGCAGCGTCGCGAACTCATCGACGAGCCGGCGGACAGAGTCGGGGAGCGCGCTCGCCACGGCTAGAGCAACCCCTTCAAGTCGTCGGTGGATATCGGCAGGTTCAAGTCGCGTGCCGCTTCGCCGAGCATTTCCGCCATGGTTGCCTGTGCCCCTTCAAGCGCGGCGTTCGTCGCTTCGCGGATCAACTCCGACGCCAGCGCCCGACTTTCGGGGTCTCCGCCGCCAGCCGCAAAAACCGCCGGATCAATCGTGATGCTCTCAATGCGCAGTCGACCACTCGCAACAACGGTCACAGCCCCGCCACCGCTCGTTGCCGCGACCCGCGCCATCTCAGCCTTCCGGCGCACCTCTTCCATTCTTGCCTTGATGCGCGGCAGGTCTTTCATGATCGACGCCATCGCGCCGAGGTTCTTCAACGAATCAAACATCCAAGTTCTCTCCTGAGAAAGTATCGGCCACTCCAGCCTCTAACATTTCGCTGGACGCTTCCAGTCCGAGCGCGGCGACATCGCCCGCCGCCTTCTCTTCACGCCTTAAGGGCGTCACGTCAACAATGCCAGCGTCGAACAAGTCCGCCGCAAGCTTCACGATCGGATGGTCGCGCACCTCGGGTGGAATGTGGCCGCGCTGAGCGATCGGCGCACGAGCAGTCGCGCCCGCGTCCATCTCGATACGAACGTCAACTGACCGCCCCGCGAGGCGCGCGATCGTCGAGCGGACGATCTCGACATTCCCGCGAACGAACTCACCCCCAGCGGCTCCCCCGCTCACGGAGAGCGTGAGTACGCCGGCCTCAAGCGCTCGAAACCGGAGATCCGCGAGGAGTGCGCCGTCGCGCGGACTCGCTACCGATTTCTCAACGACGCTCTTCCAAAAGTTACTCCCCGAACCTCCGGTATGAGCGGCGGGTTGAGCGAGTGGAGTACTAAGTGACGGGCCAGCCGAAGCCGTGACCGGTGCGAGCGCTGGCGGCGCTGGCGGCGCAACCGGAGCAAGCGACGGCGCTCTCTCGCGCGAACTCGGAGTCGGTGCTCGAGCAGCCGGAGTCAGCGCGGGCCGCGAGGTTGACTCGCTGGCCCGCTCGGGGCTTTTTTTGGGCTGGTTCCGCTCGGGGCTGTAGCCGCATCGGCGTCCCGAAGCACCGCCGTCGCGTCGGCAAATTGCTCGGAGAGGCTCATTCGCACAAGCGCCGCGTCGTAGAGCGCGCGGGAGTTCGATGAATCACGCGCCTTCGCGGCGACCGCGTCGCACATCGCGATGAGATGCACGAGCGACGCGGCGTCAAACGGCTTCGCAAGCCGCTCAAGGACCTCGCGCGTTTCGGCGGCGACTTCGAGTAGTGGCGTATCACGACCACACACGAGCGCCAGCATGAGCCAACGAAATCGTTCGGCTAAGAGGTCGAGCGCACGCTCAACTGTGAGCCCGCGATCGAGCAACTCGCCTCCAGCGACAAGTACTCCGGCGGCATCAGCCTGCGCGATTGCCTCGATGGCGCGCTCAAGCAGCGTCTCGTCGGGCAGCCCGAAAATCTCTTCGAGGAGCGCCCACGAGAGCACTGGCTTGCCATCGCTTCCGGGCTCCGCTGCTGCGAGCAAACGTTCCAGAAGCGACAGCGCGTCGCGCATGGAACCGTTCCCCAGTCGCGCGAGCTGCATCACCACCCGCTCATCGGCCGATGCGCCTTCGCGGGCGAGCACATCACGAAGGTGCTCAGCGATCCGCGTCGACGAGATGTTGCGAAAGTCGAAGCGCTGGCAGCGACTCTGGATCGTCGCTGGAACGCTCTGCCCCTCCGTGGTGCAGAGAATGAACTTCACGTGCTCAGGCGGCTCTTCCATCGTCTTCAACAGCGCGTTGAAGGCGGGCGTCGTGAGCATGTGCACTTCGTCGATGATGTAGATCTTGAAGCGCCCGCGGGCGGGAAGCAGTCCAGCCCCCGCGATCAGATCGCGCGCGTTGTCGATGCCGCGATTGCTCGCCGCGTCGATCTCGACGACATCAATATCGTCGCCGCGCATGATTGCGCGGGCGACGGCGTCCTGTTCGGTCAGGGCATCGACGGCGTTCAACGCTCGCGCGAAAATCCGCGCCATCGACGTCTTGCCAACGCCACGTGTTCCCGTGAAGAGATAGGCGTGCGCGGTTCGGCCAGTCCGAATCGCGTTCTGCAACGTCCGCGCGATCGCTTCCTGCCCGACGACCTCATCAAAGTCAACCGAGCGGTAACGCCGTGCGAGTACTTGGTAGCCCTTCGTGGCACCGGCTTCGGCGGTTGCGGCCCCCTTCGACGCTGGGGCGGCCTCAAGCGATGCCATACCAACCGGCGTCTCCGTTGCAGGCTTCTGAGTGGTCGGCTCGTCGGTAGCCTTCGCCTTTTTCGCCATACACAAACCTACATCTCAAAGCTTCTGTCGCGGTTCTATCACACGTCCGGGGCGCGTCTGGGGCACGGTCCCGGCGGACGTTCTCTTGGTCGAGGGAATCCAGTGACGCGGAAGACGGCCAGGCACCCGCAAGCTCGGACAACGTCGCTTATGGCTGCTGCGGTCAGGCTCTGACCAAGTTCACGAGCCGCCCGTCGAGCGGACCCGGCCGTCTTCTGCGTCACCAGAAGTCCGCGAAGTCTACCGCAAAGGTCCGCGATTGTGCGCAGCGCTCACTGGATCCATCTCGCCTTCCAACGTGGTCAACGCGGACAACGCGGGATCCCAAGCGAGATCCGACCCGTACAATCGAGCGATGGATGAGTCGACGAGCGTCCCGCCGAACCCCGAGCTAGAGACCCCTTCTTCAGAGGTCGTTGCTGGCGCGGGAGCTTTGGACGCTGCCGCAGCGGACGCATCCGCGGCCGAGTTGGCCTTGGCCAAATCGCGGCGCTACGACCTCCCGTCCGTGCAGGCGAAGCAAGAGGCTCGCTCACGCCGCCTGCTCATGCTCGTGGTGCGACTGCTGTTTCTTGTCCTACTCGGGACAGTCACGATTCTCACGATCGCGAGCGAGCGCCGCACCGAAGACTTCGGCTTCTCGACGATCGGCGGCCTGTTCCTTGCGACGACGTCGATCGGCATCATCGTTCTCACGCTCGATGCCATCACGCCGAACAAGCGACTGAGTTCGGTGGTTGGCGTCTATCTCGGCGTCTGCTTCGGACTAATTGGTGCGATCGCCGTTGGCTCGCTGCTTGATGTTGTCGCAGACGCGTGGGACTTGAGCGGCGGACGACAAGCGCTGTATCTCGGCCTCGGCAAAGTCATCGTCGGCATCGTGCTCTGTTACTTGTCGGTGTCGGTCGTACTCACGACGAAAGACGACTTCCGTCTCGTCATTCCGTATGTCGAATTCGCGAAGCAAGTGCGCGGCGTCCGCCCGCTTGTTGTCGACACGTCTGTCCTCATCGACGGACGCATCAACGAGCTTGGTTCCACGGGTTTTCTCGACGCACCGCTCGTCTGTCCGCAGTTCGTCGTCGACGAGTTGCAAGCGCTCGCAGATTCGAGTGACAAGATCAAACGCACGCGCGGACGGCGCGGTCTCGACGTCCTCGCGCGTATGCAGGCCAACCCCTATCTCGATCTCTCGATCGACGATCCGCGCGTCGAAGGCGTGAGCGTCGATCGCATGCTCATCGAGCTCGCGAAGGATCAGAAGCTGCGGATCTTGACGACCGATTCGAACCTGAAGAAGGTCGCGCAAATCAACGGCGTTCCCGTCATCAACATCAACGATCTCGCGAACACGCTGAAGGCCGCGGCGCTGCCGGGCGAGACGCTCACGGTCGCGGTCATCAAGGCGGGCGAGACCGAGGGCCAAGGCGTTGGATACTTGCCCGACGGAACGATGGTCGTCATCGAAGATGCAGGTCCACACGTCGGTTCGATCGTGCACGCTGTCGTGACGAACTCGCTGCAAACAAGCGCAGGCCGCATGATCTTTGCAAAGGTCGAGCGCGCAGCCGACACCGAAGGTACTTCGATCTCGCGACTCGCATCGGCGGCAACGCACCAACCACGCGCGCTCGGACGAGGACCGCGCGGTGGTCCCCCGCCTGAGGGGCGCAATCCGCGGCGGTAGCGGTCAGAACAGTCATCGACCACGCGGCGGGTACGATCGCGTCGGTGTCCACGCCCCCAGCACTGCAGCGAGATCGTACCCCCCGACGACACCGTCGCCATCGACATCGGCGCGGCGCACAGTCATTGGTCCCACTGGTCCCCACGAGTCGAGCACGAAG
>Ga0209490_10001788_pt1 | contig 20559 bp, 24 predicted proteins | sample MAT06_FD_187209 | JGI IMG/M metagenome (GOLD analysis project Ga0209490, IMG submission 187209) | Freshwater microbial communities from Lake Fryxell liftoff mats and glacier meltwater in Antarctica - MAT-06 (SPAdes) (version 2) | ecosystem: Environmental > Aquatic > Freshwater > Ice > Liftoff... | reverse complement strand
TTAGTTGAGGCATCGGGGCCTGTTAAAACTTCTTTTGTAGATATATTATACCAATCACTAACTTGATTTCTAAGTTGCTCAATTCTTGATTCAGGAGTGATAACATCATCTTTTTTGCAACCTGCGAAAAATAACATTAAAAAACACAAAGCGTTGATAATCAGTATATACCGATGGGGGGGGGAGGGATTTTAATTGGCTCATAGTGTATTGGTTTTTTGAATTTGAAATAACAATTTAGGCATTTCTTTCGGTAAAATAACTGATTTTATAATGTTGACGCTCCAATTACTTTCACCGCAACGCTATCTGTTCCTTTGGGTGCAAAATATTTCGTTTTGAATTTAATGGTTTCACTTGGCTTTAATTGCTCATAAATGGTTTCATTACCTTCATCGAGCTTAACACCTGTTTTGCTGAAAAATGATAATTTAAGCAAAACATCTTTATAAGAAATAACTGTTGCATGATTGGTAATTGTCCCTTTTACTACTGTTTGTCCAATTAAATTTTTGTGATTCTTATTTTCTACACTCAAAAAACGAGCAGGGCTTTTCTTTTCTCTATCTGCTAGCGTTTCTTTAACTACTTCGTAAGTTTTCTCATCAAATTTTTGTTCTTTGGCTTTTTCTTTACAAGAAAAGACAAGAAACAATAAAATAACACCTAATATATTCTTCATAATGAATGAAATTAACGAATATTTTCAATTTTACAATAGTGAAACAATATTGACCCAAGAGGTTGTAAACCTTGCCTCATTTGCCTTATTTTCGCAGTTCAATCTACAGTCATGGTTATTAATTTGAGCGAAAAGCACAGTTTGGTAAGTAATTGGGTTTCTGAAATAAGAAATACCGAAGTACAGGAAGATAGACTGCGTTTTCGTAGAAATTTGGAAAGAATTGGAGAAGTGGCCGCCTATGAAATTAGTAAGCAAATGCCTTGGGAAACTCGGGAAATACCAACCCCGTTGGGAACTCATGAAAGCAAAGTACTGGCCACTCAACCAGTATTAGCTACAATACTTAGAGCCGGGCTGCCATTGCATAACGGCATGTTGAATTATTTTGATAAAGCTGATAATGCTTTTATTTCTGCTTACAGAAAACACCACCGTGATGGTACTTTTGAAATTAGTTTAGAATACATGAGTTGTCCAGCTTTAGACAATCGTATCATTATAATCAGCGATCCAATGCTAGCAACTGGAGCATCAATAGTAAAAACCATTCAATATATGAAGGGCCAAGGGGCACCTTCTGAAATACATGTTGTAGTTGCAATTGCCTGCACTGTAGGTATAGATTATATAATCAGAGAATGTGGTAATGCAGTAACTATTTGGTGTGGCGATATTGATGATGAATTAACGGCAAAAGGATATATCGTTCCTGGTTTGGGCGATGCTGGAGACTTAGCATTTGGAACCAAAGTTCAATCTTGATTAACTATTTCCTAGCTTTAAGCATTGGATGTATTTTAAGGTTAGTATTAAATGAGACTCGTAATTTTTATTTGGGGTATGATGATTACTGTAGTGTTATCTGCACAGGATCCTCATTTCTCACAATTTTTTTCTTCACCACTTACACTTAACCCAGCATTTACGGGCAAGTTTTTTGGTGCATACCGTGTTTCGGGCAACTATAGAAATCAATGGCCTACATTAAATAATGCATTCACAACTACTACTGCTTCAGTTGATTTTCAGGTTTTAAAAAATAAAATAATTTCATCAGACACTTGGGGAGTTGGAGTTATGGGCTATGCTGACAATAGCGCCAATGGAGCTATTAAATTTAATTACGCTTCTTTTTCTACAGCTTATCATAAAGGATTGGATGAAGATGGGATGCACCAAATTGGCGTAGGATTTCAAGTAACTTATGCGAACACAATCGTGAATACTAGTTTACTCACTTTTGAAGATCAACTCACTACTGCCGGCTTTACTGGTATAACATCCGAAGTATTTAGTTCGAATACATTAAACTCTAATTATATTGATATTAATGCTGGTTTACTATACAATGGAAGTACCAACGATCGTAATAATTTTTATTTCGGGTTAAGTATGTACCATATTAATAGGCCTAATCAAAAATTTATTGGAGCTAATTATTTTTTATCACCAAGAACCAATTTTCATGCAGGTGGTTACTTTGCTATTGGCCAAACAACTACAATGCATTTGAGTGCCTTACAAATGTTTCAAGGTGGTTTTTCTGAAACTATGGTAGGTGGTGCAATTCAATTAAATACCAATCCAGATGATATTAAATCTACAAGTTTATACGTTGGTACTTGGATGCGTTTTAATGATGCAATCATTCCATATATTGGAGTAGAATTTGGAGATTATCGTTTGGGTGCCTCGTATGATTATAATACTTCATTAATTAGAACGGCTACCCAAAATAGAGGTGGAATTGAAATTTCCTTAATTTATATTAAAAGGCCATCTAATGAAAGACCTGTAAACTGTCCAAAATTTTAACTCAGTGATTGTGTATTTTTTAATTAGGTTGTAGATACTTTATTAACTTAGCAAAAATCCCCCAATTTGCTTAAAGAAATTATTATTGCCATTCAAGCATTTTTTCAGGCTCATCGCTTTATTAAAAAGCATAAGCTTTGGAAATGGATTCTTATTCCCGGTATTTTATATACAGTGCTTTTTATAATTGGTATTTATTTATTCAGTAGTACCTCAAGTAATTTTATTGAATGGATTGCACTAAAAACTGGGTTAAAAAGCTGGCTAGATAAAGAAAATAGTGGATTCATGGGATTCATTTTTACAATGGGTGGACTGATCCTATGGTTAGTACTCATGCTATTTTACTTTTCTTTGTTCAAATTTTTATTTCTCATTGTAGGCTCACCACTTTTTGCTTACCTAAGTGAAAAAACAGAAGCCATTATGGAAGGGACCGATTTCCCTTTTAGTGTTTCTCAGTTATTAAAAGATATTTTAAGGGGAATTCAATTAGCTGGTAGAAATAGTTTATGGCAAACAATTTATTCAATTAGCATCATCATTTTTAGTTTGATTCCTGTAATTGGCTGGCTCACTCCTGTAATGGCTATAATAATCGACTGTTATTATTATGGCTTTTCCATGCTCGATTACAGTATGGAACGAAAACGTAAATCAGTTGCTGAAAGTATTTTTTTCATAGGATCTCATAAAGGCTTAGCAATTGGCAATGGAATTGTATTTTATTTAATGCATTTCTTGCCAATAGTTGGTTGGATTCTTGCACCATCCTATTCGGTAGTAGCGGCTACTTTAAGTGTTTATCCATTAAAAGAAAAAGAGGGATCCAATTAATATGAAGCAAGGAAAAGTATATTTAATTCCAACAGTGCTTGAAGAAAATGCATTGGAGACCATACCAACTTATATAGTTGATGCAATAAAGGATTGCTCAGTTTTTTTTGTAGAAACGGAAAAAACAACGCGGAGGTTTTTTAAAAAAGTTTGGAAAGAAATGGTCATCGACGATTATCAATGGCACGCAATACATAAAGCAGAAGAATCGGTGAAACAGGCTTTTATCAGTTTATTAAAATCAGGCAAAAACGTTGGCATTGTTAGCGATGCTGGCTGTCCGGGTATTGCAGATCCTGGTCAACTTTTAATAGAAGAAGCTCAACAAAATAATATTATTGTTCACCCATTGGTTGGGCCAAGTTCAATTTTATTAGCACTGATGGCTAGTGGTATGAACGGACAAAATTTTCAGTTTCATGGATACCTTCCAATAGATGGATTGGAGAAAAAGAAAAAAATAAAAGAACTTGAAGCGGCATCTGAAAAAAATAAAACTACACAGATTTTTATAGAAACACCTTATAGGAATAATCAATTCCTAAATGATTTATTGCAAGCCTGTAAACCAACTACTAATATTTGTATTGGTGTAAACATAACAGGTTCAACAGAAAGTATTCGAACTAAAAAAGCAAAAGATTGGATGAGTCAATTACCCGAATTACATAAGATACCTGTAGTTTTTTTAATTCAAGCATAACTACTGTTTGGGCTTGATAGTTGTTTCACCTGCTACTCCTCTTATTTCGAGTACACTATCTACAATATAATTTTCTACTCCACGCCAAGGCAATTTTCCTAAATATCTTTTATAATGAAGATTAACTTCTCTTCCAGAATTTTTTGAGAGTATTTCTGCAACATTTTTATCTTTCACACTAAAAATAAATTCATTGCTCTGTACATTGGCTTTAAACCCACTTTGTATAATAATACCTTCATAAGTTTTAAAAATAAATCCTTTTTGCTGAAAAGTATTGAGTTGTCCGGCTTTAGTACCTTCTGAATAAACAAAATAAAAACGCCAGTAAATAAATCCTGCTAAAGCCAATAAAACGACTGTGGCGAAACTCCAAATAAATTTTTTCATGGTCATATTATAATCCGTATTTATCAACAAGGTAGATTAATGCAGCCATATTTATAGCCCCTAATAACAACTCTCTTTTATTAACGTTTTCAAAAACATCTGTTCTGGCATGATGTATATCAAAATACCTTTGTCCATCTGGTTCAAAACCAGCCAATGCAGTACCAAAAGATCTATTAAGTGGGCCGATATCTGCTCCGCCTCCCCCCATTTCTAATGACTCAGTACCATAAGGTTTTAACAATGGTAACCAAGCTTGCATTTTTGCTAGTAACACTGGGTCAATGGTAAATTTAAATCCTCGAGGAGTAAATCCGCCAGAATCACTTTCTAAAGCAAACAAATGAATTTCATTATTTTTTTTAGCCTCTTCAGCATATTTTGAACCGCCTCTTAATCCGTTTTCTTCGTTAGCAAATAAAACAAATCGAATGGTTCTTTTAGGTTTATATCCCATAGCTTTCATTGCTCGCAACACTTCCATGGTATGCACTACACCTGCGCCATCATCATGCGCTCCTTCGTTTACATCCCAACTATCTAAATGTCCACCTACAGTAATTATCTGTTCAGGAAATTCACTCCCTTTTATTTCGGCAATAACATTATAGCCTTTTACATCGGGCAAAAAATGACCATTGGTTGTAAATGAAACTTTGAAACTAGATTTCTTACTTAATTCCCAAATATAATTTGCATCATAACCTCCTAATGCTATAGCTGGAATTTTTGGAAATGAATCGTTATAAGCCATTGCACCAGTATGAGGATTATTATCTGTTGCTTCAGTTAGTGATCGAATCATAATTCCAACTGCTCCATATTTTGCAGCTTTACTAGCACCATTTCTTCTATATATACCAGCTTCGCCATATGATATTCCTGGATCAACATTGGTAGCGTTAAATTGATAGTTGTAGTAAACAATTTTCCCTTTTAGCTGGTCCTTTTTAGCTTCTAATTCTGCAAAGTCGGCCACAACAATTACTTCAGCGTTTAGTGCTTTCCCGCCTGTGCCCATTGAATTTCCTAAAGCCAATACATCTAAAGTTCTATTGCTTGATTTGCCATCGATTGAAACTACTGAGGCTACATCTTTACCTCCTCTATTCCAATTTGGCATCATACATTCTTGCAGGTATACTCTGTCGGCTCCAAGTAACTTCATAGTTTTTTCGCCCCAAACTACTGCTTTATCAAACTGTGGCGATCCTGCTAAACGACCACCAATATTTTTGGTTAAGTATCTAAGCAATTCATGAGCCTGACCATTTTTAAGCACATCATTAGAAAGATTTTTTATAAATACAGCATCATCTGCATATTGTGCCATTATAAAAAATGGAGCCAATACTGTAAGGAATAATAATTTTTTCATGGCTTGAAGTTAAGCAAAAGAACCAATTCAGAAATTAGTTGTTACTTGCATAGTACAAAAACAAATATCTCTTTATGCGTATTGGAATTGTGTGTTACCCCACTTTTGGTGGTAGTGGCGTTTTGGCAACAGAACTAGGTAAAGCCCTTGCAGATGGGGGGCACCAAGTTCATTTTATAACTTATCAGCAGCCAGTTAGATTAAACGTTTTTAATACCAATATTTTTTATCATGAAGTAAGGGTTCCTACTTACCCTCTTTTCGATTTTCCTCCTTATGAAGTGGCTCTAGCCAGTACAATGGTTGATGTAATTATCAATCATGATTTAGATTTATTGCACGTGCATTATGCTATTCCACATGCTTCAGCCGCTTATATGGCAAAGCAAATTGTAAAGCAAAAAAACGGCAGAAATATACCTGTTATCACTACTCTTCATGGAACAGATATTACTCTTGTAGGAAAGGACAAAACTTATGAACCTGTAGTAACTTTTTCTATCAATCAAAGTGATGCAATTACTGCGGTTTCCAAAAATTTAAAAGATGAAACCTATAAGTTTTTTGCAATTGAAAAGGATATAGAAGTGATTTATAATTTTGTTGATGTTGCCCGATTCAATAAAAAACCAATTGATCCTTTCAGAAAAGTAATTGCACCAAATGGAGAAAAAATATTGATGCATGCATCTAATTTTAGAAAAGTAAAAAGAGTTACTGATGTGATTGAAATTTTTGCAGCAGTGCAAAAAACGGTGCCTTCTAAATTATTAATGGTAGGCGACGGACCTGAGAGACCAGTCTGCGAAGAACTTGCAAGGGAGTTGGGTGTAGATGAAAATATTCGCTTTTTAGGAAAACAAGAACAGATGGAAGACATATTAGCTGTAAGCGATGTTTTTTTATTGCCATCGGAATACGAAAGTTTTGGACTAGCTGCATTAGAAGCAATGGCTGCAAGATCTGTAGTAATTAGCACCAATGCAGGTGGTTTAAATGAAATTAATATACATGGCCAAACAGGCTTTATGGCTAATGTTGGCGATGTTAGTGCTATGAGTAAATTTGCAATTGATTTACTAAAAGATGAAAAATTATTGGCTACAATGAAAGAAGCTGCTTATCAACAAGCGCTTTTATTCGACATTAAAAATATCATTCCAATTTACGAAGCTCTTTATGGAAGGTTTTGTAGGATGGAATGCTAAATACTTTTTAAAATTATTTCGCACATTTCAAGCAATTGCTCTTCAGTAATAATTAGTGGTGGTGCAATTCTTAATCTGTCAGGCGCAAATAAAAACCAATCTGTTACTAGTCCATTTTCTACACAACTATGAACAATGGCCTGTGCTTTTTCAGCAGTTTCAAACTGAAGCGACATCCACAATCCACAATAATTGCGTGAAACAATTGAAGGATGATCTAAATGATCTAATAAAAATTGTTGATGTTTTTTTACTTTACTAATATAACATCCATCTAATAAAACTTCTAATGCAGCTTTACCTGCAGCACAAGAAACAGGATGTCCGCCAAAAGTTGTTATATGGCCTAGTACGGGATCATATGTTAGCGTGCTCATTAACTTTGTACTAGAAATAAAAGCGCCTAATGGCATTCCTCCTCCTAAGGCTTTTCCTAATAATAAAATATCTGGCACCACATCAAATTGTTCAAATGCCCATAAAGTGCCAGTTCTTCCAAATCCTGCTTGTATTTCATCAAAAATGAGTAATACACAATTTTCGTCGCATTTTTTTCGAATAGCTTTAAGCCAGTTTTTTTCGGGCACAGTAATTCCGCTTTCTGCTTGTACTGTTTCTACAATAACACAAGCTGTATTTTTATCAATTGATAATAAAATATCATTACTTCCATAATTAAAGTGATGAACATCTGGCAATAAAGGACGAAAAGCATTTTTCCAATACTCATCTCCAATTAAACTTAATGAACCTTGCGTACTTCCATGATACCCTTTATTACAAGCAATTATTTTGGTTCTTTTAGTAACCCTTTTTGCCAACTTCATAGCGCCTTCAGTAGCTTCAGAACCACTGTTGGTAAAATAAACACAATTTAAATTGCTGGGTAAGTTGGCTGCTAATAAGCTTGCGTAAGCTACCTGTGGTGTTTCAATAAATTCTCCATAAACAATTACATGCATATAAGCAGCAGCTTGATCCTGCACAGCTTTAACTACTTTAGCATTACTATGACCAATATTACAAACACTAAATCCTGCAATTCCATCAATATATTTTTTCCCGTTTTTATCCCATAAATAAATACCCTCAGCACGCTCCATTTCAATTCCAATAGGCTTTGGGGAGGTTTGTGCAATATGAGATAAAAATAATTGTCGGTTATTCATTAAGTAAAGTTACGGGAGGAAGTAGGTTTACAAGGTTTATATGGTTCATAAATATCAGTCTGTGATTATTGATACCTATCCTACATTCTACATATTTTACTATATTCACTCTATAAACTTTATAAACCTTTAAACCTTATAAACTTAATATGGCTATAATTCTTCCAGTACTTGGCAAACATCCGCAAATGGGCACCGACTGTTTCATTGCACCAAATGCCACTATTGTGGGCGATGTAACTATGGGAGATGAATGCAGTATTTGGTTTAATGCAGTAATTAGAGGTGACGTGCATTATATTAAAATGGGTAATAAAGTAAACGTACAAGATGGTGCTGTAATCCACTGTACTTATGAGAAAAATCCAACTATCTTAGGCAATAATGTTTCTATTGGTCACAATGCATTAGTTCATGGCTGCACAGTTCACGATAATGTGCTAATTGGGATGGGATCAATAGTAATGGACAGATGCGTAATTCACTCTAATTCTATCATTGCCGCTGGAGCAGTGCTTTTAGAAGGAACTGTTGTTGAAGAAGGGAGTATTTATGCGGGGGTACCTGCCAAAAAAGTAAAAGATGTATCTCCAACAATGATACATGGAGAAATAAACCGCATTTCAGATAATTATGTAAAATATGCTTCTTGGTTTAGTGATTATAATCACAATTTTATAAAATAACTATACCAAATTGTCGTTTTAAAAATAGTAACTTTACTATTCCAATGAAAAAGGGCTTTCTAATATATTGTTTTTTAATGCTTTTTCTAACCTCTTGTAAGCTATTAGGTATTGGTGGGAAGTCTGGATCAAAATCGGCAAAACAAGACAGTGGTTGCCCATCTGATGGAAGAAATGTAGGAGCAGAAAAATTATTATCAGATAATAATAAAATTAAAAAAGTACCAAAATACGCAAAAGATAAAACGCTAATTTATCAATAGCTTTTGTCTTCCATTGTATCTAGTATTGTAAGATAACTTACATACCTGTCTTCCGAAACCTTTCCAACACCAACTTCTTTTTTTACAACACAACCTGGTTCATTTATATGCATGCAATTATTGAACTGACAATTAACAAGTAGTTTACGCATCTCAGGGAAATAATGCGACAATTCTTTTTTAGTAATATCAACCAACCCAAATTCTCGAACACCAGGCGTATCAATAACTTGAGAGGTTTCATCGAGATCAAACATTTCTGCAAACGTAGTAGTATGTAACCCTTTTCCACTCCATTCACTTACCGACTGTGTTCTTAAATTAAATTGAGGAAACAAATGATTTATTAAGGTAGATTTTCCAACACCACTATGTCCACTTAATAAAGTGCTTTTATTTAATAGCAAGGCATGAACCTCATCTAATCCTTTTTTTGTATGCACTGAAGTGAGTATTACTTTATACCCAATATTAGAATAGATATCATTTAATTGTTCAAATTTCTCTAGCTCTTTTTTACCATACAAATCTGCTTTGTTAAAAATAATAGTTGCAGGAATATGATGCGATTCGCAGGAAACTAAAAAACGGTCGATAAATCCTTGAGATGTTTTTGGCTCTTTTAGTGTTGCAAATAAAATACTCTGGTCTAAATTAGAAGCTATAATATGGTGCAGGTGTTTATTATGAGGAGATACTCTAGCTACATAGTTATTTCTTTCATAAATTTCTTCAATAATTGCGCTCTCTTCTGCAATATCTTCAATAGCTATTTCAACAAAATCTCCTACTGCAATTGGATTGGTAGAAGTAATGCCATCAATCTTAAAAATACCTTTTACCCTTGCATTATATAGCCTTCCATCGGCTCCTTTTGCAATATACCAGCTACCAGTTGATTTATATATTTGTGATTTCACGTATTGCGAAGATAGCGCTCTTGATAATTTTTGCTAAATATTAACCTGTTTTAGAAGCTTATATGTACTTCAACCTTTAAAATCAGACTGTAAAATGAATATCTTTGCATTATGGGAAATTACGCACATGATGAGATAGTGCCATTTAAGGAAAGCGATTTATCTAAAAAAGACCAAGTTGCCGATATGTTTAATAATATCGCATCCAGATACGATTTTTTGAACCGTTTCTTAAGCGCGGGAATCGATATTGGCTGGAGAAAGAAAGCCATTAATGAACTTAAATTATTAAATCCTGCCTTAATACTAGATGTAGCTACTGGCACCGCTGATGTAGCTTTATTAACCCAAAAAATGTTGGGAACCCATAAAATAATTGGAATTGATATTTCTGAAGGAATGCTGGAAGTTGGAAGAAAGAAAATAAGTGAAAAGAACTTAAATGAAAACATTACTTTAATTAATGGAAATAGCGAACAATTAGGTTTTGAAGACAATCATTTTGATGCTATAACAGTTGCATTTGGTGTCAGAAATTTTCAGCAGTTGCAAAAAGGCCTGAGTGAAATGTTACGTGTATTAAAGCCAGGAGGGAAAATGGTTGTTCTAGAATTTTCTAAGCCAACTGCAATTGGTGTTAGTCAATTTTATAAACTTTACATGAATTTTATTACTCCAAGTATTGGTAAGTTGTTCTCTAATAACAAAGAAGCTTATCAATATTTAAACGATAGTGTACAAGCATTTCCGGAAGGAGACACCTTTTTAAAAATTATTAATGAAGTAGGATTTACACAAACTTATTTGAAAAAGCTTAGTTTCGGAATATGCACTATTTATTGCGGAAGCAAATAGTTCTCTCGTTTTTGTTCCTAATAGGGATCATTAGTCATTCCTATGCCCAAAAAGAACTCTATAGAATGAATAGAGAGGATCAGCTCTATTATTTTGGTATCACACTTGGTTATAACTCTTCTTATTTATCCGCTTCAAAGTCGAATAGATTCATTCAAAATAATGATACAATTCTTCTTGCAGAACCAGGTTCTAGCGGCGGAATAACAATGGGACTTCTTGCCACTGCTCGATTGAGCAATCATTTTCAGGCTAGAGTAAACCCTCAATTAATTATAGGTGGCGCCCGATCTATTAGATATGTATTAGGACAAACTTTGCCAGGTGAAGGTTCCGATCAATTACAAAGTTTACCTTCTACTTTAGTAAGTTTTCCTTTTCAGTTTAAATTTAATTCCGATAGAATTGGCAATTTTAGAACATATATTTTAACAGGAATTAAATATGATATTGACCTTTCAAGTAATTCAACTGCTAGAAATGCTGAAGACCTCGTAAAACTAAAAAGAGGCGATTTTGGCGCAGAATTAGGTATTGGATTTAATTTTTATCTGCCATTTGTTACGGTTTCTCCAGAAATTAAAATAAGCTATGGTTTAAGTAATATTCATCAATTAGATCCTAATTTAAAATACTCTAATGTGCTCGATAGAATACAATCTAGAATGATTGTATTTTCGATTCATTTAGAAGATTAAAAAATAAATTCTCTACGACTCATATTCCATCTTAGCCCACCACTTACAATAGTAGCATCGGGGAGAACGCCATTTAAAAGGGTTTTATAAGTTCTTCTAGTAAAAGTAAAATCAATAAACATATTCTCCGCTATTTCATATGAAGCCTGAAAAGTTAGTAATAAACAATTAGCCAAATTTCCACTTCCTACTACTAAATTATCACTTCTTAGTCTTGTTCTATAAGATTGCATAGGATCAAATCCCAAATTAAAGCCTAAAGAATCGAGGCCTTGCTTATAATACATTGCTTTGGCATTTAAATACAATCTTTTTAAAGGCTGCGCTCTAATAACACCAATATATTCCTGAAAATTAGCACCCAAAACATGTGCAAATGGTTGGTTGTATTGGGTCCAATTACTAGTACTATCTAAATGAGAATAAGTAAATGGCCTAACCCTATTAGATTCTATTTGCAAGTCTACATTCTTAATTCCTAAAACATCTACATATTTAAAGCCTAATTGATATGCATATTTATTTTGCCAACTGTTTTTGTTTCCAAAAAATGCTGAGCTCAAAAACTCATCGAAATTAAATTGTCCATATAACTGTATCTTATGTGCAATATTTGCTTTGAAATCCAATCCTAGCATGGTGTTATCTGGACTGCCAATTTGTTGTTGTCCGGGGGCCAAAAATAAAATTGGGTTGAGGTACATAAAATCAAATCGGTCGCCTCTACCAAACATCACCGCATCAAAAATTCCCACATTTAGCCATTTTGTTGCATTGATGCTTAAATGATTCATTCTAAAATATTTCCTAGGAAGATTTACTCCACCATTTGCAATGAGCTGATTTGGTCTAATTAATTCCATGAAAAGATTTTCATAATTTAATTTCCAAATCTTGGTATTTACTTTAACAAATAATCCCGTGTTACTAAAATCACTTAAAAATGTACTTCTGAGTCCATTCCCAATAAAATTACGGTCGTAACCAAATTGCATATCTATAAATTTGGCCACTTTCCAACTTACAGAACCTCTCACTTCAGTATAATCATAACCATCAACAACCCCAAGTGGTTTATAAAAACCTTGACCAGGTATGGCTTTGAAGCGCTTTACCCAATTTTGCACATAGAGTGGATCTCTTTCTTGAGTATCAGTAAAATACAAATCAAATCCAATTTTATCGGCAATTCTACCTCTTAAAGAAATACCTCTTGTATTTTGAAATAAGGGCATGTTATAACCATTCTCTTGTCCAGTTTGTATGTTTAATAAAGGATTGACCTGTAGATAAAAGTCTTTATTATTAATTTCAAAAAAGTTGCCTTTTGAATGAAAAAAATCGTGAAACATATTTTGTGGCTTCTTCAAATCTTCTCTCACCGTCCATTCTGCATTGTTTACCAAAAAACGCTCCATATTGTATTTGTCTACCGCACTCAATCGTTCCGACAACTTTTCATCAGTAAAACTTAAACTATCAATATACTCAACCTGCCTTGTATATAGCTTTCGGCTATAGGGTTTTACATGCGAAAAATAAAAATCTGGATGCTTTGTTTTAATTTCAAGCCGATCTATTAAAATATACTCTTTTGAACCCATTGGAATATAGGTAGATTGGGTGCTTCCAATAAAAGGAAGTAAAAAAATACAAAGCGTGAAAAGAGATTTTATAAATTGCATCATATACAATTAAAGACTCTAATAAAATTAAAAATGCAGCATACCATAATTAAAGATACGTGCATCATCAACGAGGGACAACAAATTTATGGCGACCTTTTAATAAAAAATGATCGGATCGAAAAAATTGGTGGCAATATCGATTTAAAAGCAAGGGCAAATGAAATTATAGGTACTAATAAATTTTTACTGCCAGGAGTTATTGATGATCAAGTGCATTTTAGAGAACCTGGCCTTACCCACAAAGCCAATATTTACACTGAAGCAAGGGCTGCAGTTGCAGGAGGCACTACAAGTTTTATGGAGATGCCCAATACAAATCCACCCGCTTTTACAATTGATTTACTTGAAGAAAAATATGCAAGGGCAAAAGAATGTTCATTAGCAAATTACTCTTTTTTTATGGGTACTTCTAATGATAATTTAGAAGAAATTTTAAAAGCGAATAAACTTAAATCATCAATTTGTGGTTTGAAAATTTTTATGGGTTCTTCTACTGGTAATTTACTAGTTGATAATCCCCTTGTATTAGAAAAAGTTTTTGGTAGTTCAGAGCTACTGATAGCAACCCATTGCGAAGATGAGTCTATGTTTCAACAAAATTTTGCAGACCTTAAAAGAGTTAAGCAAAATCTTGAACCATCCGATCATCCTATTATTAGAAATGAAGAAGTATGTTTTGAATCTTCCTTTAAAGCTATTCAATATGCTAAAAGAAATGGAAGTAGACTACATATTTTACATATTTCCACTGAAAAAGAATTACAGCTTTTTACTAATATGATTCCGTTAAAAGACAAACGAATTACAGCTGAAGTTTGTGTGCATCACTTGCATTTTACTTCCGATGATTATGAAAGATTAGGGAATCAAATTAAATGCAACCCCGCAATTAAAGCACCGTCAAATAAAGAGGCTTTATGGAAAGCTTTACTAGACGATCGATTAGATATTATTGCTACAGATCACGCCCCACATACATGGGAAGAAAAACAAGAAGACTATGAACATGCACATGCAGGATTGCCATTGGTGCAACATGGTTTGCAATTAATATTACATTATGTAAAGGAAGGCAGAATTTCAATGGAGCAAATGGTGCAAAAAATGAGTCACGCTGTTGCAGACTGCTTTCAAATCAATAATCGTGGATATATTCGTGAAGGATATTTTGCAGATTTAGTGATGGTTGATATGAATAAACCATATACTATATCAAAGGAAAATATCTTGTACAAGTGCGGCTGGAGTCCATTAGAAGGTTTTGTTTCTCCAGCAACTATTGAAAATACTTTTGTAAATGGGCATTTAGTTTATGGAAAAGGGATATTTGATGAATCAAAGTTTGGGGAAAGACTTTCGTTTAATAGAGAATAAATGAATTATGCAAGTAGATAAAGTAACTGAGAATGATCTATCCATTTTTCATACGGATGAAGAACAGTCGGTTTTTCATCACCTCAACCATACATTAACCAATGGAGGCAGGCAGTATCTTCGTTATTTACTAGCCAATCCATTGACCTCAATCGAAAAAATTAATGACACTCAAAAAACCATTGGTCACTTACAAAATATAATTGATCAATGGCCAGTTAGTCCAACTAATGGCACAATTATGGTATTGGAAAAATTTTACGAATCTTGTATAGATTCTTATCCAAAAATACCTGATGCGCTCAATAGTTTTTGGTATCAATTTTTTCATCAATCCGATTATTCTTTAACACTATTTACCATTCAACATGCAATAGATTTTTTACAAGGGATGCAAAAAATTGTTGAATTAACTAATACAATTGGAAGCAAAGGTCAACTTTATACTATAACTGAAAAGATAGAGCATATCCTAAATAAAACTCCTGTACAGGAGATGATACAAAAAAATAAAAATAAGCTTCTAAATGCTGAAGTTTTAACTTGTGCGAACTTTATTAAGCATCGATATAAAACCGATCTTTTTGAATTAATCAATTTATACGGCAAGCTAGATGCATATTTAAGTTTAGCAAAAGCAGGAGTTAAGTATGATTTTAGTTTCCCAGAAATGATTGATCAGAAAGAACCCTTTGCTATTGCTGATGGTCTTTTTCATTTTATGATTCCCGTTCCGGTAGCTTATTCAATTGATTTTTCGGTTAAGGAAAATTTTTTATTTCTTACAGGCGCAAATATGGGAGGCAAGAGTACTTTTATTAAAGCAGTTGGCATTGCCTTTTATTTAGCTCATATTGGGATGGCTGTACCAGCAAAAAAAATGAAACTTAGTTATTTTGATGGACTTCTTAGTAATATTCAGGTAACAGACAACATAGCAAAAGGAGAGAGTTTTTTCTTTAATGAAGTACAAAGAATTAAAAATACCATTGAAAGAATAAGTGATGGCAAAAAATGGATGATATTAATTGATGAATTATTTAAAGGTACTAATCAACAAGATGCTGTAAAATGCAGTACTACCGTAATTGAAGGTTTAAGGAAATTGCCCAATGCGTTATTTGTATTATCTACCCATTTATATGAAATTGGGGAACCACTTCAAAAGTATAGTAATATACAATTTAAGTACTTTGAAACAGCAGTAAAAGACGACCAATTACTATTTAGTTACCAACTTAAAAATGGCATCAGTAACGACCGATTAGGTTACCTTATTCTTAAAAGAGAGGGAGTTGTTGGAATGTTAGAAAATTTATAATACCTTAACTATAAATTCTTTATTATGAAAATACTGAGTCGTGTAATTATCTTATTAATATTAGTTTTTTGTACATACAGTATTTGGGTTTTAGTTGGGGTTCCAAAAAGAGCTTCCATATTAGCTACCACTAACGTTTCTAAAGAAGCAAATATAAATATAGGGTCTGATTCTGGCAAGGGAAACATATTAGGTATTCAGCCATATTTAACTGCTATTAACTACTCAAATATTCCTACTTTTAAACAGAGTATTAGAGCTTATTTAGTGGAAGCCAGAAAAAATAACCTTATTAATGCAAAAACGGTAGTTGTACTGCCTGAGCATATTGGTAGTTTTCTATTTGCTTACGAAGAAAAGCAATCTGTATATAAAAAGTCAACATTAGAAGAAGCTTTTAAAGCAATTGTTTCTGCTAATATTTTTAAATATGGATTTACTTACTTTTCGGCGCCATCAAGAACCGACAAAGCAAAATATGCAGCTCTTGCTTTAAAAGCAAATCAATCTGCAAAAATTTACTGGGAAGTTTTTAGCGAACTAGCAAAAGAATTCAATGTAACAATAGCTGCAGGGTCTATTGTACTTCCTGATGCCATTATTACTTCAAAAGGTATCATAAAAGTAAAGAATGGAACATTATTTAATACTGCTGCAATATTTAATAACGATGGCAAAATTAAGAATGAATTAGATAGAGCTTTATTCCCTATTGAATATTTATCTGGTTTTATGAAAAATTTTGAATCATCTGTAAGGGTATTTAATAAAGATGAAACAACATATGGATGGCACAATTATAACCTTAATTCAAAAACGGCTGATTCAATTATTCATAATGGAATTTCAATAAGCCTTGCGGGACAATTATGGGATAAAAAACAAGATGGAAGAACATTGGTTATTCAGAACGGTGTTTCAACAATTATCCCAGCTTCTACAACCGGAAGAATTATTAATCTTTGGGTAAACTAAAATAGCCAATGAAAAAAGGAAGCACATTAATTGTTGGGATAATTTACTTACTAGTTCTGGAGATTGTTAAAGTATACTTTATCATGCCGTTTCCGGGTAGTCAAAAAATAAATAGTATTGATATTGCTTACTTTATTCATACAAATATTCTTTGGCTTCGATTGGTTGGAATGCTGGTGGTTTTAATTCCAATTTACCATTTTCTCAAAAATGGAAAGCGATCTCAAAAAATTATTTTACTAGCTTCTATTGTTTTATATTCAACCGTTTTTTACGTATTTAATTATAGGTTTTTAGCTGAAAAAATGTTTTATCAGCCAAAAAACATTTTGTTCGCAAATAGCACAAGCGATACTACCAATAAAAATAAATTGGTAATTGCACTAACAATGAATGGCAAAGCAAAGGCCTACCCTATTGATATTATTGGCTATCATCACCAGATTCAAGACACTATAGATGATCAACCAATCATTGTTACTTATTGTACTGTTTGCAGAACAGGAAGAGTTTACAGTCCAAAAATAAATGGTATTCCACAACATTTTAGATTGGTAGGAATGGATCATTTTAACGCAATGTTCGAAGATAGTATCACTAAAAGCTGGTGGCAGCAAGCAACTGGTACAGCAATAACAGGTAAGTTAAAAGGCAAACAATTAATTGAGATCCCATCACAACAAATGCAATTAAGTGACTGGATTCAACTTCATCCCGAAACAACTATTTTACAACCAGATAGTAATTTCAAAACAAAATATGCCGATCTTAAAGGTTTTGATGAGGGGACTATTAAAAGTTCATTAGAAAAAAGAGATTCGGGCTCTTGGAAATTTAAATCGTGGGTAGTTGGCATTAACTTGAATGGAAATAGTAAAGCATACGATTGGAATTATTTAGTAAAGCAAACTTTAATTAATGATGCAATTCAGGAAACGCCGATTTTGATTACAGTTGAGCCCAATGAAAAAACTTTTTATGCTTTAGAAAGCATGATCAATAATCAGATTCTCCAATTTATTAAGACAGCAGATTCGTCAAAAATAAAAGACCTACAAACTCAATCAATTTGGCTCAGAAACGGAAAATGTATTGATGGAAAATTTAAAGGCTTGCAATTAAAAATCATCCAATCATATCAGGAGTTTTGGCATTCTTGGAAATATTTTCATCCAAACACTACAACTTTCCCTAAATAATTATTAACTTCATCCTGTTTGTAACCTCTCCATTATTTAACCCCGTGAGAGGACTATTATATGTTCTGCGGATTAATCATCCATTTTTATGCTTGTAAAAACATTTGGCAGCGCCGTATATGGTGTTGATGCAATTACTATTACTATTGAAGTAAACGTTAGTATGGGTCAAGGCTATGCTATAGTTGGCTTACCAGACAATGCCGTAAGAGAAAGTTTGCAAAGAACTGAAAGTGCAATTAAAACCAACAACTTTCATATGCCTCGAACAAAAGTGGTGGTGAATCTTGCTCCTGCTGACATTAAAAAAACAGGTTCGGCATTAGATTTACCAATTGCTTTAGGGGTTTTAGGCGCAAGTGAACAGTTAGAAAACCCAGAGCGATTGTGCAATTATATCATTATGGGCGAATTGGGTTTAGATGGGTCTGTGCAAGCAATTCGTGGCGCTTTACCAATTGCAATTCAAGCCAGAAAAGAAGGATTTAAAGGTTTGATAGTACCTAAAGCAAATGTTAGAGAAGCTGCTATGGTAAATAATTTATTGGTGTATGGAGTTGAACATTTTAAAGAAGTCATTAATTTTTTTACCGATGAAAATAGTTTGCAACCCGAACAAGTAAACACAAGAGATGATTTTTTTAATACACAGGGTTTATATGATTTTGATTTTGATGATGTAAAGGGACAAGAAAATATTAAACGTGCATTAGAAATAGCAGCAGCCGGTAGTCATAATGCAATATTGATCGGTCCGCCTGGTGCAGGAAAAACAATGCTTGCAAAAAGATTGCCAAGCATACTTCCTCCATTGAGTTTACAAGAAGCATTAGAAACAACAAAAATTCATAGCGTTGCTGGAAAACTTCCGATTAATAGTGCATTGATAAATCAGCGTCCATTCCGATCTCCCCATCATACAATATCAGATGTAATAATATTATAAAAGGTGGATAAGTAATTATAAACTCAAGTCTTAGAGAAATTAAAAGCACTTAAACTTAGACCTAAATGCACTCAAAATGGAAAGTATTTCCCACAAGAATTGAATATTACAACACTTAGGTTCAAGTTTTTAAGAACGACTGGAATATAATGACATTATATGGTCTGAGCTTTTAAATTTGCTGTTTTGTAAAATATCATTGATAAAAATTCCATTTTCGAATATTTCCAATATTTGTACTCTGTTTAGTTCCTTAGCTTTTTCTAATAATGGCAAATAAAGTGATTTCATAAAGAATTCTCTTGAGGGATAAAGGGTATGGATTTCAGGATGTTTGGACAAGAATTTTTCGGAAATCTCTTTACCATTGTAAGTAACTTTTACTTTAATCTGGATATGCATAAAATCGATTTTATAATTTAAGTCGAGTAGGTAAGTGCATTTTCACCCCAAACATCTCACAGCACTGTACATGAAACGCTAACTTCATTCTGGGATTCCAGATTAAAGTTATTTCTTTCTCCCAATACTGGAGCATGAAGTTTCCAGTATGCAAATAAATTTGGCATAGTCATATAAATATTCTCAAGCCATCTTATAGCTTTTAACTTTACGATTGTGTTATTAAACAGTAAAATCCACCCTAATTGACCCCCAAATTGATTAATCAAAAAGTACAAGAATTTATTACGAGTATGAAAACAATGATGGAGTAATTAAGGATTGTAAAACAGCTAAATCTCGACAAAATGATGAAGATGAGCAAGAGATATTTCGCAAGCAAAAAGAAACAATAAAAAAAATTGATAACAGAATTAATAAGATGCTGAAAGAAAAAGGGAATTTGGTTGATCTTGAAGCCCTAGAGGCCTATGATATTGACTTGTGCCTAGAACTTAATAGGGAAATTAACATAAATGGAGAATTCATTTGGATATTTCACTCAAAGTTTCAGGGAGCCCTTTTTAAGCAAAATTTAAAATCTTATCAAAATGATAAATAATGTACAATTTATACAAGTGATTAAGCAGATTGGCATAAACCTGGATCAATTACATAAACAAATAATGCAGTTTAAAAACTGGCTAAGGGGTACTCATCAAAAATGTGCTAGCGAATATTTGTTTGCTTATGTTCATGAATATGAATATCGTTTTAACAAAAGAAATATGCGTAAATGGTTGGCAAACTCATCAATTCTTTCAAATTGCCAAACAAGACTATTGCCATTTACCATTTGATCTTTAGAAGATACCCTATCATACGAGTAAAAGATATTGCCAGTTCTTTGTGTTACAATACTACTTGCTTTTGTAAAGTGCTGTAGCAATAGTTCTTGAATGGAATTAAGTTTCATTTTCGGTATCGTTTAAATTTTGGTTTAATAAAATGGCAATAATGATATCAGCAAAAATACCAAGTTGCTCATCTTCCAATTGCTCTAAATCA